>Ga0302319_10005435_pt1 | contig 25612 bp, 13 predicted proteins | sample Bog_T0_2_FD_203319 | JGI IMG/M metagenome (GOLD analysis project Ga0302319, IMG submission 203319) | Peat permafrost microbial communities from Stordalen Mire near Abisko, Sweden - Bog_T0_2 | ecosystem: Environmental > Terrestrial > Soil > Wetlands > Peat | place: Sweden: Abisko, Stordalen Mire...
AGCTCACCTCAGTCAGCCAGACCGACACGGCCGACTACAGCCTGGCCGCCACTGCTTCCACAGACTGCACGCTCAGCGGATCGTTGCCCTCAACGCTGGCCGTGGGCGGCGTCTGCGCGATCACTGCCACCTATACGCCCACAACGTTCCTTACCACCACAGACACAGCAACCTTCAACGGCAACCTTGTTAACGCCGCCTTGTCCACGCCGTCGTCGGTGCAGCTTGTCCTCACCGCGCCTGCCTCGGCGCCCACGGCCACCATCGCGCTCGGCGCCTTCTCGCCGGCATCGCCGGTATACGGTCAAACGGTTACGGCAACCGCAACCGTATCGGGTCCATCCATAACGCCGGCGGGCACGGTTGTGTTCACCGTCGATAGCTCCACTATCAGCACCACCGTCGTCAATGGTGTCGCAACAGCCACCCTAACCGGGCTGAGCGCAGACACACATACGGTCTCCGCTGCTTACACCAGCAGCAACGGCTTCGCTCCGGCGGCTACCTCCGTCTCAAGCCTCGTCGTAGCGAAGGCCTCGCTGACGGTGACAGCGAACAACACCAGCCGGACAGTTGGAGCGGCTAACCCGACATTTACCGTGAGCTACACTGGATTCGTGAATGGAGATACGGTAGCGTCCCTGAGCGGATCGCCGGCGTTCTCGACAACAGCAAGTCCATCCAGCCCTGCCGGCCTCTATCCCATCACGATCACGCAGGGCACGCTGTCGGATCCGAATTATACTTTCACGTTTGTCAACGGAACGCTCTCGGTTGTGGCGGCGCCCTCGGTATCACTTACGCCTTCGTCCACGGTGACGGGATCGCATAGCGCCGGCTATACATTGATCATCACAATCCAAAACACCGGCACCGGGCCTGTATCCAACCTGGCCCTGACCGCTGCCACGCTGGGCACAACCTCGGGAACGCCGTTGCCGCAAACATGGGGAACTCTTGCGGCGGGCGGAACAGCAGTCTTCACGGTTGCTTTCCCCGTGAGCGTGGGCGCAGACGGGGCGGGTGTTGCGGAGAAGTACTCCGGAACATACACTGGTGGCACATTCTCAATCAGTCTCCGCTCTGTAACGCTGCCGTAGTCTGGGAAGAACCTCAATGCTGAAGAACAAGAAAGGTTTGGAGAAAAAGATGAAGAGATTCAGGAAATTGATTGCACTTTCCCTGGTGATTGTGGGCTTGCTTCTAGCCAGCACGGCGGCAAAGGCAGATACAGTTCTAACTCTGGACTCGCCGTTTCAAATCGGTTCTGGACCTGTGTTTGCGTTCTATGGCACAATCACCAACACGGACGCCAACCTGAGCGATCCCGCGGTGAACCTGAACGGAGACGGTTTTCCTGTGTTGGATTCAGCGTTGACCGCGGATGACACGGGCTTTTGGGCCAACACTCCCGCTACACTGGCTGGGTTGACGAACACCGGCGATGTTCTGCTTTTCACGATTACCGCACCAGCATACGGGGCCGGGTCCAATTTCTACTCGGGAACGTACGATATCTTTGGCGGTGCAGACGCCAACGCAAATGATCTGCTCGCCTCTGAGAATTTCGACGTTCAGGTTACCCCGGAGCCGTCCAGCATTTTTCTGATGCTTACCGGTATGGCAGGGCTCGCGGGTACTCTCCGCCGCCGGCTGATTCGATAGCGAAGGCGTGAACCGGGAAGCCGCGCGCTGACATAGGTTTTCTAGTGGGTGCTCATGCCTACGCCGGCATCCTTCACGGCAGTTCGGGAGCCGCCGTCGGCGCAAGCTCATTCGCCTGCGAGGCCAGTGGAGGCCTGAATCTTCTCTTCTCGAAGACCTTCGACGCGCGCCTGTAGGAAGCCGATTATTTGAGAACCGAGCTGCCCAACAACGCTTCCAACACCCTGAACGACCTGCATCTCGCCTTCGGCATGACCTGGAACATCGGACGCTGAGGAAAAATCCAAAGATACTGAGCGGTCGTTCAGCAATCCGAATGGAATGCAATACCTGTTCGCTGCCTACTCGGGTTGCCCTATTCCGCCTTATTTGGATTCTGTTCAAGCTTGGGTTCCACAGCTAGGAACCACACCGCTCCTCCCTATACGGCTCAGAACAGGAAATCGCCCTTCCAGATAAAAGCATGGATATTGCGCGTTTGGCAGCGAGATTGGAGTTACCACTTGCAGAAATGCTTCTGAACTAGAATTGATGAGGGTCCTGCCCCGATCGTGGATTGAGGTAAGTGGAAACGAATTGTCAGTCCTTATCGTCGAAGCTGTGCCATGGCAGTGAAATGTTAGCGTGAGGAACAACGACGCGCTCGAATTCCGAGTCGTCAAAACCCGGCGACTGGGCAGCCTCCACCTTTGCAGGGTGATAACTCCAGTTGCGGTTCATAGGCAGAATGGACCGGCCCTACACAATCTGCTCCTCGGCGCCCACGAGCGATAAGGTTCCAGGCAACGCAGCTGAGGCCAACAGCGTGCCGGTTGTCTTGATAAAGTCGCGCCTGTCCAACAGTAAGCTCCCTTTCGACTCGTCGCCTCAGCGATATTGTACGTGCAACAGGTTTCTCCGCTCTCGCGCCTATCACCGATCCACTGTAATCTCATACCATGTAGTGACAGTCTTGCCGAGCTGAATCTTCCAGCTACCGCCGATCTTTACTGCGTCAATCGAAGGACCTAGCGGTTGCCCAGCGCCATCCATGGGCTGGAGATGAACGGCGTGGGCACCCTCAAGATGCCGAAGTGTCAGGCTTCCCTTCACTTGCTCGATCAGTGTGGGGGATCCTCCCCAATTGGTCACATCCGTGCCGGCGGTGTTCCATTGCTGGCCCGTGTTTTCAACTCGTCCCCCAGCGACGAGAAATAGCCTGGACGCTTTTGCGATGGGGTTCTGGTCAAGGGAACTCAACAGGATGGTGCAAAATGTATTCTCAACTTCCGCCGCGAGATTTGAAACGGACTTTCCATTCGACTTGACAAAGCCGATCAGCGCCTGGGTCCGAGGAGCATCGATAGTCACCAGGCCGTTTTTTTGCGATGAATGATACCAGGCAAGTTGCCGCGTATCGGAGAGAATGGGATCGGATGCCTGAGCTTCCGGAAAAGGCTGTGTCGCGGGACCATCCAACGAGGAAATGCGTACCTCGTGCTCAAGCGGAAGATCAAGCGGGAAGCCGGGAGTATAGTACGGGCGCTCGGTCGACGGAATAAGCATACTGTCAAAGACTTGCTTCTCCGTGTAGGATCGCTCGGCCATGCTATGCGCCTTCTCGATATCGCCACGAAGGAACATCAGAGCTCCGGCTGCAAGCTCGGGCATCTTGACCGGATCGAGCGAAATATCGAATGGGTCACCCACGTACGGCTTCCACGCAGGATCCGTTTTCGGCTCAAAGGTGTACCAGAAGATGCCGTCCCAATCCTGCATCGCGGCGTAGCTGGCCAGTATGGGTATGCCTTCGCCGTCGAAGTCGCTGGGATAGGGATTGTTGACTTCGCTTACCGTATAAGGCTTTCCTGCGATGGCTGAGCGTGAAAGCTCGACCACTGTGGAGTTGAATGGATCGTTCACCATCGGAGATTTGCGCACGTACATCTCAGGATGTTGCCAGTAGGTGTGCCCGTCGATCACATCCGATGGCAAAGTCGCCAACAGAATCGGGTAACCGCTGCCCGAATGACTATGGTCGGCGGTTGCGATAACCAGAGATCGCGATCCCAGCGTGCGCTTGAGATAATTATCCATTTCCGCAAAGTAATCGCGTTGAGTGTCGTTGTAAAACTCAGCCTCTGCGTAGAAGCGCTCCGGGGGCGCTGTAGCGCCCGCGCCTCTAAAGCCGCCCATGAGCGTGACGGGAGACTGATCCCCTTTCACACCAGCGATGTTGCGCAACTCTGCGATCTGGTCGGGCGTCCGGTGCTTTGAGAGCCAGTTGTTGTACATCTCAGTGAGTTCGCGTTCGTAAAATGGCGACGGCGGACGGAACCCAATATTCAACGCATTTTCATTGTTGATCTCCACAATGACCACTGCCGGATCATCGGTATATTTCAACTCCGTATAGGGATTCCGATGGCCAAGCAACTGCTGTGCGTACTCTTTTTGCAGTTCGATCATGCGCCGGTCGAAGAGAGAGGTTCCTTTCGCGCCTTGCCGCAGAAGGTTCGCATCCTGTACGCCATCGGCGGCCTTGAAGGGGCGGCCGACAAGGAGATTGAAGTCAATGTAAATCCCGCGCTTTTCAAGCTCGGCAATGAAGAAATCTTCCTTGTCCAACTGCTCGGCGTCGAGTGTGCGTGAGTCCTGGACGTGACTATCGATGAGCCCGCGAGGCGTCTCGAGATCGAGAAACTGGAAGCGTGCGCAGTTCACACCGAAGCGCGCCAACGTCGCTGCGACGAACGGCGCATCCTCTTTGGACGGAATTTGCCGCGAGCCCTTGCTCCAGTCTGTAATGTTGACTCCCCAGAACCGAATGCGCTTTCCATCTCCGGTTGCCAGGTGTCCATCCTTGACCTGAATAAATCCGTGCTTGCCCGCGGGAGCGTCCAGCAGGAACGACACATCTAGCGGCGAGTGGGAAAGGAGCGCGGCACGGTGATCCAGAGCAAAGGGCGCCATGCCATCGGTCGACTGCCCATTGGACAATGGGCAGCTTCCGGCAATGGACAGCACGAGTACGACGACAGCCAAGCGATTGTACATGGGTTTCCCTTTCTATGGGCGCCCGCCAAACCTGCAGAGCCGGCCGCATATGGTTTACGAGGACAAATCGCTGGAATTCTTCTGACGTTGCAACTATATGCCATAACGGCTCGATACGAATCCGACGAAAGTCGGATTCCACATATGCTGCGCATGTGCTGCAATACAGGGGTACCTAAATATGGATCCCGCCTGATCGGCAACTGCACTACGGCGACGAGAGAGTGAACCGGTCCAATCCAATATCTCCCGGATTGCAGAGTTGCGGATGTGTCGCAGGATCCGTGCATAAGTATCGCCAATCACACGGGTGTACTCAGGCATTTATGGAGAAAGACACTGAACTGCGGAATACCCAACACGCCACTCGCTGCGCACGCAGCTGTGCAGCGGAGAAGGATATCGCTCTTGTCTGCATGAGCGTTGCCCAATTCCCCGCGTAAAACGAATTCGCTACCATGAAAACGGAACTGGAGTAACACACATGCTGCAAGACAATGACAAGCCGGGTCCGCTGCTGACGAGACGCGAACTTCTTGCGCATGCCGCACGAGGCGCGGCGCTTGTTTCTGCATCGTCCTATCTGGGTCAAGCCCAGGCGCTGTTTCCCTCAGGCAACCTCTCTCAACGAACAAGGGATAGCTTTGATTATGGGTGGAAATTCCTGAAGGGGGACGTGCTGGGAGCGCAGAAGCCCGACTTTGGTGACGAGAACTGGCGTGACGTCGACCTTCCTCACGATTGGAGCATTGAGGGATCCTATGGCGAGAAGGAACCATCGAGCGGTCCTGGCGGCTATCTGCCTACCGGTGTGGGGTGGTACAGGAAAAGGTTCCATTTGCCTGATACGCATCGGGACAAAGTTATCCTGCTCGAATTTGACGGCGTCTATCAGAACAGCGAGGTCTGGATCAACGGTAAGTATCTTGGCCTGCGTCCGTACGGATATATTCCATTTGCCTATGAGCTGACACCGCATCTCAACGATAAAGGTGAGAACGTCGTGGCAGTGCGAGTGGATAACTCTCTCCAGACAAACTGCCGCTGGTATTCCGGTTCCGGAATTTACAGGCAAACGTGGCTTCTGAGTACAAGTCCAGTGCGCGTCGCGCATTGGGGAACCTACGTGACTTACCCTCGCATATCGAAGGAATCCGCCACCATCGAGGTCAAGACGAAGGTCGTCAATAGCCTTAGAAACAGTGCCCAGTGCTCGCTGACGACCAGCATCGTCGACAAAGACAACAATGTCGTTCAGGCAAAGGAGACGTCTCAGAAAGTTGCGGCCAACGGCGAATACGAATTCGTACAACAAATAGTTATCGATAAGCCCAACCTCTGGTCGCCCGCCAATCCATCTCTCTATACAGTTCGCAGCGCGCTGCATGAATCGGGCCGCATCGTGGATGAATACGACACTCCGGCCGGTATACGCGACGCTGTCTTCGACACAGATCGAGGCTTTCTGCTCAATGGAGAACACCTTAAATTGAACGGTGTGTGCATCCATCATGAGGCTGGCAGTGTTGGAGCTGCCGTTCCAGAGCGTGTCTGGGAGCGCCGCCTTGAGATTCTTCGCGAAATGGGATGCAATGCGATACGGACCAGCCACAATCCCTTTGCAGCGGAATTCATGGACCTGTGCGACAGGATGGGATTTCTCGTCATGGCTGAAGCCTTCGATGAATGGAAGATACCCAAGGGTCAGATTCGCAACGGCTATAGTCTCCATTTCGATGAGTGGTACGAGCGCGATCTAAAGAACTTTATCCATCGCGACCGGAACCATCCTTCAATAGTCCTATGGAGCGCGGGCAATGAGATCGGCGACCAGTCCGATCCCAATGGCGCAGAGACCTTACGGAAGTTGCTCGAAGTCTTTCACACAGAAGATCTCACGCGGCCCGTGACGGCGGCTTGCGATCGGATTGCCTCCGATCCGCCTTCAAACACTGCGAGACCTGAGTTTCTCGCGCTCCTCGATATTGTCGGATATAACTATGTGGACCGCTGGCGCGATCGCGCGGACAAATATTACAGCATCGACCGCGAAGCATTTCCACGGCGTCGCTTTATTGGCACAGAAAGCAGCGGGATGGGCAGTATTCGAGGCGACTACCGCGGCTTGTTTGCGAACGGCGCGGCACCGGCTAACCGGCGCCGGTTTATGTTTGAAGGAAATCTGGATACCAACGTAGAAGAACTTTGGAAGTTCGTCCGGACCTACGACTATGTTGCCGGCGATTTTATGTGGACCGGTATCGATTATCTCGGCGAGTCATTCTGGCCCATGAAAAGCTCATTCTCGGGAGTGATCGATACCTGCGGGTTCAAGAAGGATGGCTTTTATTTCTACCAAAGCCAGTGGACAAAAGAGCCAATGCTACATCTGTCGCCGCACTGGAATTGGAAAGGCAAGGAGGGACAGGTAATCCCTGTGACTTGCTACACCAATTGCGACACAGTCGAGCTCTTTTTGAACGGGAAGTCCCTGGGAGTGAAAGGTTATGAGTTTCCTCGTCTCGGGATGGAAGGAACATACGGAAACCTTCCGGCGCGAGGGAAGACGCAGAGGACCACCTCGGATCTGCATCTGTCATGGGACGTCCCTTATGAGGCGGGCACCCTCAAAGCTGTCGCGACCAAGGACGGCAAGATTGCCAATACGGTGGAAGTGTCGACAACCGGCGAACCAGCGGCGATATCTCTTTCGGCCGATCACAGCACGCTCGCAGCAGACCGGCGCGATGTGGCACATATTGTGGTTGAAATCCGCGATGAACAGGGCCGCGCCGTGCCAACCGCGGACAACGATATTGTGTTTGAAGTTCTGGGCGAAGGCAAACTGATCGGCGTCGATAACGGAGACCCGCTGAGCCACGAGGACTACAAGGCAAATCATCGAAAGGCTTTCAGCGGATTGTGCCTGGCGATCGTTCAATCAACGGCCGAAGCCGGTAACATCAGGATCACTGCGTCATCGCCTGCTCTCTGCTCAGACAGCCTGGCGATTACAGCAAAAAGGTCGTAGGGAAGGGGTTCTTTCTACAGATGTACCAGCCCGCGCTGAAGCGCCGCCAAAACTGCCTGTGTGCGGTCCCCCACCTGCAACCGCATCAGAATGACGCTGACATGGCACTTGACAGTCGCTTCGGAGATGCTCAAATGCGTGGCAATCATCTTGTTGCTTTCGCCGCGCGCAAGCAGCCGCAGAACTTCCCGCTCTCGTGGACTGAGATCGGAATCGGGCGTCCTTGACGCCAAGGCACACGACACCGGCGAGGGAAGGAAACGGCCGCCGGCACGGACCCGCCGGAGAGCATTGACCAGGACCTCGTGGGGCATGCCCTTGATAATGTAAGCGCGCGCGCCAGCCTCCAGTGCCTGAAAGATGTCTTCGTCGCCTTCATAGGTTGTCAGCACGACAAAGCATGCCTGCGGGTGCCGTTGACGAATCGTCCGAATCGCATCCACGCCGCTCATCCCCGGCAGTCGCAGATCCATTAAAGTGATGTCGGGACGATGCTGATCGAACAGTTCGACGGCTTCTTCTCCCGTAGCCGCCTGGGCCACGGCGACCATGTCTACGCGTCCGTTAATGATCGCCGTGATGCCCATACGCATGATTGGGTGGTCGTCCACAACGAGGATTTTGATCTTTTCCGGACTCTCCATGCTCTTGCACTCACCCCTCTCAACCCCGTTCTTGCCGCGATCACTGCTTTTCATCGGTCGCACCGGCGTCCTGCGCTTCCGTCCGACGGTTCATCTGCTGATACAGTTGGGCGATGCGCTCTTTCGTCGCGTGGATCTCCTTATACAATTTGATCTCTTTCTGTTCTTCCTCGTCGAGATGAAGCGCATGGCAAACACGCGCAAGCCGGTAGTGCGCGTTGGCATTCATCGGATCCGCCTGTACCGCCGATCGCAGATAGGTCAGGGCCTCCTGTGGTTTTTCTTCCTCGACGAGTATTGCCGCCAACCCCAACTGCGCCTCCACTTCGTTCGGATTCAGATCATAGGCGCGCCGATAGTGCGCATACGCGGCATCGTCCTTGCTCTGCAACAATGCAATACGGCCTAGCAGGCACTCCACCCTTGCGCTGTCGCCGTCGGTTCTGACAGCTGCCTCAAGCTCCTGCTGCGCTTCGGCCTGTGCATTAACATCGTTTGAAGATTCCAGAATCGACTCCGCAAGCTCGAAGTGCATTCCCGGCAGGCGTGGATCGAGCGCGATGGCCTTGCGGTAGTGGTCGATTGCGTCTTTCAGATCTCCGGCGTTGATCAACTGCTCCGCAATGAGCTGCTGCATACGCGCGGAGTCGGGGGCGAGCAAGGCCAGCTTGTTCATCGTATTGTCTGCCAGTTCGGCATAAATGCGCTGCGCAAAGAAGAGAATATCTACGTTGTCCGGGTTCAACTGAACCAGGGAGTGGACGATAGGCAGCGTACGATCCAGGTCGCCCTGCTGAAAGTAAAAATCAGCCAATTCAACACCCACTTGCGTGCGCAGCTTGGCGTCTTGCAGATTGGCGAATGCGCTCTCCATGTCGGCCTGTGCCGATGGCTGCCCCAGTCTTCTCTCGCAAATCGCCAGTAGCGCCAGCGCCTTGGTCAGATTTGGCGAGACGTGAAGCGCGCTTTGAAACTCCGGCACAGCGGCGGGGCAATCGCCACGGAAGAATGCCATCACGCCAAGATTTGCATGCGCCTCCGCGTTGTCCGGATCGAGCTTGAGCGCCGCGCGGAATGCCTGTCCCGCAAGCGCCTGATCGTTTGCCTGGAGAGCCGCGTGCCCGCGCTCGAGATCGGCTGCGAGTTCAGCGCTCCCAGGGGCGGTTTGCGCCCACAGCAGAGGAGACTGCACGGCGAATGTACCCAGCATCAGGAAGGCGATTTGTTTCGATCGGAGGAACATTGTAACGGCCTATCTAGCAGATTGTAGGACATTGTAGAGAGTCGCTGTCATGTACCGGAAAACCGGGATTCGAGCGCGCATCGATCTACGCGCACTCGAACCCCGGTCTGTAGTGGCCTCAGCGATGCAAAACTAGAAGGTAAGCCGCCCTCCTAATTGGATTGATCGAGCCCCGTTCGCAGCGGTGATCACTCCCGGATCGCCAGCTCCTTGTCCCACGGCAGCGCTTGGTCCCTGGAAGTTTGGGTGATTGAGCGCATTGAAGGAATCTGCCCGGATTTCGAACTTTATCCCCTCAACGAACTTGAATCCCTTACCCAGGCTGAAATCGAGATCGCGCCAAGCAGGGCCGATCAGCGTGTTCCGCCCTTCGTTGCCGAATGTTCCCCAGGTCGGCACGGCAAATGCAGCGGGATTGAACCATTCGCTGACGGACGGATGAGAAACAGACGCGCTCGCCACTTGATTCGGCCTCCACGAATAGGAGCAATAGCAGGTGTTATATACACCTGAGCCGCTCTCATCCGCGCCGTTAACCGTCGCTGTGAAGGGGACGCCGCTGTGTACCTGGAACACCCCTGTTGCCCGCCAGCCACCGAGAACCGCGTCTGCTACCCCATGCATCGCAAATGTCTTTCCCTGCCCGAACGGAAGCTCGTATGTCGCTGAGCCGGTGATTGAATTCTTGGTATCCAGCGTAGACAAACCGTAGTTTGCCTTAACACTGAACGCGTTCTGCCAGGTATCGACATTTGAATTGTTTCCTGAACCCGTGCCAGAATCCATGGATTTGGACCATGCATAGTTGAATGCAAAGTTCAAGCCGTAGGATGTCCGCTTCTGTACCCTCAACTGCAACGCATTGTAATTTGAATAGCCGTCATACAAGGCTGCACCGATTGAGCAGAAGAGTGGATACGCGGTCGGCGTGACATAACTGTTGTAGCAAGTGGTGTATTGCGTCATCCCAGCTATCGGAACCGCATTGATGTCCCGATAAAATCCAAGGTGTGTGCCCTTGGTGTGGACGTAGCTGGCGTCCACCAGCGTCTGGAAAGGCATTTCATGCTGCACTGACAAGAGGAACTCCTGATAATACGAGACAGGCCTCTTGGCCGGGAAATACGTCACATTGTCGTAGTTGTACTGAGAATTGGACAAGTTGGCGAGAGTGGGATATTGAACGGATCCAGGAGCCGGGCCGTTCTTGAGCTGGAATGTATCGGTGCCACTTTGGTATCCATGGGGATTGAGCCCAATGCCGTACGCAGCGGAGTAAGGATCGACGGCCCAGGGGGAGTCGGAGATGCCGTAGCTGGCACGGAAGACCCACTTGGGAATCGGCGACCAGGACAGTCCGACGCGTGGAACCCACTCGTTGGTGCCGTTCTGAATGTTATTTCTTCCTTGCCCCCCGTAGAGCATCGCGCCCAGGGCTTTGTTTGCGTACTGGCCGCTATTCACCACGGTAGGATCGAAGGTGCCCCAAAGATTTTTGACTTCGCCCCAGCCTCCCTGATACTGATACCGCAAACCGAGATTCAGGGTCAGGTGCGGAAGAATCTTGTAATCGTCCTGGACAAACGCACCAAGGTTCCACATTCTTGCGCCTGTCTCCACGTAGTCATACACATTCCAGGTCTGAACATCCCCGAGCAGAAAGTCTGCATATGCCACTTTGGTCGTGGATCCGTCAAACGTAAACTGGCCGGAGCTCACGTCGCCCCAACTTGTGTAGTTCTGGTAGCTCTTGTCGAACTCGCCGCCCATCTTAATCGTGTGCTTGCCCTTGATCAGCGTGAACACATCCGATTCCACAAGCGCGCCGTCGGCAAGGCTTGCGTGGACACCGCCGTTGATTCCGACTCCGCCTATTGCGTCCGTACTAGCGATGGTAACCGTAGGAAAGATATCAGCCGGGGCGTTTGTGCCGTAGGTGGGCTCAAGACCGATGGTTGTGGGATAGCCCTTGCCGTAGGTCGGCGGGATGTACTTGTCCACTTCGCGCACGCCGCCAATGCGAGCCTCGTTGACCATCTTCGAGTTGATGGTCCAGACATCCGTTACCTGCCCGTCTTCATTGTAGTTGTTGCCATTCGTGCAATCGAAACCCAGTGAGCAAAAAGCATCGACATTATAGGTCAGTGGGCCAATAGGGTAATCCATGTAGGAGGCGGATATGCGATGGTTCTGGGTAGGCGTATAGTCGACCTTCCCGACGTACCATGTAGAGGTGGTCGGTGTGCTTTGAACAACTTTATAGTTATTCACATACCCTGGCAGATTGGGAGCGGGAAAATACTTTTGGATCTTTACCGCAACCGGGTCGAGAGTCCCCGAGAGGCATTGCTGCGTGGAGGTCGTGGTGGTGGGAGCGTTCATGACTACAGGCGTTGTAACGCCATTGCTCTGATAGGTAAGCGGGAAGCACCCGGCGTCCATATTTGTCGTCCCATTTTGCCCTTGGGTTGGCACGGTCGTGGTGTTAATGCTGGAAGATACATTGGGGTTTCTCTGATACGTGAAGAAGAAGAACAATTTATTTTTGACGATCGGACCGCCGATGCTGCCGCCGAATTCGTTCCAATGCAGCGGAGCGACCTGACCGGTGGTGTTGAAATAGTTCCTCGCGTTGTAGTCGTTATTCTGATTGAATTCAAAAAGCGAACCATGAAGCTTGTTGGTGCCGCTCTTGAGCAGCGCGTTGAAGGTCGCGACACCGTTGCCGTACTGCGCACCGAAGTTGCTGGTCTGAACGTTCACCTCCGCGATGGCGTCGGTTGGAGGATAGTTGTCGCTGGCATTCGCATCCCGCGGTTCCTGCGCAACGGATCCTTCCAGAAGAAAGCTGCCCGAATAGCCCGGAGTCCCGTTGACGCCAATTCCCTGGCCCGATGCATCCTGATTGCCGCCGCCATTGACTCCCGGCAATTCGTTGGTCAGTTCGTTGTACCAGACTCCACCCACGATAGGTGCGTCCTGAACTGCCTGCGTATCGAAGTCCATGTGCTGCGCTGAGTCTTCCGTCTGAAGCAGGGGCACGTCCGCAGTCACAACGATCTGCTGCGTAGCTGCGCCGACCTGCAAAACCGCATCAATGGCGACAGTGGCCAACTGCAGGGTGATTCCTTTGCGCACCTCATCGCGAAAGCCCTTCGCCTGGAAAGTAATGCTGTATTCACCCGGCGGCACCGAAGGCACGTCGTAAATGCCGACACCGTTGGTCTGTGTCCTTGTCGTAACGCCTGTTTCGGTATTCAGGATGACGACTGTGGCGCCCGGAATCACGCCATTCGCTGAGTCTGTTACCGTGCCTTTGATTTCTCCCGAATTTGAATTTTGCCCATAGGCGCAAAATCCAGTAGACATTGCCAGGATCATCAGGAGTACTGTGATCCTTTTTTGAAAGGTATTTGTTTTCACTTTCGGGCCTCCTCCGAGAGGGAAATTCAACTTGCGGTGAGACTAAGCCTCGAAGAACAGAATATGCATCCGACGAAAGTCGGATAGGCGGTCCTTTTTTACCTGGTCAACTGTAACCAGCGCGATTTCTATAGTTTACGGACAAAAGTTTGCACGAATACTGCGGATTTGGCGTCCGTGAAGCGCTCTGCCGCGGTCCACATCGCCCTCGCATCGAAGCGCACCGAGCGAGAGGCAGAGACTTCTCAATCGCCAATCCGTCTTTAGTCGGATGCAGCCTTGACCGCTTTGTCCGTATGCTCATATACGCACTGGATGAGCCTCTTTCATCGCTTTTGCCGCCCTTGTCCATTAGCTAACCGTAACGCGAAGCACACAGAAGGAAGGAAGTTCACCATGAAGATTGCCAGCGCAGGCCATCAGACTCTGAATGCGAAGCCCCAACGCCAGGACGCTTTGCGACTGTCATTGCTTCTGCTTGCCTTCCTTGTACCGATCGTCTCCGGGGCCCAGCAGCCGGCCGAGCCCGTCGATATCAGCCCCATCAACGGGGAAACCTATTACTTCATCAATCTGCTCTCAGGTTTGCAGATAGACCTCGACAATGGGTCGAGCACTCCAGGCGCATCCATTCTCCAGCAGAACCGCAGCTTCACGAGTCTGAGCCAACGCTGGGCATTGACACGACTGACCGGGGGAGGCTGGGCCATCACCAGTCTCGCCAATGGGCTTTGCCTCGACAGTGCAACGAGCGGAGGTACTACTGCAACGGTGCAAAATCCGTGCTCACCGGCCACTGCTACCCAGCAGTGGTCATTGAGCGCAGCGGCGAATGGATACGACACCCTTACCAATACGGGCACGGGGCTTGTCCTCGATGTATCCAATGGTTCGCCATCCCCAGGTGCAGTGTTGAATCAGACATCGGCTACGGCTTCTCCAACGCAGAGTCAGCAATGGCTGCTACGGCCAGCATTCTTCCGCGGCGTCGACAATGCGCTCCTTGAAAAGCAGGAGGCTGATCGCCTCTCTGCCAGCCTGCCCTGGTGGACAGACGCGGGAACTCCCCAGGATGTGCTGCAGATATTGAAGAATCACGGCGTGAACCTGGTGCGCATTCGTCCCACCTCCGCGCCGCCCTACCAGACATATTCGCTGTCATCCCCACCGTCGGCAGTCCCGGCCACCTGCACCGGCAACGCATGCTATGCGGAGACGGACAGCGCGGACCTCGACCTGGCCAAGCGAGCCAAGCAGCTCGGTCTCTCTGTGGAACTGACTCTCTTCTTCGACGGAGCGTCGTCGGAGGCAACGCCAGGCGCGTGGTCGGGATACACGCTTGTGCAGGCGCAAACGGCTGTCTACAACTACGTCAAGGCACAGCTTGAAGCCTACCGCTCTGCGGGCGTGATGCCTGATATGGTAACGATTGGCAATGAGGTGGATACCGGATTCTTCGGTTCACTCGCGTCGCCCACCGGAAGCAACTTCGGTCCATTCGCGGCGCTCCAGATACAGGGCATGCAGGCCGTACTCGACGCGGCGTCGGACACAACCATCGGACCGGCGATTCCCGCTCCACTCCGCTGCATTCACATCACGCCGGCTTGGGATCTGACTAACTTTTTCGGGTATGTCAACAGCAACTCGGTCCCATACGATGCTGTCTGCCAGAGTTACTATCCCATCTATCATGGTCCATTGACGGCGGCGCAGGCCGCGGCTTCCAACCCGAATAACAAGCCGGTGGAGCAGACGGTGTTGACCAATGCAGCCAGCTCGCTGGGCAAGCCGATTTTTCTAATCGAGGTTGGGGAGCACTACGAGAACGGCTTCGACGCTAACGATCCCTGGTATCCGGCCACCACTGCCGGCCAACGGCAATACCTCATCGACGTGGATACAGTGCTGAAAGGCCTGCCAAATAATCTGGGCATGGGAATGGATTATTGGGACGCGGAGGGCGTGAACACGGCGAAGTCTGGAGGTAGCTACACGAATGGCGACGGCAAGCCCGATGGCACCTATGTCTGGAACGGCCTGACGCTCTTTGACAACGCCGACACCTCGGGCACTTCGCAATCCACGGCGGCGAACTACTCCGCGGTGCTGACCGGCGCCGATGCGCTGGGCGGCAAGATCGACTCCACGCTGGCTTATAAGCTCGTCAACGTTTCCAGCGGAAACATTCTGGGCTCCCCCGGCCTAGTGACCTCATCGGGCACGCCCTTGGACACAGCAATCAGCAATGGCAGTGCTACCCTTTACCAACAGTGGTCGATCACGAGCGACGGCGACGGCTATCTTCAGATCTCGAATCTCGGTGTACCACAAGGATCGACCGCACAGGTTCTCGACAATAATGGATCGAGCAGTTCTGGCAGCACCGTTGTGCTCAATGCGGCGGCAGCGGGCACAGCGTCGCAGGAATGGAACCTTGTTACTGGCGCTAACGGGTATTACACCATCGTCAATAAGTCCAGCGGCCTCGTGCTCGCCGTCGCTGGGACCGGTGCCGGTACGATCCAACAACAGGCCCCCTCCAGCACCAGCCTGGATTGGATCACACCCGTCAGCCAAACACAGCTATGGCAAGTGATCCCCGTCCATATCACGGCAGCCAACCCGACAGCTATCGCAACTTCGACGGCGCTGACCGCTTCCGCAACGGCAGTCAACCCCGGACAGAACGTAACACTGACCGCAACCGTAACTTCCTCAACAGGCACGCCAACAGGCACAGTTAGCTTTCTGAATGGGTCGAGTCAGTTAGGCAGCGCTACGCTCAATGGAAGCGGCATCGCTACTTTTACCGGGCCGCTTTCGCTGGGGACCAATGCAATCACCGCGGCATACGCGGGCAATTCCAATTTTGCAGCGTCCAACTCTGCCACGGTCACAGTGTCGGAACCCGACTATTCTATCGCCGCGAACCAGACGAGCCTGACCGTCACAGCTGGCAGCAATGGCAGCATCTCGCTCACTCTCACTCCGGTAGGCGGATACAACGGCACGGTGGCCATGAGTTGCACTACGCCCCTCGCGGGCGTGACCTGCAGCTTCAGTCCTGCAAACTACACTTTGAATGGATCGGACACGGTGCTCACTGGGACTGTCAGCATTGCAGCAACCACTTCCGCGGCTGCGCTTCATCCGCTCATCGATCGGCGCGGCAGACCCGTGGCTATGGCCGCCATAGTCTGGTTGCCAGGGGAAGTGGTCGCGTTGCTGATTGCTCTTGAGCGTAGCTGGCTCTTGCGCAATCCTCGCACGCGGCAGATGTTCCTGCTGTTCGCGTTGTTTGCCACAGCGTCCGGCCTCTCTGCTTGCGGAGGAGGCGGTGGTGGTGGAGGCGGCGGTGGTGGTGGAGGGTCACAGCCGGTCACGGGTACTGTGACGATTACTGCTGCGGGGTCAGCCGGAAATGTCTCCCAGTCCTTGCAGTTAACCGTCACGATTGAATAATATTCCAGGTTCTGCGCCTGCTGAAGACAACGTCTGCTCGAATCGGAGAGAATGGCGAATGATGAAGAGCGATCACATGGGTTTCCCGATCAGTCTGACCCTGCTCGTTCTCGCATGCGGCGTGGCTGCGTCCAAGGCGCAGGTACTTGAACCCGTCTATCTGTGGCCCCAGGGTGCGCCCGGTTCAGAGGGCAAGGCAGCGCCCGAGGCCGTCCGCCTCAGCGAGGATGGCGAACACATCATCTCCAGCATCCATCGTCCGTCGATCCTGCCTTACCTGCCGGCCAAAGGCAGTTCAACCGGCGCCGCCGTGCTGGTGATCCCCGGTGGCGGCCATCGTGAGCTATGGATGGATCACGAAGGCTACAACGTTGCTGCATGGCTGAGCCATCATGGTGTGGCGGCATTTGTTCTCAAGTATCGCCTGGCCAGGGAGCCGGGCTCGACCTACACCGTGGAAGGCACTGAATTGAACGACACACAGCGCGCGCTTCGCCTGATACGCAACCGCGCCGCCGAGTGGGGCGTTGATCCGAATCGTCTTGGCGTGATGGGCTTTTCCGCCGGGGGGGAGCTGGCTGCGCTCGCAAGCACGAATTACGATGCAGGCAACTCTGGTGCTGTTGATCCAATCGACCGCGAATCTTCGCGTCCCGCATTCCAGGCGCTTCTATACCCGGCCATTCCGCTGAATATGAAGCTTGTGAAGGATACACCCCCAGCGTTTCTAGCCTGTGGTGAAACAGATCGCCAGGACATTGCGGAAGGCGTTCCTGAGTTATATCTTGTGCTCCGGAAAGCGGGCGTCTCCGCCGAACTTCACGTTTACGCTAAAACCGGCCACGGCTTCGGGCTACGCGAGAGCAATCACGGCCCGGTCGCCGGCTGGATTTCCCTCTTCTTCGGATGGCTTGATGTTCAAGGCTTTCTTAAGCGCCCGTAGACCGAAGCTGTCAATTGCGGGTGGAAAACTCCACGCCCACCACGCCACCGCCCACGACTTGGTAGATGCGCTCCACTCTTCAGCCGGCAACATAACACCGATGACGAAAACATCTTCTGTGATCTGCCGTAGCCGTGAGGCGCCGATGATCGCCGAGGCCATCTCACGGGGCCGCAGCATCCAGGCCAGCACTATCTACACCATTGTCAGTCCCAGCATTCTGGGAGATTCTGTACAACGTTTGTATAGTAAACCAGCGTTTCAAGATGCTTTTGACTATTCTCGATGCGTGTGAAATCAGTAAGTTGCGTGTTCTCAATACTGAGCGCAGGTTCGATTCGAAACTGACCTGTTCGCTGCCTGCTCCGGTTGCCCTATTCCGCCTTAGTCCGCCTTATTCGGGCGCTGCTCCAGTTTCGCCTCCGCAGCTAGGAACCACACCGCTCCTCGTCCCTGTCCGCAGGGATTGATGAGACCAAGTCTTTTCAAATGTTCCAAGAGCACTTCAGAGTGCCTCTCATTTGCGGAGAAATATCTGAAGGTTGGAGTTCTGGGGATTCCTGGCAATCTTTGTACAGTGGCTGTACAGCAGATTTGGAAATCGTGGCATTCTTTGCAATGCTGGCATTCTCAGAATCAGTAAGTTGAGTGTTTTCAACACTGATGGCGGGTTCGACTCCCGCCGCCCCCGAAAGAGCGCTTCGCGCCAAAAGGCATTCCTTCTGCCCGCGCCAAGTTGCGAACTGGCGATGGGAAGTATTCGCCTCTACAGCGTCCAGCGAAGTTTGCCAGCCTTTGGCAACCATCCTCGCTAGGCCGATTTGTTTGGTACAATTTGAACAGCGGAGTGGTGACAACTTCGCGGTTCGCTTTTCGCTTGCCGGTGGGCTGAGATTTTGGGCTCTAGCTTACTGTCCATTAACCCCGGAATTTGGTTATATCCGGTGGAAAATATGGAAATGGGCGAAGGAGTGGACAGTACGAAAAGACAGTGAAATCTGCGATTTGCGCTAAGCGATTGAAATTGCAGAGGGGACGTAGCTCAGTTGGTTAGAGCGCTGCCCTGTCACGGCAGAGGTCGCGGGTTCGAGCCCCGTCGTCCCCGCCAGATTCCAAAGGACTTAAGTCCAATCTGGCATGTGACATCAAGGTACAAAAAGGTACAAGTCAAGAATCTCGGCCCTGATTTGGAAAGCTGGGCGACGTGTTCAAGGACAACAGCAGGCTCCCGTTCGCGGGGCCTGTTCTGTTTCTACGGTGGTATGGGCCGATGCTTTGCTAAACCGAATGGCGAACGCTACGGCGCTTGCGGGGAATAATCCGAACGCGGGTGCCTATCTGCCATGCGCTCGAATACTGTACGATGATTCAAATGATGGACATCGCCTCCATTTGCCGCAACGTCTTTCCATCCTGGAAGGTCGCGGTCCTGAAAGAAGTCGATGGTGGCCGCTCAGACGCCAGAGTTGCGGTTGTTGACTTCGTATCTGACAGTGCGACTGCGGAAGTGCATCAGCCGCAAGGGTTAACAGGCGGTCAGTACATCCTAAAGGTTCAACCGCATACTTCTTGGCCTGGCGAGAAACCCGAATCGTCTCGACACGAGGCCGCAGTTAACCGTAGCCCTGAGTTTTCAAAGGAACACATACCTCGTCTCCGTTTCTCGACTGAGCGCGAGAGCCTCGCGGTCCTCCTCTACGACATTGCCGGATACAGCCTCTCCGGGTTCGTTGGAGCCGATGCCGTGGATGTCGGGTCGCTGCTTCATTACTGTCGCCTGATCTCGGGCGGTCTTCTGCAGTCCTGGAATGCGCAATACACCGTCAACAATTCATCCAACGCAGGGGCAACTTTAGCAGCTTGGCTCGGATATCGTCTCAATAGAAGCGAAGCTCCTAATTTACACACTTTTGTTTCCCACCTTACGGGCGACCGCCCGATCTTCCTGATGGCCGGTCGAGTGCTGGTGAATCCCCTCTGGTTAGCAACGGCCAATGAGGTCAATATCCCGATTTCTGAAGTGTCTTTCAACGGGTTGATTCATGGCGACCTTCACTCGGGTAACGTCCTCGTCGACAGGATGAGGCCGGACTTAGACCGATACTGGCTGATCGACTTCGCGCTTTCGCGAGAAGCGCCCCTTGGATTTGACCACTCGTATTTCGAATTGGCTTTGCTGCTCGGCCATCTTGAGGGTGCTGACGCACAGCGGATGCTGAATATCTTGGAGGCGTTAGATGCTCCCGATGGTAGCTCTGACGCTCGAAAGGTGCCGGTCCAGGATCTCGGCATTTTGGCCTGCGTCGCATCGATCCGAGGTGTCCTGAGCGAATGGCAACGGGCCCACGAGTCCACAAGAACTGATAGCTTCAACTCACAAGTGATGTTGTCCCGCGTCGCCGTGGGACTCAACTGGGCGAACAAGCCGATTTCAGAATCATTGCGCCGCCTTGCTCTCTCTTACGCCGCCAGAGCAGCAACGCGGTATCTCGATGTTTTCGCGACGCAAAGCTTCCAGCGCCTCGTCGCCTCCGCGGGTCCTTCCCCAGATGCTTTACCCGCCCCTGTCTCTCCCGCATGGCCTGATGTTTGGGATCAGCTCGGACGATTCGACGCGACCCGGGCGAAGTACGTGTTAGTTACCGGAAGAGTGGAACCTAGCGACGCCGCGCGAAGCCTTGCCCTTGTACCTTGGTCTCTTGTAATTGATCTCGATCCAGAGAGCAACGAATCTGGACTTCATTCTTGTATCGGCTCTACCCTGTCCCGTCTGAGGTCCGTCAACCAGTACGGGTGTCAACCGATAGATCTCGACCTCGATAGGGGCACCGCATGGATGATGGCCAACGGGTGGCCCTCGCGCTTCGAGCCGGTTCCTGAATCGTTTCGACGCTGGCGTGCCGCTTATGGGGACGGACTGAGGCACATCTCTGACGAGATGCGCCGTGTGGCGGCGCCTTTGCCTGTCAAGGTACTGGTGCTCGCAGGCCTAGATGTGGAGCCGGATTACGTGCGGTCGGCGATCGCCATGATCGACGAGGCGCTCAATGATTCCTCAGATATTACAGTTATCGGTCCGACTTCGGTCCCCAACGAACCCGGGATCAAGGCCGAGTATTCCCTCCCCGTCGCCGACTTTCTAAATGCCCTGCACCAAGTGCTTGGGGGAACAGTCCAGATCGACGAGCCGAGCGTACCGGGCGCTCACGGATTCGTTCAGATTCCTCTCGATCAACTCCGGAATCTCAATGAAGATATCGAGATCCTGCATTCACGCGTTCTGGAGGATCAAGGAATCGGCGCTACCATCGATTCCTTCTGGCGCGGCAACCCGCCGTCGTGGCTCGACCTTCATGCTGACCTAGATGTTCGACGGGAGCTCGGGCCAAGGTTCCTAGCGCGTATCCGTGACCTCTTAGAAGCGCGCGGAAATTACACTGTAGAGTTTCAGCACACACCGGGTTCAGGGGGAACAACCGCGGCTCTACGCTGCGCGTGGGATCTTAGGCGGGACTTTCCGGTATCGGTTCTGCGCCGATACAGCCCGACGACGGCTGATCGAATCGACCAGTTGTCCAGGCTTACGCAGAAACCGGTCCTTCTCGTCGCCGAGGCAGTCTTACTTCCGCAGGCGCAGCGTGAGGATCTTTACCGAGAGATCGCCGTCCGCAACGTCAGATGCGTCATTTTGTACGTTGTCCGCTCGTTCGATGATGTTGAGTCCGCCGACGCGGAACGGTTTAGGCTCAGCGATCCCATGACTAATGGAGAAGCTGAGGCCTTTCTCCGCGCTTTCTCACTGCGCACAGACAATCCGAAGCGGCGACGCGCACTTCAGGAACTCACTATATCAGCAGAGCTGAAACCATATCGAACTCCTTTCTACTACGGCCTAACCGCCTTCGAAGAGGACTTCGAGCGAGTTGATAATTATGTAGCAGCACATCTGGCTCGCTTTGCACCGGGCGTCCGAGACGTTATGCGATATGTGGCTCTGGTCACCCGATATACCCAAATCGGGGCGAGCCTTGGCTTTGTTAAGTCTCTTCTTGATTTGGCGCCTGATAGCGATATCGAACTGCCAGAAGCGCTCGGGGAATCGGCCGCTAAGCTTATGATCCGTCGAGGGCAGTCCGTCAGGCTGCTACATCCGATTGTAGCCGAGGAACTCCTAAGACAAGAACTTGGCGGTCACGAATCATGGTCCCATGGATTGAAGGACTTATCGCTGGATTTGATCAACGCAGCAGTGGATCACTTAGGTCCCGACACAGTTGAGTGTATGCAGCTTTTCACAGGGCTGTTTATTAAGCGTGAGTTCTGGACCCCGGGGCTGCGGGCCCGACGCAACTTTTCCGAGCTTCTTCTGACGATACCCTCGGTTGCAGGGCAGCATCAGGTCTTGAAAGCGTTAACCGACGTTTGTCCAAAGGAGCCACACTTCTGGAACCATCTCGGTCGTCACCATATCTACGAAATGAAGCAGGACTTCCAGGCTGCAGAAGCGTATCTCCAGAAGGCCGTCGAATTAGATCCTAACGACAAGATTCATCACCACGCGCTTGGAATGGTAAGGAGGTTCTGGATTCGGTCGCACATAACGGATGCTCTTCGCGAGACTACGTTGCGGACGCCCGAAGAACTATTGTCGTCGATTGCCCCGCTGCTAGACGGTGCGGCGGACGAGTTTGCTGCGGCGCGCCGCTTGGCACCCGAGGATGATCATGGCTACATCACGCACGTCCAGTTGATTGTGGAGGTGCTTGAAGGCCTGTCGCGGCTTGGCGATGGTGAGAATCTGTCCAACTTGATGCAAAAACAGAATGCCCTCGGTAGGTGGGTGCGCAGGTCGGTCGTCGTTGCCGAAGACTTGCTACGCCAGGTCCAGCAACTGCGAGAACAGCGAGTTCCGTCGAAATATGAGTTGCGTTGTGTCAATGGGCTTGCAACGCTCTACGGTCATTTTGAGGCGTTGGTAAAATCGCTCGAAGAACTTGTTAACACCGTTGAAGATCCGGATGTCCGTAGGGCGCTGGCTGTCGCCTACTATTCGCGTTCTGGAAGAGTGTGGAAGAACCTCTCGGAATTCGAGCTACGACGCACAAGGGAAATGATGGAGGACAACTTGCGCAGCGACCCGACCAATGAACGCGATATCCGAGCATGGTTCCAGTCCTTTCGACGCCTTCCCGACTTCTCGTATATCGATGCCATTGACCGACTCGAAGGCTGGGCAAGCACGTCTGGCACTGTTGATGCATATTACTACCTGTATATTCTCCACTTCCTCCGCTGGAAGGAAGGGACCGAGCGCGACGATTCAGCGATGCAACTAAGTCTTGAAAATTGCAAGCAACGGAAGATCGGCAAGCGGGGACTGTCGTACGAGTGGTTTGCTAAGGAACCGGCTTGGTGTCCTCTCACAAATGTCAGTGAGCTTGGCGAGCGGCGAAGAGATCCAGAGGGCGATGAGGGATTTTTTGAGAACACCGAGACGCTTGCAAGAGTGCGGGGAAAGATAGATTCCATCAAAGGACCGCAAGCCGGTTTGGTTCGGCTTGGACCAAGAACGACCGCATTTTTCTTGCCTGGAAAGAAGTTCTCGGAATCTCGCCATTTAAACTCTATTGTGGAATTCTATGTAGGATTCTCCTACGAGGGTTTGCGGGCGTGGGTTGCAGATTTCGTCGCAGAGGGCGTGGCCACAGAGACCCGCAAGAAGGCTGACGATCCAGCTAGGGTCACCCCTATCACGGTGGTTTCAAACGAGCAGGTTTCGATTCAAAAGGCCGAAGTGGATGCAAAGCCACTTCGCGCTAGGGTTCACAGCTTCATCAGGGATCAGCTCGTTAGCGCAGCTAACAATGGGAAAATAGTGTTTGTATCAAGCTTGGGCATCCTCCTACGGAACCATTTTGGAATTCCGCCGATACACGAGAGAATGGGGGCTAGCGACGTTGAAGATCTCTTGGCCTCGCTGCCGTTCGCAAGGCTCACGAGGAACGGAATTTTAAGCACCGTTGCCCTGGTTCAAGAGGGCAGCCCGGGGGGGCGCACGCCTGGGAAGGTCCCCGCAGTCGGCGACAGCGGGGGACGACAGGGTACCCGAGAAGGAATGCGAGCAGCCGAAGAGATTGTGCTTCGCGCGCTTGGCGAATCAGAGCAACGCGGAACTACATTCCTACTCTCTGTGGCTGGCGATATGCTTCTCGATTACTTCAAGGTGCCTAGGTTCTATCGGCGATTTGGATTCGTCAAGCTCCGGGACTTCATCAATGCGATGGACAACGTGGGCGTGGATTCAACTGGGCTTTTCGTTGTGCGGAGAACTAGCAGTCCTGGCCGACCAAACTGATTTCTGCCCCCGATGTTCGACGGGATGGTCGGATTCACCGAGCCGGCACCCATAAGACTGCTCACGGATGTCCCTTACCAGGAACGAGAAGTCGCCAAGTGTTCGGTGACCATGAGCCGCGCGGGTCACCCAAATTAACCGCAGATGTAACACGCCATAGGCAGCTTCCCTCTGCTGCCTATGAGCTCTTGCTGGGGGCGGCGAGGATTCCAGCGACCCGATTCAGGGCCGAGCGCTTTGCCTCGGTGCTGCCTTGTTGGTAAGTGTCGATTGTGATGCGCGATGTGGCGTGTCGAAGGAGTTCCTGAACGGTTTTCACGCCCTCGCCCTGCTGCCCCAGGAAACTAGCCAGGGAATGTCTGAACGTATGCCAGGTTACACGCTTGCTTATTCCGGCCTTGGCCGCTGCCGGCTTGATGTGGTCTTGCAAAGCCGACTCGGGCCAATATGGGCGTTTTCCGTTTGTGAATGGGGACGCAAAAACCCAATCGCTCTCCTGGTTGTAAGGGGTGTGGTCACGCCATACGAGCAAGGCCGCTGCCAATGCCGGCAACATCTCCACTCCCTTGCGGGATGCTCGCGTCTTCATTTTTGTCTGATCCTTCGAGACGTAACCACGCTGAAGGTTGAACCAGCAGGCATGAAGGTCAAGGTCGGCCCATTTGAGGCCGCGCACTTCGCTCCGACGAAGTGCAGAGGCAGCAGCAGTGGCAACCATAATCTGAATTGCCGGTTGCTGAATGTTGTTGATGATGGAACGTATCTCGTCAAGCGTCAGAATGTCCGGGTCGTGTTGGCGAACCGCGCTCTGCCGGACGGACGCGATCGGATTCAGCTTGCCGTAGAGCTCGTGCCGAATGCAGTGGGAGAACAATGCGCTCATATGATTGCGAATCTTGGCTTTTGACGCAGGCGCGAGCGCCAGGCCGCGGAGCCACTTCTCAACGGCTACGGACTTGACATCATCGAGAGCGACGTCTTTCCAAGTCGGAAGAATTCTGGACTTGAAGTAGTCGAGATAGCTTCTAACGGTTGTGGGAGAACGATCGACGTCTGGGTCGCGCAGTTCGTTGGCCTGAAAATGGCCCCATGCCTCGCCAACTGTCATGCGGACCGTTTTCGTTGCGGCCCCATTGATCTCGGCGCGGAAACCTTCCACGGCGCGTTTGGCGGCGCCAATGGTGGGATATATCTCGACAGTGCCGATGATCTTGCGCCGATGGATGCGATTCCCATGCTTCGAGGTTTCCCACCAACGATACGTCCACTGGTCAGGCCCATTGACGTGGTGGATACGCTCAATGTGACCCTCCTGGTATGAGATGGAATGGCGACTGCTTCCCATCGCTACACCAGGGCCCCGCTTGGCTCAACGCATGGCTGAATCTGCGATTCTGCCCAGGCTCGCAAATCACAGGTGCGGAAGCGCCAGTGCTTGCCCAGCCTGATCGCGGGGATGCCGTGGCTGCGGGCCAGGCGAAGTGCTGTCTTCGGGTGAATGCGGAGAAGATCCGCAGCTTCGATGGGTGTCAGGAGTGGCTCCCAGACACGTTGGACCTGAACGTTGTGTGAAGTTTCTGCTTGCATATTGTGACCGTATCCTTTGAAGAATTGCGTTATGTGCTGATCTTGCTACTGCTGCTACTCGAGCTGCCTTTGAGGCTGCGGACTACGGACGCAATTTGCTCCTTCGTGCCATTGCGCTTGGCGCTCCATTGCTATTGCACACGAGTGCATTTTGTAGATTGCTTGAGGTAGTCCGCTTCTCCGTCCAAGCCGCAGGCGATTTCTGAGCGTAGGGGATCTC
>Ga0302319_10005436_pt1 | contig 25608 bp, 22 predicted proteins | sample Bog_T0_2_FD_203319 | JGI IMG/M metagenome (GOLD analysis project Ga0302319, IMG submission 203319) | Peat permafrost microbial communities from Stordalen Mire near Abisko, Sweden - Bog_T0_2 | ecosystem: Environmental > Terrestrial > Soil > Wetlands > Peat | place: Sweden: Abisko, Stordalen Mire...
AGGTTGAGTCCATGGGCGTGCTTATGCCCAAGCCGGTCGAGATCGGCGAACTTCTCGCTGGCGAAGTCGGTTTTTTTGCGGCAACCATCAAAAACGTCGGCGACACCAAGATCGGCGACTCTGTCACCGAGGACGCGCGCCCCGCCGCCGCCCAGTTGCCCGGCTTTGAAGACATCAAGCCAATGGTCTTCGCCGGCCTCTACACCGTGGACTCGCACGAGCACACGCTTCTGCGCGACGCCCTGGAGAAGCTCCGCCTCAACGACTCCTCCTTCTTTTTTGAACCGGAAAGCTCGGTCGCGCTCGGCTTCGGATTTCGCTGCGGATTTCTCGGCCTGCTCCACATGGAGATCATCCAGGAGCGGCTGGAGCGCGAGTATCAGCTCGACCTCATCACCACCGCGCCCGGCGTGCGTTACCATATTGCGCTCACCGACGGCAGCGTACTCGAAGTCGACAACCCATCGCGCTGGCCCGAGCCCACCAACATTGACTCCATTCGCGAGCCGGTTATTACCGCCAAGATCCTCACCAACGAGGAATACGTCGGCGGCATCCTGAAGCTGGTGGAAGAGAAGCGCGGACGGCAGGTGAACTTCGAGTATGTAACGCCGACCCGCGTGATGCTTACCTACGAGCTGCCTCTCAATGAGATCGTGCTGGACTTCTACGATCGCCTCAAGTCCATCTCCCGCGGCTATGCTTCGCTGGACTATCAACTGGCCGGCGAGTGGGAGTCGCCCATGGTCAAGCTCGATATTTTGGTCTCCGGCGAGCCCGTCGATGCGCTTTCCATCATCGTCCATCGCGACTTTGCCTATGATCGTGGCCGGGCGCTGGTCTCAAAGATGCGAGAGCTCATCCCCCGCCAGCAGTTCGAGGTGGCTATTCAGGCCGCCATCGGAGCCAAGATCATCTCGCGGGAAACCGTGGCCGCCCTGCGCAAGAATGTACTGGCCAAGTGCTACGGAGGCGACATCTCCCGCAAGCGCAAGTTGTTGGAAAAGCAAAAAGAAGGCAAGAAGCGCATGAAGCGGATCGGCAAAGTGGATATCCCTCAGGAAGCCTTCCTGGCCGTCTTGCGGGTTGGCGAAGATCAGCAGAAATAGGGCGGTACCGTAACTATCTGGATACTTTAGTCATAGAGCGTTTATATGAAACTGTGGAAACCTCTTCCAATCGGCGCGTGAGATTGCTCACAGGTAATCTCGTCAAGCGCAAGCGGAGCCCTTCAGATTCCTGTTGATAAATAAGGGGTTTACATCCTCTATCAGAATCCTGCAACGGTTGACAAGAGGAAAAATCGAGTTTTTTGCGTGGGGTTCGCTGAAGTAATCCACAATTTTTTCCACAGATGGGCGCATTGCTGCCGACTTTTTTTATCTGCCTGGCAATCCGCCTTTTTTAGCGATTGGGCAATCTTCATTGCACCCGCCAAGGCGCCGGAAACGGTGCCTTGGCGGGTGCAATGTCTGTCTTTAGTGCGAGGTGGAAGGCTTGGGCGCCGCGGCGGCCGGCTGTCCCGCTGGCGCGGGCACACCCGACTTCACGTTATAGGCGTCCAGTACAGCCTTGGTGATATCGGTTGAGGGGTTCGCGAACAGGATGGGACTCTGCTGCTGCCCCATGTCCAGAACCAGCGTGTAGCCCTGCTGCTGCGCATAGCTTGACAGAACGTCATAGACTTTGGAGGCCAGGCTGGCGTATAGCTCCTGGACCTGTCCCTGGTAGTCGTTACGGGCGTCCTCACTCGAGCGGTCCAATTGCTTCTTTTTCTCGTCGATGGCCCGGGCGCGGCTGGCGCGCGCGGCATCGCCCAGCGCGTCGCCTTGCGTCTGCAACTCCTTGGTCAGCCGGTCAATCTCATCGCTGAGGGCTTTGAGCTGCTGGCGCTGGGGCTCGAACTTCTTTTGCAGGTCGGCAAAATTGCGCTGACCCTCGTTGGTTTGGCCTACGGTCGCCTGGAAGGCAATCACCGCAATCTTGGCTGGCCCGGCTGGCGCCGGCGGCGTTTGGGCGGCTGCACTGAGGGCAAGGCCCGAAGCCAGCAAGAAAACGAATGCGCGCGAACGGTTCATTTGAATGGGAACTCCTTTGGATCAACCCGCGGAAAACCGCGATTCACTGCAAGACCCGGCCTTCAGTCTTGGACAACCTGGCCAGAATATTGTGAGCGTTGAGGTTTACGCGCTTCAGCCCGCGGATCGGAGGCTGGAGGAGCTTGTGCTCCAGCCTCCGAGGAAGGTGTTTAACAATCTTCCGCTTCCCTCGGAGGCTTAAGCCATGTACCGCAATCTGCTCGACTTGGGCGGGACCAGGCCCACCACTTCGCTGCTTCCTGACTGGCTGTTAGTGGGCAGCCGGGGCGGGCTTGGCAGCTGGTTTAGGGGCCGTGGCGGCTGGCTGTGCCGGTGGAGCTGGTACGCCGGACTTCACGTTGTACGCGTCTATCACCGCCTTGGTGATGTCGGTGGAAGGGCTCGCGTAGAGTACAACCGGAGCCTGCTGCTGATTCGTGCTTCCGTCCACCACCAGCGTATAGCCCTGCTGCTGCGCGTAGGTTGCCAGCACGTCGTAGACCTTCGAGGCCACGCCGTTGTAGATCTCCTGCATCTCGCCCTGGAGGTCGTTCTGCGCATCCTCGGCAAAGCGTTGCGCCTGCTTCTTCTTATCGTCGATGACCTTCGCTTTATTGGCGCGCTCGGCATCGCTCAGTTTATCGGCCTGGGCCTGCAACTGCTTCTCAAGACCGTCGATTTCATCGGCCTGCGTCTTCAGCTGGGCGCGCTTGGGCTCGTACTTTTTCTGCAAGTCGGCAAAGTTGCGCTGGAATTCATTGGTTTGGCCCACGGCTGCCTGGAAAGCGATCACGGCAACCTTGGTAGGGCCGGCCGGAGCAGCGGGGGAGGGCGATGTTTGAGCAGCTGCGCTCAGGACGATGCCCGAGGCCAGCAAAACAATCAGAGCAAGCGAACGCTTCATTTGAGGTTAAAACTCCTTCGGAATTCCTGGTGGCCGTCCGCGTTTCAGCGCGAAACCGGGCCCGTGCCTCCTGAGAAACCAGACCGTCCTTCTTGTCACCCCAGCAACGAAGACCTGTTGCTGGGGACCCCGGTAAGAAAAAAGGGGTCAGCGCCGGTTAGGGGCAGAGACCGCAAAAAACACGAGCGGAAACATCAGCAGGAACTTCATGGATTATAGGAGGGCTGGGTAGGAGCGTCAAACCGGCAACGCGTGAATTTCTCTGTTTCCACGCACAATCCCCCTGCTTAGGGCGCAGCTTTCACGGTTGCGCTGCCCCGGCGGGAATCAGACCGAACCGATGCAGCAGGGCAAACCCCAGCCCGGCAAGACTCAACAGCAGGACAAGCGCCGCGATCGCGAAGAACGGAATTTGCAAAACCGGCCAGGCTTTTGCGGGCAGTTGATCGGCCAGCTTGTCGCCAAGAGTGTCATTGAAGCGAGTGGGCCGGTCTTCGTCCTCGCTTGCCGGCTTCCACTCCGAGGCCAGAAAGGCTGCGCGGAGGTTCGACAGGAGAAGTGCAGCGGCAATGACCGCAAGAAAGCCGGGAAACTGGCCATTGGCCATGGTGAAGAGCAGTCCAACAAAGTAGATGGCGAAGACCAGTGCCGCCGCCGGCCAACTGCCTTCACGCACGCCCATGCCGCCAAGCAGAAACACCAGAGCCGCCGCCACGCCGGTCACGAGCATGATGGGAGTTCCCGTGACCAAAGCAACCAATAGCTGAAAAACCGCAATGATAAGGCAGATCCAGAATCCCTGGCGACCCAGGTAATCCACGTCCCAGGCGTTCTCCACCGAGGGCCAGAAGATGCTCTTCAGCCAGCCATCCGAGCGCTTGCTCTCGCCAGACAACCCAAGTGTTTGCATGGCATCCATGCTTGCTCTGGGACAGTGGAAAAGTCAAGGGACATCGTCACACTTCGAGTAGAGGAAAACAGCGGATTGCCTGCCCGGCGCAGAGACCCAAAAGCCGCTCTCGATGAGCGGCCTTTGGGTCTCTGCGCATACCTGCCCTGCCTAGAAGGTTGTGGAAACCGTCAGGCGGAAGGTCTTGCGCGGCTCCCGGAACAGGTACCGTGCGCCGTAGCCCGCCAGCACCTCCGAATAGGTGTAGTCTCCCGCGCCGCCCGGCGGAAACAGATCGCGTGTGATCAATTCGGCTGAACAGCTTTGTTTGTTGCTGCCGAGAAGCACGCTGTTGCAGAACGGCCTCTCATACAGGCGCAGCGGGTTATACGCATAATAGATGCGGACGGGCGCGTTGATGATCGGCATGATCACCGAAATCTCTGCGCCGGTGGACATGCGCGGAACGAAGTTGGTGCCGGAGATAGGACGGATATTCGGTGTAAAACCGACCAGCGAGCCCGGAATACCGCCCTGACAGGAGCCGTTGTTGTAAACCGGGCAGCCATAGAGCGGAGCCGTCAGCGCCGCAAACCCCTCGGGGCTCTGCTTCAATTGGCCCTTGTTGAGGGCCACATCGAGGCCAAAATCGTTGAAGAACGCAAAGGTAGCCGAACCCGTGATGGGGATGCGATACTCGGCGTTCGTCGTCAGACTGGTGTCGCCTCCGATCGAGGCCACGCCGTAGACGGGAAGTGGAACCTGAATGCACTGATTGTCTTGTGGATTGGACGTGTCGCGCGGAACGCACGTGCCGTCTGGATTGGTCAGTTGGACGTTGACGCGGTTCGGTACATAGCCGTATGGCGTCGCTCCACGGATATCGAAACCTCTCAACTCGCCCTCGCCACCGGAGTAGAAGCGGTTGTTGGGGGGAGCCACATCGCCGCCAAACCCCTGCACATAGTTCAACTGCGCGCGCAGGCCCAGCACATTGCGCCCAGTCGCAGAAGGCGTCAGATAGTGCATTGGCTTGAATTCTCTGTAAGCCACCGCCGGCGTAATGTAGCGTACGTTGCCGCCGATGCCCGCCACCTGGAAGGCCACCGTGTATTCCTTGCCGCTCCGCGGGCGCAGCGGGTTGTTGATCGTGTTGTAGATATAGCTGAACGAGGCGGAGCTATTCACAATGCCCGCCAGCGAATTCGATCCCTGAATTCCGGACCGGAAGCTGATGGTCTGGAAAAATGTCTGCGATGCGGTGCTGAACGCGGTAATCGTCGACTTGTTCAGTGAATAGGTCAGGCCCACGCGCTGAAAGGCGTGCCGCTTGAGCGGATAGCTCACTGAGAACGTCAGCCCGGTCGAGGCCTGGTTGTAATTCTGTGTAAGGGACTGCTGCGCCTGCGACAAATTGAACGATTGCCCACTGCTCGTCTGGTAGTTCTTCGCCGCGTTGAAATCCTGCTTGTTGTTGAAAAGCTGGAAGCCAAGATTGAGCGGCCGATTGCGTACATACGGCTGTGAGAAGCCAAACGTGAACTGGCGGCTCACGTTGCCCAGATTACCCTGCAAGCTAAGCGTTTCGCCCAGGCCGAGAAAGTTGTTGGTCTGGTAGTTGACGCCCAGAAACGCGCCTGAAAGGCCGCTGACGCCGCCATTCATGCCGATCGAGTTTTTGCCCTTCTCCTTGACTTTGAGCAGCAGGTCCACGGTGCCGGCATCGGCGTCCTGATGAGCCTCGGAATCCTGATCCACCTTGAGCGGCTCAAAGTACTCCAACTGGTTCAGGCGCAGCAAGCTGTACTCCCACAACTGCGAGTTGTAAACGGAACCCTCATCCAGCATGAGTTCGCGTCGGATCACTCGGTCGCGCGTAATGGTGTTGCCCTGGAATTCGATGCGCGAAACGTAAAATGGCTTGCCCTCGTCGATATCGATGTCCAGTGACACAGTCTTCTTCGTGTCGTCGAAGACAGGCTTGGGAATGGCGCCGAAGTTGATGTAGCCCAACTGCCCATATGCCTTCTTCAGGTTCTCCAGGCCCTTGCCGATCAGCGTGGCGTTAAACCAATCGCCGTCCTTCACGGCGAAGGTGCTGCGCAGGGCTTTCACATTGTTGACCGCTTTGTTGCCGGTAAAGGTAATGCTGCCTAGCCGGTAGCGCGCGCCTTCTTCGATGGGCATCTGGATGTCGATGCGCTTGCCCTTGTTCGGGCGGAACGTAAACATGTTCAATCCGCCCTGATCCCGGATCTGCGTCTTCGGCTCTTCCACAGCGGCGTTGTAATAGCCCTTGTCGCGGTAGGCTTGGCGCACCCGCTCCGTGTCCTCCTCCAGCTTTGAGGCATCGAAGGTCTGCGAAAACAGATTCTCGAAAATGAGAGAGTACGGGATGCCGATCGGCTTCAGGTTCTTCATCGCGCGGCGCAGCACCAGCCCACTCAAGTGCTCATTGCCGGTGAATTTGATCTGGCCCACCTTCACGGTCGGGCCTTCCTTGATGTTGAAGTTCACCTGCACCGAGGCCGGAGGAATGTCCTTAATGTCCAGTTTGATGGTCGCGAACTGGTGCCCGTGCTCGGAGAGAATATCTTTCAGCACGGTTGTGGCGCGCAGAATCTTGGCCGCGTCGTACTGGCTTTCGGGCGAGATACTGACCTTTTCCTTTTTGAACCGGTCCAGTACGTCCGACTGCGAGACGGCATTGAGGCCCTTGTAGTTGACCTCGCGGATGGTGGGCTTTTCCTTGACGAAGATGTCGAGGATGATGCCCTTCTCCGAGTCCTCGCGCTCGATGCGGAGGTTCTCAAAGTATCCGGTGTTCCAAAGCGAGTTGAAGTCCCGCTCGACCGAAATCGGGTCGTAGGTGTCGCCGTTATGGCTAAACAGGCGCGCCAGGATCGTCTCTTTGGGGATGCGGCGGCTGCCGATCACGCGAATTTGATCGATGGTCTGCGGCTGTTGGGCAAAGGCTGCGCCCGAGGCCAGCAATAGTAGAAGCGCCATGCCCGCCATCGGATGAAGGCTTGCCAAGTGGCGCAAGGCTCGCTGAGCGCGGGTGATGCAAACATGCATTGTCTTCACCGGGCTGGAGCCACGCGGCGAGCTAAAGTACTGGTGCGGTCCATATTTCGCCATCACATTCGGCTTCACGGGAAGAATATCGACACCCTCACTGCTGAAATTCTGATCCTGCTTCGAGGAAAGATTGATTATATTGGACCGTGCCCACCCTGCCCAAACCACCAGGCTGCCAATCGGCTCGGAAATCGTCTCTTTCCTTGAATCTCCTGCCACTACTGGCCCTGCGGACTCGGGCTTGCCCCCAAGGTCCCCTTGCGGCAAAAATCCGCCGCCCGAAGGCGCTGGTTTGTTTCGGACCCAACTCACAGTCTAACGGACTCAGGCGGGTTGGGAGACCCCTGCATCCCCATCCTGTCTCGCTGCATCCCTCTTAGACGCGGGTCGGATGCACATGGCATCCTCGCAACAGGGAGGTTTTTTGCGTGATTGAAGAGTCGCGAATGTCAGTTTATCAATTCTCTGCCCCGCTGCTGGATGGGCAAGAGCTCGGCCTGGACAGTTTCAAGGGCCAGGTGCTGCTCATTGTGAATACCGCCAGCAAATGCGGATTCACCCCTCAATACGCAGGCCTGGAAGAGATTTACCGCGAATTCAAGGATCGCGGCTTCACGGTGCTGGGCTTCCCCTCGAATCAATTTGGCGCGCAGGAGCCGGGCTCCGAAGCCGAGATCGGCGCCTTCTGCGAAAAAAATTACGGTGTCACGTTTCCCATATTTGCCAAAATCGACGTCAACGGCCCTCATGCCCACCCACTCTATGTTTTCCTCAAGCGCAGCATGCCCGGAATCTTCGGCTTTCTTGGCGCAGGCGCCATCCGCTGGAACTTTACGAAATTCCTCATCGACCGGAAAGGCGCGGTGATCCGCCGCTACGCTCCCACCACCAAGCCAAATGCCCTTCGACCGGCAATCGAAGAACTTCTCGGCAGCCAATAGCAGCGAACGATTACTTGCCATATCCTCGATTTTGGCTTGGAGATTGTGCGCAAGTGATACGCGCGTCGATTCAAGGAATCTTAACGAGAGAGAGAATGCCAACGCTGATGGAACGGGGATATCGGTAAAATTGCCAAGCTCTCCATTGTCCTGGCCTCACCGCCTCTGGCTAGACTTGCCCAGTTCTCAGCCGAACCTGTAGGCGCTGATCGCCGCGCCCATCGGCTCGTCGCCAAAGATGCGAACTCCCGGCGCATCTCCGCCAGCCCCCGCAACCATCATGAGCGGAATCAAATGCTCCTCGCGCGGATGAGCAAAGGCGGCAAAAGGAGCCTCGCGCCAGCCGGTCAGCAATGCGTTGCGCTCCGGCCCCTGAGACTCCACTGCGCGCGTCAGCCAGGCATCGAAGGCGCGGGCGCGCTCCTTCGTCTCCGGCCGGCCGTAGCCGCGCAGGTTATGAAAGCTCATCCCGCTGCCCACAATCAGCACTCCCTCATCGCGCAGCGGCGCCAGCGTGCGGCCGGCCGCCAGATGCAGCGCGGGGTCCAGGCTGGCCGCCAGCGAGAGCGTAACCACCGGAATCCGCGCTTCGGGAAATGCCACTTTCAGCGGCACAAAGACTCCGTGATCGAAACCTCGATCCGCACTGAGTCCCGCCGGCAATCCGGCCTGGCTGAGCAACCCAGACACGCGCTCCGCCAGCGCAGGGTCTCCCGGCGCGGGCCAGGTCAGCCGGTATGTGTGCTCGGGAAAGCCGGAATAGTCGAAGATCAACTCCGGCTTCGCCGCCGCGCTGGCCGTGAAGACCGGCTCCTCCCAATGGCCGCTCACTACAAGAAGCGCCTTGGGAGGCGCCGGCAACGTGGCGGCCAGCCCCTCCAGGAAGTGCTGCGTGGCGTGCCATGTGTCGGCTGGTCCCCAGGTCCAATCCATAAAGAAGCAGGGACCGCCGCCGTGTGGAAGAAAGATCGAGGGTTGGCGTTGAACAGGCATCGAATCATCCTCCAGGGCATTGCCGGTCTCAAACGTGGGAACGACAACATAGTTGTTTGAACAACCATCTAAGAGATGCCTCAAACTCGCCCAGGATTCAACCGTTTGCGCCCTAGTCCACCGGCCGGGCGAGAACGTAAACGTAGATCAGCATCGCCACGCCGATAAGCCCCGGAATCAGCCCCGCCATATAAGGGCCGCCCTGAACTTGCAGAAAGATCCATGACCCCACGCCAACGGCGATGCAGATCAGGCCGACGAACTTCAGGCCTTCTCCCTTCATGCGCCGCTCAATCCGGCCTTCTTCCCGCATCAGTTCGACGGCTGCCTTCGCGCCTTCGCCCGATGCCTCAGTGATCCGGCGCAGCGTCTCTGCCTTGTAGAATGACTCGCGTTCTTTGCTGCGCTTGTCCAGCCAGGCTACGGTGGGAAGAAAAACCACAAACAATGAAACTGCGGCGATGGACAGGAATACCCACATTCCCGAGGCGGCCACCGCATCGGGGTCATTGAAGAGCAAAAGCGCCAGATGCGTCATACTATCCTCCTGATTGATTTGCAAGATTTTCTCGCTTGCAAACGGTGGGACCGTGGACCCGGCAATACGGTTGCATTTTCTCTCGTTTTTTTCTTTTGAACAAAATGCAACCCCGGCCGATCTTTTGTGGTCCCACCCCTCAGAGAGTGCCTTACGTGACCGCATCCGCAAGCTGTGCAGCCGACGACCTTGACGACGTAAACCGCGTCCTGGCCGGCGACACCCAAGCCTTCGAGGGCATTGTGCGCCGCTGGCAGGGGCCGCTCGTCAATATGGCATGGCGCTACTGCCGCGACCGCAGCCGCGCCGAGGAGCTGGCCCAGGAGGCTTTCATCCGCGCCTGGCGCGGCCTGGCCCAATGGCGGCGCGAGTCCAGCTTCTCCACGTGGCTCTTTGCGTTAGCCGCCAACGTCTTCCGCTCCGATCTCAAGCGCTTTCCCACCGTCAGCGTGCCGGTTGAAGCCGCTCCCGAGCCCAGCAGCCCGGCGACGCAGCACAGCGTGCTGGCCGCGCAGTTCAACGCCGATTCGGTTCGGCGAGCCGTGCTGGCCCTGCCCTCCCGCTATCGCGAGCCGGTGGTTCTGTACTATTTTCATGAGATGGATTTGTCTGCGGCGGCGCGCACCATGGGCCTGCCCGAGGGAACCATGAAGGCGCGTCTCTCCCGTGCGCGGGCGCTGCTGCGAAGACGATTTCCGCAACTGGAAGCCCAGCACGATGCCATGGAGTTTCTTGCACCCAACCCAGGAAAGGAGGCCTCACGATGAACCCGCCAAACACAGACCGCTCAGAGATGGGGATGGACCTGGACAGCATCGACCGCATTCTGGCCGCCGAAGAGCCCCTGTTCCCGTCGTCCGGCTTCCTCGCCTCGGTCATGCAGGGCGTGCGCGAAGAAGCAGCCGCCCCGCCGCCGATCCCGTTCCCCTGGAAGCGCGTCCTCCCCGGCGTGGTGCTCATCGCCGGTGTCTTCGCTTGGGGCGTCTTTGAGTTTGCGTGCAACGGCCTGCCCGCCGTTGGCTCCGTCCCGCTTGCCCTGCCGCATCTTTCCGCCGCCGCTGTGCGATCCCTCGAACAGGCAAGCTGGATAGCCGGCGCACTCGGCGTCTCGCTGCTCTCCTGGCTGCTCTCGCGCCGCCTCGCTGGCCGCTCGGGCCTGCTGTAGCCAGCTGCTCCCGAGCCGCTATTCGATTGCGAAAACGGCGTAGACGGTGGCTGTCCGGCTCACCTTGCGCGGTTCGATGGCCAGCGGCGGGGCGGGGTGAGCTATTTCACTCGGGACCGCCCTCGTCATCTGGAAAACCTGGCTGTTCGCGACCGCGTGCGGCTGGGGCTCCGGCGCTGAAATCTCATTGCTGACATAAATCAGCGCACCCAGATGCACTCCCATGCCCTTTGCCAGCACAGCGGCATTCGCTCTTGCTCGTTCTGCGGCGTGATCGAGGGCCATTTCTTCGAGCGCCGGCTCGTCCTTTACAGCCCAGTCGATTTCGCCGCGCTCCGTGGCTCCAGTGGCAACAGCAATGTCCAGAATCTCCGCGGCGCGATCCGGCTCCCTCTTCACTGCCCACTCCTGGACCAGCTTGAACTTGTGCGGCTTGTCCCAAGCGCGGTCCAGATGCCGGCTTTCGCTGCGGATTGAGGTCTCGGGAATTCCGGCCTGCTTGAGGACCGAGACAGTCTCGTTGGAGGCCTTGGCGCCCGCAGCATAAGCGGCCTTGGCGTCGGCTGGTTGGGTTTCAAACCCGATATGAAGAATCGCCAGGTCAGGATCGGCGGTTACTCGCTCCTCGGCGCTCACGGTAAGAGTGCGGTTGCTGGGTTCGATCTTGAGTTGGACCTGGCTGGTCTGCTGTGCGCCGCTTGCCGTACAACCGGCAAAGAGCGCCAGCGCTGCGATTGCTTGCTTTCCGTTCATCATTGGGTTCCTTTCACCCCTTGGACGAACAGCATACAGGATGATCACAGGCAAATGAGACCGCCTGCTGTACCATGTTTGCGAGGTTCGAGGTGCTTTATGGATGTCTTGAGTCTTCGTATCGCTCTTATCGTCGCGCTCGCCGGAATTGCCCTGCCTGGGTTGCCCGCGCAACAGCCGGATGCCGCCCAGCCTGTTCCGCCGCAACCGGCGGCGCAGGGAACGGCTTCGCAGCCAGCCCCGCAAACTGCGCCAGCCGCACCGGCCGCGCCAGCCGCACCGGCCGCGCCAACCGCACCGGCACAAGCTCCCAACCCGGCACAGCCCGTAAAAAACGCCGATGGCACCTACACGATACACATTACATCGCGCCTGGTTGTGCTTGACATGGTTGTTCTGGACGCCAAGGGCGCAGTCGTCAAGGATCTGAAGCGCGACGACTTTCACGTTGAAGAAGCCAGCCAGCCGCAGACCATTCTCAACTTTGAAGAGGCAGGCACGCATACCCCCAGCCCGGAGATGACCATCGACTCCACCGCCGATCTGGATCGCCTGGCGCCACGCGCTCCCGTCGACATCGTCTTGCTCGACGAGTTCAACACCCGCTTTGAAGATATGGCCTTCGCGCGCTACTCGTTGAAGAAATATCTCGAGAAGCAGCCGGCGAAACTCATTACGCCCACAATGCTCATCGCGGTGAGTCTGCAGAAATTTGTCGTGTTGCACGACTACACGCAGAACAAGGAAGAGATCATCTCCGCGCTCGATCACCATTTTGCCGTGAATCCCTGGCAGGTTCCCGTAGGCGGCTGGGTTAGCGAACGGTACAATACAGCCTTTATTACGCTGCGGAGCGTGGCCGAGGCGGTGATGGGCCATCCCGGCCATAAGAACATGATCTGGATCGGCCGCGGCTTTCCACCTTCGCGCCGTCTCGGGGCCGGTTGGTCCATCGACACGGAAAACCGCATTTTTAACGCCGTGCAGGATTGCGTAAACATGCTGCGGGATGCGCGGGTAACGCTTTATACCATTGATCCGGCGGGCGTCCTGGTGGACCCAGGCGTCTACGGCGGCGACCCAGGGGTCGATCCGTTCGGGGGAAACTACGAGTTTAGCAAGCTGGCGAAGGCGACCGGCGGCCGGACCCTCTACGGCCGCAACGACGTCGATATGGAAATCCAGACTGCCATTCAGGATGGAGCCAACATCTATACGCTCACCTACCGGCCGGGGAACACCTCGCTCGATCCGCAGAAATTCCGCAAAATCAAGGTTACGGTCGATCGGCCGGGACTGCAGGTCATCACGCGGGAAGGTTATTACCTGCAGTATGGTCCGGGGCGTGTGAATCCAGAGAACCCATCGCGACGTCTCATTTCAGACCTGGTCTCCGCGGATACCAGCAACATGGTCTACGACGGCATTTCCATCACGCCAACCCAGTCGGCCACCGATCCCGATTCGTTCACGGTGCATGTGGACGGCCGCGGTTTGGGGTGGACGCCTGCCAAAGATACAGAGCCGCGCCATACCGAGGTCATCCTGATGTACTCAACCTTCGATAAGAAGGGCAAAGAGTTGAAGCGAGACGCAAAGGTGGTGAGAGTCGCTGCTCCGGCCTCTGCGCCGCCCACTGGCAGGTATTTGCATGACCTGAATATTCCCTGCAAGCTCGACCACAACCCGAAGGCGGTTCGCGTCCGGTTTTCCGTTCGCGTATCGGCCACCGGGCGCATTGGAACAGCGGACTTGCCGCTGGGACAAGAGACAAGCGCCGCTGCTCCAGCACAATAGGCCGGCTCACTAAGCCATTTTCGCCGATAGCGTAAGGACTGGGTGCCCCACCCTCGACGCGTTTTTGTTTTTGCGGCTAGGGTGGGATGGCGGGATGCACGCATTACAGCAACAATGAAAACGCACTACGGCCGCTCCCCGTGCTGTGCTCCAAACCTCCGCAGCTTTTCCAGTGTCGCCGCCGCCTGCCCGGAGTCGATGGCCTCGGCGCCCAGCCGAACGCCGTGCTTCAAATCCCCGGCCAGCCCCGCCGCCACCAGCGCCGCCGCCGCATTCAGCAGCACAATATCCCGCCGCGCGCCGTGAATGCCGGTCAGCACGTCGTAGAGCAAGCGCGCATTGGTCGCCACATCGCCGCCCACAAACTGATCGAGCGTGGCGCGCGGCAGCCCGGCCATCTCTGGAGTAATGCGCGCGGCCTTCAACGTCGGTTCGCCGCCGCCCTCCGGCTCCTCGATCCGCGCAACCACCGACTCGCCGGTCGTGGTCAGCTCGTCGATGCCGTCCGTCCCATGCACCACAAAGGCCCGTTTCGCCCCTAGAGCCACCAGCGTCCGCCCCACCAGCAGCACGCGGCTGGGCGCAAGCACGCCAATCACCTGCACCCGCGCCCCGGCGGGATTGGTTAGCGGCCCGCAGAGGTTAAAGATGGTTCTGAACCCCAGCGCCTTGCGCAGCGGCCCCAGCGCCTTCATCGCCGGATGGTAGAGCGGCGCAAACAGAAACATGAATCCGGTCTCGCGCAGGCATTCCGCGGCCAGCTCCGGCCCCAGCGCGATGGGCACGCCAAGCGCCTCCAGCACGTCTGCCGCGCCGCACTGCGAAGTCACGGCCCGGTTGCCATGCTTGGCCACCTTGGCCCCGGCAGCGGCAGCCACCAGCGCCGCGCCCGACGAGATGTTAAAGGTTAGCGGCCCCCCGCCGCCGGTGCCCACCACATCTACCAACTCGTCCCGCTCAGCGTCGGTAAAAGGTAGCGGCGTGGCCCTTGCGCGCATCACCTGGACAAACCCAGCCAGCTCCGGCGCAAGCTCGCCGCGCGTGGCCAGCACGGTGAGCAGCGCCGCGGTCTCCACCTCCGGCACGCCGCCGGCCAAAATCTCTTCCAGCACGCCAGCCGCCTGCTCGCGCGTCAGCGCCGCCCCATCCTCCGCCAGCGGTTTCAAAAGCTCTTTGAGTGTCGCCATATCTTCCCATGATAGCGGGAAGGCGCGCGATACCCGTCGGCATGGTTGGCCCTGGGACGGCTGCTTACGCCCGCGCCGCATTCGACAACTTCAAGATCGAGCCGAAGGCGAAGGCAGACGGCAAGCAATCTGCGCAGGGCGCGGAGGTGCTGACGTGATCAGGGTTTTGGAATCGAGACATTGAGGCGGCCGGCTCAAACAATCGGATGGAGAGCCTTTGACCCGTTGATGACGGCATCGGTGACCAGATGGCGATCGAATGTTGCCAATTGACCCTTGTGGGACGCGGCCAGAGCCAGCAGGTAGGTGTCGGTCACCTGGCCAGAATCGAGCAGGCGGGCGCTATCGACGAGCCGGCTGTCGAGCAGGGTAATGTCGTCCGGCCAGAACTCATGGCCGCCGAGGGCGCGCAGGATGGCGACCATCTCCGCGACCGCTGCCGGGGTTCCGGGCGAGCTTGGGTAGCGGGCGCTGCCCACAATGCGGAGAACGCCGTTCTCGGTCAGCGGGCAGGTCGCCCATGCTTGCCGGCCCTGTGCGGCAAACCAATCGTGCGCCCGGTCGTGCTGCACATGCGCCGGATCGATGAGGGCAATCAGGACATTCACGTCCAGCAAATAGCGAGTCACAACAGCTCTTCCTGGAGCTGGCGGACGAGTTCGGAGGTCACGCGCGGCGCGCCGGGGCGCACCGGGAGCAGAGGGACGCCGTTGCGGGTTTTGAGGCCGGAAACGGTGGGCCGCATCGCCTGCCGGGCCAGCGCAGAGATCACTTCGCCCACGCTCTTTCGCTCGGTAGCAGCCATTTCCTTCGCAGCGGCAAGCACGTCATCGTCGATGGCAAGGGTGGTTCTCACGGCAGGTTCCTCCTAAGGAACATCATACATCAATCATCAGACATCACATTCAACGAGGAAGTGACCTTCCAGATGAACTTCAACCTCTTTCCGGCAAGCGGAGCCCTTGCAATTCCTCCGAAAAAACAAACAACGGCAAGTGCGGTCGCCGTGCTGGCAGGAGTTTATTGAAGAACGAGGGTGCGTCGGCCTGGATGATGTTTTGGCCGAAGGGGAATTCGGCGGCGTGGGAATCCGCTCACCAGAATCGACAACCCTGGACGAACTTTGTCTGAAAGCATTCTTCTGTCTTCTCGAGCAGTAGCGGGCTGAGGACATCCAAGTTCTTGTCTATTTTGGGATAGATAAACCTGCCAAACTCGAATTCGATCCAAAATCGTGCGGAGCCTGCATTTGGGACTTCGATCACCGCGCCTGTCCACGGGTTTGGAAAGATTCCAGTCTCGCTTTCCCCGCTCCAGGGGGTTCCGAACTGAAGTACATTCCGAACATTGGGACCGGCTTCGACGTCCCATGCCGAAGTCGCTACGGGTGAAGGCCGAATATTACAGCTTACATCGCAGATTGGGCTGTCTTCAAAAGGAGTCTTGTCCGTTTTAAGAAGGGAGATCGGAGCGTCGGCTGATTTCCATTCGCCTGAAGCGCTGACGCGGTATTCCGCCAAATCCTCGATTAGCGGAGGAACCTCAGTGGTTTCTTCGATCGCGATGTGATCGTACACGGGAATCGTAATTATTTCTCCCGTGAACGCGTTTGTGCCCGTCCGGGTTCGCCCGCCTGGCTTCATGACCCGAAGTCCTGGCTGCCAGCGCCCATTACGAATGATTCGAAATCCGAAATCTCCGACTAGCGCGTCAAAGAACTCTGCGACCCGGGGAGGGTCGGGGACAAACTGAGAATCGGCGGCGATGAGGGTATGAATGTATTGCTCCATGACTTTCACCTCTTAGCATTTCGAAATCGGATCAATGATTTCGGGTCCAAATCCAGTTTGCAAAGACAGCTCTGATTACTTCTTCAGCGGCTTACGGGCGAGGTAATACAGCAAGTATGCGAGCGAAAAGCGACACCGAAGAGACAAACCGCTCAAAGCAAGTCCGCCAGTTCGTCGACTGATAGCTCGACATCGCGCAGGATCGCGCGCAACAGACCCGGCCCAACCGTCTCACCGGAATTTATGGGAACTGTGGTGGTCCTGCCGTCGCGGTGCCTGAGAAATAGGTGACTCCCTCGGCTTCGGTCCACGGGGAAGCCTGCTCTTTCGAGGGCGCGGACTAGTTCTTTTCCTTTGAGGCGTGGAAGGCGTGGCCTACAGAGATTTGCTGAATGCCTACCAGTTCAAGTGCGCCGGGTGGGTTACCATCCTCTTCGAGGCACAGGGAGGTGACCTCGCGTATGCGCTTCATCAGAGTATCGAGGCTTTTGGCTTGCGTATAGCATCCGCGAAGAGCGGGAACGGTGGCAACGAGATAGCCCTCTTCGTCTTGCTCGATCACGACAGTGAATTTTCTACTGGGCTTCATCAGCTGCCTCGCGTACCTACTTTATCACAATACGCTTTCGCGAATACCCCCTTGGCAGCGGCCAATTTTGCCGCCGAGCGGTTTATCGAAGCGATGAATCCGGCCTACTTCTTCAACGGCTTGCGCGCAAAGTAGTAGAGAGCGAAAGCTAGCGCGGCGAAGGCTAACACGCTGACATAGTCGTTATCTAAGAAGGTGGGCGGGAAGTTTAAGATGTCGTCTTTGCCTACGGTGGTTTCGTAACCTTTCAGAGCTACGCCTAAGAGGCCGACGATGCCACCGGCGGCTATAAGTCCGCTGGCGAAGAGGGAGCCGGGGGAGATTTCGCTTTCTTGGTCGGCTGCATCGCCGCCGGCTTTTTTGACGGCTTGATCGACGAACCAGCGGACCATGCCACCCACAAACATGGCGAGCGTGGTGCCAATGGAGAGATACGCGCCAACGGCAAACGACAGCGAACGGACGCCCAGCAGCTCGACAGCGATGACGATGAAGACGCCGAGCAGAACCAGTCCCCAGGCGAGCTTGCGGGTAAGGATGCCGTTGATGACGGTGGCCATCAGTCGAGCTTGCGGCGCGGCGGCCTTCTCGCTGCCGATGCCCTGAATCCACTGAACTTCAATTTGGTGCGTTGCGGGCGAGTAGAGGTATTTGCCGTCCGCTAACTCAGACGACCCGAGGGCATTGAGAACGATGTATTCGGATTTAGGGTGCATGGCGGCGGTGTTGTTGGGACCCAGGACACGGATCTGATCGGGCAGGTGCTTGACATCGTTTTGGACGGCGACGCCGGAGTGGGGGACGCCGAGATCCCAGGCCACCGGGGCTGCGCGGAACTCCTGGAGGCCAGTGTTCATCAGATTCAGCGTCCAGCCTATGGAGATGGTGGAGACGACGACGCCGATCATGAGGGCTAGCTGCTGGTAGCGGGGCGTGGAGCCGACGAGATAGCCGGTCTTGAGGTCCTGGGAGGTGTCTCCGGCGTTGGCTGCGGCGATAGCGACGATGCCGCCGATGGTGATGGCGAGAGCGCCGTAAGCTGGGGCCGTCCAGCCCTCCACCAGGAAGATGGCGCAGGTGGCCATGAGGGTGGCGATGGCCATGCCAGACATGGGATTGGCGGAGCTGCCGATGAGTCCGACGATGCGGGAGCTGACGGTGACAAAGAGAAAGCCGAAGACGACGACGAGCAGAGCAGCGGCCAGATTGGGCAGGATGCCCACGTAGGCTCCCGGCACGGGCTTGAACTGAAGGAAGAAAAAGGTGAAGGCGATGAGGACGAGCGAGCCGATCACGACTGTGCGCATGGAGAGGTCATCATCAGTACGCAGGGGTTTGGCTTGGCTGGCTGTGCCGGGGCGCAGATTTTTGAAGCCGGCGGTGAGCGCGCTGACGATGGTGGGCAGCGTGCGCAGCAAAGTGATGAGTCCGGAACATGCAACTGCGCCGGCTCCCATGGGACGGATGTAGGTCTTCCACAGGTCGCTGGGGCCCATCTGGGATATGAGGATGGTGCCGGGATAGACGGGGTGGGTGAGCTCCTTGCCGAAGAAGTAGATGAGGGGCATGAGGACGAGCCAGGAGAAGACGCCTCCAGAAAAAAGGACGCCGGCGACGCGGGGGCCGATGATGTAGCCGACGCCCAGATATTCCGGTGTGGCCTCGGCCTTGATAGCCGCGCCTCTGAGGATGTGCTGGAGGCCGAAGTCGGGCCGGAACTCGGGAGTGCCAGGCCAGGCCTTGAAGATGTTCTCGTTTTGGAAGAGGGTATAAAGGCTGCCGAGACCGAGGCCGAGAAAGACGCGGCCTGCAAAGGAGCCACCGCGCTCGCCGGCGATGAGCACCTCGGCGCAGGCTGTGCCTTCAGGGTATTTGAGGTTTTCGTGTTCTTGGACGATGAGCTGGCGGCGCAAGGGAATCATGAAGAGCACGCCGAGCCAGCCGCCCATCAGCGCGAGGAAGAAGATGCGGGAGTATTCGAGATCGAAGCCGAGAAAGACCAGCGCTGGCAGGGTGAAGATGACGCCCGAGGCGATGGACTGGCCGGCGTTGCCGGTGGTCTGGACGATGTTGTTTTCGAGGATGGAAGCACGGCCAAAGGCGCGCAGGATGCTGATGGAGAGCACCGCGATGGGGATGGATGCGGCTACCGTGAGGCCGGCGCGCAGGCCCACATACACCGTGACCGCTCCAAAAATGACGCCGAAGATGGAGCCGAGCAGAATGGCGCGGAAGGTGAACTCGCGGGGCTTTTCGCCGGGCGAGACAAAAGGCTGAAAGACGGGTGGTTGAGAGTCTGGCACGGGTACCCCTCCAGGTGAGCGGAAGAAATGTTGCTCACATTTCCCTGAAGGGGGAGTTTAGCAGTGAAGGCATGGGGAATGACAGCGGGAGCTTTGCGCTTTGGCCGTAGCGAAGCCCACCCTAGCCGCAAAAACAAAGGCGCGGCGAGGGTGGGGCACCCAGGTGGTGCTCAGGATGACAGCGTGGCTGACGTGCGCTCAAGTGGTCTTGACCCAAATCTGTCCGTAGTTGGAGGGTACTTGCAAGGCGATCTCCGCGCCGTCTGTGGCCGGTTGCACTTCAAGTGGAGTCGAGCGCAGCGTGTCGTCGAGCATCTCGCGCCATGTGCCGGCAACCGGGAAGGGCGCGTTCACGGTTGCATCGGCGTCGGCAAAGTTGAGCAGCACCAGCGCCCATGACTCCGGATGTCCGCCTGCGGCCACGGCGTGGCGGGAATAGATGATCACCTGCGTGCCTTGAAGCGATTGCTGGTAGTAGTAGTAAGATGCGCGGCTGCGCAGCGCGCTCGCCGCGCGGCGCAGAGCGCCCAGGCGCCAGTAGAGGCTCACCAGTGTAGTCCCGGGCATATCGTAGAAGTAATCCCAGTGAGTTACACGCTCCAGGTGAACCCTGTCCAGTCCGCTGTCAGGCAGCGCACAGTTATCCGCAAACTCCTGGCCCTGCCATAACATGGGAATGCCTTGCAGCGTGTAGAGGGCGATGGCATGGGGCTGTAGCTTGAAAAAACGGCTGCGGTCGCCCTCTGGGATGGGATCGCCTGGGTCGCTGCCGGGGCTGGCAAAGACGATCAATTGGCTGTGATCGTGGGACTCGATGTATTGGAAGGGCGCAACCGGCATCTGGAGTGGGTTGCCGGCGGCATCCACCGCGGTGGTCGTCATGGGGAATCCCATGAATCCGGGGTCTAACTGGTGGGCATAGCTGTCTTGCGGAGCGGCGCCCGCGGCAACGGATTCGGCCAGATAGAGCAGTCCGTTTTGCCATGCGCTGTTGGTATAACTCTGGGTCATCACGGTGGGCGCTTTGTCCAGCGCCTCGGCGCATTGCACAATACGGCTGTAGCCGCCTGCGCCCTGAAAGCGCGGCAAGGTTAGGGAGTGCAGATAAGTATTCTGGACAAGGGTTCGATAACCGGCGTCCATGGGGGGAACGTATAAGTCGGTCACTTCGTCGTAACGGAAGCCGTCTACGTGATAGTCATCGAGCCATTGCCGGTTGGCGTTGAGAAAGTAGTCCAGGGTAAATAGGACGGTAAAGTCCGTTTTGGGCCCAAAGCCGTAGATGTTATAGCCATCCATCATGGGATTGGAAGGATTGGGCGCGCCGGCTGTGCCTGCCAGGCTGTTATAGACAGAAAAGTAAGCGAACATGCCATCGACGTGTTCATACACCACGTCGAGAATGACGGCGATTCCCCGCGCATGCGCTGCGTCAACCAGGCGCTTGAGTCCATCGTTGCCGCCGAAACGCGAGCTGGGCGCGAAGTAATGCAAGGGGCCGTAGCCCCAGTCGAAGTCCAGCTTCATGCTTGTGACAGGCATCAGTTCGATGCAGTTGACGCCGAGGCTTGCCAGGTAAGTCAGCCGGTCAACGACGCCGTCGAAGTTATCGTTGAACTCTCCGACATGCAGCTCGTAGACCACTAGATCGTCAAGCTCGGGCGTCTTGTATGCATCGTCTGTCCATGGGAATGGGACCGGGGCTGGGTCGAGCGTAAAGGCTGGCATGCGCCCCATCTCGGCTTGGCGCGCAAATGGATCCACGATCCACGGAGACACGCATTGGCGGGTTCCGCCGGGAGGCGTCCACCAAAGCTCGAAGCGGTAAAGGTGCTCGCCGACCTCTCCCAGATGCGATCCGGCTGCGGGCGTCAACAGGATCGCGGCTGTCCACAGGTCGAGGGCGCTACCCTGCTGCCATTCAAGAGGAAAACTGGCGGCCAGTACGCTGGGGTCGAATTGGTCTCTGCTATGCATCACGCGCGCCACGACTTCGAAGTTGCCGGTGGCCTGGATGCCGGGCAGATAGATACCGAAGCGCACGCTGAACAGTCCGTGCAGGGCTAATTCAGGAAATGCTCCAACTTCATTGAGATCGATCATGGGCAGCTCCTCGATTGTTTTGGATAGGGGTCAATTTGAACGAAAATCGGTTTGCTTGAAATTATGCACCGAAAGCTGCCGGGGCGATGAGAAATTCTTGTGGATTGCGACGGTCAGCCTACAATGAGGGTCTGGCGGAAAGGTGGGGTCTTGAGAGCGATGCGAGGCGATAGACACGGACTAGCGGGCTTGGCGGGGCTGGCGATCGTCTTGGCATTCGGATGCGCGCAGATTCCGGCGAGGGCGCAGCAGGCGGCCGGCGCGGCGGCAACTACCCCCGAGGCGGAGGTTTGGAGGTTCGACCAGATCGGCACTCTCGGCGGGCATCCGGTAACCGTGCTTGGGCACCCGCGCGTGATCGAATCCCCCTATGGCAAGGCGGTCGAGTTCAACGGCGTGGACGATGCATTGCTGGTGGGCGCGCATCCGCTGGCGGGGGTGTCCGCGTTCACATGGGAAGTCATCTTCCGGCCGGATGCGGATGGCGCAACGGCACAGCGCTTCTTTCACCTTCAAGAGCAAGACCCGCAGACCGGCAAGGACACAAGCAACCGGATGCTTTTCGAGATGCGGATCGTGGATGGGCAATGGTGCCTGGACAGCTTTGCAATGACCGCCGGTGAGCGACTGACGCTGCTCAATTGCAAGCTGCGGCACCCGCTGGGGCAATGGTATCGAGTGACGGCTGTCTACGACGGCAAGGAGCTCAGGAATTATGTGGACGGCGAGCTTCAGGGCGCGGGCGACCTGAAGCTCGGTCCGCAACTCGCGGGGCATTCCTCGATTGGCGTGCGAATCGATAAGCGAGACTACTTCAAGGGCGCGATTCTGATGGCGCGGATGACTCGGCGCGCGCTTCCGGTGGAGCAGTTCCTGAAGATGCCGCCCCTGGCCACCAACCCGCCCAGCAAGTAAAGCGCCAAGGGTCAGAGATTCGGCATGTGACGCTGGAGATGCATGAGCGCGCCATCGATGCCTGGTTGCGTGAAGATGTCGCCACTGCCAGCGACGCCATGAAAGCGGACCCGTTGCGAGCGGTATCGGCAGCGGAGGCATGGGCCTCGCTTGGGCTGCCCACAAATGCGCTCTGAGGGCCGGTTAATGCACAGCGTCGATCACGCCCCGGAAGCGGAAGCTAAAATCGTTGCCCTGCATTTCGATGTTGCCCGCAGCGGCTGCCAAGCACGATATCTCAGGCCGAAACAGCCTTTCAAGCGATTGCTTTTTGATCCGGGATGGACAGCTGCACTGGCGGAGCGATAGGCAGCGTGAAGTGAAATTGCGCGCCGTTGCCGAGTTCGCTCTCAGCCCAGAGGCGTCCGCCATGGGCTTGGACGATATGCTTGACGATGGCGAGGCCAAGGCCGGTGCCGCCGGATTCGCGGGAGCGGGCTTTGTCAACACGGTAAAAGCGCTCGAAGATGCGATCAAGATGCTCGGAGGCAATGCCGGGGCCAAAATCCTGGACGGTGAATTCGACCTCGGAGTCGAGCAAGCGAGCGCCAACGCGGATGCGCTTGCCGCTTTTGGCGTACCTGAGGGAGTTCTCGATGAGGTTGCCAAAGACCTGGTTCATGGCGTCAGGGTCGGCCATCACGGAAGCGTCCGGCGCGCCAGAAGATTGAAGCTCGACCTTGGAGTCGGCCGCAAGACCGCCAAATGTCTCGATGGCATCCTTGAGCAGGGCCGAAGCGCGCGTAGGCAGAGGCGTGAGCTTGTAATCGGGGCTCTCAACGCCGGCCAGGGCCAGCAGATCTTCGGTCAGGCGATTCATGCGGGTGGCATTCTTGAGGATGATGCCGAGAAATTCGCGGGTGGTTTCAGGGCGTGGATTCGGGTCCTCAATGAGCGTCTCGACGTAGCCCTGGATAGAGGTGAGGGGCGTGCGCAGCTCATGGCTGACGTTGGCAATGAAGTCGCGTCGGGACTTTTCGGCCGCGCCAATTGCGGTGACATCGTGGAGCACGATGAGCGCGCCGCCGCTGGGCAGAGGAGCGGCATTGATCTCAAAGATGCGGCCAGGAGCCATGGAACTGGCGCGGCCGAAACGGACTTCATGGTGATCGAGAGCGGCGCGGACGCAGGCCAGAACCTCGGGGTCACGGACGGAGTGGACGAGCTGGCGTCCTTGCTGGATCGGAGTACCGGCGATGCGCCTCATGACGGAGTTGGACCAGCGGACAAGGCCCTCGGGGGTGATCGCGACCACCGCCTCCTGCATGGAGTCGAGCATGGTTGCCAGCTCCTGGCGGCGGCTTTCGATCTCGTCGAAGCTGTGGCCCAGGCGCTCGGCGGTCCGGTTGAGGGCCGCTTCCATCGCGGCGAATTCATCGTCGCCCGGTTCATCCAGGCGCGCGCTCAACTCGCCTTCCGCGATGCGCCGCGCGAAAGCGACCACCCGATCGATGCGCGCTGAGACGCGGCTGGAAACCCAGGCCGCCAAGGGAATGGCAACCAACAGCGCGATAAGGCCAGACCAAAGCGCCTCAAATGCCAGCCGGTGGAAGGTCTCGCTTGCGTTGGCCTCTGCGGGATTGGCAGAGACCAGGCTGGCTGAAACAAAACTGCGAAAGACGAACTCCATCACCACAGTCTGGAAGACCAGAAGCAGGACAAAGAGTCCGAGCAGCTTGGTAAAGACTTTGGAGGTCAAGTTGCGCTCACTCGCCCTTGGGAAGCTCGAAGCGGTAGCCGGCTCCGCGCACGGTTTTCAAGTAGCGCGGGTTCTCCGGATCGACCTCGATTTTCTCACGAATGCGGCGGACATAAACATCGACCGAACGCGGGGTGACAAAGCGGGCGTCGCCCCATACCGCGTCAAGCAGGCGGTCGCGGCTGAAGACGCGGCCCGGATGCCTTGCCAGGTAGTCGAGCAGGCGGAACTCGGTGGCCGTGGTGGTGGTGAGTTCTCCGCGCACACGTAACTGCATGGCGTTGGCGTCGATCACGACCTCTTCAAAGCTGATGACGGAGGGCAGCGTGGGCCGCTCGAAACGGCGCAGCACGGCCTTGACGCGGGCCACCAGTTCGCGCGTAGCGAAGGGCTTGGTGATGTAGTCGTCCGCGCCCAGTTCCAGGCCCAGCACGCGATCGTTTTCAGCGGCGCGGGCGGTCAAAAAGATGATGGGCACGGTGGAGAGCGCGGGGTTGGCGCGCAGGCGGCGGCAGACGTCTAGGCCATCTCCGCCGGGGACCATGATATCCAGCAGAAAAAGGGCAGGCGGCTGGCGCTCCGCGTCGGGAATCAGGTTGGTGGGTGTGACAAAAAGGCGCGCCGCAAAGCCCGCGGCTTCAAGGTGATGCTGCACCAGGCGCGCAATATCGGTGTCGTCTTCCAGAACAAATACGGTTTGGCTCAAACGGTCTGCCCTCGCCCGGCGGCGGTTGAATGAGAGATGCGGAGGCCGCAGGGAACCATTAACAGAGTAATGCAGCGAGGCAAACAGATTGCAAACGTTGTGTGAATTTGACGGGGATCGACCGGATGCCAGTCAAATGTGTGCTCGATTGAGCATCGAAGGCCAGGAAACCCCCGGCCGGAGATCGCTCCCCGGCCGGGCAGGTGGCCCGCTCGTCAGCCGCGATGAATAGGGCCCAGCCTTCCATCTTGGCTAATGATCGAAGGAAGTAGAACAATGCTTGGGCCTTCAATTGTTCGGAGAAGGTAAGCCTTATCGAGTTGGGGGCGTTTACGTTGGAGTTGGTCTTCGTGGCCCTATTTTAATGTTCGGGAATTCCCATACTTAAATGTATTTAAGGCCGGAATATTGCAAGAGACTCTATCTTTCATCCACTTAGAATCACTGAGACATCCACTTATAATCACCGAGAAAAAAGGAAAGCCTTTTCTAAAGGGAAATAATTCATCTGCTCACATAGTAAGAATTTCGTCAGAACGATCCAAATTTTAATTGACACCCGCCCATTTTTTGAAATAAATTCCTGCACGGGATGTGGTTCTCCACATCCCTGTCGCGAAGAATCAAGAGCCGCGCATGGTGGTGCCCAAAGCAAGTGTCCAGTTAAAATCCGGCAATCGCCGCCAGGCAAATTCACTTTATCAAGCAGCCGGTTGCTTGTTATCAGCCCTCCCCTGAAAGGATTTTATGTCCACAAATGTGCATTCTCCTCGATTGTCAATGTTACAGTTTTGCGCAATCGCAATCGCCGCGCTAGCTCTCTGCGCAGTCACTTCCGTGCCGGCAAATGCCTACACGTGGGGTTCGTGTAGTCAATATGCAACCTACACTCAAAACGGGTACAACCTGTACACCGACGAATGGGGCGCGTCATCCGGCCAGTGCGTCTATGCCAACAGCTCCACCAATTGGTGGTCAGTAGCGAATTATCCCAACGGTAACGGTGTCCAGGCGTACCCCGACACGGAAATCGGCTTGGGCAACGTAAATCTCAGTTCCCTCAGTTCCGTAAACTCGTCGTTCAACTTCTCGGTGCCAAGCGGCGCATCTTACGACGCAGCCTACGATCTCTGGACGA
>Ga0302319_10005441_pt1 | contig 25585 bp, 15 predicted proteins | sample Bog_T0_2_FD_203319 | JGI IMG/M metagenome (GOLD analysis project Ga0302319, IMG submission 203319) | Peat permafrost microbial communities from Stordalen Mire near Abisko, Sweden - Bog_T0_2 | ecosystem: Environmental > Terrestrial > Soil > Wetlands > Peat | place: Sweden: Abisko, Stordalen Mire...
AGAGCGGGGTGATCGATGTTTCAACGCGGCTGGAACTGAAGGAAGGCGCCGCGGTTCACTCTGTCGAAGACCGCTACGATTTTCTGCCGCCCAAACATGATTCCGCCGATGAACATACCGGCCCACTGGACTTCGTCTGGTCGCAAAACATCAAGAGCGAAGCGAATGACCTGATTCCCACCAATTGCTTCAAATCGCCGGCCGTCATGATGCAGCAGGGCAGTGTCTTTGCGGCGCTGATGCCTCACTTGAATGAGTACCATGCTGAGACGCGGGCTCTCGATCTGGATGTAACCTCGGGCGATCGGCCATGGATGGCCTACGGCGCCATTCCATCTGAGCCGCACGGCCATAGCTATTTCCGCCGCTCCCTACAGAGCTTGCTCAGTCCCATCGCCAACACCATTGAGTACGAGTATTCCATCGTGCTCTCAGCCGAGCCGCCCCGGCTGGGGTACCGGCGGGTTGTACGCCGCCTTTGGAACGAGTGGGGCCATCCTTCTTTGCTGCGCTCCGCGGACGAACAGCAGAATCTGCTGCGCCCGGAACTGAACTCTTTTTCCTCTTGGCGAAAGGAAGCCTGGGAAAGCTACGCCGGGCGCATTTACAGGGGGTTTCCCTGCGGCTCGACACAGTGCGGCACACTTCTGAGCAATCGCAACTTTAAAGGCAATTGGAATCAACCGGAGCCGGATGCCTGGTTCAACGCCTGGTTTCAGACGCTGCGCACCGCCTACGGTTGGTATTTGCATGGCCGAGCCACGCACGATGCGCAGATGATGGCCAAGGCCGAAAGCATGCTGAATCTGGCGCTCTCCGCGCCACGCAAAGCAGGCGCGTTCTCCACCATCTATCTTGTCGACCGCGGGCAGTGGGTGCCTGGCGATGGCTGGGCAAGCTACGCGGACAGCTATCACGCCTTCTCCATGTCCTGGACAGCGTATTGGATGGTGCGCTGGGCCGAGGATCTTGTGCCGCAGCGTAAAGCCGAAGTGTTGCGCTTCGTCAAGCCATACGCTGAGTTCCTCCTCGCGCATCAAGAGGCGAGCGGGGTAATCCCTTCCTGGTACGATGCCGTCACCCTCCAGCCTCGCAAGGAGTTTCGCGATTTCAATGCAGAGACGGCGCCCTCCGCGCTGTTTCTCGCCACTCTTGGCGCCAGTAGCGGAGACCCGCGCTACATCGCGGCAGCGGAGCGCGCCATGCGCTTCGTCCAGCAGGAAGTCGTACCCCGCCAGCGGTGGTTCGACTTCGAGACCTATCTCTCCTGTGCGCGAAAGGACTACGGTTTCTTCGATTCCTGGACCGCCCAATATCCCCAGAACAATCTTGCCGAGATGCAGGCGCCAGAGGCCATGCTGGCTCTCTACCGTGCGACGCGGAAGCCCGAATACCTGGAGACCGGCATGCACATGCTGGATTATCTTCTGCTCACCCAGCAGGTATGGAACAATCCGCTCTTTACGCCCAAGCTTCTGGGCGGGTTCACCACGCAAAATACCGACGCGGAGTGGAGCGACGCGCGGCAAGGCTACGCTGCAAATCTGCTTGCAGGCTATTACGAGGCAACCGGAAACATCGAGTATCTTGAGCGTGCGATCGCTGCGGCCCGCTCCACTTTCGCGGTAGCGCCTTGGGAGAACTGGGCGCATACCGGGTTTCAGGATCAGCCTGGCTCTCTCACCGGATTTCACTGGGGCACGGGAAGCGCCATGACCTCGGTCGAGATCCTCTCCCCCACCCTGGGCGACGCGCTGATCGATGTGAAAGCCGGGCGCGGCGCGGGCTTCGACGAATGTACCGTTACATTCGTCGAGGTACGGGGCAACACGATCTCTTTCCACCTCTCCTCCGATTCCCGGCAGCGGCGCTTACTGGTGCGCTTCCACGGCGTGGAGCCAACGCGGAAATATCAGGTTCGCTGGAATGGAAACGCGCTTCAATCGGTATCCGGAGCTGAGTTGATCAAGAACGGTTTCCTGGCGGGTCCTCTCAAATAGTCCGTGCAAGAGGTATCTACCGCAACACCGGTCTCCGCTTTGCAATGTGGACTCGAATCGGAGTGACCGCTTGCGGAAAGCCATTTGAAAAGGAATTGCAACCGTCTCAGGAACGGCGGAAAACAGGCAGGGAAGGCCAAGAAATGACTGTAATTGCGGGCGTGGATTTTGGCACATTGAATGTTCGTGTAACGCTGTTCGATTCAGAGAAGGGAAGGCGGGGCACGGCCATTTCCGATTACCCGCTTCATCGCACGCGCCAGGACCCGGACTTCGCCACCCAGGCGCACGCCGACCAAATGAGCGCTCTGTTGAAGGCTACGCGCGAAGCGCTCCTGCTCACCGGCACCGATGGACTTGAGGTCGCCGCTATGGCCCTGGACACGACGGGGTCGAGCGTCGTCATGGTCGACGACACCATGCAGCCGCTCGACGACTACTACCTGTGGTGCGACCATCGCGCCCATCTTGAGGCGCAGCAGATCACCGCCAAGGCTCATGAGCTGCAATTGGAAGCCATTCTGTGGTGCGGCGGTGCGTACTCGCACGAGTGGGGTTGGGCCAAGCTGCTCCATTGGCTGCGCCATTCCAGCGAGGCGAAGCGCGCCCGCTTCGCCACCGCGCTGGAACACTGCGATATGGTGGCCGCCACTCTCACTGGAGTCACTTCCCCAGCGAGCCTGAAGCGCAGCGTCTGCGCCATGGGCCACAAGTGGATGTGGAATCCGAAATGGGGCGGCTTGCCGCCGGAAGAGTTCCTGGTCGCGGTTGATCCGCTCTTGAAGGGCGTGCGCGCGAAGATCGCGGGCGAATTTCTCACTTCGGATTGCCTCTATGGCGGCTTGAGCGAGCAGTGGGCCGCGCAGATGGGGTTGAGGCCCGGCATTCCCATTCCCGTCGGCGCCCTCGATGCGCATTGGGATGCGATCGGAGCGGGATGCAAAGCGGGCGACGTGGTCAATGTCGTGGGCACTTCCACCTGCATCATCGCCATCGCTGGCACGATCGACCTGGTTCCCGGCGTCTGTGGAGTCGTGCCGGGCAGCGTTCATCCCAGGCTGACAGGAATCGAGGCCGGACTCTCGGCCGTCGGCGACATCTTCGAAGCCATCGCGCGTCGCGCCGGCACGGAGGTCAAGCAGCTTGCGCAAGGACTTGAGAACTATGCCGCCGGACAAACAGGCCTGCTACGACTCAGTTGGGACAACGGCGATCGCACCGTACTCGTCAATCCGGAACTCGGCGGCGTTACACTTGGCTGGAACCTGGTGCATACTGCGCAAGATGAGCTCTACGCTGCCATGGAAGGAACTGCTTTTCATACCCGCATCATCCTGGAACGCATGGCCGAGCATGGCGTTCCGGTGGAACGCGTGATCAACGGCGGCGGCATTCCGCAAAACAACAAAACCCTCAATCAGATTTATGCCGACGTTCTCGGGAAGACCGTATTGGTGCCCGAGGGAACCCCCACCAGTCTGGGGTCGGCCATCATGGCCTTCATCGCGGCCGGAGTGTTTCCGTCCATCGAGGCGGCGCAACAGAAGCTCTGCCTCCCGTTCAAGGCCTACCAGCCCAAACCGGAAGCCGCGACCCGCTACGAGCGGCTCTACCGGCTGTACCGGAAGGCGTATTTCGCGCTGGGCACCAATGCCGCCGAACCGGCAGCGTTAGGTGGCATCCTGCCCCAACTGAGAAACATCGCCGCAGAGGCGCGCAGAGCATCGCGTTGTTGATCCAGTCCGGAAGCCATGAAGTTGGATAGAGTCGGCATCTGTGCCCACGTCCGTCAGCGGGAAGCGGAGGGTTTCTTTCGGGCCGCGCCGCTTCCCTCCGCCGACCGCCCCGGCGGACGGGAGGATTCGCGAATGACGAGCGCGGGCACGATGCGCACCACCACTGGCTCCCCGGTCAATCGGCCTTCGATGCGGTCCATGAGGATGGTGGCTGCCCGCGCCCCCATCTCATAGCTTGGCTGCACCACAGCGGTAAGATGCGCATGAAAGGAGTGATCCAGAGTCAGATCGTCGAAGGTAGCCAGCGCAATGTCCTCGGGGCATTTTACGCCCAGCTCTTCAAAGCCATTCAATACGCCCATTGTCATCACGCCGTTGCATACAAAGACTGCGGTCACCTTCGCCTGGCTCTGCACCAATTGCTTGGCCAGCCGGTTCCCAGACTCGTAGCGATAGTCGCCCTCCAGAATCAGACCCGGATCCTTGGCAATATCCACTTCGCGCAGCGCTTCCTCGTAGCCCTGAAGGCGCTCCAGCGCGTTTTGCGCCTTCAACGGCCCGGTGATGATCGCAATTCGGCGATGGCCCGACTGGATCAGATGGCGCACGCATTCCCGCGCACCGCGCACATTGTCCAGCAAAACGGCATCCGCCTTCACGCCGGGAACCGGACGGTCGAGGCAGACCACCGAAACACCCGAGGTGATGGTCCGCCGAATGTGGCTTGTGTCGTTGCCCGGCGCCGAAGCCAGCAAAATTCCGTCCACCCGATAGGAGCGCAACGCCGAGACGATCCGGCGCTCCCGCCCAATCTGTTCATCCGTGTTGGCCGTGACCAGAAAATAGTCCCGCTCGAACGCCGTATCCTCGGCGCCCCGGATGATTCCCGGAAAGAAGGGGTTGGTGATGTCGGGCAGCACCATCCCCAGCATCCGCGTCTGTTTTACCTTCAAACCGCGGGCAATGGCGTTGGGGAAATAGTCCAGCTCATCGATCGCGGCATGAACCCTTTCCTGCAACTTCGGGCTCACGCGTTTGGTGCCTCGAATCACGTTGGAGACAGTGGCGATAGATACGGCGGCGCGTTTTGCAACCTCGACAATGGTCGACATCGGTTGGGTGCCTCGTTCTCGGCAAGGGGTTAAACGGTTAAAACAATTCTAATGCACAAATCAATACCTCTCTTCTCCAGCGCAACATTTCGCCGCCAGGAATTGCATTATCGGCCGCTTGTGGAGATGCGCCGAATCCTGCCAAGCGCCTGGTTCCCGCTTTCAAGTCAGCCCTCTGGCGCAGTCTCCGATCTTCCTTTGACCAGCGGAACTCCGCGCCAGGCTGCTAGAAACCAGCTATGCAGAACCTCCAACCGGGCAGCAAGAGCATCAGGACAGTGCGTCTCTCCACCCAGAAAAATGCGCCAACCGGTAAGAAGAGTCCAGAGATTTTTGAATCTCAACAATTCTCTTGACAGTGGACTCTCACCGTGCTTAAATTTCTTGCGTCGAAGTTAAACGTTTTAAAATTGTTTTACTGCAAAGGAGAAGCGCCGATGAAGTTCATGAAGTATTCGCCAGTCATAGCCTTCGCGATTCTGCTATTCGCTGCTATTTCGCCAGGACGCATCTGGGGCCAGGCAAACCTGGGCGCCATTAAAGGCGAAACGCAGGACGCGCAGCATGCCGCAGTGCCCAATGCACAGCTCACATTGAAGAACGAAGCCACCGGGGTCGCTCAAACCGCGTCCTCGGGGCCCGCCGGTCAGTTCGGGTTTCTCGACCTCGCGCCCGGAGTCTATACCCTCAGTGCCGAGGCCACTGGTTTCAGCACCGCCGTCCTGCAGCACATCAATATGAACGTCGGAAGCACACTGGCGCTGACCGTTGCGCTCCAGGTCGGCCAAGTGCAGCAAACGGTAACCGTCTCGGCCAACGCAGGCCAGGTACAGACGGAAACTTCGGATATCGGCACTGCCATCACTCCAGAAGAGATTAAGGATTTGCCCGTTTCCCTCAGCGGTGACATGCGCAACCCGTTGAACTTCGTTCTTCTTACTCCCGGTGTAGCCGGTTCCACTCCCGGCGCGACGCCGGACTATCGCCTTCATATCAGCGGCTCCGTCAGCTTCGGCGACGAGGTCTACATCGACGGCGTTCCCGTGATGAACACCACCGAACCGGGCAATGTCGGCAACAACCACCCGCCCATCGACGCCATCAGCCAGTTCAAGCTCATCAACAGCAACCAGAGCGCGCAATACGGACTCGCCAGCGGCGTGGTCTCCTTCGCCTTCAACTCGGGCACCAACAGTTTTCATGGAACCGCCTTCGAGTTTCTTCAGAACGACGCACTCAATGCAGCCGGCTATGTCACCGATGCCTTGGGCCTGAAGAAGGCGCCCCTCAAGCAGAATGAATTCGGCGGCACTTTCGGCGGACCAGTCAGGATTCCCAAGCTCTACAACGGCCGCGATAAGACCTTCTTCTTCGTCGATTACACTGGTTTCAAATATCGTCCCAGTTCCAACGACGCTACTCTGACCACCCTTCCCACCGCTTACCGCAGTGGTGATTTTTCTCAGAACCTGGGTGCGCAGTTGACGGTCAACGGGGTCGCAGTCGTCGATCCCGCAGGCAGGCCAGTGATGAGCGGCGAGGTCTACAATCCCCTCTCGGCTCATACCGTCGTGGGCCCAGACGGAAACAGTTATCAGGTTCGCGACCCCTTCCCCGACAACAAGGTTCCCAGCGGGTTCTCCGGCCTGAGCACGGTCTCACAGACCGTCATGCAGAGCTTCCCCACGGCGAGCAGCAACGCTCTCAACGACAACTTCGAGCGTCTCCAGAGCTCGAAGATTGACGAGCACCGTCTTGTCGTCAAGATCGACGAACATCTTTCGGAGAAGAACTCAATATCCGGCAGCATCTTCACGGGCGGCTATACCAATTCCAACAACGGCAGCCTGAACGCGCTCGATTCATCCTCAACTTCCGCGCCCACCACTCAGATTCGGCTCACCTACAATTACCTGCACTCCCCTACGATGATCAACAACCTCAACGTCGGCTTCCTTCGCGATAAGGGCTTCAACGGACCGCTTCAGCCGGGGCCGGGACTCGCGGCGCTGGGCCTGACCGGACTGCCGCCGTTCCGCTCCGATAGCCCCTATCCGCAGATCGGAATCGGTACCGTGCAGAACAGCATCGGCGCGTCGAGCGCCTCCTTCGATGCGGAGAACCGCTACATCGTCAACGACAACCTGACCTTTGTTCGTGGATTACACACCATCACCGTGGGCGGCGAGGCGCGCTACCTGCAGCGCAACGAAGGCGGAACTCCGGCCGGCAGCATCACCTTCGAACCTACCGAGACGGCCTTGAACGGAACCGGATTTGCCAACGGCCAAGCCGTCAGCCTTCCCTCGGGAACCGGCAATGCTGCGGCAAGCTTTCTCTTCGGCGGCACGGACTTCGTCAATATCAGCTATCCCGTCGAGTCGGCCTACCGCTGGTGGCAAGTTGGCCTTTTCGTACAGGACGACTGGAAGATTACTCCGAGACTGACTCTCAACCTGGGCGCCCGCTACGACGTGCAATTGCCCAGGTCCGACGCGCATGGAAATGTCTCCACGATGGACCCCACCCTGCCCAATCCCGGCGCGGGCAATCTTCCCGGCGCTTATACCTTCTACGGCACAGGCACCGGCCGCAATGGATCTAAGCGCATCGGGACCATCGACTATCTCGGATTCCAGCCTCGCCTCGGCTTCGCCTACTCGCTCGGCAGCGACCACAAGACTTCGATTCGCGGCGGCTTCGCCATCACTCGCCCGCTGGGCAACGACAATAGCGAGAGCGATATCAGCGGCGGCCAATACACGACAGGTTTCTCCGGCCTGGCCATGCTCAATCGCCCCCAGGACTACGTAGGGTCTCCTGGCTATTACTGGGACAATACCTTCCCGCAATCGTCGGTCGCCGGCGCCAGCCTCAACCCGGCGCTTCTCGTCGGCAACGACAATCCGGCCATGATTCATCCCAGTTCCGGAACTCCTCCCACCCAGATGTACTGGACGGCGCAGATCGAACGCCAGATCACCTCCAGCATCGTAAGCACCATCGGCTACGTGGGCATGCATACTTACCATCTCGGCGTATGGTCCAAGCCCAACGAAGTCAACCCCACCGTCGCACAGCAGAAATACGGCAGCGCCGCGTCCGCCGCTGGAATGCCTCTGAACTCATTCCTCTCTCTGCCCATCACCGACCCAAGGATCGCCGCTGCGGGCATCGCTGCTCCCTGGCCGGGCTTCGTCGCCACCTTTGGAGCGGGAGCCACCGCCAGCCAGGCCCTCAGGCCATGGCCCCAGTATGGCGATGTCGACAATCCTCTCAACCCGATTGCCAGTGCTTCCTATAACGGTCTGCAGGCGAGTATGCAGAAGCACTTTTCGCAAGGCTTGACCGCCCTGCTTTCTTACACTTTCTCAAAGACGATCGGCGATGCCGATTCCAACTCAGGTCCCAATTCCGGAGCGGAAAACGCCATCTACTCCGGCTCCTTCTACCAGGACTACTACAACCCAAAGGGCGAACGTGCCGTCACCAGCTCCGACATCCCGCATGTGGTCTCGCTCAGTTATACTTATGAGCTTCCCATCGGCCCCCAGAAGCGTTTCCTCAATCATGGCGGCGTGGCTGGAAAGGTTGTGGGAGGATGGTCGGTTTCCGGTATCCATCAGTACCAGAGCGGCCGGCCCATCCACATCGAATACGATGCCTTCGGCTCCTCGAACCCCTACTTTGCGGCAGGTGACGGTTTCAGTTTCCGCCCCAACATCGTTCCCGGCCAGCCCTTCAAGAATCCTGCGTACAAGAGGAGCTGTTCCGGGCCCTTGCAAGCGACCGCTGGCCGCAACCCTTGCCAGTTCTACATCAACCCTGCGGCCTTCTCCATTCCCACCTCAGGCGCCTTTGGCAACGCTCCCAACCTCATCTCGGCCCTGCGCATGCCAGCCTACATCAACGAAGACTTCTCCGTCTCCAAGCGCACAAAGCTGGCTGAAAACATAGACCTTCAATTCCAGGCCAACTTCTTCAACGCCTTGAACCGGACAATCTTTTCTTCCGGCGGCAATGCGCAGACCTTTATCATCAACTCCGCTCCGTCCGATCTGAGTTCTACCTCTCTGGCGGACTCGAATACCGTCTTCGGTATTATGACCTCCCAACAGAATGGACCCAGAATCATTCAGTTCGGTATGAAACTGGAGTTCTAACCCGGGAGCCATGCCCGCCAGACAATTCTTGCCTGGCGGGCATGGCTCCGCCTCGCCGTTTCAGGCGATCTCTCCAAGCTGTCACACAGATGAGCAGCCGCACTGGCGGCGCAACACATAAAAATGCTTTCCGCATCTGGCAAGCCATGCCTCTGGGGGCCTTCCGATGTTTTTGCCTCTCCGCCGCCAAATCCTCCGGCAAGTTCTATCCTGGGCAACCGTCTCCCTGATGGCCACTCTCTGTCCGGCGCAGACACAAACGCCTGCCCAAAGCACATTCTTCTCCACCGCTGCGGAAGAAGCCTACTCCACCTATCAAATGTCCGGCGACGGAGACTTGTGGCCAAGCTGCTGGGCTGACGACGGCAACCTGTACGCGGCCAACGGCGATGGCAAGAATTTCGCCAACACCTTCTACCCAATGGCCGTCGGCAAGATCGCCGGCGAGCCGCCGAGCATGACCGGTATCTTTCTGGCCGGGGATGTCGGTTATAACTACAGCGGAAGCCCCTATACCGACAAGCCCACCGGCATGGCCTGCGTGAACGGCGCACTGTATCTCGCCTTCCAAAATCTGAACGAGAACACCTTCGAGGATGCTCCGGCCGCATCGATCGTGGAATCGACCGATCATGGGCTGACTTGGTCGGCCAATCCCAGCGCGCCCATGTTCGGGGTGCCGGGAAATACCGCGGATCCGGCTGCGTACAAGTTCACGACCATCTTCTTTCTGGACTACGGCCAGAACTACGGCAACGCGATCGACGGGTACGTCTATGCCTACGGCCTCGACAACGATTGGCGCGACCAGACGGCCGTCTATCTGGCGCGGGTGCCAGCCACGAGCGTTCTTAGCCGGTCCACCTGGGAGTTCTTTACCGGCATCACAGGCAACGCGCCCTCATGGTCCAGCGACATCGCCCAGAAGGTTGCTGTCCTGACCGATCAGCGCGAGCTTTATCAAACCATGTTCGGCACCGATTGCCCAGCGGACCAGAAGATCGTTGCCCAGGGCGGAGCGGTTTACGACAAGCCGCTCCAGCGCTACATTCTGGCCACATGGGGATGCGCCACGCATGAGTTCTATGAAGCGCCGCAGCCGTGGGGCCCCTGGAGCCATTTTCTCTCCAACGATTTCGGCCCGCTGCGTTTGACTGAGAATCGCGGGCAGTACGGCATCAGCATTCCGTCGAAGTTCATCAGCGCCGACGGCCAGGCGCTCTACCTGCAAAGCAACGTCTGCTGCAGCGGCAACTCCTACACCTATTCGCTGCGCAAACTGTACCTGCAAACCTACACTGCGGCTTCGCCAGCGAACACGCTGTCTACCACGAACCTTGCTCAAGCTCCGGGCACGCGAGCGACCAGCAAAAGTACCCATTTCGGAACATTGTGCGCGACAAATTGCTCCGACCAGATCAACAGTGGAACCGTTGGGTTGAGCGAAGACGATTTCGACGAAGAAGCGAAGACTGTCGACTGGTGGGGATACACATGGCCGGTTCCCTATAACCTCAACCAGGTTGCGTATACCACCGGAACCATCTTCACCGACGGCGGCTGGTACGCGAGCGATCTGCGCGTCCAGGTGCGCCAGGATTTCCAGTGGATCGATGTTACGGGAGCAACTGTGAGTCCGGCATATCCCTATAGCAGCCAGGCCGGTTCCCAAACCACGTACGCCTTCACTTTTCCCGCCACTTGGGGAGATGGTGTGCGCATCACGGGAACTCCTGGCGGTGCCTCCTATTTCACCTCCATTGGCCAGCTCGCCGTCTATTATGCCAATGCCGCTCCCGGCGGCAACCCAGGTTTCAGTCTCGCCGCCGCTCCCTTCGCGCTTTCTGTTGCGCCGGGCAGCAGCGGAACCGCGACGCTCAACATCGCTCCGCAAAACGGCTTTAATCGGCAAGTGTCGTTTGCCTGCTCGGGATTGCCCAGCCAAGCCTCGTGCAGCTTCTCTCCCGCCACAGTAACTCCCGACGGAACCGCGGCCGCCACGACGATCATGACCATCTCGACCACCGCGGCAACCAGCGCACGGAGCGGGAATCCCTGGCCGCTGCTTGGCAGCGGATCCATGCTGGCCTTCTGTCTTCTTCTCGCTTGCGGAAGAAAGCTCCCACCTTGCGTGCTTCGGCGGGGGCTCATGCTGTTGCTGCTCGCCGCAGGAAGTGCCATGGCAAGCAGTTGCGGCGCCGGCGGCAGCGCTTCCACGCGATCTCCGGCCAACCCCGGCACTCCAGCCGGGAATAGCACCGTGACGATCACCGCAACCGCGGGCTCCGGGGCGACCGCAGTCTCTGAGACAGCGACGCTGTCGCTGACCATCCAGTGACAATTCCGCAATCGATGTCGCTCCATTTCAACTCGTGGAGCAAACTCACCCTCTTGCGTTAGACATGAGTCGAAGTTGCCATTCGCGCTGACCGGGAGTACCCTTATTCCATCGTCAATCCACTACTCCGGATATGGTTATGCCACAGCCTACGCTGAAGTGTGCAAACTGTCAGGGCAAAGGCCTGAAAAAGCTGTCGCTCTTGTATCTCCAGGGAACCTCTAAACGAGATTCCTTCACGATTGGCTTCTATCGCGGGCTGAAGGGCAACTTCATTGCTAATACGATGGGCACTAAGCAATCGCTGCTGGCGCAACGCGCATCGCCGCCCCGGAAGAAGAGCCTGGGACTTTTCCTTGCCGGCTGGTTCGTGGCGTGTGTGGTGCTAACGCTCGTGGTGATTATCGCGATGGTCAATTCCAACTCCGAAGGCCCAATAGGTGGAATAGGCCTCGCCGTTGGTGGCCTGGCGTTTCTCAGCGGAGCAGTCTGGAGAGGGAAATCGGTCAGTGAATACAATTCTCAAACCTGGTCAAAGGCTTATGCCCGGTGGGAGCGGTCCTATCTGTGCATGCAATGCGGACGGGTGAGTATCATTTAGGGAGGCAGTTCAAATGGTCGGAAAGAAGTCTGAGAACGAGTCGGTTCAAGTAAAGCGTCCCGGTGGTGAGATGGCTACCCGACCCCTTCACTTCATATTCATAGCGGATTGTTCTGGCTCTATGTCCGTAAATGGCAAAATAGAATCCCTGAACCAAGCAATCAAATTAGTCATTCCGCTTATGGTGAAAGTCGCCGATGAGAACCCACACGCCCAGATTTTAGTTCGAGCCCTCGCCTTTTCCGTCGGAGCCCAATGGCATCTGAGTCAGCCGACCCCGGTTGAGCAGTTTTCTTGGACGGATCTCGAAATTCCAGACGACTCCTTTGCAACCGACATGGGAAGAGCATTCGAGATGGTCGCCGCACAGTTGAAGATGCCGCCCATGACCGATCGGGCATTGCCGCCAGTTCTCGTACTGCTTACTGATGGAGGTCCTACGGATGACGCAAGTGCAGGACTACGTGTTCTCCTTGCTGAACCTTGGGGAAAAAAAGCTGTTCGAGTCGCGATTGCAATCGGGGACGACGCCGAGTTGGGGATCCTTGAGAAATTCATTGACCACCCCGAACTGAAGCCTCTGCGTGCAAATAGTCCCGAACAACTCGTGAAGTACATAAAATGGGCTTCCACCGCAGTTTTGAAGGCCGCTTCCTCACCTGCAAGCAGAGCGGCGGCAGCCGTTACCGACAGTCGCGTTAACGTCCCACTCCCGGCGCTACCCGACGACGAGGAGGAGGATGAAGTGGACAAACCTCTGGTTTGGTAGTGGCAATCGATGTGCGAATTCTCAAAGAGCCAGTAAGAGCTTAAGAGTGAATGAGTTGTTGCAAACCCTCACCAGCCCACGATACAACAGGGGTTCACATGGACACATTACAAATTCTCGCTGAACTGCGCGCCGGACGTGACCGAATCGATCATGCAATCGCTGCACTCGAATCCCTGAACGGACCTAATAGCTCCGGTCAAACCGCTGAGACGACCGCCCCATTGATCGTCTCCGTCCCATTGGCTTCTGACTGCGAGAATGGCGAAGACCAGAAGCTTGTTTGGTGAGGCCCGTAGAGTGAGCAAAGGATCTAACAAGCAACGTGCGAAACCCGCCCCGCCGATGAAAAGTTCTCCGGCCTCACCCGGCTGGTCGTGGCAGGTTGTTTCTGAGTCGGTTCAAGGAGCGTCACACATCGTCGCAGAACTCCTTAACCAGGACGCGCGAAAGGTCTTTGTAACGCGCGCAAGCGTGGGCGCGTCCACAGATTGGAAATCAGTCACTTCGCCCAAGTTTTCATCTGGATCGGCTGTAATCGCCGCCGTCGCAGACGGACACGGCGGAAAAAGCTACATTCGAAGCGCAAAGGGTTCTGAGATCGCCGTTGATGTAGCGACTCAGAAACTCAAATTACTGATGCAATTTCCCCCAGCGCAACTCACTGCCTTTCATAGGTCAGAACTTGAGTATTACTTGGCAACCCCACTTGTACGTCATTGGGTTGATCGGGTTAGAGCTCACAGCCAAGAAGAGCACTTTTCGGACGATCAGATCGCCGATTTCCCCGAGATCCAGCAATTTCCCGAATTAGCCTACGGCACCACCTTGCTCGCTGCAGCAGCCAATGACCACGCCGTAGTATTCGTGCAGATCGGTGATGGAGACATTCTCACAGTAAGTTCTTCGCGGGAAGTGACACGGCCTTTTGAACGCGACCCGCTTTTCATCGGCAATGAAACCGCCTCGCTTTGCTCAATTGATGCTGACCGGAACGTGAAGGTCAGATTAAAGGTTTTGGACGACAGTGAAGACGATCCTGCTTTGATCCTTTTGGCCACGGATGGCTATTCGAATTGCTTCAAAGACGATTCAGCTTTTGCGCAGGTAGGCACGGATTATCTGGATATGCTGGAAAAAGATAAGGGGCGTTCTCTTATTGAAAACAGTCTTGGCGGGTGGCTTCGCCAAGCGTCCGATGATTACAGCAGAGATGACATCACGGTCGCAATGATCCACCGGGCAGCAAAGAAATTAGGTTCGTCCAAACAACACACGAGAAGCAAAAGCGAGGATTAATGTCCCTTCTAAAGCAGAACCAGAAGCTAGTGGTTGGTGGCGCTAAGTCATGTGAAGTATTAGACCTTCTTGGCGAGGGCACGCAGGGAGAGGTCTATAGGGTTTCTTTTGAGGGAACCGACCATGCGGTCAAATGGTATTTCAAGAAATTCGCGACCCCCGAACAGTTGGAGAGTTTAACCAATATCATAATGTGGGGTAAGCCAGACGATAGATTCTTGTGGCCGATGGCGCTCGTTACCTCCTTGACTGCCAATGGCTTTGGGTATCTCATGCCCCTTCGGGGAGATAAGTACCAAGGTCTTTACCCAATTCTCCGCGGAAGGGTCGTGCCCACTTTCTACGCAATCTGCAAGGCTGGAATGGAGGTCTCTGATGCCTTCCTGCAACTCCACTCGAAGGGGCTCTGTTACAAGGACATATCCATGGGAAATGTGTTTATAGATCCAGTGGGAGGGAAGATTCTAGTCTGTGATAACGACAACGTCGCAGTCAATAAGAAAGGTAAGGCAAACATCGTAGGAACACCCCTGTTTATTGCTCCGGAAGTTGTCTTGGGGAAAGCACAACCAAGCACCCAGACCGACTTATTCTCTCTTTCGGTGTTGCTTTTCTATTTCTTTATGCTGCACCACCCTTTCATGGGTAAGCTGGATTCCCAAGTGCATTGTCTCGACAGTTTTGCAGTGGACGAACTGTACGGCAGGAATCCAGTTTTCATTTTTGATCCGAAGAATCATTCGAACGAGCCTGATCCCAAGTACCATAAGCGCGTCATGAGCTATTGGAAGCTATATCCCCAGTTTCTGCGGGATATGCTCGTTCGCGCGTTTACAGCTGGCATTCGAGATCCTAATGCCCGTATTCAGGAAAGTGAATGGCGGTCGGAATTGGCACGCGTGCAAGATTGCATCATCTACTGTCAGGAGTGTGGAGCGGAAAACTTCTTCGACCCTGCGGCGCTGGTTGGAACGTATTGCTGGGAGCCCAGGTGCGGTGTCCAGGTACGTATTCCTCTGCAATTGAAGATCGAGAATCGATGGGTGACACTGAACCATGGTCGCAAGATCGTAAAGCATCATCTGGACGGAACGTCCTACGATTTCACACAGATCGTCGGCGAGGTGGCCGAGAATCCAACGGCTAAAGGCATGTGGGGAATCAAGAACCTGTCAACCAATAAGTGGACCGTAAGCCTTCCTGGCGGCAAGCTTTGGGATGTGGAACCAGGAAAAAGCATTGGGATGGTTCGCGGGTCCAAGATCTCGTTTGGAAGAGCCGAGGGAGAAATTGTTGGGCAGAGTCTGCCATCGAATCGATAGGATGTGGGGGTCTGGCTTGAGCGACGAATGTAGGGACGGATTCGCTGATATTATCTGGTCGCAAGGAGAGGAGATACTCCAAGATACTGGAAGATTGCGTGCATACTTAGCCGACTGCGTGAGCGACCGATCAAAGCGCGACGTGTTGTTTCTGGCTATAACCGGTGGAATAGCCAACGACATAAGGCAATGCAGTGCCTCTGACTTCGCGCTTCGTAAGCTGACTCTCAGGAAGAAGCTTTCTCACCTTTCGCCTGAGATGTCAACGTGGGCAATAGATACGCTTTCCTATACTCTCGGACCAGACTTCGACCCCAACATCGCTCTCTCGAAGGGAAAGCTCTATCTACTCAAGTCCCGCAATGACGTGGATCCCAGCCGCTCGATTCAATACCTTCGGCGAAGAGTGAATTGCCTTCAATTTGTATCCGAACATTCGGATTGGAAAGATGCATGCTCCGAGCTTGCAGACGCCGAATATGAGCTCGGCATTGCGTACAAGAACGGAAAAGGTGTTGAGCAAGATTACGCTGAGGCGTGCAAATGGTTCAGGGACTCCGCCGAGCTCGGAAGTAGCAATGCTGAGTGTAACCTCGGGTTCTTGTTCGAGGATGGACAAGGCGTTGAGCAAGATTACGCTGAGGCAGTGAGGTGGTATAAGCGCTCCGCCGAGCAAGGGAATGGTTATGCGGAGGGCAAGCTCGGATTCATGTTCGGTAGTGGAAAGGGCGTTGAGCAAGATTTTGCAGAGGCAGCGAAGTGGTATAGGCGCTCTGCCGAGCAAGGAAACAGCACCGCCGAGTATAACCTCGGTATCTTGTATTGGAATGGACAAGGCGTCGAGCAAGATTATGCGGAGGCTGCAATGTGGTTCAGTCGCTCTGCCGAGCAAGGGAATCGAGATGCCGCGTATAACCTCGGCACCATGTACGAAAAGGGGCAGGGCGTTGAGCTAAACGTTGTAGAGGCATTCAGATGGCTCAGATACTCTGCAGAGCAAGGAAACAGCAATGCCGAATTTAACCTCGGTCTCAGGTTCTGGACCGGAGAAGGAGTTGAGCAAGATCGTGCAGAGGCATTGAAGTGGTATAAGCGGTCTGCCGAGCATGGGAATTGCGACGCCGAGTGTAACCTGGGTTTCATGTACTCGAATGGGCAAGGCATTGAACAAGATTATGTCGAGGCAGTGAAGTGGTTAAAGCGCTCCGCCGAGCAAGGGAACAGCACCGCCGAGTTAAACCTCGGTGTCATGTACTCGTGTGGGCAAGGCGTTGAGCAAGACTATGTTGAGGCAGTGAAGTGGTTAAAGCGCTCCGCCGAGCAAGGGAATAGCGACGCCGAGCGCAACCTCGGTACCATGTACAAGAATGGATCTGGTGTTGAGCAAGATTATGCTGAGGCAATGAAGTGGTTTACACGTTCCGCCGAGCAAGGAAACAGCAATGCCGAGTTTAACCTCGGTCTTATGCACGAAGGCGGAGATGGTGTTGAGCAAGATGATGATCAGGCAGAGGAGTGGTATTTGTGTTCCGCTGAACAAGGAAACAGCGATGCCGAGTACAAACTCGGTGAATTGCACTACAAGGTTGGCCAGTGGATTGAACAGGATTACCCTGGGGCAACGGAGTGGCGAAAGCGCTCTGCCGAGCAGAGAGAGCGCGACAGCGACGATGGCTTCGATGAAGACGACCGCATGTACGGCGAGGGTGCTGAGGCTGAATACGCTGAGGCATTGAAGTGGTATAAGCGCTCTGCAGAGAAAGGCAACATCAGCGCCGAGTGTGCCCTCGTTATCATGTACGAGAACGGGCAGAGTGTTGAGAAGGATCAGGCGGAAGCAGTGAAGTTATATAAGCGCGCTGCCGAACGAGGGAACAGCACCGCCGAGCGAAACCTCGGTATCATTTACGCGAATGGGCAAGGCGTCGAGCAGGATTATGTTGAGGCCATGAAGTGGTTTAAGCGCTCCGCTGAGCAAGGAGACAGCGATGCCGAATGTAACCTCGGTTATATGTACGTGACGGGACATGGCGTTGAGCAGAATTATGCGGAAGCGGCAAAGTGGTATATCCGCTCGGCTGAACAAGGAAACAGCAATGCCGAGGATAGCCTCGGTGTTATGTATTTTAATGGACAAGGCGTCGAGCAAGATTATGTTGAGGCCATGAAGTGGTATAAGCGCTCAGCCGAGCAAGGAAACAGCGGCGCCGAGTATAAGCTTGCTCTCATGTTCGCGAATGGCCATGGTGTTGAACGAGATTACGCTGAAGCGCTCAAGTGGTATATGCTCTCTGCGGAGAAAAACGACAGCGGCGCCGAGTGTAACCTCGGTATCATGTATGCGAACGGCCAGGGTGTTGAGCAAGACTATGCTGAGGCAGTGAAGTGGTATAAGCGCTCAGCCGAGCAAGGAAATACCACAGCCGAGAGTAACCTCAGTGTCATGTACCAGAAGGGATATGTTCCTTGGAAGCAGCTGATCGCCCATATAGAAGAAAAAGGCGACTTCAAATTAATCTTATTCTGTCGCACGTCGGAGGAATGGCAGTCACTAACAAGTCAATCAGACGCGTGCCAGCCTATCGACTTTATGTGCTTGGTTGCCGACAAATACCCGTTGATGGAATGGCTGGCTCTTCAAACGGGAGGATATCGGAAATTCGGGCCAAGATATATCCCGAACAAGCTCCCTCTCCTGATGGCCTTCCACAATGGGATCATCTTAGATTGTGCCGCAGCGGCCTACGAATCCACATACGTGAATGATTCGGCCTCGCTCTTGGAGCGCGTACTTGAGCCAACTTCTCCGTTTCGGCACTGGCGAGGCGGAACGTGGAGAGCACTGATTAAAATGATGAAATCGCTCGAAGACCAGCTGCCCACCCCCGAAGATTTAGAAGCGGTTCGACGGGAATGGGAACTTGAACTTCGTGCGGCTGGAACTTGGCCCGAGTACGAAAACGGGAAGCTTGGGATTGTCGAAGGTTGGTTGAAGGAAAAGGCAGTCGAACGGGGACTAGAACGCATCGCATGGCCGCCCGATTGTCCGATCGAGACCTACATCGAACGGTGCATTCCCAGCCTGATAAGCGCACGAGACAACCAATGAACCATCAGCTATTGAAAGAAGTCCAAGATCGCCAGTGTGATTGAACCAGGTAGCTCTGGACGAAAGATGAAGGAACGATGATAGATGAAGGAACAGCTACTTTCATTGATCCGAGTTTCACGTTTTCCGCTGCAGCTGCGTTCACGATTGTCAGCGAACTCCTGCAGCGTCTGGCCACACCACATCGGATCCACCCACGAATCACTTTTCCATGCGGAGGGCAGTACCATTGCCTGGCTTTGATTGACGGCGAGAGCGGGTATCTTGCCGACTTCCACCTTCTCACTGGGCGCTTTCACAGCCACCACGGGCTGAGCCCCGCGGCGGAGAAGTGGCCAGAGCCGCGAAGCTTTTGTCTTGCATCAGTGGCGCAAGCCTACGGAATCAAGAAAACAGCAACGGATATCCTGGCGGCTCTCGAACTGACGACTCTCGAAATCCCAGACAAGCGGGCTGGCTTAGCGTTCTCGGCAATAGGGATGCTCTTGGGACGCTTCATCTTCGACGACAGCATCACAATCGAGAACGGTTGGGGCACTGAAGAGAGACATCCAGATTGGCTCAAGGACGCACCGCTGGACTGGATCGGTGAGAAGATCAATGACTTCGTCGCTGGTCAGCTGTGGCGTGTCGAGAATGAGCGCACTGGTCGAAGCGTCATTGTCGACGACTGCGTGGATTCTGCATGCTTGGTCGGTACTGAGACATTCTTGGATTTGTCCGGCGACACCCGAACAGCAGTAGACTCAATCGAGCGATTCCTTCGCTCATGAAGCCGCCTGTAGACAATCCCGTATAGCCAGTCGGCCAAGCCTGGATCAAACAAATTCACTTTGATTCGGAGCAAGCCACATGGCACAGACACAGATTTCTGACGTTGTAGTTCCCGCCGAATTCACGGCCTATCAAGTTGAAAATTCCATGCTGAGCACAGCCCTGTTTCAATCAGGCGTAGTGCTTCCCAATGGCGAAATGCAGGCACAGCTTCTGGCTGGTGCGGAGCAGTTCACCGTTCCATTCTGGAGTGACATTCCCGACATTGAAGCTGGCATTTCCACTGACAACGCAGCCGTACTATCGACACCGCAGAAGATCACCGCAGCCGCGCAAGTTGTCCGCAAGAGTTTCTTGCACGCGTCATGGTCGGAAATGAGCCTTGCAAGCGAGTTGAGCGGAAGCGATGCACTGGTGCGCGTTCAGTCTCGCGTTGGAGCGTATTGGGATCGTCAATTCGAGAAGCGTCTGATTGCATCGTTGCTTGGGGTGCTGTATTCCAACGTAGCGAACAACGGCGGAGATATGGTGAACGATATTCATGCAACGTCTGGAACCGTGACGCTGCCTGGAACTACCGTGACTGTTCCGGCGAATGCGTTCAATGGCCTTGCGGTCATCAACACCGCACTGACCATCGGAGATCGTCTCTCTGATATGAAGGCGATTGCGATGCACTCGTACATCTACGGTGAAGCATTGAAGAACAATTTGCAGATTCCGACGTACAAGGGTATGGCCTGTATTGTTGACGACAACTTGACCGCGGCCACCGCTGGAGTTCGCCGCGAAGGAGAAAGCGAAGCTGGCACCCAAGCCAGCAGCGAAGGGCACTCAGCCAAAGGCCAAGAAGGCGGCTTGAGGCAGGAATCAATTTGGGGGTCTGCTGCGGCAGACCTCCATTTCTTGGTGCGCCCATCTTCCCGCCCTGAAGGTCGCTCCGTGAGATCGGAGCGCCATGATTCGCCCACCCGATGGGCTTGAGCGCGTTGCGGTCGGCTCACCATCTGCATTCACAGAGCTGATAATTACGATCCGCGCCGCCTGACCGGCGTCAGCGTCTACCGCCGGATTGACCGCAGGTTCGCTGTGGACGACCGCATTCAATTCACCGCGCCCAACAAGTCACTCGGAGTTGCCAATCGCGACTTGGTCGCCATCGAGTCCATCGCCCGGACGGCTCGAAAACTCGGGTACCAATCAACCAATCCTCAGTTCCAGGACCCTGGCCGACTTGAGAGTACAGATCCTGAGAAATATCTATAAGGCGCAGAATATACTACGGTTACTTCATTGGGTGGCCCGTTTTCTCCGGTTCTGTTTGCGAGCGCATTGTGATTCGCGTTTCCAAGGCTATGGAGTTGGCCTCTCAATTCAGAAAAAATGGCAAGTTCGCCATCCTGGTGCTCGACGGTGTCTATTCAGATCAGATCTTCCCATTGCGGAGTTTCAACTCTCGTCTCCTGCTCCGGGGTTTCAGGTGCCTACTGACTTGCTGGAACGATGGCAGTTCTGGTCAGCCTTCGTCAATTGCGGCGTCGATTACGCTTTCCTGTCCTGCTGGTTTTTATCAGAGAACGCTGCCGACAAGCTGGTACCGATCTGGACACCGGCGATGCGCTACCTGTACCATGACCAACTAAAAGAGCGGGAATGACAGTCATGTTCATTTCATATCACCACCACGGCGACAAGCGGGATTCATGAAAGCACCAATTCACGACAAGGAGCATTCGATCTCGGCCCTCCCCCTCGCGCGAAGGGAATTCCTGACAGCCGTTTTAGGGTTCCTTCCCTCTGCCTTTCCCGGCATCCGGACATTCGGGTTTCAGGTTGCTTCTGTTGCTGGCAAACCGGTTGAGCAGCCCGTGCCCGCAAGCCAACCCACCGTCAAGTCAAAGGCAATTCCCGAGACTCGAGGCCACATTGCGTTTGAAGATCTAATTGAGGCATCCGGTATCCGGTTTCAACTGAAAAACAGCGTCAGCCCCCAGCGATACTCCATCGAAACGATGTTGGGCGGCGTCGCTGTATTCGACTACAACAACGACGGCCTCCTGGACATCTTTTTTACCAACGGTGCGGCCATTCCGTCACTTGATAAAGCTGATCCCAGTTTTTACAACCGCCTCTACCGTAACAACGGCGATGGAACCTTTACCGACGTCACCGACCAGGCTGGTGTAAAGGGCATCGGCTATTCAATGGGGGTTGCGGCCGGAGACTTCGATAACGACGGCTATGTCGATCTCTATATCGTCGGTGTCAACCGGAACCAACTCTTGCACAACAATGGTGATGGAACCTTCACGGACGTTACGGAAAAGGCCAGCGTCGCCGGCGTTGTTCCCGGCATGGGCAAGCCATGGTCTGTCGCCGCCGGCTGGTTCGACTATAACAACGACGGACTTCTTGATCTACTGGTCATCAACTACCTCGACTACAACATTGCGGACTGCAAGCTCTGTTCGATCGATGGCTTCCCCACGTACTGTGCTCCGGGGAATTTCAAGGGGACGCCGAATATCCTCTACCGGAATAACGGCGATGGAACGTTTACCGATATATCTGCTTCCTCACATATTGGCCAATATATAGGCAAGGGAATGGGCCTGGCCTTTGCCGATTACGATAACGATGGCTTTACCGATGTTTTTATTTCCAACGATACGTCCCCTAATTTTCTGTTGCATAACAACGGAGATGGCACCTTCAAAGATGTCGCCTTAGAATTGGGCGTCGCATACACCCCTGACGGAGGCGTGGTGGCAGGCATGGGCGCTGATTTCCGCGACCTTAACAATGATGGGCTTCCGGATATCTTCCACACGGCGATGGTCGGCAACACGTTCCCTCTATATAAGAATGTCGGAGACCATTTTGACGATGTCACTGAAGCCTCCGGGATCGCCGCAATCAGCCGGCGACTAACCGGATATGGTACTGGCGCGTTCGACTTTGATAATGATGGTTACAAAGACCTCTTTATCGGCAACGGCGCTATTCTCGACAACGAGATGAAAGTCCTTCACAGGCCAACGTTCCTTCCCAACAGTCTCTTTCGGAACAACGGAGGGTTGACCTTTACAGATGTAAGTTCAACATCAGGTGCCAGCTTCCTGAGTCCGAAAGTCCATAGAGGAGCCGCTTTTGGCAGTTTCAACAACGATGGCAAGATCGATATTGTGGTGACTGCGGTGAACGATCAGCCGCAACTGCTTATGAATCGGACGACAAATAACAATCACTGGATTATCCTGAAGCTTGTAGGAACCAAGGACAATCGCGATGGTCTGGGGACGAAGGTAAAGATCACGACCGCGGAAGGCGTGCAGTACAACCAAGCTACGACTGCCGTAGGTTACAGCTCATCGAGCGATAAGCGAGTTCATTTTGGTTTGGGCCATGCATCTGTGATCGACAAGATCGAACTCTCGTGGCCTACCGGCGTGAAGCAGGTCTTGACGCACGTAAAGGCGGATCAGGTTCTCACAGTAGTTGAAGGGCGCTAGGTGGCTGTTTTGACCGGTTCTTCTACTTTCATAATTTGATCAGCCGCGGGGTGATCAATTCGTTGCACAATTCCGCTCGGCCAACGAATCTCCACATGATCGATCCTGGTCTCGTTTCCGAGACCAAAATGCGTGCGGCGGTCGCTCGATGACATGAACCCAACGCTCGTTGAGACATGATTGTAGAGAGCGCGCCCTGAGGCAGTTACGACCTTGATCCGCGCACCAATTCCATCGCGATTGCTCTTGTATCCCCGCAGATCGAACATAATCCAATGATTTCGAACCAAGGCATTGTTCATCAGAATGCGGGGAGGCTCTCCCAAAGATGTGACAACCAAATCCATGAATCCATCGTTGTTCAAATCGACAAAGGCTGCCCCGCGCTGATAACCGGCAAACAAAAAATCCGACCCCATCTGGTCGGTGACGTCTTCCAGTGTCTTGCCGTCGACATTCCGGAACATCGTATCGTGCTGCCTAGAGGCAAGAGTTAGATTGTCGACATCGCCGTTGGCTGAATAGATGTCCTTCCATCCGTCATTGTTGAAGTCGATAAAGCCGATGCTCCATCCCGACAGGTTTCGAGAGAGCGGCCCAAGCCGGGAGGTCCATGTGACGTCGCTGAAGGATTTGCCGCCCTCGTTCTTCAGCAAGCCGTAAACCTGCCCGGCGAGATCGTTATAAACGATATCCACCCAGCCATCGTTGTCGAAGTCCCTGGCGTCCGAGCCCATGCCGGAGACGCTGTCCCCATGCGCGTTGTAGGCTACGCCATATTCAAGGCCACTTTCCTTGAAGGTTCCATTTCCTTGGTTGATAAAAAGGAAGTTTGGCTCAGTGTCGTTGGCGATGAAAATATCCATGAGTCCGTTTCCGCTGAAGTCCGCGATGGAGATGCCCATCCCCTTGCCAAGCGTCTTGCCAATTCCGCTTGCCTCTGTGACGTCTTCAAAACGACCGTGGCCGAGGTTGCGATACAGCCGCGACGCGACGCTCTTGTAAACGGTTGGACTGCAGTACTCCTCGTGGTCGACATCCATGAAGCATTGCTTGTCGGTTTCGGGATTCCATTCGGTGTAGTTGGTCACGACGAGGTCAAGCAGGCCGTCGTTGTCGTAGTCAAACCAGGCTGCACCTACACTCAGTACATTCGCAGGCTTGTGGTCGAGCCCGGAACCGGCAGAGACATCCGTGAAAGTGCCGTCGCCGTTGTTGTGGTAAAGAGCGTTGCGCCCGGCATTGCAGATGAAGATGTCCTGTTTCCCGTCGTTGTCGTAGTCGGCTACAGCTACCCCAAAGCAGAAGCCGAGGTTCTCGCCATTCAGGCCTGCTTTTTCGGTTACATCCGTAAAGGTTCCATCACCGTTGTTGTGCAGCAGGCAGTTGTAGTAGGAATGCGTAGTTTTCTTCAACTCGGGCAGCTTGGCTCCGTTGGTGAAAAACAGGTCCATTCTGCCATCGTTGTCGTAGTCGATGGCCGCAACACCGCCGCACATCGGCTGCGGGAAATACTTTCGGCCAGTGAAATCGTTGTTGGTTCGGTATGAGAAGGATGAACGACCGGCGATATCTGTGAACCAACCCGATGAACGGCTGGGAGGCGTTTGAGCCAAATGCGCCTTCTCGAGAACGCCGCTTGCAGGCTTTGGCGCTTGAGATTGCGAACCCGATTGCGCAGCCAGTCCGAGGGGAAATGCTCGGCGTATCCCAAGCAATGGAATACTGGAGGCAATCGCGGCTATGAGAGATCTGCGAGAAAAGGTGGCCATGTGCGAGAAGTCGGTGGCTCATGCTGGCACGGGTTGCAGCAAAGGCGCAAATATCCTTATAACAGGCTGAGGTGTCAGGCGTTCTTGTGCAAGTCCAGACTAGACAAGAGTGTATGACAAGTCCATCAATTCTCCGCCGGAAGGAGGTTGTCCGGACCCGATTGTGCGTTTGGCTCGGCTGACTGGAGGAGTATTTGTGGTCTGTAAGACAACATCTGCAAGACGCCGCGAAGGCGGGATCATGAATCAGGCCAACTTTTTGCAGTCTCGAGGGTACGGCTGCACAAGGGCGGAACGGGATGTAGTTCCAGGGCGACCAAGTGGCATTAATGAGTCAAACGGAACGCTCTCTTTTTGGTCTGTCCGGTTTCCAAATACTGCAACAGATCGTGTTCAGCACCCACGCGGCAACAAGGGTAGCCCTGCTGAAACGAATCATGTGGTTGGCAAGAACATATTAGGTGTTGATTCTAAACATGTTATCTCCATCGTAAAAACCTCGGGAGGCAGTCTGGAAAGCCTCAGGAACAAATCGGGAAACCTACGAGACAGCTGTATAGAAGCCACTCTAGAGTTGGCCCGCATTCTTAAGATCGAATCGCAACCGTTTGGAATGTTGCCCTTGAAAAAGGCTGATACTTTGGAGGATACGCAATGACATTGTTCCTGTTTCCAGCGAAGAGATTCGCGACACGATTCTTGATGGCGAGCCTGTTGGTTGGTCTTCTATCAACCATGGTCGTCTACGCCCAAAACCAGGCAGCTCAGGTGTCAGGCCAAATCACGGATCCTTCCGGCTCCGTCATCCCGAACGCCACTGTGGAAATCCTGAACAAAGACACCGGGGTCAGTCGCCAGACTGTATCAAACGGTGAGGGCTACTACGTGCTCCCGCTTTTGCAGCCTGGTAACTACAGGATCAAACTAACGGCCAAAGGGTTTGAGGCCGTAGTACGCGATGGCGTAGAGCTTGCAGTTGCCCAGAATGCCAAAATCGACTTCGCCCTTAGCTTAGGAGCCGCATCACAAACGGTGAACGTCAATGGGGACGCCTCGCAAATAAACCAGGAGAGTCCGC
>Ga0302319_10005442_pt1 | contig 25584 bp, 17 predicted proteins | sample Bog_T0_2_FD_203319 | JGI IMG/M metagenome (GOLD analysis project Ga0302319, IMG submission 203319) | Peat permafrost microbial communities from Stordalen Mire near Abisko, Sweden - Bog_T0_2 | ecosystem: Environmental > Terrestrial > Soil > Wetlands > Peat | place: Sweden: Abisko, Stordalen Mire...
CCGGCCAGGTGCGCGGCTGCGACCAGCCGTGCTCCCGGAACAACCCGCGATTGTAGAAGATGCTCCAGCAGGAATAGGCGAATGGCAGGCCGTAGACCCGCCCGCCGACCCGCCAAGAATCCAGCGCCCCGGGCAGGAATGTGTCGCCCCATCGGGCATCACCCTCCCAGTTGGGGCCGTCGAGGTAGGGGGTGAGGTCGACCACCCTGCCGGCGGAGATGAGCGCCGGCCATGGCACATAGCCCGCGGAGGTGGCGTCCGGCGGATGCCCGTCCATCACCCGCACGCTCACCTGGTCGGCGATGCGGGGATCGCCATAGAGCCTGATCCTGACGCCCGGGCGCAAGGCCTCGAACCGGCGGGCCGTTTCCTCATAGTAGGTCGTGCCATAACCCCCGGAAAAAACCGGGATGTCGAGCACCACGGGATCCACCGGCGAAACCAGCGGCGCGGCCGAACTTCCCGGCGGCAGGTTCAACGCCGCAACAAAAAGCAGCGCGATCGCGGCGTTCGCCAGTCCGCCCGCTCCGAATAGAATTGCCCGGGCGGCGGATGAAGCTAGACCGGGACACTGCTCCGCCCTCCGTCCGAGCACATCGCGATGTATCAGGTTACTTTTTCCGACCAGGCGATGAAGGAGCTGAACCGGCTCGACAAACTGGCTCAACTCGCTGTCGTCGATCCCATTACCAGCCTGACCCCGGCTGATCTTTCCCATCCGCGCGAACCCCTCGGCCGCTTCAACCGGGCGGGCAGCACGTTCTACAGGCTGCGCACCGGCGACTACCGTTTTTACTTCGAGGCGCACGACGACACGGTGCACGTCCGCTATATCCTCCACAAGAACTCCCTTGAGGACTTTCTCCTGAGGAACAAACTTCCGGTTTCAGAGCAGCAGCTCGTCGAGCAGCACTCGAAATTCTGGAAATACCTCGACAGCCTCACGCCATGATATTTCGCCGGCACAATCTCGACGAGCCCCGGGGTTCAGACCTCGAGGAGAGGGAGGACCCCTACAACGTCACCCAGGCAAGTCGCATCTATTTGCTGCCCAATCTAATGACCGCGGCGAACCTCTTCTGCGGTTTCATGGCGGCGGTCAATTGCATCCAGGCCCGCCTGGCGGAGTCCTCGGCGAGCGGGGAGTATCTCGGCGTGACCGCCCCGGATCACTACCGTTACGCCGTCTACTTCATTTTCGGCGCCGCGTTTTTTGACCTGCTCGACGGCCGTCTGGCCCGCGTCGGAGGCAGGGAGTCGCTCTTTGGGGCGGAATTCGACTCCCTGGCCGATGTCATCTCCTTTGGCGTCGCACCGTCACTGCTCATGTTCTTCCTGATCCTTTCGCCGTCCCAGGGAGTGCTTTGGTTCAGGAACATCGGGTGGTTTGTCGGGTTCATCTACCTGCTCTGCGCCGCCATGCGCCTGGCCCGCTTCAACGTGATCACCAACCCCTACCTGCGGCGCGGAAAGAAGGAGTTGGACAGGGACTTCATCGGGTTGCCGGTGCCTGCGGCCGCGCTGACCGTGGCCGCCCTCGTGCTCTTTCTCCTGAAACTGGCGGAGATGGACAAATCCCTGGACCGGTATGCCCTCGCACTCCCGTTTCTCATGCTCCTCATCGCCTGGCTCATGATGAGCTCCGTCAGGTACCCGAGCGGCAAGAAGGTGGATCTCCAGACCCAGACCCGCCTGCGCAACTTCGCCGTCCTTCTGGCATTGTGCGGCGTCCTCCTGATGTTCAAGGAGGTCGCCTTTCTCTGCGTCAGCCTGGGCTACGTCTTTTACGGGATCTTCCGCCACTGGAGGCGCCTTCGAAGGGCGTCCAGAAGCCACCCTCCTGCGGCTGGTCAGCCGTGAACAAGTTGGGGAATTAAGGCCAATAACTTTTCCCGCTGAATTAACCCTCCTTTCACGCCCGATGACAGACGGTTCCCAACAGCCTCCAACAGCCCCAGGATCAGAGGAGGATCGTCCGGTTGTTGGTCTTGTTCGCAGCCATAATACGGTTGCTGTAATTACTTATTGAATCCGTCTTCTTTTAGACTTTGTTAGCTTGTGAATCGCACCCCGCCTCCATGAAATTTAAAATCAACCGCGACCATTTCGCCAATGGCCTGGCCCAAGTGCTCAATGTCGTAGGTTCCAAGGCCACAATGCCCATCCTGGGCAATGTCCTGATCGAGGCGGAAAAGGACCAGGTCTCGCTCACCACGACCAACCTCGACCTCGGGATCCGCTGCCGCATCAAGGCCGACGTCAAGGAGTCCGGGGCGGTGACCCTGCCGGTCAAGCGGCTTGCGAGCATAGCACGGGAGCTTCCCAACGTCGACGTGAGCGTGGACGCCTCGCCGAATCACCAGGTGAAGCTGTCGTCCGGGGGTTCAACCTTCCGCATCATGGGCATAGGCCGCGAGGACTTTCCGGCGCTGCCAGACTTCGGCAACGAGAAGGTGTTCACCCTGGAGCAGTCCGAACTCAGCGACATGCTCCGGACGGTCTCCTATGCGCAGTCGGCCGACGAGACCCGTTACATCCTCAACGGCGTCTATTTCAATTTCCGGGACGGACGATTGACGCTTGTCGCCACCGACGGCCGGCGCCTGGCGCTCACGGCAAGGGAGATGAGCATCGAGCCCGCGAACGCCGGAGCCATCATCCTCCCGGCCAAGACCGTGGGCGAGCTCTCGCGTCTTCTGGACAAGGGCGAGAAGGTGAAGATCAATTTCAGCGAGAGGCGCTGCGCTTTCCAGATCGGCACCGACAAGGACACCAGCGGCCTGGTGGACAGCGTCTACCTCTACTCGAAGGTCGTCGAGGGAAACTACCCGAACTACCAGCAGGTCGTCCCGAAGGAGACGCATCAGCGCATCAAGCTGGAGAGGGAGCTTTTCCTGCAGTGCGTCCACCGCGCCGCCCTGGTATGTTCGGAGAAGTCCAACTCGGTGAAGATCAAGCTGACAAGCAACCTGCTCGAGATCACGGCCCAGAGTTCGGATTTCGGGGAGGCGCATGAGTCGATGGCGATCGGCTACAGCGGACCGGACCTCCAGGTCGCCTTCAACCCCGCGTTTCTGATCGATCCGCTCCGGGCGCTGACCAGGGACGAGGTTTTTCTCGAGGTAAAGGACGAGGTCAGCCCGGGCGTGTTTAAGACCCTCGACAGCTTTGTCTGCGTCATCATGCCGGTCAGGCTCGCTTGAAGCGCTGCTGAACGCGTATCCGGTACGGGAGGCGGAAGGCACCGATGGAACCCCAGTACCTCGTACCCGCGGCGATCGTCATCTCGATGATCCTGCTCCAGGTGAACCAGCGGATGGCGTCGCCTGTCATGTCCATCGTTGACCGGTGGCTCAGGTGGCTCGTCTTCTCCTTCGGAGCCGCCCAGTTGTGCCGTGACTTTTCATGGATCGACCGGCCCTACTGGGTGCTGGTGGCGTCCTTTTTCCTCCTGTGGTTTCTCGCGGGAACGCTCTACAACTGGCTTGCAATTTCGGCGCTCAGCGTGAGCCCTCTCCCGCTCTTTCCACGCTATTCCCTCAACCAGAGCGGCGAGGAGTGGCCCGTCCAACCCCGTCTCCTGCGGGCGCGCGAATGGCTTCGGTCGGAGGGATTCCGCCAGGTCCAGGCGCTGAAGGCGGAGATTGGAGGGGGAATCCACCTGAGGTCCTCCGTCTATGAGGATGCAGCGGGCACCCTCAGGCTGCAGGTCACCTTCCTGCCGCAGTCCGCGGGCTCGATTGTGGTGTGCCACGAATTCACCTCGGTCGCCGCCGACGGCAGCCGGTACGTCACGGACAACCTCCACATTCCCTTCGCGGGATTCTATCCGGAGAATTGGTACGTCGAGCGCAGGCCGCGCTGCCGCTCGCTGCGCCGGCTGCTTGCCCGCCACCGCGGGCGCCTTGCCGCGGCGGGCGCCGTGGCCGTGCCCATCGGCGTCGATCCCCTTTCGGACTTCAACGCGGCCCACCACGAGCTCGACCGCCTCAACACCGAGCTCGGCTTCCTGAACCCGCAAAACAAGCGCGAGGACCTGGGTAAGCTTACCCACGAGGGTCGCTATCGGGTCTGGAAGGAGATCTGGACGCTCAATTACCTGGGGCGCAGCGCGCGATACGAGTGACGGTCCGGCTCCCGGCCGTTTCAGCCCACCGCCTCGTGGACCAGGGTGGACACCGCCGGGGGCAGCGCAAGGCTCAGGGCAAGCTCGCGGGCGTGCGGGCTCATCTTCCTCCAGGTCTTCCTGAGAATATCCACAAACTTCTCGCGGGGATAGGCGGCGTGCAGCGCCGCGAATTCCCCGATCTCGTTCTCCAGGAAGACCAGGCAGGCGGCGTCCTCAAGCGCCTGCGTGCCGGGATTTGTCCGCAACCCGGTCTTAGAAACCCAGGCGGCGGCCTCGTCCGCCTCCGAGGGAGCCAGGCCGGCGGCGAGCATCAGTACGCGCGCCCGCTGTGCCTGCTTGACGTAAAGGGACCTGCGCCACTCCAGGTAGCCGGCCTTGCCGTCGGGGTACGACGTCCTGGGAACGCTCCACCGCTCGAGGTGCTGGCACCGGGCGGCCAGGCGCAGAAGCGGACCGGAGTCCGGCGAAAGCCGGGCGACCCAGGCCTCGATCCGGTCCGCATAGACCAGTTCCGCCGGGCGGCCATCGGATGCCCGGCGGGGATCCGCGGAGTGGGCGGCGTCGATCAACTCCCTGGCGCGGGCGTCGGGTGTCACCGTGGCTGTCAACAGGCCTTCTCGTCGAGCAGGGCGAACAGCTCGGCCTCGCCGATGCGCCTCTGCTGCATGGAATCGCGCTCCCTCAGGGTGAAGGAGCCGTCCTTCTCGATGGTCTCAAAGTCTATGGTCACGCACCAGGGTGTGCCGATCTCGTCCTGCCTCCTGTACCTGCGGCCGATCGCACCCCCCTCGTCGTAGAAGACGGCGTGCCTGCGCTTGAGGCGGCGGTAGAGCTCGCCCGCCCGGGCCACCAGTTCGGGCTTGTTCTTGAGGAGCGGCAGCACGGCGACCTTCACGGGGGCGATGCGGGGGCTGAGGCGCAGGACCGTGCGCTTTTCCACGTTTCCCTTCTCGTCGGTGACGTCCTCCTCGGCGTAGCCTGCGCAGAGCACGGCGAGGAAGATCCTGTCCACCCCGACCGCCGGCTCGATGACATGGGGCACGACCTTGGACTTGGTGGCCTCGTCGAATATCTCCTGGGGCTTGCCCGAGAACTTGGCGTGCTGCCTGAGGTCGTAGTCGCTCCTCGCCGCGATCCCCCAGAGTTCCTGCACACCAAACGGATACCTGAACATGATGTCGACGGTGCGCCTGGAATAGAACGCCAGCTTTTCCTTGGGATGCTCGAAGAGGCTGATCGCATCGCCGGGCAGACCGATGGACTTGAGCCAGTCCTGGCACCACCTGAGCCATTCCTCGTGGCAGGACAGCCAGTCCGCGTCGGGATGAATGAAGTACTCCATTTCCATCTGCTCGAATTCGCGGGACCGGAAGATGAAGTTTCGGGGAGTGATCTCGTTTCGGAAGGATTTTCCGATCTGGGCGATGCCGAAGGGCAGCTTCACGCGGCCCGTGTCGACCACGTTCTTGAAGTCTGCGAACATTCCCTGGGCGGTCTCGGGACGCAGGTAGGCGACCGACGAGGCGTCCCGCAGCGCCCCGACATTGGTCTCGAACATCATGTTGAAGGCGCGGGGCGGGGTGAGGCTGCCGGGTTCGCCGGTGGCGGGGGAGGGAATAAGCTCGATCTCCCCGGCCTCGGCCTCGGTCATGTCGCGGGGCTGGACGGGCTCGAGCTTTCCCTGGATGGCCTTCCTGCGCTTGAAGGCCTCGGCGCGCTCCTGCAGGTCCTCCGCGGTGCGGTCGCTCTCCAAGGCGCTGACATAGCCCGCCGTGCGGCCATCCACCACGACCTTTGAGAAGAACAGCTGGTCCGCGCGAAAGCGCTGCTTTGACGCCCTGCAGTCGACGAGGGGGTCGGTGAAGCCGGCCACATGCCCCGACGCCTCCCACACCTTCGGATGCATGATGATGGAACTCTCGATGCCCACGATGTCGTCGCGTCGCCGGACCATGTCGCTCCACCAGCAGTCGCGGATGTTCTTCTTCAGCTCCGCCCCCAGCGGGCCGTAGTCGAAAAAGCCGTTCAGGCCGCCGTAGATCTCGGACGATTGGAAAACGAAGCCGCGGCGCTTGCAGAGCGCCACGATGGCTTCCATGGGGTTGGCGGATTCGGCCATAGGCGTCTGATTTGAGCAGGTTGCCGGGAAAACGCCAGTCTGCTCACGGCCCCTGCCGACGATTGGACGATTCCGCCCTTGCGCGCCGGGCGGGAAACCGTCCCCTATTGGGTCATGAAGCCTTTGTTCACCGCCAAGGAGTACACGCGCATTCTTGAACTTGCCTGGCTGGGGCTGTGGGTGACCGGGGACCGTCCCGACGATCCGGAGACGACGCCCGAGCGTTACGGGGATGCGGCCCAGAAGCTCTTTTCCCTTGCCGCAGCCCACGGTTGCGCAGACCTGGTCAAGGCCGGCCCGGACGCGACACTTGTCGCGTCCTCCAAGCTGTCGGAAGGCGCCGCCCGGGACAAGCTGGACCAGTTCATCGACGACAGTTTCTGGGCGGAGCTCGTGCAGCGCCTGGCCGAACGCGACCTGAAGTCCGAGCTCGGCTCGACAAAGCTCGGCGACCAGTTCAGCGAGGACGAGACCGCGCGCCTCATGGAGATGGAGGACAACTACTGGCGGGAGTTCGAGCAGCGCGGCGTGGACCACGTCGTCCTGCTGCGCGGAGGCCGGGGCTGAGGCCCCGGCGGATCAGGGGGAGATCGACGCCAGGGCAAGAAGCGCGTCGCCGGTGTTTCCATCGCCCAGGATCAGCGCGCGGACGAGACCCCGGCCGAGGGCGTCTCCGGTCGACGGCGCGGGGCCGGCGAGGAGGGCGATTGCCTCGGGCGCCGGATTCTGGTCGGCCAGCAGCGAGGCCGGGCTCCGCGCGAAGACACCCTTCGGGAGAACGGCGGGGCTGGCCGCGTAGTTTCCGGCGCCGGGGACCAGAAACAACTGGTCGCAGCGCGCCAGGAGCCGGTCCGCAAGGGAATTGCAGCCGTCATCCCTGGAGGCGACGGCCAGCGCCCGGAATCCAAGGGCCAGCGCGGCATAGTCACCGGGCGAGGACAGGGAAGCCTGGTCCGCGAAATGAGAGACGTCGCCCCCCGGCCGGATGAAGCGAAGCCGGGCGGCGCCCCCTAGGCTCCGGGCCGCCTCAACAGTGCTGGAATCGCCCAGAACTCCGCCCGCCCGGGCCAGCGCGGCGAGGAGGAGCCCGTTGGCGTCCGCCGCAGCCCGGGTGTCGACCAGCGGCTTGTCGCCCGTGCCGTCCTCGGAGGAGGAAAAGGTGCCGTCGCGGCGGGCAAGATGGCCGAGCACGTAGCCGAGCGTCGTGCGGATGGCGTCCGCGAACACCGGATCGGCGCCAGACTGCTGGGCATCGACGTAGGCCAGGACGAGGCGGGCCTGGTCCTGGAGCGTCTTCTGGGGATAGGGAGTCCGGCCATCGGTGTCGGACCGATAGCGGTAAAACCCGCCGTTCGCGGTGTCCCGAAGCGCGCCCGAAGCGAGGGCTTTGAGAGCGGCGAGGGCCAGGTCCCTGTCGGCGGAGCCCCTCTTGATGAGGAAGCGCAGGAGCTCGGGCTGGGGATAGCGCGGCGCGTCGCCGAATCCGCCGTGGGCCGGATCGTACTTCGTGCGCCAATCCTGGGCAGCCGCCTGGAGGGCGGCCGCGAGCTTGGCGGAGTCAATGGGTCCCGGGGCCATCCTGGCCCTCCTGAGTGCGGCGACCTGCCCAAGGGAGGTGCGGGAGCACCCTTTGGCGTCGATCCGCCAGGAATCCGCCGCCCGTGTCGCGACCTGCATGAGGCTCTGCTGGCCCCACTCCTGGGTCGGACCAAGGTAGTTTGCCCCGTCGAACGGGCGGAGGTCGGGAGTCAGCCAAAGGTGGACGGGCCAGCCGGAGAGCTGCTTAATCTGGTCGAGGTACTGCTGGGCAGCCGCCGCGATGTCCGGGCGTTCGTCCCGGTCGACGAGCACGCAGACGAAATGCGCGTTGAAAAAGGCCGCTGTGTCGGGATTTGAGAACGACTGCGATTCCGTCGTCCTTGCGGGTTCGCTGAGGACGGAGCCTATGAAGACGTAGACCGGAAGGTTCTCCTTCTTCGCACGGGCAAAGGCCCCGTCGCCCCAAGGCGTCCAGTGAATGGGCGAGCCCGAGAATTCCCCGACGAACGGGGAAGCCGCGTCGTCCCCGCGGGCGGCTGGCTGGCGCACCCCGAGGAGGGCGGCGCCGAGGAGGGCGGGCAGCAGGATCGAACGGGGATTTTTCATAAGCTGGCTTTCAGGAAGGGGCCGGCAGGGTGAGCGTCGGCGTCCGCGGGGGGACGTCGTGGAGCGTCACGGGCGCCCCTTCGAAAGGCCAGCGAACTCGCACCCGCCTCACCGGATTGGCGTCCGGGGAGCCGAAGAAGCAGGCCGCCGAGGATTGGCTGTAATAGCTTGAGCCCGCGTGGATCTCGCCGGTCTGGGTGGAGCCGTCGGCGTGCTCCGCCGTTACGCGGGCTCCGACCGCCTGGGGGTTGCCGCCCGCGCCATGCAGGCGGACGCACAAGGAGCGTCTGCCCGGCAGCGTCCGGTTCCTGAAGGCAAGGGTGGTACTGTTGTTCCGGGTGATGAAGAAGTCCGGCCAGCCGTCCTGGTCGATGTCGACGACGGCAAGGCCCTTGGCATCCCCCGGCACCACCAGACCGCTCTCGGCCGGGGGCACGGGCGTGAAGCCGCCCCTTCCGTCGCCCCGCAGAAGCTGGCTCAGGCCGCCGTCAAAGCGGCCGATCGAGGGCATCGGGGAAAAGGAGTTCTGCACGCCGTAGATGTCGGCGCGGCCGTCGCCGTCGAAATCTCCCGCGGCGAGACCGAAAATCGGGGCTATCTGGGCGATCCGTGGCAACGCCTCGAAGCGGTAGGTGCCGTCGGGCCGGCCCAGGAGCACGCCGCTGCGCAGCTCCGTGGCGGCGAAGCGCCGGGCCGCGGCCAGCTTGTCGGCCCCCAGGATCTCGGCGAGCGTCGCCTTGGCATACGCGTCGTAGCTCGGGTACCGCTTGGCAACCGAGGGAATCACCGTGCCGAGCTGCTTGACGTTCCTCCAGGGGTAAAGGATATCGCCCTCGTAGTAGGCCTCGATGAGTTCAGCCCCGCCGTCCCCGTTGAAGTCGCCGTAGTAGATGAGGGCCGGGTGGAGGGGGTCGGCGTGGTACTGGGTGTTGAGCCCGACGTTGCCGACGACGTAGTCCATGCGACCGTCGCCGTTGAAATCGGCGGCGGCGATCGACGTCCACCACCCGGTGCCCGCCGACGCGAAACCGGACCGCTCGGTCCAATCCTCGAAGCCCTTGCCCCGGTTGTTGTGAAAATATTTCACCTGGCCCCACTCAAGGGTGAGCAGCAGGTCCGGCCACCCGTCGCCGTCCACGTCGCTCCACAGCGCAGAGGTCACCATGCCGACCTCCCGGAGGCCGGGGGCGATGGCGTCGGTCACGTCCTCGAATTTCCCTCCGCGATTGGCGAGCAGCGCGCTGCGCGGCGGCATAGGGTACTGCGTGGGAAGCAGGCGGCCGCCCAGGAAGAGGCCAAGGCGACCGGAGCGGTCGAAGTCCGCCGCTGCGGCCGCGCCCGCGCTTGTGGCGAAGGCCGGCAGCGCGTCGTCGGGCGCCGGCTGGAAGGAGCCCCCCCCTCCGTTAAAATAGAGACGGGGCTGGTAATCGGGCGTCCCGTCGGGAAGGCCCGCGCCGCCCCTGGTCACGAGCAGGTCGTTCAGGCCGTCGCCGTTGGCGTCAAAGACGAGCACGGGGCCGTCGTTCACGGATCCCACGGGAAGCGCCGACGACGTGTCGAGGGGCGCAAAGTTCCCGGCGCCCGAGGGGGCCAGGACCCTGGCCGGATCCTGCGTCGTTCCGCCGATGACGATGAAGTCCTGGCCGTCGCCCTTCAGGTCGCCGGCTGCCACCCCGGGACCCCGGCGGCTGTGTCGAAAGGGCAGGAGCGCCTGCTGGGACAGCTCGTCGACGATCTCCTCGTGGGCAAAGACCGAGAGGCCCGCCGACTCGCTGACCTCCTCAAACTGGCCCGACGTTGAGCGATAAAAGGCGGCCTTTGGCGGAGCAAGCGGGCCCGCGGCGGCGGTCGGTTCGGTGATCGTGAAGCGGCGGTCCACCGCCAGGTCCTGGAAAGTCTGCACAAGTCCGCTCGGCCAGTTGACCGTGAGACGCTGGATCCGCGAGTCCCCGCCCAGGCCAAAATGGAGCACCGGCTCGGAACTCGACTGGTAGCCCCGGGCGAGCACCAGGGGGCGCACCTGCACGCCGGATGCAGTCTCGATCCTCACCACGCTCCCCACCCCGAAGCGGTTCGAGACGGTGCCGCGCAGGGCCACGATGATCCGGTGGCCGCTGTCGCATTCATTCCTGAGGAAGGTGACGCCTTTCCCGTAGTTTGAGAAGACCAGGTCGAGGTTGCCCGTCCCGTTGAAATCCCCGAAGGCCAGGCCGAAGCTGGGTCCCTCCTGGTTGAGCCCCCATTCCGCGCTCACGTCCTCGAACTTGAGGTCGCCCAGGTTGCGGTAGGCGAAGTGGCGGTTGGCGAGGACCGGGGAATCCTTCCAGATCGCGACCCGCTCGGCGGAACTCTCGGAAGCGACGACGCGCTTTACAATGTCCCGGTTGGTCAGGTCCCGAACCATCCCATTGGTCACAAAGACGTCCAAGCGGCCGTCGCAGTCCAGATCCTCCATCCGCACCCCCCAGGTCCAGTCGGTGGCGGCGAGCCCGGCCATGAACGCCGCCTCCTGGCAGACGCCGGTGTCCGTGTTGATGTAGAGGGCGTTGCGGAGAAGCTGGGGCGGGGTGGTCGGCTGGGTCTCGTCGTCGGGATTGTTGTCGCGCTCGCTGGCCATGCCGCGCTGGTCCAGTTCGTGCGTCGAGGCGGCCATGTCGAGCGCAAGAAAGTCGATGAGCCCGTCGTTGTTCACATCGCCCAGGTCCGATCCCATCGACGCGTGGGGCATGTGGGGCACCACCTTGTCGATGGTGTTGGTGAAGGTGCCGTCGCCGTTGTTGTGGTAGAGCACATCGGGAGGGGCGAAGTCGTTGGAGATGTAGATGTCGGGCCATCCGTCGTTGTCGTAGTCCCACCAGATGACCGAGTGGCCCTGGGCCTCGCCCTGGATGCCCGCCTTCTCCGTGACATTGGTGAAGGTGCCGTCGCCGTTGTTGTGGAAGAGGTAGTTCTTCTGGCCGTTGGGACGCAGCAGCGGATCGAGCGAATTTGTCTGGATGAAGACATCGAGCCAGCCGTCCCTGTCGTAGTCGCAGAAGGCGGCCATGTTGCAGGAATCGCTGATGTCCAGCCCATAGGCATGGGCCATCTCCTTGAAGGTGCCGTCGCCCTGATTGATGTAGAGAAGATTGGGCGCCGCAAAGCGGCAGACGTAGATGTCCAGCAGGCCGTCGTTGTTGACGTCGGCGAAGGTCACGCCCTGGGTCCAGGCGTCGGCGGGGCCGGCCACGCCGGCCCTGTCGGTGACATCCTCGAACTTCCAGTCGCCCAGGTTCCGGAACAGCTTGTTGTGCCCGGTCTTGTTGATGACGAAGAGATCGGGCCGCCCGTCGTTGTCGTAGTCGCCGATCGCGACACCGGTTCCTATCGGCCCCGTCGAGAACTGGAGGTAGGTGCCCTTCCACATCCTCGGATCGTCGAAGGGATTCTGGGTGTGGACGCCCGTCAACTCGGGCGGCAGCTCCCTGAAAAGGGTGGGGCCGCTCCGCGTCGGCCGCGGCGCGAACGGCTTTTCGACCAGGCCTCCACCCACACCCGGCCTCGGCGGACCGGGCTTCGAAGCGGAGGAAGCCAGCTGCGCCAGGAGATTTCCGCTGACCATGGCACCGGCCGACAGTGCGAATGAAGAGCGTACAAACTCGCGACGGTTCACATCGTAATCAGCGCGACTGGGCCCGGGCAAGTCAAGCACGAGACGATAGTTCTTGCGCAGCCGGCGCCAATTTGCGGCGATCTCCGACCGCCCCTGTTGAAACGTTCGGCACATTTCGGATGAGATCCCCCTTCAAGGTTTTTCTGCGCCCGTGGATCGTCGTCCCGCTCTGCGCCCTCGGATTCATCGCCTGGGGCGACGGCGTGCGGATCCGGCAGGTGGAGCATCTGGCCGACCAGGCGGACTGGTCCGTGGATCCCCTGGTGACCGACGATGCCTCCCCGACCGGCTATGCCGGCGGCATGAGGAGGCTGGTCGTTCCGGGTCACGACAACTACAGCTACCAGTGGATCGAGCAGACCCAGCAGATGTTTGCGAAGGGCGAGCTGCGGGTGCGGCACGTGGACTTTGAGAACGCCCCGTACGGCCGCGAGGTGATCGCGCCCTCGCTCTACCGCTGGTGGCTCGGTCTCGTCTCGTTCGCCGACCACGCGATTTCCGGCCGCTCGCTGGGCCTGTCGGTTGAGGACGCGGCGCTCTATGCGGACCCCCTCGCCCACGCGCTGCTTCTGTTCGCGACCGCGGCTCTTGTCGCCCTGCAGTTCGGCGAGTTTCCCGCGGCCCTCGTCTCGATCGGGATCGTCGCGCTTTTCCCCTTTGGCGGAGGCTACCTCCCCGGCGTGCCGGACGACCACGGGCTGGAGCAGGCATGCGCCCTGTGGAGCGTGCTGACCCTCCTCGCAGGGGTTCGCGCGGCCGGCGGACCCGCGGCGCGCAGATGGTTTTTCCTTTCGGGCGTCGTGGGGGGCTTCGGACTCTGGTTGAGCGTCATCAACCAGCTGCCGATCACGCTGGGCATCGCCCTGGCGGCCCTTCCGGCGGCGTTCGTCGGGCTCCGGGAAAGGCGCCTTCCCTGGCGTGCCTGGGCGCTGGGGGGCGCAGCCACGTGCCTGGCGGCCTATGCGATCGATTACCTGCCCGCGCACCTCGAACCCAGCCTGGAGGTCGTCAATCCCCTGCTTGCTGTGTCGCTGCTTGGCCTGGGCGAGCTGCTCGCCTTTGCGACGGACGTGATTGCGGGCCGGACCGCGGGCCTCCTGTCCGGAGCCGGGACGGCAAGCTTCCGCCGCGTGGGCACCCTTGTCGTCGCCGTGGCCGCCGTCGCAGCGCTTCCGCTGGCGATAGGACTGAGGCCGCACCGCATGGTTTTCGACATGGACCCGATGGCGACCCGCCTCACCAACCTTGCCGGGGCAAGCGTGGTCGCCAAAAGCCTGGCGGCGTGGCTGTCCCGGGACGGACTCTCGACGGTGCTCAAGGCGGCCTGGCTCCCCGGCCTTCTTCTTGTGCCGGCCGTCGCCATGGCGCTTCGGCCGAAGACAGACACTCTCCGGCGAACCACCCTGATCCTGGCATTGGGGCCCGCCCTGGTGGCGTGTGCCTACACCTTTCGCCAGCTGCACATGCTGAACATGTTTGACGGGGCGCTTCTCGCACTCCTGGCCGGGGCGACGGCATCGGCGCCCGGGATTGCCGCGTGGCGACCGGGCCGATGGGCCTGGTCGGGTCTGGCCGTTCTCGTTATCCTGCCCGGCCTGACCCAGCTTCTGCCGCCTTCGGCGGCTGTCGCAGACACACTCAACGAGGTCGACATCCAGGGGCTTATCGAGCGGGACTTTGCCCATTGGCTTGCAAAACAGGCGGTGACCCCAGGCGCGGTTGTCCTGGCGGCCCCGAACTTGACCGCGAGTCTATGCTATCATGGGGGACTCGGCGGGATCGGGACCTTCAATTGGGAGAACCTGGATGGGATCAAGGGATCCATCCGGATCGCGGCCGCCACCGAGCCGGAGGAGGCGCTTGCCCTGGTCAAGGGCAGGCGGGTCGCCTACATCGTCGTGCCCTCCTGGGACATGTTCCTCGACAAGTTCGCCGGCGCGGGGCTGGGCCTGGCCCCCGACACGACCAAGGGCATCGAACGATCCTTTGTGGGCGGCATGCTGGCGCAGACCCAGCTTCCGCCCTGGATCGAGCTCATCCCGTACCAGCTTCCCACGGCGCAGCTGGGTGCCGACAAATGGGTGATGGTTTTCAAGGTTGTCGATGACCAGGAGCCCGCCGTGTCCTACAGCCGGACGACCGAATACTTCATCCAGATGAATACGGTCGACCGCGCCCAGGTCCTCGCCAAACGCCTGAGGCGCTATCCCTCGAGCGTGTCCGCGCTCGCGGCGAGGGCGAATGTCGAGATAGCGAGCGGCGACGACGACGCGTTCCAGTCGGTTTTCAAGACGCTCCTCTTCTTCCTGTCCAAGGGAGCCGATCACGACCTCCCCTGGGACCGTCGGGTGAGCCTCGCAATCGCGCTCGCCAACGGAAACAGGGCCGACCTGTCGAGCGAGCAGGTGCAGCGATGCCTGGCCGAGATCGACGAAACGCGGCTGCGTTCGCTGACGACGGGATCGCTGCTCCTCTTCCAGAAGCTGACCAAGGATTTTGGGTACCAGATCCAGGATCCAAGGCTCCGGAAGCTCGCCCTCGAACTCCTGCCGCCGGGGCTGCGCGGCCAGATCTGATCGCAACGGTGGTACAGCAGAATTCCTCATAGCCCCATTAAGGGGGCTCACGCGGGCGTGAATCTCGCCCCTGGGGATCGGCGTTTCGCCCCTGAATTGGTGCATTTCACCCCATGTTCATTCACTTGTCGGCCGAGCGCCGCCTTTTTGGGCCGGTTGGTTTCCCCCCTTCGTTACTCCCCCTCATCTCCGGCCATCATGAAATCGTCCCACTTCATCCTTGTCCTGCTTCTCATCCTGTCTCCGTTCACCCGGCTTCTGGCCTACGACAACTCCGTGCTCCGGTGGAACGAAGTGGCGATTGACGCCACCCGCGTCGCCCGCAACCCGCCTCCGATGTCATCCCTTCTCTTTGCCACCTATCAGGTTGCCATCTTTGACGCGGTCAACGGCATCACCCGGATGCACCACGGTTGGCTGATCGACGAACCTGCGCCCGCGGGAGCGGACATTGACGCCGCGGTGGCCGGAGCCGCCTACACGGCGCTGAACGCGCTTTGGGCGCCGTCGAGCAACCCACATCGGTTCAAGGTCGCCTACGAGAAGGCCCTCGCGCGCATTCCCGACGGACAGGCCAAGACCGACGGCCTCGCCTGGGGGAAGAAAGTGGCGCTGGCCGTGATCGCCAAGCGCGCCGGCTGCGGCTTCGACAAGCCGATCCCCGGCAAATACTCCAGCACCGAGGTAGGCATATGGCGCGAGACGCCCTCGGCCTTCCGCCCGCCCCTGCTGCCGTTCTGGGGCCACGTGACCCCGTTTGTCATGGCGTCCCCCGATCAGTTCCGCGCGCCGCCGCCGGAGTCGCTTAGCTCCAAGGAATACGCCGAGGAGCTGGCCTTTGTCGCCAGCCACGGCGCGCGCGACAATGCCGACCGCACGGAATACCAGACGAACTGCACCCCGTTCTGGTCCGACGACCTGGGCACGGCCACGCCGCCCGGGCATTGGAACGTCATCGCCCAGGAGATCGCCCGCAGAAAGCATCTTTCGGTGCCGGAAAGCGCGCGGCTTTTCGCCCTTCTCGACATGGCCGAGGCCGATGCGGCGATATCGTGCTGGGAAACCAAATACTATTATAGGGTTTGGCGCCCGGAGACCGCGCTGCGGGAGCTGGATCCAAAGCTGAACCCGAACATCGTCAACCACCCCGAGTTCATTCCCAACCTGCCGTCGCCTTCCTTCCCCACCTACACATCCGGACACAGCACGTTCTCATCGGCCGCGGCCACGGTGCTGGCCCATTTCTTCGGCACCGACAATATCGAGTTCTCGGTGGGATCCGACGGACTCCCCGGGGTGGTTCATACGTTCAAGAGCCTATCGGAGGCCTCCCGGGAGGCCGGGATGAGCCGGGTCTGGGGTGGAATCCACACGATGTCGGATAATCTCGAGGCCCAGAAGGCAGGTGCAAAGATAGGTGACTGGGTCTATTCCCACGCGTTGCTTCCCCTCTCAAGCTGATCCGACCATGAACCGCCGCGATTTCGTCAGGTCCTCGCTCACGCTTTCCGCCGGGGCTGTTGTCAGCCGCCGGCTTCTGGCCCAGCTGGTGCCGCCGCCGGCGCCCGGCCGCGCGTACCAGGCCACCCCGCTGCGGCCAAGGGTGGGACCGGCGGACGGCGGCAAGCTTTTTGAGATCCTCTCCCCGGACGAGTGCGGCGCGAACATCAGCAACCAGTACAGCGACCCGCGCATGTGGGCGGAACGCTTCCGCGAGCTGACTCTGGGCGCGGTTGAGACGGGAATCGCCGTCGCGGATTTCGACAAGACAGGGCTCCCAAGCCTGTTCGTGGTCTCGCGCGATGGGCCGTGCGCCCTGTACCGGCAGTCTGCTCCCTTCAAGTTTGTCGATGTCGCCGCGCCGGCGGGCGTCGACTGCACCGGCAGCACGGCGGGCAAGACCAGCGCGACGGTCGTCGACATCGACCAGGACGGATGGCCCGACCTTTATGTCTGCCGCTTTGACGCCCCGAACCTGCTCTTCATCAACAACCGCGACGGCACGTTTACCGAGCGGGCGAAGGACTTCGGCCTGGACATCAAGGATGCGTGCGTGATGGCGACCTTTGCCGATTACGACGGCGACGGCTTCCTCGACTGCTTTGTCCTCACCAATGTGCTCGATTTCTCCAAGGGGCCCCAGGGCCGACGGAGCTATCTCCTCCACAACGACGGCAAGGGTAGATTCACGGACGTCTCGAAGGCGGCGGGAATCTGGGGCCCGTCGCAGGGGCACACCGCGCTTTGGTTCGACGCGAACCAGGACGGATGGCCCGACCTCTACATCGCCAACGATTTCGAGACCCCCGACCGCTTTTACTTCAACAACGGGGACGGCACCTTCACCGACGTGATCGACGACCGCCTGCCGCACGTCACCTATTTTTCGATGGGCGCCGATTCCGGCGACCTGACCAACGACGGCCTGGTGGACCTGATGGTCACCGACATGCGGGACCGTTCGCATGCCGGGTTCATGACCGGCCTCGAGGAGATGGGCCGCGGACTCTGGGAGATGGAGCGGGTGCCCGAGCTTGTGCCCCAGTACATGTGGAATGCGGTCTTTCTCAACACGGGCACCAACCGCTACCAGGAGGCCGCGCACCTGCTTGGCGTGAGCGCCACGGGCTGGACGTGGGCCGCACGCATCGCCGACCTCGACTGCGACGGCCGCCAGGACCTCTTCTTCACCGCCGGAATGATCAGGAATTTCACCAATCCCGACCTGGTGGACAAGCAGAACGTCGAGCCGAACCTGAAAGCCAAGGCGCAGATGTGGAAGGACACGGCGCCCCGACGGGAGCGGACGCTGGCGTATCGCAACCTGGGCGACTTGAAATTCGAGGACGTGAGCACAGCCTGGGGGCTCGACCGCCTCGGAGTCTCCTTTGGCTGCGCCCTGGTGGATCTCGACGGCGACGGCGCCCTGGACATCGTCTACAACAATTTCGACGGCCCCCCGACCATCATCCGCAACCGGACGACCGGGGGCCACAGGACGGCCATCAAGCTGGTGGGCCGGGCGCCGAACGTCGACGCCATCGGCGCCGAGCTTCGGATCGAGACGGCGTCGGGCGTGCAGGTGAGGCAGATCTACACGGAGCGCGGCGTCGTGGCCAGCGAGCCCTCGATCGTCCACTTCGGGCTCGGGCCGGACTCCGAGATATCCAAGCTCATCATCCATTGGCCCAACGGCCAGGTGCAGGTGCTTGAGGACCTGCCCGCCGACCATCTGCTGACGATCCCGCAGCCCGCCCTGGCGGCCGGAGAGACCGCCCGCCGGCCGCCGGCCAAACCCACGCTCCCGCCCAATCCGTCGGCGTACTTCGTGGAGAACGCCGTGGCGCGCGGCCTGGATTTCACCGACACCCCGGAGCCGTCCGACGAGTTCACCCGGCAGAGGCTGCTTCCGCGGCGCCTGGGCCTGAACGGCCCGGCCCTCGCCGTGGCCGACGTCAACGGCGACGGAATCGCCGACATCTTTGTCAGCGGCACCGGCGGCCAGTCGGGCGTGCTCTACCTGGGCCAGGCCGACGGAAAGTACGTGCCGGCGCCGGACCAGCCCTGGTCCAACGCCTCGGATTCCGACGACGTGGCTGCGGTGTTCTTCGACGCCAACGGCGACGGCTCCCCAGACCTGTTCATCGTCAGCGGCGGCGTGCGGCGCGATCAGGGCGATCCCGCGCTGAACAACAGGCTCTATTTCAACGACGGGCACGGCAAGTTCACGCTTGCGCCCCCCGGAATCCTCCCTTCGGACGGCGAGGCCTGCGGAGTGGCCGCGGCCGCCGACTTCGACGGCGACGGGAAGATCGATCTCTTTGTCGGCGGCCGCCTGGTGCCCGGCCATTGGCCGGCGACGCCCCGCAGTTTTCTCTACCGCAACATCGGAGGAAGATTTGTCGACGTGACCGACGAGATCGCGCCGGGCCTCAGGAACATCGGCATGGTGACCGCGGCCCTTTGGGCCGACATCGACAACGACGGCCGGCTCGACCTGATACTCGCCACGGAATGGGGCCCGGTCGTCTACTTTCACAACAACGGCGACAGTTTTGAAAACTGGACCGTGAAGGCCGGTCTGGCCGGGCGCACAGGTTGGTGGAGCTCGCTGGCTGCGGCGGACATCAACGGCGACGGCAAACTCGAGCTCATCGCCGGCAACGTCGGGCTCAACACCAAATACCACGCCAGCGCCGCCGAGCCGACCGTGCTCTTCGCCGGCGACCTGGACGGCAGCGGCAGCGACCAGCTCATCGAGGCGCAGTACGAGGACGGCAAACTGTATCCGGTGCGGGGGCGCAGCAAGCTCGCCTACGTCTACCCCTGGATCCGGAGGAAATTCCCGACCTACGAGTCCTACGCCAACGCCACGATCGAGGACATCTTTCCCGCCGAGTTCCTGGCCAAGGCGCAGCGCTACGAGGCGACCGAACTCGGGAGCGGGGTCTTTGCGCGGAACGCCGATGGCACCTTCGAGTTTTCGCGCCTGCCGATGCTGGCCCAGATTTCCCCGATCAACGCCATAGTCGTCCGCGACCTCGATGGCGACGGGATCCCGGACGTCTACTGCGTTGGCAACAACTTCGGCCCGGAGCCCTCGACGGGACGGTTTGACGGCGGCGTGAGCCTGCTTCTCAAGGGCGACGGCCACGGAGGCCTCACGCCCGTCCCTGCCTGGCAGAGCGGACTCCTCGCCCCGGGCGACACCCGCGAAGCGGTGGCGCTGACCCTCCCCGGCGCCAGGGGCGTGCCCTCGATCGCCGTCTCGCAATGCAACGGGCCGGTGCTGCTCTTCACGCCGAAGGCGGCCGGCTGACGGCCGTCAACGGGGCTCGGCGATGACGATTCGGCGGTTCACGCCGGGGGATTGTATCTCCTGGCGCAGGCCGTCGGGCCAGCGGACCACGATCCTGCCCACCCGGTCGTCGTCACCGAGGCCGAAGGTGAGCGTGCTCTCGGACTGGGCCATGAATCCCATCGCGGGCTCCATTGTCTGCGCCAGAACGCCGCGAGGCGTGTGCACCTCGACCCTGGCTCCCCCGGCGTCGCGCTGGCAGCGCGTGCCAACCAGGTCGATCCGCAGCCATGCGTGCCGCACCCGGCTGTCACGCCGGTCGTTGCGCAGCAGCCGCGGAGGGCCGCCATTCTGGGCGATCACGACGTCGGGATATCCGTCGCCAAAAAAGTCGGCCACCGCGATTCCGCGGGCCACAATCGGGCGGCCCAGCGCGCCGCCCGCCGGCTGCGGCGCGGGAATCCAGCTGTTGCCCGCGTTCCAGACCAGGGAAGGCGGGGAGGCGAAGGCCCTGCCTCCGTCGAACTGCTCAAGCGCCGGCTCGGCGAGGCCGTTCCCGGAGATCACGTCGATCCGGCCGTCGAGGTCGTAGTCGAGGAGGGCGATGCCGAGCTTGCCGGCGAGATGGCAGGTGGAGCCACCCTCTTCGGACCCGCCAAACGCCAGCCCGGCGGAGCGGAGGATCCCGAACCGGTTGTCGGTGCGGGCCTCGCGGGCAAACGCCAGCGCGCCTGCCGAGACCTCTGCGGACGCGCCCTCTCTCCGCTCGGGCGCGGGCGGGATCCACACCCGGAACGTCCCGTCGCCCTGGTTCAGGAAGAGCACGTCGTCGCCGGTCTGATAAGTGAAGAGGAGGTCGAGCCTGCCGTCGCCGTTCACGTCGACGGCGGCGACCGCCAGGGGAAAAGCCCGTGGATAGCCCGTCTCGCGGTCGAACTGGCGAAGGCCCGTCCTTGCCGTCACATCCACGAACCTGCCGTTGCCGAGGTTGCGGTAAACCGTCGGCTGGGCGCTGACGAATCCGGCGGGGGTGGTGTACGACCGGCCGGCCGCCTCGGCGGAAAGGGCGGAATTGAGGTCCGATTCCGGTGCCCATCGGGCGTAATTGCAGACCACCAGGTCGAGCCTGCCGTCCCCGTAGATGTCCATCCACACGGCGCCGGTGCTCCAGGTGTGGTCGTCTCCCCGGACGCCGGCGGCGTTTGTGACGTTGGCGAAGCGCCCGTTGCCCAGGTTGTGGTAGAGACGGTTGCCGCCGATTCCCGTGATGAACAGGTCGGGCCTGCCCTCGTTGAGGTAGTCGCCCACGGCGACGCTCATCCCCAGCATGCTGGTCTCCAGCCCGGCCTTGCGTGTGACATTGGTGAATCGGCCGTTCCCGTCGTTGTGGAACAGGGCGCAGGTCGACGGGGCTCCGCCTCCCGAACGAAGCCAGGGCCACCGTGTTCCGGCGACAAGGAAGATGTCGGGCCGCCCGTCGCCATCGAAGTCGAGGGCGGCGACCGCGCCGCCGATCGTGCTCGGCGTGTCCGCGCCGACCCTGGAACCGTTGTCGTGGGCGAAGGCGAGTCCCGACACGCGGGTCACGTCCGTGAATCCCGCGGCCGGCACCGAACCGGAGCGGGAGGCGACGGGGAAGATCAGTGAAAAGAGGACGCCGATGAGTATCGCCGCGATCGCAAGCACCGAGAGCACGGGCCAGAGCGGCGAAATCGCCGTCGGCACCAGTGCTCTCGTGTCATGAATCGGCTTGGCCATGGTGGTGTTCAGCACCCAGCCGAGGTGCGGCGCCTTGAAAGCTCAAAATGGGCGTAGTGGGCGCGGCCCTCGAGCAACTGGCGGTAGAGCGGGCTTTCGGCGGTGCATGCAAAGGAAAGCGCGGGTTTCCTGAAGATTCGCGGCAGGCGCCGGATCTCGGCGAGGCGGCGGGGGGAGTCCGACTCCAGGGCGGCCAGGGCCTGGCGTGTCCAATCCTCCTCGAGATCGACCTTGAACCAGGACCTGCCAATTGCGGCCCTGAACGCCGTCAGCGCGTTCGGGGAGCTCTCCCTGGCGTAGAAAAAGTCGGCGATGAGAAGCCGCCCCCCCGGACGGAGCACCCGCGCCATTTCGGCGAGAAAGGCGTCCCTGTCCGGCAGCGGATGGATGGCCTCCACGGCGATGGCGATGTCGAAGGAACAGGGGGGGAAGGGGAGCGTGTCCGAACGCGCGAGGCGGAAGTGCGGACCTCCGGGCCGCGCCCTCAGGCGGTTCGAGACCGTGAAGAGAAGGCAGCTGTCGGTCGCCGAATAGGAGAGCGGCCCAAAGCGGTCCGCGAGGTAACGGGCACCGCCGCCCCGTCCGCAGCCGACCTCGAGGACGTCGGCGCCGGCGAGCGGGACCGCGGCGGCGAGCCGGTCATAGAGCTGGAATCCGTACCGCTCCGCCTCGAGCTCCCCGGCAAGGGGGATGGCGGGAAGCCCGGCGTCCCGGTAGCCGCAATTGAGGATCTGCATTCCCTTTCTTCGCAGGAGAATCAGGCCGAGGATCTCATAGAACACCCGCCTGACAGCCGGGCGCCGCCAAGACCGTTGCCACAGCAACCTCTTCCAGCTTAGCGTGTCCGTGGGGGTCTTCAAATTGGGTTCGCCGTCCTCCCAAGATTTAGTCGTGTACTTCGGGCCATTTGAAGTAAATTCCCACCCGATGACGACCGGACGGTCACTGGCTTCCCCCCTTCTTCGAGGCCTCAGCCTTCTGACGCTCTGGTCGCTGGTCGGCCTGGCGTTCGCCAGCCAGTTCTATCTCACCGGCAATTTCCTGGGTCGATCGATCACCTGGGGCGAGGCCATCGGCAACGGGCTCGAGGACTGGTATGTCTACGGTCTCCTGTCGCTACCCGTGCTCTGGCTGGCAGGGCGTTTTCCCCCTGAGAAGGGCCGGCGGTGGGCGACGGCGGGCGTCCATCTTGCCGCAGCACTCCTGTTCTCATTGGCCTATGTGGCGCTCCGGGCCCTCGTGGGGGAGGTCAACGGCTGGGCCGTCGGGGAGTCCGCCACGTTCGGGGAGATCTTCCGCCCGCTGCTTGTGCGGACCTTCCCCTACAACCTGCTGATCTACGGCGTGATCGTGTCCGGCAGCCATGCCCTGGACTATTATCGCAGGTACCATGAGCGGACGGTCCAGGCGATCGAGCTGGAGCGGCACCTGGCCGAGGCCCGCCTCCAGGCGCTGCTGCACCAGCTGAAACCCCATTTCCTGTTCAACACGCTCAACGGCATAGCCTCGCTGATGCATTCCGATGTCGAGGCGGCCGACCGCATGCTCGTGCGCCTGAGCGAGCTGCTCCGGATCACGATGTCGCACACCGGCGCCCCTCAGACCGTGCTGCGCGACGAAATCTCGTTCATCGAGCGCTACCTGGACATCGAGAAGATACGCTTTCGCGACCGCCTCTCGGTGGGCATCGCCGTCGACGAGGACGTGGCCGAGGCCCAGGTGCCCAGCCTGATCCTGCAGCCCATCGTCGAAAATGCCATCAAGCACGGCATCGAGCCCCATGCCCGCCCGGGCCATATCCAACTCAGGGCCGCGCGGGAGGGAGGCGACCTCCTGCTGGCGGTGTCCGACAACGGCAAGGGAATCCCCGAGGGCGGCCCCAAACGCCAGGGAATCGGGCTCACGAACACCCGCGCGCGGCTTGCCGAACTCTACGGCGACCGCCATCATCTCGAAATGGCCAACCAGGCCGGTGGCGGATTCACGGTCCGCCTCCGTATTCCCCTCGAATTTAAGACACCCGCCAATCCATGAAGAATTTCCGCGTCCTGATCGTCGACGATGAACCCCTGGCCAGGGAGCGGCTGCGCATGCTGCTCTCCGGCGAGACCGGAGTGGAGCTGATCGGCCAGTGCGGCGACGGCCTCGAGGCGGTCAGGACGATCCAGCGCGATTCGCCTGATATCGTTTTCCTGGACATCCAGATGCCTGGCTGCGACGGGCTCCAGGTGGTGGCCGACCTCGCGCCCGAGCGCCGCCCCGCCGTCGTCTTCGTGACCGCCCACGAGCGGTTCGCCCTGGAGGCCTTCAACGTGAAGGCGGTCGACTATCTGCTCAAGCCGTTCGACAGGGAGCGCTTCCACACGGCGCTCTCCCGGGCCATCGAGCAGGTCCGCGTGCAGCGCGCGGGCGAGTTGAGCCAGCGAATCGAGAACATGATCACGGATGCCCCGGCGCCGGTTGCGCGCAAGACTGAGCGCCTGGCCATCAAGACCGACGGGAAGGTCGTGTTCCTGCGGCCCGAGGAGATTGAGTGGATCGAGGCCGCGGACAACTACGTGATCATCCACCTCTCCGACCGAAAGCTGATGACGAGGGAGACCCTCTCCGCGCTGGAGGAGCAGCTGGGCACGGACAAATTCGCCAGGATCAACCGCTCCGTGCTGGTGCAGCTCGACCAGGTGAAGGAACTGCAGCCCGCCTTCCACGGCGACTATGTCGTGATCCTCAGGAATGGCGCGCGCCTGCCGCTGAGCCGCGCCTTCCGCGGCCAGCTGGGGCGGTTCATCACAGGCACGCTTTGACGCCCGGTCAGGGCGTGTCGACGGGGGTGCGCCGGTCAACCTTGGTGGCGTCGATCACCGGGGCCTTCTCCGGGTCGATGTACTCCACGACCTTGGACTCGCCGATGTCGACGTGGGCGGTGAGGTCCTCCGTGACGTCCTTCCAGACGGGAAGCGGCGTGTCCCTGCCGATGAGCGGGCCCGCTGCGGCGATCATGACAGGAAGCGTGTCAGCCAGCGCCAGCCCGTCGGCCGGGCAGGCGATCCTCGTCTGCCAGAGCTCCACGCCCTTTCCGTGCCGTAGAGACTCGAAATCGTAGCCGCCGAGCGCGGCGACATAGAGGTCGCCCTCCGCGGCATCGTGTATCTTCTGGGCCGTCTGGGTCCGGAGCCCCTGGGTAAGGATCCGGGCGTCCAGCATGTTGCCTGCCCCGGCGATGTTCGGGTTGTTGGCTGAAGTGTCCCACATCAGGTCCACCTTGTCGCCGCCCATGAACTTGAGAAATTGCTGGTCGGCCGGGTGCTCAAGGGCGCGTCCCGCGGAGTTGTCCAGCTGCGTGGCGTGGGAATACATGGTTCCCCACGAGAAGAGGATGAACTGGGTGGGGCGGTGGACCTTGTCGGCGGGAATGTACCCCTGCTTCTGGAGCGTCTTGACTATGACCGCCAGTATGGCCCTGTGCGGAGGCAGCGTGTCCCCGGGGACGGGCGCCCCGAATTCGCGGAAGCCGAGGTCCTCGGCGACATAATACACGGGGTGGGCCGGCGAAGCGGGGGGAAGCTTCCTTCCCGCCGGTGTGGCGTCGGTCACCGTGAGCACATCGGGATGGGGGTCCAGTCCCAGGAGAAAGTCGGCCCTTGCGGCCGTGCCGGCCCCGATCGCTGCGATGGGGAGCAATAACATAGCCAGGCCGACGGGCCGGCGGCGGGAAATATACGTTTTCATATAGGCGGGGTACAAGGCGGCTTGGAATCCACAGCCAGCCAGACGCACCGGAATCAAATTCAGACCGCGGGCGAAAGCAAATCATCTGAATGCGTAAACCGTTGCAGGTTTCGCCAATCCGGACAATTGTCGGGGATGCCGTCTGTACTCCGGGCCCTCCTGCCGGCCTTCGCGCTTGTGGCGTGCGCCGCCGCGCGGGCCCAGGGCGGGCCTCCCATGCTGACCGACGATCCCGGAACGCCGGGTGCCGGGCATTGGGAGCTCAACTTTTCCTCCATCGTCGAGAGGACCGCCGGATCCAGCGAGGTGGATTTTCCGTACCTCGACCTCAACTACGGCATTGGAGACAGGGTTCAGGTGACCTGGCAGATCACCTGGAACGCGGAGCGGCCGTCCGGCGGCCCCGAAACCAGCGGGCTCGGTGCCTCGGTTGTCGGCCTGAAATGGCGCTTCATCGACGGAGGCGACCGTAGCTGGCAGATCTCCACCTTTCCCCAGGCGACCTTCCTGCTTCCTGGGTCGGATTCGGACCGCCGCGGCCTGGCGGCCCGGGATCCGGGGCTGCTGATTCCCTTCGAGATCGAGAAGGACCTCGGCCTCATGTCCGCAAACCTCGCGGTGGGTCGCGTCCTTGCGCCCCAGGGCCGGTCGGACCTGGTGGGTGTCGGGGGCGGCTGG
>Ga0302319_10005443_pt1 | contig 25584 bp, 21 predicted proteins | sample Bog_T0_2_FD_203319 | JGI IMG/M metagenome (GOLD analysis project Ga0302319, IMG submission 203319) | Peat permafrost microbial communities from Stordalen Mire near Abisko, Sweden - Bog_T0_2 | ecosystem: Environmental > Terrestrial > Soil > Wetlands > Peat | place: Sweden: Abisko, Stordalen Mire...
CGCCGCCGCGGTCGACCGCGCCCAGCGCTTCATCCGCAAGGCGGCCCGCGGCTCCGGCGGTCAGTTGCCGCCGGGGGCCGCGCACTTTACCGATGCCAAGATGCAGCTTGCGAAGCTCCGCGCCGTGATTACAGCCAATCTCGATCGATTTGCCGCCCATGAGCATGACGAGCGCGCGCTTTCGACGCTCGACTTCCAGGCCTCGATCAACCTGCTCAAGGTCGAATCATCCGAGCTTGCGGTCGCAACGGTGATGAGCGCGGTCCGCGCCTGCGGCCTGTCCGGCTATCGCAATGACGGCGAGTTCAGCGTCGGTCGCCATCTCCGCGATGTGCTTTCGGCGCCGCTGATGATCAACAATGACCGGATCCTAGCCAATAGCGCGACCGCCAGCCTGATGAGCGGCGTGCCCACCAGCCTGCGCGATTGAGCGGGACCGTCTCGAACCAACCGATGGATGTCAGCATGAGTATTGCCTTTCGAAACCCCGTCTCGGCAGCCGCGAGCGAACCAGTCGACGCCTTGGATCATCTCGCCGCGGCGCTGTTCCTGCCGATGGGCACCGACGGTGTATACGCCAGAACCGCGCTCTACGAGGACGTGGTCGAGCGGCTGGCTGGCCTGATCACGCGGCATCGCGAGGACAACACCGAAGTGATGCGATTCCCGCCGGTCATGAGCCGCGGGCAACTGGAGAAATCCGGCTATCTGAAGAGCTTTCCGAACCTGCTCGGTTGCGTCTGCGGCCTGCACGGGACGGAAAAGGACATCCACGCCGCCGTCAGCCGCTTCGAAGCCGGCGGGGAGTGGACGACATCGCTGTCGCCCGCCGACCTCGTGTTGTCGCCGGCGGCCTGCTACCCGGTCTATCCGATCGCAGCTTCCCGCGGCCCATTGCCACCAGGCGGCCTGCGCTTCGACGTCGCGGCCGACTGCTTTCGCCGTGAACCGTCTCGCCATCTGGACCGGCTGCAGTCGTTCCGGATGCGCGAATATGTCTGCATCGGCAGCCCGGAAGACGTCAGCGATTTCCGCGAGCGCTGGATGGTGCGCGCACAGGCCATCGCGCATAGCCTCGGTCTCAGATTCAAGGTCGATTATGCCAGCGATCCGTTCTTCGGCCGCGTCGGGCAGATCAAGGCGGTCAGCCAGAAGCAGCAATCGTTGAAATTCGAACTGCTGGTCCCATTGCGATCCGAACAGCAGCCGACGGCCTGCATGAGCTTCAATTATCATCGTGACCATTTCGGTACCACCTGGAACATCGTCGATACCGAGGGCGCGCCGGCGCATACCGGCTGCGTCGCCTTCGGAATGGATCGCCTTGCGGTAGCCCTGTTCCATACCCACGGCACCGACCTCGCAAATTGGCCGGCCGCGGTGCGCGGCGTTCTCGAACTCTGACGGTCAGGCCTCGACTGACGGATTGGTAAACGGCGGTGCTCCTTCAAAAACTTCGATGCCGTGAAATTGCCGCCGCCGACCTGGACGCGGTCGCGGAGCTTTTGACGCGCGGGTTTGCCGGCCGCACACGCGACTATTGGCGGCAGGGATTGCAGCGTCAGTCGGCGCGCCAGGTCCCCGCTGGATATCCGCGCTTCGGCTACATGCTGGAGCATGACGGACATCCGGTCGGGGTTCTGCTGCAGCTGTATTCGTCGCGCAGCCACGGCGATGAAACCACCTTGCATTGCAATCTGTCGAGTTGGTATGTCGAGCCGGCCTTTCGCAATTACGCGCCGATGCTGACCAGGATCGCGCAGAAGCACAAGGAAGTGACCTACCTCAATATCAGCGCCGCCACCGGGACATGGCCGATCATCGAGGCCCAGGGGTTCAATTTTTATTGCAGCGGATTATTCTTCTCGATACCGGCCCTGTCGCGCGCGAGATCCGGCATGTTCATCGAAACCATCGGCGCTGATGTGCACAGCGTCGATGGCCTGCCGGAGGACGAGGTTGAACTGCTGGCAAGGCATGCGCGATATGGCTGCCTGAGCCTGGTCTGTCGCACGGCCGAAGGCGGGATTTTTCCATTCATCCTGTTACCGATGCGCATTCGCCGCGGCTGGCTGGCACCCCCCGTCATGCAACTGATCTATTGCCGCGACATCGGCGACTATGTGCAATGTGCGGGCACCATCGGCAGGCTCCTGATCCGGCACGGCAAGATCTCGGTGGCGCTCGACGCGAACGGACCCGTCGCGGGCCTCGCCGGCCTTTATTCGAGCCTGCGGGGCCGCAAATATTTCAAAGGTCCGCACCCGCCCCGCCTCGCCGACCTGACCGATACAGAACTCGTGTTGTACGGGCCGTGACATCAGCCACGCTTTCCATCAGATCCTCGCAAGCCAGGAAACATCCGCCATGCATCAGTTCGCCCCGTCCCGCAGCGCCGCAATGGCGCTCGTCGAGCAGCTTGTGATCAATGGCGTTGAGCACGTGTTCTGCGTTCCCGGCGAAAGCTTCCTGCCGGTTCTGGACGCGCTACGTGACAGCGGAATCACCGTGACCGTCTGCCGGCACGAAGGCGGCGCCGCGATGATGGCCGAAGCCGTCGGCAAGGCCACCGGCCGCCCCGGCATCTGTTTCGTGACGCGCGGGCCGGGCGCCACCAATGCGTCCGCCGGCATCCATATCGCCCAGCAGGATTCGACGCCCATGATCATGTTCGTGGGCCAGGTCGAGAGCACGGTGCGCGAACGCGAGGCCTTCCAGGAGCTCGACTATCGCGCGGTGTTCGGCAGCATGACCAAATGGACCGTCGAGGTCGACCATGGCCACCGCATCCCGGAATTCGTCTCGCGGGCGTTCTATACCGCGAGCAGCGGCCGACCCGGCCCGGTGGTGGTGGCGCTGCCCAAGGACGTGCTCAGCGAGCGGGTGACCATCGCCAACGCGCCGGCCTTTGAGCCGGTCGAAACCTCGCCGGGCGAGGAGGAAATGACAAGGCTCGGTGAATTGCTGATGGAAGCGGTCAATCCGCTGTTCGTGCTCGGCGGCAGCCGCTGGAACGAGACGGCGCGCCGGCAAATGCATGAATTCGCCGATCGTACCGGACTGCCGATTGCCACCAGCTATCGTCGCTCGACGCTGTTTGATCCCTTGCATCCGCTCTATGCCGGCGACCTCGGTCTCGGCCCCAATCCGAAGCTGGTGGCGCGCGCCAAGGCCTGCGACCTGCTGGTGCTGCTCGGCGGCCGCCTGGGCGAGATCCCCTCGCAGGGCTATTCACTGCTGTCGAGCCCGTCACCGCAGACCAGGCTGGTCCACGTTCATCCCGGCGCCGAGGAGATTGGCAGGGTTTATCGGCCGCATCTGGCCGTTCATGCTTCGCCAGGCCGGTTTGTCGCCTCGCTCAGTCGCTTGGCGATCACGCCGAAACCGGCTTGGCGGGCGCAGGCGGAGGCGGCCCATCGCGATTTTCTCGCCTGGACCGGCACCGCTACGCCGCAACCCGGCGACGTCAATCTCGGCGAGATCATGATCTGGCTGCGCGATCATGTGCCAACCGACACGATACTGTGTAACGGGGCCGGCAATTATGCCTCGTGGATCCACCGCTTCTACCGCTTCCGCGGCTTCATGACCCATCTCGCGCCGACCTCGGCATCGATGGGATATGGCATGCCCGCGGCGATTGCGATGCAGCGCCTGCATCCCGGGCGGCTGGTATTGTCCGTCAACGGCGACGGCGATTTCCTGATGAGCGGCCAGGAATTCGCGATCGCGGTGCAGTATCGCCTGCCGATCATCGTCGTGGTCTGCGATAACGGGATGTATGGCACCATTCGCATGCACCAGGAGCGCGAATTCCCCGGCCGGGTCAGCGCCACCGAGCTGCGCAATCCGGATTTCGACGCCTACGCCCGGGCCTTTGGCGGTTTCGGCGCGGTGGTAAGCAAGACCGCGGAGTTTCCCGCGGCCTTCGCCGCGGCTCGGGAAAGCGGCCTGCCTTCCATCATTCACCTGAAGATCGACCCCGACGCGATCCTGCCGGCGGCGACTCTGTCGGGCATTCGCGAGCGCGCGCTGCAACAAATGTGAGGCCGGGATCGGCATCGATTCCTGTCGGCGCATGTCCTTCTCGGCGAACCGGAGCCACTTCGCCGGGACATGCGCTGGCCCAACTTTCTCAGGCGTGGGCAAATTCCCAGTACAGCTTGCGCGCCCTGGCATAGAACGGCCCCGGCTGCAGCGCGCGATCATCGATCCGGATGATCGGCGCGACCTTGGCGAAATTGCCGCTCGAGAAAATCTCATCGGCGCTCTGGAAATCGGCATAGCCGAGCGGCGCCTCGACGACCGTGATGCCATCATGGCGCAACAGGCCGATCACCCGCTGTCGGGTGATGCCGTTGAGGAACGTGCCGTTCGGCGCCGGCGTATAGACCACGCCGTCCCGCGCCATGAACACGTTCGAGTTGCCGAATTCGGCGACATTGCCCAGCATGTCGAGCATCAGGCAATTGTTGAAACCACGCGATTGCGCCTCCATCAGCGCGCGCGAATTGTTCGGATAGAGGCAGGCCGCCTTGGCGTCGACCGGCGCGCACTCCCTGGTCGGCCGGCGAAATGGCGACAAAGTGATGGCGCTGCCGTGAGGGGCCGGCATCGGCGCCTCGTGGATGCATAGACACCAATTGGTGGTTTCCGGATCGAACAGCACGCCGCCGCCGGCACCGGTTTGCGGCCAATACATCGGCCGAATATAGAGTTCCGCATCGGCTGGAAATCGCGCAATACCGGTGCGCGCCAGTTGCAGCCAGATTTCGGCCGGCACCACCGGTTTCAACCCGAAATTAACCGCGGATTGATTGATCCGGGCGCAGTGCCGGTCGAGATCGGGCGCCACGCCCTCAAAGGCGCGCGCGCCGTCGAACACGGTCGAACCGAGCCACGCGGCATGGGTGCGGGGGCCCATGATCGGCACATTGCCCTCATGCCAGTCGCCATCAAAGAACGTCCAGCTCTGTGAATAACTGACCGGCTTGACCGTCTGCACCATGATCGCCTTCCACGCCGCGGACCGGCGTACCATGTACGATGACGCTACTATTGTCTCAATTTCTAAACGAATCCCTTTAACGGGGCGCGGTCCAATCTGGCGATCAATGTTGTCGCTTCATTATGGTTATTTCCTCAATTTTCGCGCAAATTATTGCCGGGTTGAGGTTCTATCTCCTACAACCTGGGGCGAACCGCACGGCGCTGGTAAGGGGCGCCTCGTGAATCCAGGGGTTGATCCATGCGTAGCGAGACCATTGCCATTCACGCCGGCTACGATCCCGACCCGGCAACCAAATCGGTCGCCGTTCCCATCTACCAGACCGTGGCTTATGCGTTCGACAGCGCCGACCACGGCGCGGCCCTGTTCAATCTCGAAGTCGAAGGTTACCGCTACAGCCGGATCGCCAATCCGACCACGGCGGTGCTGGAGAAGCGCCTGGCCGAACTCGAAGGCGGTGTCGGCGCTCTCGCGGTCGCCACCGGCCAGGCCGCGCTGCATTTTGCCCTGGTCAATCTCGCCGACAGCGGCGGCAACATCGTCTCGGTGCCGCAGCTCTATGGCACCACCCATACCCTGCTCGCGCATGTGCTGCCACGACAGGGCATCGCCGCCCGCTTTGCCGACAGCGACCAGGCGGACGCGATCGAACGGCTGATCGACGAAGACACCAAGGCCGTCTACTGCGAAACGATCGGCAACCCGGCCGGCAATGTCTGCGATATCGAGGCTCTGGCCAAGGTCGCCCATCGCCATGGCGTTCCGCTGGTGGTCGACAACACCGTGGCGACGCCGATCCTGCTCAGGCCATTCGATTACGGCGCCGACATCGCCGTGCATTCGCTGACAAAATTCCTCGGCGGCCACGGCACCACGCTGGGCGGCGCCATCGTCGACAGTGGCCGCTTCCCCTGGGGCGCGCAGCCGCGCCGCTTCCCGGCCTTCAACGAACCTGACGAATCCTATCACGGCATGGTCTACGCCAGGCAATTCGGCAGCAGCGCCTATATTCAGCGCGCGCGCAGCGTCTATCAGCGCACGATGGGATCGGTGTTGTCGCCGTTCAACGCGTTTCTATTATTACAGGGCATCGAAACGGTCGCGCTGCGGATCGAGCGGCATGTCGAGAACGCGCGCAAGGTGGCGGAATTTCTCCGCGCCGACCCCCGTGTCGCCTGGGTCAATTATGCCGGCTTTGCCGATAGTCCCTATTACGCGCTGGTACAGAAATATCTCGGTGGCCACGCCTCGTCGCTGTTTACGTTCGGCATCAAGGGTGGGCTCGAAGCCGGCAAGAATTTCTACGATTCGCTGCAGCTGATCACGCGGCTGGTCAATATCGGCGACGCGAAATCGCTCGCCTGCCATCCCGCATCGACTACCCATCGCCAGATGTCGGCCGAACAGCAGCGCATAGCCGGCGTGCTGCCGGAAACCATCCGGCTGTCGATCGGCATCGAACATGTCGCTGACATCATCGAGGATCTCGACCAGGCTCTCGCGCAGGCATGCCATCGACTGCGGCGGATCGAGGCCGCGGAATAATTCCGGTCGATCCTGTCATGACCCTGCGGACCGAAAATCACCGCCTGATCACGAGCCCCGCGCTGGCGCCTGCCGAGTTGCACGAAGCAGGCAGCTTGCGCGGCGCCACGGCAGAAAAAGGCCTGCTCACGATCGGCCTTGTCAACAACATGCCGGATGCCGCGCTGCAGGCGACCGAACGACAGTTCATGCGACTGTTGCGGGCCGGCGCGGGCAGCCAACCGATCCACTTTCACTGCTTTTCGCTGCCTTCGATCCGGCGTTCGGAGCCGGCTCGCCGACGCATCGAAGCGCACTATACCGACATTGCCGAGCTCGGCCGACTGCCCATCGACGGGTTGATCGTGACGGGCGCCGAGCCAAACGCCGCAGCGCTGACGGACGAGCCGTTCTGGCGCGACCTGACCACGCTTATCGACTGGGCCAAAGCCAATACGCGCTCAACGATCTGGTCATGCCTTGCCGCGCATGCCACCGTGCTGCATCTTGACGGCATCAAGCGGCAACGGCTCGATGCCAAATGTTCGGGGATCTACGATTGCGAAAAGGCCACCGGCCATTGGCTGACCGACGATCTGCCGTCGCCGGTCAAGATCCCGCATTCGCGCCTGAACGAGCTGGGTGAGCGCGATCTCGCTGCGAATGGTTATCAGCTGCTGACCCGTGCGGCGGACGCAGGCGCCGATATTTTCGTCAAGGACCTCAAGAGCCAGTTCATCTTCTTTCAGGGCCATCCCGAATACGACGCGCTGTCGCTGCAGCACGAATATCTGCGCGATGTTTCACGGTTTCTCGCCGGCGAGCGGCCGACCTGTCCGAACTTCCCCACCGGCTATTTTGAGCCGGAGACCGAGGCCGAGCTTGCCGAGTTTCGGGAGCGGGCCAGCCGGGAGCGCCGGCCGGCGCAGGGCGGTGAGCTTCCAAAGCTCAGGATTCGCGGAGATATCGGCACTGGCACCGCGGCGAGCGTGATTTTCCGGAATTGGCTCGCTTATCTGGCCAGCGGTGGGCCGGCGATCAAACCGCTTTAGCTGCCAGCCAACGATAGGCTACGAATCAGAAACAGACCTGTTATGGTGGCATGGCGCTGGCGATCGTCCGGGCGTCGGCCGAGCAGGCCGGTTGTTGTAGGCTGCTTTCGGATGCCCTGTTCAAGATGACTGTTCCCGGCATCGCTCCACTTTCGGCTGAACCCGACCCCGGCACCGACGCGCTTGCCGTGCTCAATTCGGTGTTCGGCCTGTCGGCCTTTCGCGGCGCGCAGCAGGAAATCGTCCGTCATGTCACGGACGGCGGCCATTGCCTGGTGCTGATGCCGACCGGTGGCGGCAAATCGCTGTGCTATCAATTGCCCTCGCTGCTCCGAAAGGGATGCGGCATCGTCGTATCGCCGCTGATCGCGCTGATGCGCGATCAGGTCGCGGGCCTGCTCGAGGCCGGGGTCCGGGCGGCGGTGCTGAATTCCACGCTGTCCTTTGCGGAGGCCACCGCGGTCGAGGCGCGATTGATCGAAGGCCAACTCGATCTGCTCTATGTGGCCCCGGAACGGCTATTGACGCCGCGCTGTCTCAATTTGCTGGCTCGCGCGAAAATCGCGCTGTTCGCAATCGATGAGGCGCATTGCGTGTCGCAATGGGGGCACGACTTCCGCCCTGAATATATCGGGCTGTCGGTCATCGCCGAGCGCTTTCCGGCGGTACCGCGCATCGCGCTCACGGCGACCGCCGACGAGATGACCCGCAAGGAGATCGTCGAACGGCTTGGGCTCTCCGGGGCGCCATGCTTCGTGGCGAGCTTTGACCGACCGAATATCCGCTATGAAATCGTCGACAAGCACCATGCGCAAAACCAGCTGCAGGCCTTCATCGCCGAACGCCATTCCGGCGACGCCGGCATCGTCTACTGCCTGTCGCGGGCCAAGGTTGAAGATACCGCCGCCGCCTTGAATAAGGCCGGCATCACCGCGCTGCCCTATCACGCCGGCCTCGATGCCAACCTGCGCGCCCGGCACCAGGATCGCTTCATCAACGACGACGGCGTCGTGATCGTCGCCACCATCGCCTTCGGCATGGGCATCGACAAGCCCGATGTCCGCTTCGTGGCGCATCTCGATCTGCCGAAAAGCATCGAGGCCTATTATCAGGAGACCGGGCGCGCCGGGCGCGACGGCAAGCCGTCCAGCGCCTGGATGGCCTATGGCCTGTCCGATATCGTGCAGCAGCGCCGCATGATCGAGGAGTCGATGGGCTCGGATGCCTTCAAGCGGGTATCGACCGGCAAGCTGGAAGCGCTGGTCGCGCTGGCGGAAACCGCCGACTGCCGGCGCGCCCGCCTGCTGCGCTATTTCGGCGAGCGCTTCACGGCTGTCCAATGCGGCAATTGTGACAATTGCCTGTCGCCGCCGCGCCTGCGCGACGGCAAGGTGATCGCGCAAAAGCTGTTGTCCTGCGCCTATCGCACCGGCCAGCGGTTCGGCGCCATGCACCTGATCGACGTCCTGGTCGGCCGCCTGACCGAGCGCGTCAGGCAGTTCGGACACGACCGGCTCTCGGTATTTGGCATCGGCCGCGAGCTCAACGAAAAGCAGTGGCGCGCGGCGCTGCGCCAGTTGGTGGCGATGGGCCATCTGGCCCCCGACAGCGAAGCCTTTGGCGCCTTGAAGCTGACGGAAACCGCGCGCGGCGTGCTCAAAGGCGAGACCGCGGTGAGGCTGCGGGAGGAAGTGCCGGGGGTTCGGATCCGCGAAAGCCGGGCCAAATCGCGGCGCGGCGATCTTGCACCGCCGGCCGCCGTCGCGGACCGCGCCGCCAACCCCGCGCTATCGAGCCGGCTCCGGGCGTGGCGTTCGGAGGTGGCACGCCAGCGTGGCGTCCCGGCCTATGTCGTGCTGCATGACTCCACCCTCGACGGCATCGCCGCACAGCGACCGACCACACTGACACAACTCCGTAATATACCGGGCATCGGCGACAAGAAGCTCGAACATTACGGCGGCGAATTGCTGGCGCTGGTCAAGGCCAGCGGCACGGAAGCCTGAGCCTGGTCGGTCCCTGCCTAAACTTCCACCATATCAAAATCGCTCTTGGCCGTGCCGCAGAGCGGGCAGACCCAGTCGTCGGGAATGTCAGCCCATCTTGTGCCCGGCGCGATTCCCTCCTCCTCGGCACCCTGCTCCTCCTCGTAGATAAAACCGCAGGTCCGGCACTGCCAGGTTTTAAAGGGCTCACTGCTCATCTGGCTTTTCCATCGGCTGAAGAATTATTGTAGGCTCCGATTCGACGCTGGATCGACGGATCGGTTCGAATGCGGTCTTAGCCATCGCACGCCAATCATAACGGATTTGTAGCGATCAACTGTCAGCCTGTGGCACGGTCGGCCGACGCGAGCCGCTCGCGAGGGTATAAACAAGACAGGTCTGGCAAATCCGTCAAGAGTACCAAGTGCGTCACGATCCGATTCAGGCCGCACTGAGGCGGAAGCCAAAGCCAGAGGGCATTTCCTCGCCATGAGCAAAGCGATTACGCCATTCACCCTCGCCGTCCCGCAGGCCGAACTCGACGATCTCAGGCGCCGGCTCGGTGCCACGCGCTGGCCGGAGCGCGAGACCGTGAACGACTGGTCGCAAGGGTCCCCGTTGGGCGCGGTCCAGGCCTTGTGCGCCTATTGGCGCGAGCATTATGACTGGCGCCGCTGCGAGGCGCGCCTGAACGCGCTCGGCCAGTTCAAGACCGAAATCGACGGCCTCGGCATCCATTTTCTGCACGTGATCTCGCCGCACCCGAACGCCCTGCCTTTGCTGATTACCCATGGCTGGCCGGGCTCGGTGGTTGAATTCCTGAAGGTGATCGGCCCGCTGACCGATCCGGTCGCCCATGGCGGCTCGGCGAACGAGGCGTTTCATGTCATCGCGCCATCGCTGCCCGGCTACGGCTTCTCCGACAAACCGAAGAGCGCCGGCTGGACCGTGGCGCGGGTCGCCGCCGCCTGGATGACGCTGATGGCGCGGCTTGGCTATGAACGATGGGTCGCACAAGGCGGCGGCTGGGGTTCGGCCGTCACTACCGCGATCGCGGTCGCAAGGCCAAAGGCTTGCGCCGCGATTCACCTCAACATGCCGATGATCTATCCGGCGCCGGAAGACATGGCGAACATGACGGCGGCGGAGAAAGCCGCGCTCGCGTCGATCGCCTATTATCGCGACCGGGACTCCAGCTATTCGAAGCAGCAGGCCACAAGGCCGCAATCTCTGGGCTATGGCCTGGTCGATTCCCCGGTCGCGCAGGCCGCCTGGATCTACGAAAAAATGTGGGCCTGGACCGACAATCGGGGCGCCCCCGAGGACGCGCTGACGCAAGACGAGATCCTGGACAATATCATGATGTATTGGCTGCCGGCGACCGGCGCCTCCTCGGCCCGGCTCTATTGGGAAAGTCTCGCAGCCTTTGCGACCACCAAGGTGGATCTGCCGACCGGGGTCAGCATCTATCCGAAGGAAATCTATCGCCCTTCCCGGCGTTGGGCGGAAAAATACCTGACCCGCATCATCCACTGGAACGAGCTCGATCGCGGCGGCCACTTTGCCGCATGGGAGCAGCCGCAGCTTTATGTCGCCGAGCTGCGCAAATGCTTCCGTCTGGTGCGCTGAGGCAGGCCTGGGGTCACAGCCATCCGAGCAACGGGTCAATCACGGCGCGGCCCGGATCAGGTCGGCCGCCTTTTCGCCGATCATGATCGACGGGGCGTTGGTGTTGCCGCCGATCAGCGTCGGCATGATCGAGGCATCCACCACCCGCAGGGCCGCGACCCCGCGCACCCGCAGCTGCGGATCGACCACCGCGGCCTCGTCGCTGCCCATGCGGGCGGTCCCGACCGGATGGTAGACGGTGTCCGACCGGTTGCGCAGCACGGCGCGGATCTCCTCGTCGCTGCGCACCTCCGCGGTATAGATTTCTTCGCTGCGCCACTTGGCGAGCGGCTCGGCATCCATGATCCGGCGCAGGATCTTGAAGGCCTTGACCATCGCCTCCAGATCATCCGGATGCTGGTAGAATTTCGGATCGATCCGCGGCGCCGCCAAGGGATCGGCGCTGTGCAGCGACACCGCACCACGGCTTTTCGGCCGCAACAGGCAGACATGGCAGCCAAAGCCATGGCCGAGATGGCGGGTGCGGCCATGGTTATCGGCGATGGCCATGCTGAAATGCAGCTGGATGTCCGGCACCGCCAGGCTTTGATCGGTCTTGAGAAAGCCGCCGCATTCCGCGACGTTCGAGGTGATCATGCCGACGCCCTGCCGGCGGTAACGACCGATCTCCCGCCACAATCTGCGAAGGCCCGGCAGGCTGATGCCGAGCAGATCGAGGCTTTTGCTCCGGTAACTGAGTGCGAAATCGATATGGTCCTGGAGATTTTGCCCGACGCCGGGCGAATGCTGCACAACCTCGATGCCCAGGTCTCTGAGGTCTGGCGCGTTGCCGATACCCGACAGCAGCAACAGCTGGGGGGACTGCAAGGCGCCGCCGCTGACGATGACTTCGCGCCTGGCCCGAAGCGTCTCGGTCCTGGTCGCGCGATTGAATTCGACGCCGTTCGCGCGCCTGTCCTGGAACAGGACCCTGCGGGCCTGCGCGCCGGTGATGACCTTCAGGTTGGGACGCGACAGATTGGGCTCTATATAGGCACGCGCCGCGCTGCAGCGTTCGCCATTCTTCTGGGTGACCTGGTAGATGCCGAGCCCATATTGATCGGCGCCGTTGAAATCGTTGTTGACCGGCAGCTGCAATTGCCGACCGGCTTCCAGGAAGTGCTCCTGGAACGGGTTGCCGGTCCTCAACCCGGCGACATTGAGCGGTCCGCCACGGCCGTGAAAGCCATCATGCAGGACCTCATTGTTTTCGGATTTCCGGAAGTAGGGCAGCACATCGTCATACGACCAGCCGCGATTGCCCAGCGCCGCCCAGCCGTCGTAGTCGGACCGATGACCCCTGATATAGACCATGGCGTTGATCGCGCTCGACCCGCCCAGCGCCTTGCCGCGCGGTTGATAGCCCTTGCGGCCGTTGAGCCCAGGCTGCGGCACCGTCTCGAATGACCAGTTGTTGGTCTTGGAAGGCACCATGATGGCGATGCCGAGCGGCGCCTTGACCACCCAGCCGTCACCTGTGCCGCCCGCTTCGAGCAGACAGACGCCGACCTTGGGATCCTCGCTGAGCCGGCTTGCGACGACGCAGCCCGCCGATCCGCCGCCCACCACGACATAGTCGAACTCTTCCACCCGCGCGCTCCCTGCTCGAAATTTTTGATTTGATGGGATCAACGAGCGAATTTAACGCGCCGGGTCAAGGCCAGCCGGCGCCAAATTGGTTGAGCTGGCGACCGGCCCTTAAAGGAATACAAATATGTCAATCTCAACCTTGGCTTGACAGATCGCCATTTTGCTAGTGCAATATCACCAAGATAGCGAAGCAATAAGAACACGAATCGGGGAAGCGCTGATGAGCGGACGGCTCGCGGCTTTGGCTGACTGCGGCGTATTTAGTGCCGGCCTCGGGGCTGTCAGCTCACCGAGGCAAAGTCTGTGATCACGAGCGGATTGAACGCTGTACATCGGGCACGGCAAAAACACGCGCGATTTGGCGTCGCATCGGGTCTTGCCCTGACGCTGACAGGCTTGACGTTCGCCTGCTCGATTTGGGCTTTGCCGATCGAAGCCGCGCTCGGCGGTGAGGCTGCGGGCTTGCGTATCTTGGACGCTTGGGTGCCGGCGTCTGATCGCACTGGGGTCGACGTCCCGCTGCTGATGACCATCCAGAACGAGACGACGAGTGCTGACCAAATGCTGCGCATCAGCTGCCCGGTCGCCAATTTCGCCGAGAAGCAAACCGTGGATCGCGGCGAGGGCGCCCCGGCCATGCGCAGCATCAAGTCGATACCGATTCCAGCGGCTGGCGCGATCACGTTCAAGACCTCCTCGCACCATGTGATGCTGCTGCAAACCCGGCAGATCCTCACCGAAGGCGACAGCTTCAGATGTTCGATCGTGTTTCAGAACGCCGGAAGCCTCGAAACGGAGGTGCATATCGGCCATCCCGGATAGCACAGGTTGTTGACGGCACGCGCGACCGCGCGGGACCGGCGCGATGGATAGCAGGCTTCCCTAAGAAGACAGGCTCACCTCAAAAAGGCTCACCTCAGAAAAGGCTCACCTCAGAAAAGGACAGACCAAACAAAACCACTGTCGACCGACCAACCAAAAAGGCTTCTCACCTGACCTTCCGGCCATGCCGGGCGGTCACCCCTTCAATGAAGATGCCACCGCTAGGAAAACGCCCCATGACAAACCGCATTTCGATCCGACAGATGCTGCTGAGAACGACCATGCTGGCGGGCTTTGCCGCCCTGGCAGCTGCGCTTGCTCCCCATGCGACCCGCGCCGCCGACGACACCATCACCCAGGAACGGCTGCTCAACGCCGACAAGGAGCCAGGCAACTGGCTGCTGCATCACAAGAACTTCTCGGCACACCGGTTCTCCAGCCTGCACGAGATCAACCGCGACACCGTGAAGAACCTGAAAGTCGCCTGGACCATGCATCTCGGCGGCGTCGAAGGTGGCGGCATCTGGACCCATGGCGGTCTCGAAGGCACGCCGATCGTCGAAAACGGCTTCATGTATGTGACCGATGGCTGGGGCTCGGTCTACAAGATCGACACCCATGGCGGCAAAGGCTCGATCCTCTGGAAGATGGACCCGAAGACCGATCACGACTGGGCCGGCGCCATCGCCTGCTGCGGCGTCGACAACCGCGGCGTGGCGCTGTGGGGCGACCTGGTGATCTCGCACACCCTGGACGGGCGACTGATTGCGACCAACAAAAAAGATGGCCAGGTCGCCTGGCAGCGCAAGGTCGCCGATCCCGACAAGGGCGAGGTCATCACTGGCGCGCCGCTGATCGTCAAGAACATGGCGATATCCGGCGTCGCCGGCGCCGAATACGGCATCCGCGGCTGGATCGCGGCGACCGATCTGTCGACCCAGAAGGAAGTCTGGCGCACCTACACGATTCCCGGCAAGGGCGAGCCTGGCGCTGACAGCTGGAAGGATGCGGTCAACGCCCAGGCGACAGGCGGCGGATCAACTTGGGTGACCGGCAGCTACGATCCGGCGAGCGATACCATCGTCTGGGGCGTCGGCAATCCCGGACCCGATTGGGACAACCAGTACCGGCCCGGCGACAACCTCTATACCGACAGTTCGCTGGCGCTCGATGCCACGACCGGCAAGATCAAGTGGCATTATCAGCACACGCCGAACGATCCCTATGACTATGACAGCGTCGCGGAGAACGTGCTGGTCGACGTGCCCGGACCGAACGGTCCGCAGAAGCTCGCGCTGGAGGCCGACCGCAATGGCTTTGCCTATGCGGTCGATCGCAATTCCGGCAAGTTCGTCTGGGGATTGCCCTTCGTCAAGAAGGTCACCTGGACCAAGGGGCTTGATGCGGAAACCGGCAAGCCGATCGAATATGATCCGAGCAAGCCGGTGCAGCACTACAATGCCGCCGTCACGCCTAGCCGGGAGAACAAGGAGACGGATATATGCCCGGGCAACATGGGCGGCAAGAACTGGCCGCCGACCGCCTACAATCCGGAGCTCAAGCTCTGGTATATCCCGGTGATCGAAAGCTGCAACCACATCAAGGTCGAGGACGCGACAGCGCCGAAGCCTCGCGAATTCTTCACCGGCGGCGGACCGAGCCAACCGGTGCGGATCACCGGTAGCGTCACCGCGGTCGATGTCACCACCGGCAAGGTCGCCGGCAAGATGGAATTGCCGTTCCCAATGCTCGGCGGCATGCTGGCGACGCCCGACCTGGTGTTCGCCGGCCAGCCCTCCGGCGAGGTCATGGCGTTTGACGGCAAGACGCTGGAGAAGCGCTGGGAGTTCAACACCGGCGGCGGCGTCAACGCGCCCCCAATCACCTTCTCGGTCGACGGCAAGCAGTATATCGCGATCCTGGTCGGGATGGGCGGGGCGTGGGACAAGTGGTTCATCGATGCCACGCCGGAGCTCAAGAAGATGCAGCCGGGCTCGATGCTCTACGTATTCTCGCTGTAAGCCCCAGCGCGTTTTCCGGAGGGTCTGGCAACCACCAGTCCCTCCGGTCATTCCGACAACGAGCAACGCTTAAGAAACTCCAATGAAAAGACCATCGATGAACGGTTTGACTGTTGTCATACGCGCCACCTCGGTCTGCATCGGCCTCGCGCTTTCCGCAGCTTTCGTCAGTGACACCGCGCTCGCGCAGGCGACCATTGCGCGCGATCCGACCGACGCCGGCAAGGCAATCTTCAAGCGCGCCAATTGCATGGGCTGCCACAAATGGCATGGCAATGGCGGCGGCGGCTATGGCGGCGACGCGCTGTCGCTGCGCCGGACCGAGTTGTCGCGCGAGCAGATTACCGAGACCGTCAGCTGCGGCCGGCCCGGCACCGGCATGCCGTATTTCATGCGCGAGGCTTATGATGAACTCGAATGCTACGGCAATCATCGTGCCGACATGACCGGACACATGCCGCCCGAAGCCAACATCTTCCTGCGCCCCGCCGATATCGAGGCGGTCGCGGACTATGTGATCGCCCATATCAAGGGCAAGGGCGAGCCCAGCTACGCCGACTGCATCCAGTTTTTTTCAGAGGGCTCCAAAGTATGCAACATCTACAAGGACGAAAAAACCGCGCCGGTGATGTCGTCCGACAGCTCCGGCAACGCGCAATGAGAATTTGGCTTCACGCCATCGCGGCGGCAGTATCGATGGCCTTGGCGGGCTCGCCGGTTCACGCCGAGGACGGCGTTGCCTATGATCTGCGCGAGATCCGGATCGGCATGGCGGTGCAGGACCTGCCGGGCACGGGCTATGCCGATCTCGCCTGCGCGACCGGACCGGCGCGGACGCTGCCGAACTGGAACGCCTGGGCCGATTGCCCGGCCGGCCCGTCGCAGCTGCGCGCGATCCGGTTCGGCTACGACCCCGCGATTGATCGCGAGGGAACCAAAGTTGCCGGCCATCCCGTGCTCCTGACCCTGCTGGTGGACGACCAAGGCCACGTCGCCGGCCTCGTCATCGCGACCGATCCGAAGTCGCGGCTCTACATGCACAAGAAGGCGTTTCTGCTCGGCATGCAGGCCAAATCCCGCTACGGATCCGATGGCTGGAGCTGCAGCGAGCAGCAGCCTGTAGGCGACGAGCAGCCGGTCGGCGGGGTCTTCGTCAACGAGCAATGCAGCAAGTCCGTCAACGACCGCGCCGTCACCATCGAGCGAAGGCTTTATCGCCATGCCGATCAGGAACTGAAGGATTTCACCGATGAGACCCGGATCAGCATCATGGCGGCGAAGGGCTAGTGGGACGGATTGTCTTACACCCGACTTGCGAACGATCCCATGAAATTGGTCAGAGCTCGATGGCTTGATCAACCGACAGGGACGGGTGCAGTTCGACCAGGATTGGTTGCACCCGACGCCGTCGATGAGCGGCAGTCGCGAAAAATCCGTAATGGGACTGATTGCCAGCACGCGTATTGTAGCGTATAAGCCACATATGCCGACCGTTAGGCAAACCGAGACGTTTTCGGCCTGGCTGAAGGATCTCCGCGATATAAGGGGAAGAGCCAAGATCGTCGCGCGGATTCAGCGCTTGGCCGACGGCAACCCTGGCGACGTAGCACCGGTCGGTGATGGTGTAAGTGAGATGCGTATCCACTTCGGACCGGGTTACCGCGTCTACTATGTGAACCGAGGCGGCGAGCTGATCGTGCTGCTCTGCGGCGGCGACAAGCGTAGGCAGCAATGCGATATCGACGAAGCGAAGCGGCTATCGCAAGAGGAAGATTGAGCCATGGCAAAGACCCGAGCTTTTGATGCGGCGGAATATCTCGACAGCCCGGAGATGATTGCGGAGTACCTGACCGAAGCGCTGGAAACGGATGATGAAATGTTCATCACCAAGGCGATCGGCACCGCCGCGCGCGCGCAGGGCATGGCCACTGTCGCGGAGACCGCCGGCGTCTCCCGCGAAAACCTGTATCGCGCACTAAGTGGCAACACGCGTCCCGAATTCGAGACCATTCGCAAGGTACTTGCTGCGCTTGGTGTTCAGCTGGTGGCGAAGCCGCGTGCGGCCTGACGGTCGTTTGATCTGCGGTCCCATGCGCTTTCTTGCACTCTGGTCCTTGAAACGTGCTCCTTCGTTATTGCGAATAAGGGAAATGCGAAGAGTTTGCATTGGACCAAGCGATGCAATCATCCGCAAGACGCTGCCGATTTTTGGCGGCGGCTGCCGGTTAGAAGGTGGTTATGATGGCGCTAGAAAACGTTTCTGGGCGCTGCCAGCTTATCAAAATTGGGCCGCCCGGCCGAATTCCCGATCCAAGAGTATTAGAAGATTTTTCATGAAATCAGCTAATTCAACAAAGGTTAGCGCATGGTCCTTACCCTCGATACCATCGTTGGTTAGCCAAATTGGGAGCGTCGCGTCATCCCGAAGACCGCCGTTTTGTCTGATCTTTCCGTCTATGTGCTTAGATGAGTTGTAAAGCTCTCGTAATCTCTCGCGTGGGCTGCCGTCACCTCGCTCATAGTATTTTTTCCCGCCTCCAAAGAGATCGTGAGAAAGTACTCCGGCATGCTCGGTCTGCCACGCTCAACGCTGGTATAAGCGCTTAGACTTTCGCGAGCGCCAGCATACCCGACAAAAGCGGCATCCATCCAACGAAACATATTAGTCACAAGGCGGATTTGCTTCGCTGGTCGCGGGCGTACAAATATTTGATTCAAGACGACCGCCGCGAACGGCACATCAGGAAACTAAATTTGCTGCATCCCGCAAATCGTCAGCAATGACAATTTTGGGGCAACAAAATTATCCAAGGCGTAGTGCGACAAAGGCATTTACGCTCCATCATTCTACTAGAGAGCCATATTCCATCGATCTTCTGATTAGAAGCAACCTGTCAATAATGATAATAGTCTCAATGTAGCCCCACATTCAATTTCTGACCAAAACTTGAAGATGCCGGTCATTGGCAATCCTTAGGCTCAGTAAACCCAAAGCCGCGTCAACTCCGCAATCCCGGCGCCTCATGCCCGCTGCGGGCGACATATTCGGTGTAGCCGCCGCCATATTGCTGGATGCCGTCGGGCGTCAGTTCCAGCACGCGATTCGACAACGCGGCGAGAAAATGCCGGTCGTGGGAGACGAACAGCATGGTGCCTTCATACTGCGACAGCGCTTGAATCAGCATTTCCTTGGTCGCGAGATCGAGATGGTTGGTGGGCTCGTCCAGCACCAGGAAATTCGGCGGATCGAACAGCATGATCGCCATCACCAGCCGCGCCTTCTCGCCGCCGGACAGCACCCGGCATCTCTTCTCGATGTCGTCGCCGGAGAAGCCAAAACACCCCGCCAGCGCGCGCAGGCTGCCCTGGCCGGCTTGCGGAAACGCATCCTCCAGCGACTGGAACACGGTGCGCTCGCCGTCGAGCAGGTCCATGGCGTGCTGGGCGAAATAGCCCATCTTGACACTGCCGCCGAGCGCCACCGTGCCGTCATCCGGCGGCGTCGATCCCGCCACCAGTTTCAGCAGCGTCGACTTGCCGGCGCCATTGACGCCCATCACGCACCAGCGCTCCTTGCGGCGCACCGTGAAGTCGAACTGCTCGTAGATCGCCCGCTCGCCATAGCCCTTCTTCACCCGCTTCAGGCTGACCACGTCCTCGCCCGAGCGCGGCGCGGGGAGAAAATCGAACGCCACGCTCTGGCGGCGTTTCGGCGGCTCGACCCGTTCGATCTTCTCCAGCTTCTTGACGCGCGACTGCACCTGGGCCGCGTGCGAGGCACGCGCCTTGAAGCGCTCGATGAACTTGATCTCCTTGGCGAGCATCGCCTGCTGGCGTTCGAACTGGGCCTGCTGCTGCTTTTCGTTCAGCGCGCGTTGCGCCTCGTAGAATTCATAATTGCCCGAAAAAGTGGTGAGCGAGCCGCCGTCGATCTCCACTACCTTGTTAATGATGCGGTTCATGAATTCGCGGTCATGCGACGTCATGAACAGCGCACCCTCATAGCCCTTCAAAAACTGTTCCAGCCAGATCAGGCTTTCGAGGTCGAGATGGTTGCTCGGCTCGTCGAGCAGCATCGCGTCTGGCCGCATCAGAAGGATGCGCGCCAGCGCCACCCGCATCTTCCAGCCGCCGGAGAGCGCGCCGACGTCGCCCTCCATCATCGCCTCGCTGAACGACAGCCCGGCGAGCACTTCGCGGGCCCTTCCCTCCAGCGCATAGCCGTCGAGTTCCTCGAAGCGGTGCTGCACCTCGCCATAGCGCTCGATGATGCGCTCGATATCGTCCGCCTGGTCCGGGTCGGCCATCGCGGTCTCCAGCTGTTTCAGCTCGGCGGCGACCGCGCTGACCGGGCCGGCGCCGTCCATCACCTCGGCGACCGCGCTGCGGCCACTCATTTCGCCGACGTCCTGGCTGAAATAGCCAATCGAGACGCCGCGATCGACCGCCACCTGGCCCTCATCGGGCAGTTCCTGGCCGGTGATCATGCGGAACAGCGTGGTCTTGCCGGCGCCGTTGGGGCCGACCAGGCCGATCTTCTCACCCCGCTGCAGCGCTGCGGAGGCCTCGATGAACAGGATCTGGTGACCGACCTGCTTGCTGACATTGTCGAGACGAATCATGCTGAAGCCAAAGCCCTGGAAAGAACGCCGCTAGGCCGCTGCTTAGGCCATCCGTCGCGGTTGCGAAAGGGGGCGAGTTTTTATGCGCTTTCGCGCACCTTGATGCATGAAACTGGCAGCTTGAGGCCCAGGTTTCAGGATACGGGCGGGGGTAAGGGGCTTTCCACGCGGTCCGACTCGCGGAGAGAGGTAGCCCGCATGAGCGAAGCGACATGCGGGTAGAAAGTCCCGGATATCGCTTCGCTCATCCGGGCTCGCTAACACAATGACACACCAACGGCAGCTTGCGCTTGCGGGTTTCGACCTTGCCCGGAACGGCAAAATCGGACACATTTTGCCGCGGGGCCAGACGCGAGCCGGAGATGATCGTTGACACTTGGCAACCCCGTGAGCAGGCCCGGGTCGGCATCGCCGACGACGCCTCCGGCGAGCCGCCCTTCGCTGTGGCGCTCAAGCGCCACGGTGGTGCTGCCGCCGCTGACCCATCACGAGATCATCGGCCTGATCGAGCCGTTCAGCCGCCGCGGCTTTCATGCCGACCTGGCCGCGAGCAACCGTCTCGAACGGGTGCTGGTCTTCAAGGCGGTGGTTCATTTGGCCGAGCCGCCCGACTGGGCGGGCGCTTCCGATGTCATGCGGCTGGAAAACCCCCGGCCGGAGTTCTTCCGGCTGACCCGGACCCTGACCTTGCCTGACGGCGCCGCGGCAACGCTGGTCGCCGAGGGCCCGCGTCCCGCCGACCTGCTCGCTCGGATCGATGCGCTACCGCCGCGGCAGCCCTTCGAGCGGGTCGCGGGCTTCATGATCGCCCACAGCTACCGGCTGGAGCTTTCGCGCGGGACTGAGCCGCCCGCGATGATCCTGACCTCGGCCGAGGCCCGGATCGACAGCCTGACGCTGACGCTGAAAGCTGAGACCGGAAAAGGCTATCCGGCCGAGATCGAGCTGATGCCCGCGACAGGTACGATGCTGGAGCTGCCGGACGATTTGCTGGCGACGCTGGGATGGGACTGGCGGGTGCTGCGCCGGCGCGGCATCGGCTGGACCGGCAGCCTGAAGGTGCCACGCAGCGAACCGGCCCGCAGCCGCCGCATCGAGCGCATGCTGCGACAGACGGTTAAGCATCTGGCGCAGACCTTGGCGGAGCCACCACGCCGTTTTCACGAACGCCAGGTCTCGGCGCGCTGGCGCGTGGTGTTCCGGCGCAGCCTGCCGCTGTTGGTTTGCGCCGCCCTGATCGCCGGCACCACCGCGCTGAGTTTCGCGAAAATTCCGCAGGACTCGATGATGCTGATGATGATCTTCAATTTTCCGCCGCTGATGATGCTGATCCTGTTCGGCATGCGCGAACTGCCGCGGTTCGAAATACCGCCGCTGCCGCGGCCTTCCACGGCGCCGTCCTGGCTTCCCGCCGCGGCGGAAGTAGCAGCTTCCGCTGACAACAGGCCGGAGCTGAAGCGGAAGGCTTGATGCCCGGCAATCCCATGAACATTCCGCCGGTGTCGATCGCCGCTGCCAAGGCCGCGCTGATCGAGCAATATGCAGATCCGCTGCTGCGACGGCGCGCCTCGATGCTGTGGGGCACACGGGGTGTCGGAAAATCCTCGATCGTCCGCCAGCTCGCGACGCATTTCAACATCCCGCTGGTCGATCTGCGGCTGACCACGATCGAGCCGGTCGATATCCGCGGCGCCATCTATGCCGACGATGCGCTGGCAAAAACCGTCTGGTTTCCGCCGGAATTCCTGCCCGCGCCGGATCAGCCCAGTGGCATCCTGTTTCTCGATGAACTGACGGCGGCCGATCAACGGCTGCAGATCTCGGCCTATTCGCTGATCCTCGACCGCAGGGTCGGCAATTACCGTTTGCCCGATGGCTGGCAGATCATCGCCGCCGGCAATGCCAGCTTTCACGGTGCCGTCAGCCATGACATGGGCACCGCGCTGGCCGACCGAATGTTTCATTTCAATGTGCAGACCGTGATCGACGCTTTCCTCGACCATGCGACCGCGATGAATTTTGCTCCCGAAGTGATGGCATACTTGAAAGTTCGCCCCGACAAGCTCGACGATACTGCCTCGCAAGTGTCTGCCGATCATCTGATCGGCGCCAGCCCGCGCGGCTGGGAGGACATTTCCAACGTCCTGAAGTCCGGCCTCACAGACCGCGCCAAGCGGCTGTTCGTGCAGGGCCGCATCGGCGCCGCCAACGCCGCGGAGTTTTTTGGCGTGCTGCGCGAGATCCAGGCCGGCGCCGATGTGGTGCGGCTGCTCGCGGCGCGCCCCGGCGCCGAGACAGCGGCGCTGCTGCCGAAGTCGCTCGATGCGCTCTATGGCATGATCTACGGGCTGTTGGCGGCCAGCGTCGATGACACGGCCATGTCGCGCGCGATCGAGATCATCGAACAGCTGCCCGACATCAGGGGCGCCACGCCGCTGCCGATCCGCGAGGCGCAGACCTTGTCGATGGAGCTTCTGCTGCAGCGCGCGCTCGCAGGCGGCTTCGAGGCGGCGATCCTCGACAGCCCGTCCTACCGCCGCTATGCCGAACGCCGCCGCCAGCAAGCCTCCGATGGCTGAGGTCCGTTCCCAGCACGAACATCGCGGCATCCGCGCGGTCCAGCGCATGGTCGAATACGCGCCGTCCACCGGCGGCCTCGCGCTCTGGGTGCGGCACCAGGATCTTCCCGGCGACACGCCAGCCATTCTCACCGATGGCTCAACGATCTTTTATGGCGCCGCCTTCGATCGCCTCGCGCTGCCCGAACAGACCGCGATGGTCGCCCATGAGGTGCTGCACATCGCGCTGCGCCACCCGCAGCGCGCGCTCGAGCTGCGCCGGCTGCTCGGCGAGGTCGACCTGCGGCTTTTCAATATCTGCGCCGACGCCATCGTCAACAGCACCATCGGACACCTGAGCTGGCTGCGCTTGCCGCCGGCCGCCGTCGCGTTGGAGGATCTGCTCGCGCAGGCTCTCGGAACCCAACAGGACGTCATGACGGCGTTGCTGGAATGGGATGTCGAGCGGCTCTATCGCGCCATCGACGATCGCCGGATCCGCGATCAGCGGGGGCGGCAACAAGCGGCCCAAACCGGCCAATCCGGCGCCGGCGCAAGCCACTCGCCATCACCGGGCGCGCGCTCCCCGCAGCAGTCCGGCGATCCCGAAGGCGCGAATGCGCGGCAGGACGGTCCGCGTTCGGCAAAAGTGCGCGAACTCGGTGCCAGGACCGAGACTGATCTGTTGCCGAGCCCCGATACCGAGACGGCGCCCGAAGCCGAGGCCGAACTCGCCCGCGAATGGAGCGAACGGCTGTTGCGTGGACACGCCAATGACGGCGTGTTCTCGATGCTGCGCCAGCTGATCGCCGACCTGCCGCGCACCCGGACGCCGTGGCAGCAGGTGCTGCGCACCCGGCTGGCGCGCGGGCTGACGCGAAAGCTCGACGTGTCGTGGTCGCGGCCGACCCGGTCGTATATCGCCAATCAGGGCCGCGGCGGCCCGAACCGGCGGCTGCCGTTCGAGCCTGGCTTCAGCGCCAACAAGACCGCGCCGAAGCTCGCGGTCATCGTCGATGTCTCCGGCTCGGTCGATGACGAACTGATGCAGCAATTTGCCACCGAGGTCGCCGCCATCAGCCGACGTCAGGAGGCCGGCCTGGTGCTTGTGATCGGCGATGATCAGGTGCGCCGGGTCGAGGTCTTCAAGCCGGGCCGGTTCAGGCTCGGCGAGCTTGATGTCGAGGGCGGCGGCGGCACGGATTTTACCCCGCTGCTCGAAGCGGCCGACCAGCATCGTCCTGACATCGGCGTGGTGCTGACCGATCTCGACGGCCCGGCGCGCTTCACGCCCCCGTGGCCGGTGATCTGGGCGGTGCCGCACAGTCATGCCTTCGCTGTCCCGCCATTCGGACGAAGGCTGGTGCTCGACTGAGTGGGGGGCGACCGACTGGATGTCGAGCGCGATCTCGCGGGTTGCATCGCCCTGCTTTTCAATTGCGCCGCTATGCCATGCGTGATTTCGCTCAATGGGCGATGGTTTCGGCGACGCCGTTGATGGCGTGCACGGCGTCTCCTGTGGAGCTCTGCATGGATCTATCCAGTTGTTTGCAAAATCATGCAGGCAATTGCATAATCACCCGATCGAATGTTTGTGAAAGCCGATAAGGAAATTGAACAGATGGCCGACGCCGATCTCGATGTCGTCATTCGGCAACTGGCCAAGCAACAGCATAAGGCGCTGATGGTCGCCGCCAAGAGCCGGCGCGACCGCTATATCGGCCTGGCGGCCAAGGCCAAGACCAAAGACGCCAAGGACAGATACAAGCAGATCGCGAAGGATACAATGCTGCAGGGCGCCGCTGCCGCCAAGCGGCTGCAGATTTCCGCCGATAACGCCGCCGACAGCTATGCCAGGTCGATGCGGAATGCGGCCGAGGCCGCTCCCGCCAAGAAGACGGTTGAGAAGAAGGCAATTGAGAAGAAGGCGGTTGAGAACAACACGGCCAGACAGAAGACGGCCAGGCAGGCAAAAGCCTGAGCGGGCGGGCGGGCGGGCGCGACCAGCGCCAGGCCGCCTGTTCATGGGATCCCGGTTATCGCAGCTGTTAAGGAGTAGAGCATGACATGCGCGCTCGTCTGGCATGAACGCATGATGTGGTTTGACACCGGTACCTTCGCAGGTCCGATGCGCAGCCACTATCCGGTGCAGCCGGGCGAGCCCTCGGAAGATCCAGAAGCCAAGCGGCGCATCAAGAATCTGCTGGACGCCTGTGGCCTGATCGAGGCCCTGACGGTGATCCGGCCTGAGCCAGCCGATCCGGCCGACATCCTGCGCGTCCACACCGCGCGGCTGCTGCGAGAGGTCAAGGAAAAATCCGACGGCGATGGCGGGCCGTTGGGCGCCAGCGCCTATCTCGGCAGCGGCGGTTATGAGATCGCGCTGCTGGCGGCCGGCGCCACCATGGCAGCGGCCGAGGCGGTGCTGACCAAGCGGGTCCGCCATGCCTATGCCCTGGTGCGGCCGCCCGGTCATCATGCGACGCCCGATGGCGGCATGGGCTTTTGCGTGTTCAACAATATTGCCGTGGCCGCGCGTCACGCACAGGTGAGGCACGGCCTTGGCCGCATCGCCGTGGTCGACTGGGATGTGCATCACGGCAATGGCACACAAACCTGCTTCTATGAGGATCCATCGGTGCTGACGATATCGCTGCACCAGGAGGAGGTATTTCCACGGAAGTCGCACGGCATCCATGGCGGCCTCGCTGAAACCGGGGAAGGCAAAGGCCTG
>Ga0302319_10005444_pt1 | contig 25583 bp, 20 predicted proteins | sample Bog_T0_2_FD_203319 | JGI IMG/M metagenome (GOLD analysis project Ga0302319, IMG submission 203319) | Peat permafrost microbial communities from Stordalen Mire near Abisko, Sweden - Bog_T0_2 | ecosystem: Environmental > Terrestrial > Soil > Wetlands > Peat | place: Sweden: Abisko, Stordalen Mire...
TTCACCAGCAGATCGACGGCGCAAATTTCCGAGACAGTTCAGCGTGGTCGTTGGTTCGAGTTAAATAGTTCTTTTATTATCAGGCACTTAGCATAATCCCCCCTATTCTTTCCGGCAAATCCGGCCCAGGATTCAACCCAACCGCAGAAATATCGACCCATCGCCAACTTCTGCGACCATCGCGCAGAGGGAGCTAAATTGATCTATGTTGGCCGCGCAGGACCCCATGGCAGCCCAGGCACCAGCTTAGACCGCAGACCGATCAATAGGGGATAGGGACCGTGAAAACTGAAGCAGGTGAGATCTTAGAGCCTGTTTACGATCTCCTGAGCAGTAATCTGAGGAAGGCTAAGTGGATCATCTGCAAGCTGGTATTCAGTTTTCTTTCACAATTCTTCCATAGTCGGCGGCACTTTTCCAACCATGCGAAGGACCGCTCTACGATCCAGCGTTTCGGCAGCACGACAAACGTATGCAGTTCGTTGCGCTTGACGACCTGAACAGTGGCCTTCAGTTGCTCCATGACGCTTTCTGCGAATGGTTGGCCCGTGTAACCGCCGTCAACCAGCACGCTCTCCACCAACTCCAGATTCGGCTTGCACCGCTCGATGGCTTGCACAGCGCCATTGCGGTCCCTCACCTCGGCCGTGGTTACGGCGACAGCATGCGGCATTCCTTGCGTGTCCACCGCGATATGACGTTTGATGCCGGAAACCTTTTTGCCCGCGTCATAGCCCTTCTGTTCGGCGCTATCGGTGTTCTTCACGCTTTGCGCATCAACGATTAAAAAGCCGGTCATGGCGTTGCGCCCCAGTTTCTCGCGAGCCTCGCCAACGGATTTTTTTTAGGCTCGCTCAAGAGCGCTCGTTCCGTCCTGATCGGTTGCGCTCCACTTGGCAAAATACGAGTACACCGTGGCCCAGTGGGGAAACCTCTCCGGGAGCATGCGCCACTGACAGCCGCTCTTGAGCAGGTAGAGCACCGCGTTGAAGACCTCGTATAAATCCACCGTGCGCGGCTTGGTGCGCTTGCGCACGCCTTCCAGCAAGGGACGGATCAACTCGAACTGCTCTCGGCTGATATCGCTTGGATACGGCTTTCTTGGCTCCATCTCTCAGAATTACCGTTCTGAGGGAGAAGCTGCACATATCTAACTTGATGACCACGGCAGGTCAGGATCAAAGATCGTAAACAGGCTCTTATAGGTGAGAATTGAACGGCCTTCCATTCGCACGACTGGATTAGTATCGGACCACAGCCGGCTTGAGTAGCTCTTTACCTGATCGATTAACTACACAAAATTCAGGCAAGTGCGACGTCTGTGATCTAAGTCAGATCCTCATAGCGCAGGGAAAAACTACCGTTCAGGAGATCAGATGTAGCTAGGCAGGAGGGCTCCATCGTGAAGTCCGCCCAAACCTCGATTCTCGCGGTTAATTGGCAGCAAGCCGCGAACCCAATGACCGAAGCAGCTCTATACGGCGTTACTCGGGCGCTTGAGTCAGTGGGAAGGGCTTTCATCGGCCTCGATTCGTCCTTCACGATTCATCATGTTTCGCGCCTGCTTGACTCCTCCGTCAGTGGAACTAACGCCATCACTTGGAGCAACCCCTTCGATCTCACTCTGGCCTTGAAGCTCAAGGCGTACTTCGGTACCAGCGGAACCTGGTGGAATACTCCACGGGAAGGATAGCGATACGTATGTCAAAAGAATTCTCACGTCGCCAGATGTTATTTGCCAGCGCGGGTGCGCTGGCCCTTGCGCGCGGGGGGCAGCTCTTTGCCCAGCACCCGCCGAAGCCCGCGCTCGAACTACCACCGCCTCCAATTGTTCCTTCAACCCGCCAGTCCGCCGTGAGCCTGGTGCGCGCAGATAGCAGGCGGAAGGCGGTCCACGATTCGCTGATGGGCATCGACCGGGAGATGATTCAGGGGCTGAAGCGCAAGAAGTCTGTCCTGATCAAGGTGAATTTCACCGCCACCACAAACCAACTCGCTTCCACGCACCGTGACGCTGTCACGGGTATTCTGGATTACCTTGGTCCGCGCTTCAAGGGGCCGGTGGTCATCGGGGAGGCAGCATCGAACGATACGTTGGCAGGCTTCGACAATTTCAACTTCAGCGAACTGGTGACGGATTTCAAGCGGCAGAATGTAAGCTTGGTCGACTTCAACATGGAGAAATACACTTTGATGCAGTCTATCGATGTAAATATCCACCCAACGCCTTGCCGCATCGCCGCCCGGCTTGTCGATCCGGACGCATTCATCATCGATTGCTGCATTCCGAAGACGCATAATGCCGTCATCTACACGGGCGCCGTGAAGAATATGTCCATGGGCGCCCCATTGCGCAGCCCTATCAATGACTCGACGGTGTGGAGCGACAAACGGAAGATTCACGTCAACGGCCACTGGCAGCACAACTACAACCTGTTCCTTGTGGCGCAGCATCTGGCGCCTTACTGGGGAGCGACCGTTCTGGATGGCTTTGAGGCGATGGAAGGGGATGGTCCCATATACGGCAACAAGGTGGATTGGAAAATCGCCATGGCGTCCACGGACTACATCGCCGGCGACCGTGTCGCTCTAGAAGCCATGGGGATGGATCCCAAATGGATTGGATACCTCGAGTACTGCGGGCAAATGGGGATCGGCAACTATGACCTGGCTAATATCGAAGTGCGAGGCGAGAAGTTGGAAGCGGTCAAGCAAACATTCAAACTTCCCGGTACGGTTGACGACCAACTGAAGTGGATGGCCGCTTACACTTCGAGGGGCCGCTCGGGATGCACCACCAGCCACGCCAGCGCGCCCAGCAGCACAAGCGAGGCCGCGACTGAAAATGGCATCTTCCAGTCGAAGTGCTGCACCAGCCAGGGAGTGAGCGAGGCAGTGATCGCGCCGCCTATCTGGCAGTTCATATTCATGATGGAAGAGAACACGCCTGAGTTCTTACCGGCCAGATCGGTGGAGACGGACCAGAACGAGCTCTGCGAAAAATAGAGGCACCCTGCTCCGAGCGCCAGCACGATCGCGGCTGTAAAGGAATCCTGCACGCGGGAGCCAACCACAAGGAATACTGCGGTCAGAAACCCGGCCACGGAGGCCAGAACACAGCGGCCCATGCGCAAGCCGTGGGTGCGGGTGAGCAGATCGGAGGTAAAGCCGCCGCCAAGGCAAAAGACCGTCATGCACGCGAAGGGCATCATCGTGAACTCGGCGCTGGTCTTGAGGTTCAGCCCGCGTGCCTGGGCCATATAGAGGTAGAACCAACTGAAGAAGATCCAGGACGTGTAGCCATAGGCGAAGTAGCTGAGCATCAGCGCCGGGAGGTCAATGCGCGAGAAAAGGGCGCGCCAGGAGATACTGCGCTCACTGACGTGAGCCGCGCCCGCCGTAGTTGCGAACGAGGTGAGACCCTGGCGGATCTCCTGCTGCTCGGCGGGGCTTACGCTGGGGTGGTCTTCGGGGCGATCGCGGGCGATGATCCACCAGACGGTGGCGCCGAAAGCACCTAACATGGCGTCGAACCAGAAGGCCGCGCGCCATCCCCAGGCAAGTATGATCCAGGTCAACAGTGGCGCGCCAAGGCCGCTGCCGATGCCGATGCCGGCAAAGATGAGTCCGTTGATGAAGCCGCGCTCTCTCTGCGGAACCCAGCGAGCGACGAACTGATTGGCCGCCGGATAGATGACGGCCTCGGCAATTCCCAACGCGCAGCGCACGGCGTTAAGCAGGACAATTGCCCGGGAAAAGCCGGCCGGCAGCAGCGCGGTGAGCACGTTGCAGACCGCCCAGATAAGAACACCGCCGGTGAGCACGCGCCGGGGTCCGAAGCGCACGGCCAGCATGCCTGCCGGAATCTGGAAGCCGGCATAGCCGACCAGAAACGCCGAGAAGACCCAGCCCAGCCGCTGATTGTCCATGCCGAACTGCTGGATGAGTTGGGGGCCTGCGATGGAGATGTTCGTGCGGTCGAGAAACGAGATGGCGCTCAGAACAAAGAGCCAGAAACAGAGAAAAAATCTGATCCGTGTAGGGCGTGCAGCGGCGATGGCGACGGGCATAGGTCTCCGCGGGGAAGAGGTCGGGAAGCGGTTTTCGATTATGCTTTCAGTTTTGGACCTGTAATAAAGCTAGCAACACTTTAACCGATCGGGCCGCGGCCGAGGCGAAAACATCCGGGACGCAGAACGCGCGGGTTACTTGGCATAGAAACGGTAGCGGATCGTATAGTCCTGAGATTCACCCTGAGCAATGTGGATGTGAATGTAAGCTTCCGGAGCAATGGTGGCGGGAACGGACCAGAAATTCAGGCTTGCAATGGGTTGACCGCTGGTTTGCTCCACGCCGAAGCCGGCCTTCACGTTTTCGATATTGAAATCGCAGTCTGAAGGGTTGTTGGAGTAACCGGTCAGCCCACTCGACACCGTCTGGCCGGTCTTTAGCTCACTGGCGTACATAAGGTCCTTGCCCTTAATCTCACCGCCATTCGTGAGTGGACGCGCGGGCTTGGGCTCGAATGCAAAATGAAGCACTGTGTCGGGACGGGTGGGGAGTTCATCAAGCCGGTAGAAATCGTGCCCGTAGACATCCATATCGATGATCTTGGTTCCGGTATTCTTCATGTGGTGATGAAGCAGCAACACCGGCTGCCCTTTTTCGAGCTCGACCGTTTTTGTGTGTACTCATAGGAATGACCCAGGGGAGACGGCAGATTATGTGTGAAAGAAATTTCGTTCTTTTTTGCGTGGTAAGCCCACTTCCCGTTATCGACGATGGGATAGAAGGTCGAAAACTTGTAAGGCGCATCATCGATCCTGCGCAGCACACCGACGCCTGGCTTGACAAAGAGGTCGCCGGATTTGGCATCCGCAAAACCAAGGGCGCCGTCCGCGGGATGGAACTCCTCGACCGGGCCGGAGAGCGAGTCATGGACCAGCGGATTGTGATCCGGGCGCCAGGGCGTGAAATAAGTGTGCCCTTTATAGGAGAGGCAAGGGATAACCCCGGACCAGTCAAACCGAGTCGAACGGTAATAACTTTTCTGGATAGTCGATTTCAAGGTTGGCGTCGGCGACGGTTTTTCGAATAGCCGTGTGGGCGAGAGCTCGCCCCCTTCGATCTACAAGAATGTAGTCATCACCGGCACACGAGTTCAGGAATCGCCCACGCGTGGGCCTTCCGGCGACACGCGCGGGTGGAATGTCGTGACCGGGAAGCTTCTTTGGCAGTTTCACTCCGTTCCGCATCCCGGCGGATGGCAAGCTTAAGGTTCTGCTCGACAATGCGGGCGGATTGAAGAGCTTTCCTGCCGGTGGCTACGGCGGCTCAAACGCAATGGTTCCCAGCAAGGATGGCGTGCTGATGATGCAGCACGGCATGCGCCGTGTTGTGCAGCTTGACGACAAGATGAACGTGAAGGTGTTTCTGGACAAGTATCAGGGCCAGCAGCTTAACAGCCCGAATGATCTGGTGTTCTCTTCGGACGGCGCTTTGTACTTTACCGACCCGCCATATGGATTCTACGATCCGTCCGCGCCTGACAAAGATCTGGACAAGGACCCACACCATGGCATCGAGTTCAATGGCGTCTACCGCTACAAAGACGGCAACCTGACTTCGGTGATCGCTGATTTGTCGCGCCCCAACGGCCTGGCTTTCTCGCCGGATGGCAAGACCTTCTACGTCGCGAACTCTGCAAATCCGCCGGTGGTCTACAGGTACGACGTCAAGCCTGATGGCACGCTGGACAACCGGCAAGTGTTCGCCGATTTGAATAAAGAAGCGGCTGACGGCAGTGGCGTTCCGGACGGTATGAAGGTGGATTCCTTGGGCAATCTCTGGACTTCGGGACCGGGCGGTTTTTACATCTACTCACCGACGGGCCAGTTGTTGGGCAAGATCCTTTTTCCTGAGATCGCGGCGAATCTGGCGTGGGGCGGAGACGACGGCAAGACGGCTTACTTCACGGCCGCTACCAGTATTTATAAATTGGCGGTGAAGATTCCGGGTCAGTTCCCGCTCTATCATTGATAGTTCTGGACTCAAAGAACGGAAACAGAAGAGGCTGGCCAGCAACCTGGCCAGCCTCTTCTGTTTCCGTAAACAAATATCAATTCCCGGTCGGAAATTGTTCGACCGCCACCGGCCTTATTTGGGCACCACGCATCCAGCGGAGCATATCTCACCAGGCTTGGGTTGTGTCCAGTTGTAAACCTGTTTATAAGCCTGATTTCTTGCCGCTACGTCTCGCGTTGTAGTAATGGTCAATGTTTTTCCGTCCGGCGAGAGGGACCACACTCGCTTAACCTTGAGCGTAGCATTGCCAGGCATCCCGCCATATGGCTGGGTGGTCTCAATCACCAGGTTATCTCCCTGCAAAGCAGCGGTATCTACGGCCTTCTGAATCCCAGTGTCGGTGGCTCTGGTGTGCGGAGCGCCGTCCAGCGTATATTTGCGCACCACCTCATTGGATTCGGCTACATTCAGGCTCTTGCCGTCCCCATGAACATTCAGAATGACTTGACCAGCCCCCCGGCCGCCGCCGCCCCCCGCGGGGGCTCCTCGGGTCATCCAATACATTTGATTCGGTGCGGGATCGCTGCTTCCAGCGTTCCGTACCCACGACCCGTTGAAGTCAGGGGCAGCGGCCATCGCCATGGCCGGCGCGAAGATCATCCCAAGCGTCAGCAGTTGTAACAGCGGGAGTTGTTTTTTCATAAGGCCATTCTCACCCTCTTCGGTAATTTCATCTTCGTTTTATGCCGCTCGTCGCTCAATCTTGAGCGCTACATATCGCTCAGTCTTCAGCGCCACATTCCGAGCGTGCTTAGGCCGGCTGCTGCGTGCCGTATATTTTGACTCCGATTTTTTCGGCAATGGCCCGGATATTCCGCTGTGCCTGTTGATACTCTTCCGAATTGCTCAGGAATTCCACGTACATGATGGGATCCTTAATTCTGCTTATATGCGCCAGGAAGAGTTCGTAGTCCATGTTGCCGGTGCCATTCATCGCCCAATCGAGGCCAGGAAGCATGCCGTCCCACACATAATCCTTTGCGTGAATGTAGGCGATCATGCCCTCGAGCATCTCGAAGGTTGTATTCAGCAGCTCTGACATACGGAATGCAGTGCCGGCGAAGACCATATTGGTAATATCCAGGCCGCACATGATCCGCTCGTCGCCTACATCCTCCCGCAGACGCTTCATGGCCCAGGGATTATTGATGGCTTCTGTGTTTACCGGTTCAATAGCAACCTTGATCTTGCTGCCAGCTGTTGACTTACAGATATTCTTGAGGGCATTGACCGAACGCTCCCACGCTTCACGGCTCCAGTTGAGAGGGTGCGCCGTGTTGCGATTGGGATACATGCTGCCGGTATGGGTGAGGATCATCCGGAGGTCCATTTCCTCCGCGGCATGAACCGCATCGATAATGTGGCGTTGCCACAGTTCGGCATCCGGGTCAGGGGCAATAATGTTGCCGGCGCAATGGATGTTATAGAAAACCACGTCATGGGCCTTCAACTGCGCTTTGATTTCTCTGATTTCAGAGTCTGGCAACTTCCTGCTGAGCCATGCGGCGGACGCCGCCTCGCAGGCGGTCCAGCCAGCGTCACGCATGCCTTTGAAGAGAGCGCCGTAATCGGTCCCCTCTTTGTTTGTGATGTCCTGACTATTGCTCAGCCGGATGACGCCCGGCCCCGGAGTAAGTTCACGTTTGACGTTATCCGGCGGGCTCCACTGATAGAGGAAATCCTCACCCCATACGGGAGGCAATCCTGCCGCTTTGGGTGCCTTAGGCGTTTGGGCGGCAATCGTGGAGGGTGAAGTAGCAGCTAATCCGCTTGCCGCAGCCCCGGCAAAAAATTTGCGCCGTGAAATAGTCATAGCTTAGATGAGTCTCCCGCGGGAACAGCTAACTTGCCGAATTTACTTCTTCGCATTCAGCGTTACCATGTTTTGCATCATCTTCATCATGTAGTCGCTGCGGGGAGCGCCGAATACGTCGATCGCATAGCAGTCCTCGTCGCCGATGTACGCGCCATGCTCCACGTTGGAAGGCAGAATGACGACGTCGCCCTTTGTCACCCGGTAGATCTTGCCTTGAATGATCTCGTCGCAGTAGCCGTCCAACACAATCATGATCTGCTCCTGGACGTGGCGATGCGGCGCAAAATAAGAATGGGCGTCCATCTTCAGAAAGCTGATCATTGCCTGCTCACCGACGACGAGGCGCGAGTTGGAACCTTTCACAAGTTCCGTTGCCGGCAAATCAACCTGACGAAGCACGCGCGCCTTGAATTCTTCGGCGGTTGCGACCGGTTCTGTGGGAATTATGTTAGAAGCCGGTGCGTTGGCAGCCGGCGCAGTAAGTGTCTGCTCCTCCGCGGAATGACTCAGAACCATTAGACTCTCCTCCCGGCAACTACTGCGAAAATGCTCTTTATCATCGAAATTCCCTCTCGTTGATTAGCTCGCCAATAACCGTATCCCGATCATCTTGCGATCTACTTTTTTAAAGCAAATCATTACGCCGAGAGAAGCAAAAGCGCTTCTCGTCAGTCAGACTGAACGCTACCAAAATCCTGTTCTACAGGTCAAGGGAAAAGCGAAAATATTTCTGCACCGATATCGGCGGCAAACTTATCGCCGGGAATCCGCCGCGTTGCCAAGAATCCAAACACCGCTCGCACACGATCCTCATATGCTCATTGATTCAGGCCCCAGCGCGGAGGCAAACCACTTCGTTGAAGACGTTGAAGCCGGCTGAAGGGCCTTCAGAAGCTCGCGATGAAATGCTTCCGTGGCCTGGATTTGCGGCGAGTGTCCAAGATCTGGAAATTCAATGAGCCTCGCTCCGGGAATTCTCGCCGCAGCCTCTTTAACAGGAACAGCATTTTCTAAAGACAGAATCAGGAACTTGGAATTAGTATCTTTGCGTGATGATAAAGCGCTTCCAACTGTTGATCCTATTTTTGGCCTGCGGGTCGATTGCTTTGGCACAGTCCACGCAGGAGACCACATTTGACGGGCAGCCGGCCACGCTGCTGTCCAACGACAAGTTGCAGGTAACCATCATGACGCAAGGCGGAGCGATTGCCAGTGTTGTGCTTGGCGACGATGCGAAAAAACAAAATCCAATGTGGTCGGGCGGCGCGGCCCGCCCTGGCAGCACCTTCACCGGCATTCTCGGGCACTTTGTCGCCGTGGATGGCTTTGGACAACCGTCTGCCGAGGAGCACGCCGCGGGACTGCCACAGCACGGGGAAGCCCACACCATCAAGATGGAGGTCACTTCGTCGAAAGATGAGGGCGGCGCGGCGCTCAGCCTCACCGGGAAACTACCGATCGTGCAGGAAAACTTTACCAGGACCTTTCACATGGTCCCGGGTGAAAACGTAGTTTATGTGGACAGCGTGCTCGAAAATCTACTTGGCTTTGATCGTCCGGTTAACTGGGCGGAGCACACGACGATCCAGGCGCCATTTGTAAAGCCGGGCGTGGCGTCCATTGGGGTTTCCGGCACGCGCTCGCAGACCAGACCCACGACAATCGCCCCAATGGCTCCTCCCCTACCCGGCTCGGAAACGCAGGTTTCGGCTCAAGGTGGACAGGCACGCGGCGGTCAGGCGAATGCCGCCGGGCCGGGTCGCCAGGGCGGAGCCGGCCAAGGACGCGGCGCTCCGCCGAGGCTGGCCGATGGGGTTGATTTCACCTTCCCGATGGCTCCTGGAGCCGACGGCAAGTTAGTTGACATGTCTACGTTCCCTGACAACCCGCCGCAGGGCGATCACATTGCCACGCTGCTCGATCCTGCGCGGACTCTGGAATGGGTAGCTACCGTGAATACGGAGCAGGGGATGATCTATGGGTATCTATTCCGCCGGCAAGACTATCCATGGGTTCAGATGTGGGGACAGTACCCCTCCATCGATGGTCTTGTAAAAGGGATGGAGTTCAGCACGCAGCCGTATGACATCAATAAAACGACTGTAATTGACGCTGGTCCCATGTTCGGCACGCCCACATTTCGCTGGCTGCGCGCGAAGGGAAAATTGGAGACGCATTTCCTGTTTTACTACGCCCGCATTCCAGAAGGATTCAAAAAGGTTGACGATGTGAGGCTGGAAAATAAGCAAATCATCATTGAGGACCGCGCCAATCATAAGACCCTGACGTTGGCTGCTTCGCGTGGCCTCTAATGTGTATCGACATACCGACGGCAGCGTTGGCTATGAAAACGGACGAAAATATTAACCGCAACATTCCAAACTGGAGAAACAAATCGTGAAGATCATGTTCGCTCTTGCCCTAACGTGCCTCGGTACCTCCCTCCTGGCGCAGACACCCACTCAACCCGCCGCTCCAACCCCCGCCACTCCCGCCCAGGATCTGCTTCTGGGCGAACCCGAAACCCAGCTCCAGGACAGGCCTCTTCGCCGCCCGGCCGCTGAGGCCCCGACCATGACCAACGAGCGCGAGCCGCCGTCGAACATGCAGACCGGCGTCTTCGCCGATCGGTACATCGGCGACGCCACAAAATCACCTTCGCGCCAATGGCACAACGTGATGTTTACGCAAAATATTCTGCGCCAAGGCAATCCCGACCCCACCGTGCCCGGCGATCCCGGCGCTGTGCTTCGCTATAACAAGTCCCTCGACCTCGCTACACTTCCGGCAAGAAACATTACTCCTCTTACTCAGCTTCCGGACCAGTTCATTATGTATGTCGAGAGCGGTCAGGGACGGCTCGACGACGGCAAGCAGTATTGGGATCTGCACGAGGGCATTGCCATTCTCATGCCACCCAACGTGCTGCATCGCTTCACCAACACCAGCGCAGAGCCGCTCAAGATGCTCGTCCTTACCTGCACCATGGACGATGTCACGCCACGCAGTGACATCCTGGTTCGCGACAGCAACCTGATGGCGATGACCGAGCAAAATGTCCACTGGAGCAACATGAGCAAGTACATCTTCCTCGGGCCAGATGGAATCTCCGCGGAGGATCATGTGCTGCTCGTCTACATGGGACCCATGACCATGGCCGGTCCTCATGCACATACTCCTCCTCAGGAAGAGATCTGGACCAAGGTGAGCGACGGTGCCTCGCTCATGCAGGTGGGCAACGAAATTCGCAACTGGACTCCGAATATGGCCGTGCTCGCGCCGCCAAACGGCAAGACTGTCCACGCGGCCTACAACTTAAGCCCCGACAAGATTCAATACTGGTTCTATTACGGACGGCTCAACTTCCCCAACCCGGCCCAACCTCCTCGCCAGCAGCCTCAGGGTGCTGCCGCTCCCCAGCGGACTGGTCCGAATCCCTTCATCGCTCAGGCCGTCGCACGTGCCACGGTTGCCGGCAAGCCTCTCTCCTCCCTGCCGGCCGATGCCTATCATTGGTAGATACGAACATTACAGCATTTTCGGAATTGGTGTGGACCCAAAGCACAGACTCAAGTGGCTTTTTCCTTAAGGAAAAAGCCACCCTTCAATGCTTTCAAAAAGTCTACGTGTATTCCGATAATGCTTTAAATCGCGGGCGATTGCGTCACAGATGTTTCTTCCGCCAGGGGAACTAAATTGTCTCACCGCGGAGGATCGCGTCGCACTCGTCAGTCGTCCACCGGCTTCACCGACCCACGGTGAATGAAAAAGGCAGCGACCTTTCTCCCGGAGGGAGAAATCGAGAATAGCCCAGGACAAGCCTGAGCGAAGCGAAGGGGCAGTCCTGGGTCAGCCGAACAAAAGAGTTCCCGTCCCGGAGGGACGGACCGAAATCCGCCTCAAAATGGTTGTCTGGTGGAGTCGGAATTTAGTTTCTTTCTAGAAAAGTCGGCTTTTCAGCAAAAGGGGAAGTTGGGCCTGATACCCGTGATCGGCTTGGCTGCACCGGACAATCCGATCACCGACTCGCACGACACGTATCCGGGTTATGTACGGGAGAAGCTATGCTTTGAAGTCCGCCGCGCTGTAAGCCTCCGGTTTCCACGCGGGAATGGCCCAATTCGCGGGAACCGACTCGATCTTCACCGGAGCGCCATTGCGTTCCATCTTTGAATAATAGGCGGCATGCAGGCATTGAAACTTCTTCCGCATCACATCCATTGGCTGATACAGCGTGCGTTTCTCAAAGGTTTTCTGAGTATCCATCAACTGACCAAAGAATCTGGTGAAGGAATCGGACCCGGCGGGAATGCTCGACGCCACGTTGTACTGCTTGCCCAGGATGTTGAACGAGAAAAGATCGGTTCCCGCGCCCAGCATGGAGAGAACGAACGGTTTCCGTGTATCGGCCGCGGGATAGAAGTAATCGACGTTCAGGAATCCCGTCTTTTGCACATTGTCGGTGTTCATGCTGATGGATTCGACATCGTAGCCGAGGATCTTCATCATCAGGTACGGAATATGGAAGTGGGGCTCATCGGGAATCTCCGCTGTGGCAAAGGCTCCCAGGACGTCGCCCGCGGTTTTTAGCTGGCGCACCGCGATGTTGGCGTGGTCAAAATGCTCAAAGGGCACCGTCGCCATCACCGGCGTGCTGTGCTTGGCCGCCAGATCGAGCATCTCGTCCATATGCACCAGCGTGTCCGACCAGTGCCGCTGCAGGAAACTCGGAATTCCAGCCTGAATGTAGGGCCGCAGAAGAAGATGTTGCCAGGGCGAAAGCACGAGGTCGCCCACCATGACGGCATCCACCTTGCCGACCATGCCATCGTAGCGATCGACCACCTCGCACTCCCACTTGTCAGCAAAATCCTGCGCCTTCTTATGGTCTTTGTCCCATACGTAGGCCGGGCGCATGCGCAGCAGACTGGTCTGCTCATATCTTCCATTCGGGCTGAGAAGGTTGGCCCAGATATCCCAAAACGTGTAATCGAGGCCCAGTGCTCCAACCTTCATCACCGGAATGGAAGTGGCCACCGGCGTCGCGGCTGAGGCAACACTCGTTGTCACCATCGCAGCGGCGGTGCTTGTTCCCGCCATTTTCAGAAAGTCGCGCCTGTTGGCACGCAAAGTGTTCGACATGCCGTTCTCCTCTTATCCATTCAGCTGACGCCGCTGATTATATGCCTGCGCCTTCCATCAAGGGAATGCGGCTGCCGAATTTTCTGCGCAGTAATGATGGAATCTTACCTCTTGACCTGTATGACAGGCTTCTGGTATGTTTTCGCCTGATCGAGGAAACAATCTTTTGCTTCGCCCCGCCGAAATCGGCGACGAAGGCTGCCATGCAACTCACGAATACGGAGATTCATTTAGCACTATGACAATTTCTCGACGCAAATTTTTTAGAGGGGCCGGGGCAGGGGCTGCGGCAGGCGCGCTGGCTGCCGCCACACCATCCCAATTAGTCGCACAAACGCCGAAGGCGCCCAAAGCCGCAGGGTTGCCTCCCGTATGGGGTGAGGATTTCCTCTATCAATGGAGCCCGCCGGAGAACGTCAAACGAGACCTTACGCCGGGGCCGAACATCATCCGCTTGAGCAACAGTTCTGACATTACCAACAGAGAGGGAACGGATTATGATGCCCTCTTCAAGACCATGCGTGCCGCTGGCTGGACTGCCTGCGAGGCCGCCTCGGCAGGATGGCTTGCCCGGACAATGCCTGATTCCGAAATCACGGAGATGAAGAAGCAGCTGAAAGCCAATGATGTCTATTTCTATAACATCCATTGTGCCGGCAACATCATTGCTCCCGGCTCAGAGGCCGAGCAGTGGCAGAGGCATATCATTGACGCGATTCATGCCGCGGACGCTTGCGGTTGCAAGATGGTGCTCACGCACACAGGCAGCATGTATCCCGGCCGGGACACGGCCCATCCTCTTAACTGGAGCAAGGAAGCGTGGGAGAAGTCGGTCAATGCCCTCAAGAACATCTGCAAGGCGACCGCGGGCAGCAAGATTCTGGTAGGCATTGAGCCGGTGAATACGGAGGCCATCAATAATCCATGGGCTATGAAGCGCCTGCGGGAAGACGTTGGCGATTCGCGGATCGTATGCGGTCTGGATATTACCAACATGGTCAACGCCGGCGTTGCCTTCCGCATGACGGAGTTGATGAACACCACCTTCGAACTGCTGAATGGAATGATCGGCTACATTCACGCCAAGGATTTCGTGTGGGACGGCATGCTGCCCGGCCTCAATTGGGCGATGAACGGCACCGGCAATATGGATTACGAAGTCTTTCTCGCCCACATCAGCAGGATGCCGGATCCCATCATGTATGTGGAGTTCCTGAGCTCTGCCGAGGAGTATCAGCAGGCACAGCGTAATATCCGGGCGATCGCCGAGAAAATCGGAGTCAGGATACACGGCACACAACAGCCGCAGCAAGCATAAACTGCGCGCGAGGATGTGGCGTTCGCGACCATCAAAAAGCAGCGCAAGACAGCGAAACAATCGGCGGAAATGAGAACAGGTTTATGAAAAAGCAACTCCTGATGCTTGGCATCATCTTCACGGCGACTGTGGCAATGGCCGCCACTCCTGACTTCAGCGGCACCTGGGCGCGGGACAATGCCAACAGCGACCCCGTGCCCAATCAGATGTATTGGATGACCAGAGTCGCCCCCGCCGCGCCCAGGCCCGCTGCTGGAACTGTTCTCGGTGCTGCTCCTGGTGCTGCTCCTGCCGCCGCCCGTGCGGCCGGTGGCGGCCAGCGCGCTCCCCAGCTGACCCTGCTGACCATCCATCAGGATGCCGGCACCTTGCACGTAATCGACCCCCAAAGCACCATCCACGAATACACGCTGGTGGGCGACGGCAGCCCCCACACCAAGCCCATGGACACGGGGATTCAGAACGCCGTAGTTACGGCAAAACTGCAAGCCGACAGCCTGGTGATTGAGACAACCGAGCCATTTGGCGGAATGCCGGGCAATGTTGCGGCGAAGATCAAAGAGGTATGGTCCCTCTCGCCCGACGGTAAGACCCTGACTATCACCACCACGCGAGACATCCCGGCGAGACATCAGGAGTACAAAGAGGTCTATACGCGGACCGAGGCCCAGCCCGGCACCATCTGCTCCGATGGATGCATTGTGCGTAAATAACCCGCTTGCGCTCAAATAACATCCGGCGCAGGAGTTGATATTTGTCTGCGTAAGCCAGTCAACATCAATTCCATTGCCCCCCTTTCTTCTTGTTCTTTTTGCCCGTTCTGCCCGACTTGTTTGTTTTGTCCGCTTGCTGGCCGTCCGTTCCTGGCGTTGGGAGATGCCTATGAAGATCGTTAAACTCCTCGGCTCCGCCGTTATCTTCTGCCTGACGGCCACCGCCCTGGCGCAGCAGGCTCCCGCCAACCGATCAGGGAAAAACGAACGGGAAGACCAACTTGATCCGTCGCCGATCAATCCTGCCATCGATCCCGACATCAACAGGTTTCTGGGTGACTGGAGAAGCTCCAAGCCCCGCACCCTGTATGGCAATTTGGTCTTCCACGACATCCTGACCCGCCTCGATTCCAAGGATCCCATCCACCCCGTCAAGCGCGGCGCGGTACTAAGCTGGGACCACGCCATTAGCTATGTAACCCTCGCGCCCGGCGGCACCGCCAGGGGGCGCGTGGAAAGCGGCGACCAGCAGATCTTCTATACTTCGGGCGGAACGGGAAAGATCACCGTCAATGGCCAGGCACACGAGCTGAAGGAAGGCTCCGGCTTCGTGCTGTTTCCTGAATTCAGCTTCGAGATGACCAACGCCGGCAAGGCGCCGCTGGAGTTTTATGTCCGCGACGAACCGATCCCGCCCGGCAGGAAGCCGGCGAGCGACATTACGGTAATGAACCGTTTCGACCTTGACCGCAGGGTGGGTTCGCATTGGGTACACACCTGCACCGGCGGCCCTCCGGGGATGCTGCTCTGCACCATTCCGCCGCACAGCATCCCGCAGCCGCACAGTCATCCGATCGAAGAGGTCTGGATCATGGTGAAGGGCGAGTCGATCCTGTCGTTGGGCAAGAACCTCGTCCGCATGCATCCAGGCGAAGCTTTTGAAATTCCGCGCACGGGTCTCACGGCACACAGCAACTTGAACATGACCGACGAGCCGATCCAGATGATCTATATGGGCCCCGGAGATCCGAAGGCCGGATACAGTTCCGTTTCCGATGTTCGGGACTACGCCAGCCTCGATTACAGCCCGATTACCCCGGCCCAGGAGCAGCCGATCGACATGTTCATGGGCAACTGGCGTGACTCGTTTCCCAGGATGGAACACGGAAATCTCTATTTCCGCGACATGCTCACTGCCGCGGAGCCAGGGTCCGACGGCCTGCATCCGGTGCGCAAGGGTGCGGTTCTCACCAACGCTCGCGCCGTGAGCTACGCCATGCTGGAGCCGGGATCGACCGCCCACAGGATCGATAGCGATCCGAAGGACAGCCAGGAGGTCTTCGTCGTGAATTCCGGAACCGGCGTGATCACGGCGGGTTCGCAGAAAGCCACGCTTGCGAAGGGGATGTCCTTCATCATCTCGCCGGGGCTGGATTTCCGGCTGACGGCGACGGGCGACAGGTATATGACCTTCTACGTCGTGAGCGAGAAGCTGCCGGAAGGGACGACACCCAAAGCTACCCTCGAAGTGGTGGACAACCGGTCCAAGCCGGAGGTCACCACGAATTGGGTTAACCAGGAGCGTCGGCTCATCACCAAAATTGACGGCCTGGCGCAATATGGCGCAGTCACCCAGGTGCAGTTGAAGCCCATGGCCATGTCCAGGCCCTATAGCGCGCCGCCGGGCACGGAGGAGATCTGGATCGCGACCGACGGGGATGTCGACATGCTGCTCGGAAAGCAGCTCAGAAAGCTTCCCGCAGGAACAGCCTATCGCGTTCCGCCGACCGGAATCACCGCCCACGCAAATATCAACGTGTCCGATAAACCAGCGCAATTTCTATACATGGTGAAGTGAAATTGATCGCCTGCAGATGAAATTTACCGACGGAATAGCACCGCCGAGGGAAAGGCATCCGGCTATGTCTCCATGGACGATTTTTCGGTTCGGAACGCTTCGATAATTTGCTGTTAAAATCTCTTGACCTGTTATACACGTATCTGCTAATGTCTCATCCGATCACAAAGATCCCCAGAGGCTCGTTGCGAAAAAAATGGTTTGATTGTCGTTAGCGTTCGACGTCATCAACGAACGATGATCGGGCACTGTGTCTCAATCTGATCGCAACAAGAGTTTGGAGGCAAGAATGTTATTTCGCAACTGGCAGTGCTTGGCATAATCGATAATTCACCGCCGCAACAAAATTGGAGGAGGCAAAATGGGGAAGTTAAGAGTTACTGCACAAATCATTCTGGTAATGCTGCTTGCACTTGCAGCCGGCGCCGGGCCATTGTTCGCACAGGTAAAGTCCAGCGGCATCACAGGAACAGTTACCGACCAGAGCGGAGCCGTGCTGCCGAACGTGGCAGTAACCGTTACGCAGCAGGAAACGAACACGGCCGCGACAACTCAATCCGACAGTAAGGGCGAATATAACGTGCCCTACCTTCCGATCGGCCACTATACGGTCACGGCCGCCGTCCAGGGCTTCAAAACCTACAAAAAGACCGACATCAACCTTGAGGGCAATACCACAATTCGCGCCGACATCGCCATGGCAATCGGCGCCGCGAACGCTACGGTTGAGGTCCAGGCAAATGCGCTTGCCCTCCAGACGGAAAGCGCTACCCTCACGGCCGCCGTGGATTCGGAGACGATTGTCAATCAAGCCAACATCAATGCCAATCCCTTGTACTATGCGACATTGGAGCCAGGTGTCGTGGCCGATCCGCAGATGCTCCTCAGCACCAATTTGGGCGTCGGTTACAACGATCGCCGAAACATGTCTGGTTTGCGTATCAATGGCGGAGAAATCGGCAGCAACGACGTACAGCTGGATGGTGTTTCGATCCAGGGCGCCGCATGGCATGAGACCGCGGTGCTTCCCAATCCGGACGCGCTTGCCGAGGTTCGGACGATCACCAACAACTTTTCAGCGGACGTCGGGATGGCCCAGGGCGTGACCGCTCAGACCATCAAGCAGGGGACCAACAAGTTTCATGGCGATCTCAACTACATGCTTCGCAATGAAGATCTGAACGCCAACAGCTTCAGCAACAATTTCCAGCTCGCCAACACCGGTAATTGCCCGTCGTATTGCCGGCAGCATTATCGCCTGCAGCAGGGTTGGGGCTCCATCGGCGGTCCCATCATTATCCCCAAGCTGCTTAACGGCAGAAACAGGCTGTTCTTCTTCGCGTCCTACCTCCGGCTTACCCACTCCAGCACCAACGTCTTGACGGCTACCGTGCCAACGGCGCTCGAGCGCGTCGGCAACTTCAGCCAGACGCAGGTCGCGGCCAATGGCGGAACCTACGCCCCTGTAAACATCTTCAATCCGTTTACCGCGACCGGGTACAACGGCAGTACAACCCAGTTCGTCAGGCAGCAATATAGCAGCGGCGGTACTCTAAACATAATTCCGCCGGCTGGTAGCGGGCCTGGCTCCCTCAGCCCGTATGGCCTGTTGATGCTCCAGGGCTATCCCATGCCCAATGTCAGTGGCAACGGCGGCCCCACGGTCGCGAATGGCGGTGGCATCAATCCAGCTCACGCGAATAACTTCACCAATGCCGTCATCAGCCCGGAAGCCCGTAACAGCCTGAATGCCCGAGTAGACTACAAGCTGAGCAACAGCCAGTCCCTCTTCGTCTCCGCCGGCCTCTCCAAGGGCTCGATCATCTCTCCCAATACCTGGGGCACGTTTGCCAATGGCCCCTGGGTCAATCAGTCCGGGACAGGGCAAGGCGGCAATATCAACGATCTCAATCCTTACGGCGTCGTCGGCGATACTATCGTCATTAATCCGACCACAGTGGTCGATGTACGCTATGGCGTAACCCACATCAAGTCCATTGACCAGGACCTGAGTGCGACCGGAAACCCCGCCACATACGGCCAGCCTTCCGCCGTGTCCGCCGTAGCTCCCTTCGGCGCGAACCAACTGCCGGGAATACCCGCCATCACCCCCTATACCGCCCTGAATTCCAACAGCTACGTGAACAAGGCTGAGCATCAGCTCAATCACATGGTTAGCGGCAGCATCAGCAAGGAAAAGGGAAAACTTACCATGAAGTTCGGCGCGGAATATCGCGTCTACCTGCAGAACTGGCAGGACATTCAGTGGCAGTCTCCTCCCATCGGGGTAATCAATTACTCGGGACAATACGGCGGGCTCGCCGGCACAAACGTCACCTCTTTGGAGCCCCAGATCGTGAACCAGGGATTCATCCCTGCTTCGATTGCGGCCGGTGTGGAAGGCTGGTCGATGAATGCCGGAACCGCACCAAGACTTGCGCTGGCTTCCAAGTACACTGCCATGTACGCCCAGAGCACATGGCGTACAACAACGAAATTGCTGCTCACCTTCGGACTTCGGTATGAGGTTCAGCCGGGGCCGACAGAGCGTCACAACCATATAACCAGCTGGGACCTGACTCAGACCAACCCGTTTGCAACAGCCGGCTCCATCAATCCGTCGGGCAATTTGGGCTTGTTGAGCTTCCCCGGCGTAGGTGGGTATTCCCGCAACCTTTACAACACGACCTGGAATAACTTCGGTCCCCGCGGCGGCTTCACCTACCAATGGGACAATAGCACCGTGCTGCGCGGCGGATATGGCAGGAACTATCTGCCTTCCAATACCGGCTACAACGCCAACGGAACGGTCTACAACCCGCTCCCGTGGGACAATGCCGTAAACCCCATCCCCTTCGGGCTGACGAACACCGGTGTGCCGGTCGGAACCTTTGACCAGAATTCCAACACATACGTCGTTGCGGGACCGGGCGCTGTACAGAGCCCGGCTGTCTATGGCGGCACAGGATCGGTGACGATCTTCGACAGAAACCAGTACAAGACCGGCCATACGGATCAGTGGAACTTCTTCATCGAGCGTCAGATTACCTCGTCGTGGCTCTTGGACGCCGGTTATGTCGGTTCAAGGGGCGGCACTCTTCCCTGGCGGGGATTCCTGCTCAATGGTCCCTTCAATGTTGATCCCGGGAAACTGGCGGCTTGGCGGCAAACCTGGATAAACAACAACGGCGCCAGCGACCCGGCCCAGGCAGCCGTAGCCAATCCCATGCCAAGCCTGGTCTTCAACCCAGCCACAAAAATCGGCGCGGCCGGAACCAGCGGCCTCGCCACCATCTCGGCAATCGATGCGGCCATGCCTTACACTGGGCTGCTTGGCGTAACCGACTATGTTTCCATAGGCACCGATTATTACAACGCCTTCGAAACGCAACTGCAGCACACGCTCACTCACGGCCTGTCCTTTCAAGCCAGTTACGTCTGGTCCAAAGCGACCGGCAATGTGGGCAACTCCGCGACACAAACCTTCGCGGAATCGCAGCAGTCGGGCCAAGGTCCCTCGGGCGGCGTGGATTACCACAACATCAAAAACAATCACTCCATTCTGGACTTCGACGTTTCCAATCGTTTCGTCCTGACTGGGTCCTATGCTCTGCCTTTCGGCGCAGGGAAGTTGCTCGATGCCAATAATAAGGTCGTGAATATGTTCATTGGCGGCTGGGAGACCACCGGAGCACTCAACCTGCAAACGGGTGAACCCTTTGCTCCCATATGCGCTGCGCAGAACACCACCACTCTCTCCGGCACCATCAATGGCCGCTGCGTGCAGGTGGCGGGGCAACCGCTCAAACTGCCCAAGCAGAATCAACATTTCTTTAGCAGCGGGACGCTCACTCTTCCGGATGGACACGTCATAACGCCGACGTCCAATACCAAGCCGATTTGGAACCCGGATGCCTTCACCACACAGATGGTGACCTTTGCAAACGGCACCTCCGCGCAGGACCAGTACCAGGCGGGCACCACTCCTCTGGCCTACGGCAGCATGCGGACAGCTGGGTTCGAGAACCTGAACCTCTCGGTCATCAAGAAGTTTACGATCAGGGAGGGCACGGACTTCGAGCTCCACGTCAATGCCACCAATGCCTTGAACCATACCAACCTCTCGGTTCCCAACAATACTTTTACGCCACTCACGGCGGTCACGCCTGCCCAGGCCGCCCAGGGCGCCGCGATTGGTGAAAACAGCAACGCCCAGTTTGGCGCCTATCCTTTGCCCACAGCAGAGCCACGCCAACTAACAATTCAGGGCAATATAACCTTCTAACCCAGGAAACCAATTGCAGCAAACTCGCGGCCTCCCCATCGCCAGAGCGATAGGGAGGCCGTTTTGAATCACACTAACCTAGAACACGAACCCGGATCTGTTTGGAACGACTATAAACTTGCCTACCGTTGCGTAGTAGCGGGTCGACATCTCGCAGGCGTAATATTGATATGCACTGACACGCCAGAATAGGCACGTTAGAACAGGGCGTAGCCGGCAGTTGGTCTAGTTTATGTCCCTCGGAGGAATTGCCGATGCCAGCTTTCATTACAGCATTGCTCCTCATGCTTGCGGCGGTGCCCGCAACCGCGGCGGGATTGGCTACCGATCTCAGCGGCCAGCCTATCACGCGCCTGGCGCCCGCTGGATCCCGGGCCGTGGTGCTTTTTTTTGCGGCGTCTGACTGTCCCATCTCCAACCGCTATGTTCCCGAGATTCAGCAGTTGGCTACGGAGTTCGCATCGGCGGGTGTCTATACATGGTTTGTTTATCCGAACCCTGGAGACAATGCGAAGGTTGTCCGAGCTCATAATGTCGCATATGCAATCAACACAAGAACGGCGTTGGATACAAATCAGGCCTTGGTAAAAATGGCGCATGTTGGTGTGACCCCGGAGGCTGCGGTCTTCGTTCCCAATGGCGATCAATGGCGTGAGGTGTATCGAGGCCGCATCGATGACCGCTATATAAACCTCGGCAATCAGCGGCCCGCACCAACGCATCATGACCTCGAAGATGCGATTCGCGCTGTTTTGAAAAATCAACCGGTTCCGCAGTCCGGAGGCCCTCCAGTCGGCTGCTCGATCATTCCTCTTAATCCATGAATCGCGGACGGTGGCTCCAGGTGAAGAGGATTCAATCAGGACTTCTGGCCTTGTCGATTATCGCGCTGTTAAGCGCGGCTATTCACGGGCAGCAGACCCCTCACTCCCAAATTCCGGCACCCGCATCGTCTCCAGTTACCTGGTCCAAAAACATCGCTCCGATTCTCTACAAGAACTGCACCACCTGCCATCATCCGGGCGGCGCGGGGCCGTTCAGCCTCCTTACCTATCAGGACGCTACACGCTGGGCCCCTCAGATAGCCAATGTTACGCAGTCTCGCTATATGCCGCCATGGCTGCCTGAGCATGGATATGGCGATTTTAAAGATGAACTGCGTCTGAGCGAGCAGGACATCGCGACCATCGCACGATGGGTAAAGGAAGGTACGCCCTCCGGCGATCTGGCTGCCGCGATGCCCGCTCCCAAATACAGCAGCGGCTGGCAAGGCACTCCCGACCTCGTCCTGACCATACCGCGTGCATACACTCTGGCCGCCGCTGGTACGGATGCCTATGTAGAGTTGGTCCTTCCTTATCCGCTCAAACAGACGCACTATATTCGCGCGATGGAGGTCCACCCTAGCAATCCACAGGTCGTACATCATGCCGATATTATCGTTGACCCCGACCAGTCTTTCCGCCACGAGCACCCGACGGACTGGCAAGATGGCGTCCCCGGCATGGAACTTGATCAAATCGACACTGGAAAGGACTTCGATCCTCCGGGCCATTTCCTCTTCTGGAAGCCGGATACTCCGGTCCTGGTTGAGCCGGAGGGCATGCCATGGAAACTCGATCCCGGGAACGACCTGATACTTGATTTGCATTTGAAGCCAACGGGAAAACCCGAGGCAATTACCGCGCAGATTGCCCTTTATTTCACCGACACGCCTCCGATATACCATCCCATGCTTTTGGCGCTTGAACGGGACGGCGCCCTCGACATCCCCCCAGGTGACGCCAATTTTGTTGTCGAGGATTCGTTGCCTATTCCGTTGGATGTTCAGCTTTTTGGGCTCTATCCGCATGCCCACTATCTTGGCAAGCGGCTGGAGGCTTGGGCTGTATTGCCGAATCAGGAAAAGAAGTGGCTCATCCTGGTTCCTGATTGGGATATTGATCGGCAGGCCATTTATACCTATCGCAAACCCATATTCCTGCCTGCTGGAACGATTGTGCATATGCGCTTCGTCTACGATAACTCCGCAAAGAATGTGCACAATCCCCACTCGCCTCCGATCCGGGTTCTATCCGGGAATCGTTCCGAGGATGAGATGGCTCACCTGTGGCTGCAAGTGCTCCCCGTTAACTCACCTCCGAACGGCCCCGACCCAAGACTATTGCTGGAAATGGCCTGGATGCAAACCTGGCTGAAAAAAGATCCAGGCAATCTGAAGCCTCTGTATAACATCGGTTCGGTATTAGACCTCGAGGGCAAGAGTAAGGAGGCGGTTGCTGTCGATGAACACATTCTTCAGTTGTATCCTGGAGATGAGCGCACACTCAACAGGCTCGGCGTTGCGTTAGAGCATTCCGGCGATCTTAAACAGGCGCAGGGGGTCTTCGAGCAAACAATCGCCGCGCATCCGGATGCCTGCGACGCGCGCCTCAATCTGGGGCGTCTCGACTTCGAAGGCAATCAGGTCGGCGATGCCGAACAGCAGTTCCGCCTGATGCTGGAAAAGTGTCCCCCCGAGGCTGTGGCCGAAAGCGGTCTGGGTGTCGTTCTGGCTAACGAAGGCCGGGAAGACGATGCCAAAACGGAATTTCAAAAAGCACTTCGGATTGACCCCGACGATTTGACCGCCCTCTATAGTCTCGGCGACCTCGCGCTCAAAGAGAACCGGATCCCTGAAGCAGAGACCTACTTAGAGGCCGCTGAAAAAGCGCACCCGGAGGACACCGACACGCGCGCAACACTCGCGGAAGCCTACGAGCAGTCGGGCCGGCTGAACGATGCAATAACCCAGTTGCGCAGCGCGATCAAGATGGCGCCGGCAAACGCCGAACTGCACGCGCTCCTGTCGCAGACCCTGGCCAGTTCTGGAGAATTGCAGCAGGCGATTACGGAACAAAAGGACGCCTTGCGTTTGCAGCCAAACGATGCGGACGGCTGGAATAATCTGGGTATGGAAGAGGCAAGCGCTGGCCTGTTGGCGGAGGCGCGCCAGGCTTTCAGTCATGCTTTGCAGCTTGACCCAGGGCATACGCAGGCTCGGGAAAATCTCCAACGCCTTCCGCCATCGTAAAGGCCGACCTCACGAGGGAGATGTGCGAAGGAAGTTCGTCTCTCTGAAATAACGCAATGTAAAAGTGATAAATCGCGAATGCATTTATCGAGGCCGATTACTACCCGAAATTTCGGCCAGCGCTTCCAAATCCAATCCACTTGGACGTAAAACCGGCTTGTCGGAGAGGTGGGCATCCGATCTAACCAGATCTCAGTCTGGGATCTCCGCCAAATCACTCACCGACTGGCGCGTTCTGGATTGTCTACGGTAGCCGAACCCTGATTAGTCGATCCTGAAAAAGTGATTTTCAGGCATATTGCAGTTGAGTATTTCGGGCTTGCGGACGTTGCAGGGTGAACATCCGGTTCCAGGCGTTGCTCAGCCAGAACAGAAAAATGCGCCAAAAAGCTCCGAGGAGCTTGTGGAAGTTCATTGCCGCGGCTGACAGGATCGCATTGATCGCGTTGTCCTCAACGCCCTTCAGCCGATTGCGTTCCAGCCGGTGTTCGCTCTTTAGATGTCCGATGCTGGGCTCGACCGCGGCCCGGCGCTTCATCCATCGCCATAGCGCTCGTGGCGTCCTGCCTCTTCGCCGCTTATCGACATGCACCGTTGCCGGGCCATCATAGCCGTGGCCGCGATAGCCCATGTCCACGTGCATCTCGCTGACCGTATCTCCGATCAAGTTTTCAACCTGCATCATCTGCTCGGCCAGCGTATGGCCGTCATAAGGGTTTCCAGTAAAACTCTTCGCGCCCACGAACCATCCACCACGACTGCTCACCGCGACACTGACCTTGTTGCCGAACTCGTACTGCTTGCCTGCCTTGCCCTTGGCGATGCACTCCACTTCAGGCTCATGAACCGAGTAGATCTTGTTCTTGTCATGCCTCTGCTGCGCATGGATCCGATGCGCTGTCTGAAGTAGCTTTCGAAGTTTGCCGGATGGCGTTTCAACCTGGCGTTCGATCTCGCGAACGACGCGCCCCAACTGTGTCTTCAGCTTACGCGTGCAAGCACGAGCGCGTTTCATCTGGCGCGCATGCGCATAGCGGCTGGATTGCATCAACAAGCGGCGGCCAACATGCTTGTAACTCTGCTTGATGGTCAAGCCCTCGGCACGCGCTGCCTTCACCAGCCGCTCGCGCATGCGTTGATAGAGCCTGGCATCGGTCGGAAAACGAATTGCCTTGGTCTGCACCGTGGTGTCCACGTTGATGCGCTTCAACTCGGCAGGACCAATCACGCGCATCGCGATGCCCGCTTCGATCGTGGCGCGCAGCATCTGCTCGGCGCCGGCATCGCCCAGCCG
>Ga0302319_10005446_pt1 | contig 25578 bp, 21 predicted proteins | sample Bog_T0_2_FD_203319 | JGI IMG/M metagenome (GOLD analysis project Ga0302319, IMG submission 203319) | Peat permafrost microbial communities from Stordalen Mire near Abisko, Sweden - Bog_T0_2 | ecosystem: Environmental > Terrestrial > Soil > Wetlands > Peat | place: Sweden: Abisko, Stordalen Mire...
ATTTTTTCACCTGCCGCACCTGGGCGGCCTGGCCCTCGACATCGAAATTGCGGTGGATGACGCCGACCCCGCCGGCCTGCGCCATCGCGATCGCCATCCGCGCCTCGGTAACGGTGTCCATCGCGGAGGCGATGATCGGGATGTTGAGCGGAATCGCGCGGGTGACGCGGGAGCGGATATCGGCCTCTGACGGCAGGATGTCCGACAGGCCGGGCCGCAGCAGCACGTCGTCGAACGTAAACGCTTCGCGGATACCCTGGCTACTTATCATCGCCAACTCCTTTTCGCGGCGCAATCGCCGGATTGAAAACCTTGGGATGAACGGAAGCTCCGGCAACACACGGGCGTTGCCGTCGAATCGAAGCCCATCGGTAGGGTTGGCGGTGGTCGATAGCATGCCACCATGACGATTCAAAGGGGCTGGGCAGCGATTCCCTGTGCAGTCCATCATACCCCGACAAGCGCTCGCTTAGCGAGACACGGCCCGTTGTATCCCTTGACTGATCAGCTTGCTCCGCTGCGCTCCCTCTCCCCCGAAGCGAAGCTCTGGCTTCGCTTTGGCGGGAGAGGCCAGAGCGAAGCTTCGCTTCGCTAAGGGGGTGAGGGGGGGTTTCACCGCGAGCGATGCCCGCTGATAGACCCCCTCACCCGGCTTCGCCAAGTGGCTTCGCCGAGGCAAGCCCGCCGCTTCGCGGCGGCCTCTCGCGCGAGGGGAGAGGCGAACCCAGCCCGGCGCGACAGGGTCGAATAATCGCTGGATCTTAAAGCAGCGACATCACGCAGGATTTAGGCGATTGCGCCTCGTCCACAATGGCTTCCCGGCCACCTTGATGGTACAGCGCGGCCCCCGCCATCTTTTCACCCGATCGTGATGAATAAAGAACGCCTGATTCCGCTCATCGTGGCGACCGCCCTGTTCATGGAGAACATGGATTCGACGGTCATTGCGACCTCGCTGCCGGCGATTGCCGCCGATATCGGCACCAGCCCGCTGACGCTGAAGCTGGCCATCACCTCGTATCTGCTGTCGCTGGCGGTGTTCATTCCGGCAAGCGGCTGGACCGCCGATCGGTTCGGCGCCCGGATGGTGTTCAGCCTGGCGATCGCCGTGTTCATGGCGGGCTCGATCGGCTGCGCGCTGTCCTCCTCGGTGACCGATTTCGTGTTCGCGCGGATCCTGCAGGGCCTTGGCGGCGCGATGATGACGCCGGTCGGACGGCTGGTGCTGCTGCGCTCGATCGACAAGAGCGCGCTGGTCAACGCGATGGCCTGGGTCACGGTGCCGGCGCTGATCGGCCCGGTGATCGGTCCGCCGCTCGGCGGCTTCATCACCACCTATTTTTCCTGGCACTGGATCTTCCTGATCAACCTGCCGATCGGCCTGCTCGGCATCGTGCTGGCGCTGCGCTATATCGATCCGATCAAGAGCGAAGCGCCCGAGCGATTTGACCTCTCAGGCCTGGTGCTGGCCGGCATCGGGCTTGCCGGCATCGCCTTCGGACTGTCGATCGCCGGCCTGAATCTGCTGCCATGGACGATTGTCGTCGCGCTGGTCGGGATCGGCAGCATTTCGATGACGCTCTATGTGATCCACGCCCGGCGAACCGCCTCGCCGGTGCTGGATTTCACGCTGCTGCGGCTGCCGACGATGCGCGCCAGCATCGTCGGCGGTTTCCTGTTCCGGCTCGGCATCGGCGCGCTGCCGTTTCTCCTGCCGCTGTTGATGCAGGTGGGCTTCGGGCTGTCGCCGTTCCAGTCCGGGCTGGTGACCTTCGCCTCGGCGGTCGGCGCGATGGGCATGAAGACGCTGGCGGCGCGGCTGATCAAGAGCTTCGGCTTCCGTAACATCATGGTGATCAACGCGCTGGTGAGTTCGGTTTTTCTCGGCGCCTGCGCGCTGTTCACGGTGACGACGCCGCTGCTCCTGATCATGATCATCCTGGTGGTCGGCGGCTTTTTCCGCTCCCTGCAGTTCACCGCCATCAACACGGTGGCCTATGCCGACGTCGAGCCGGCGCAGATGAGCCGGGCCACCACGCTGGTCAGCGTCAACCAGCAGCTGGCGCTGTCCGCCGGCGTCGCAGTCGGCGCCTTCTCGGTGGAAACCACCATGCTGGCCCACCATGTCACCGTGCTCAGCGCGCAGGATTTCCCGCCGGGCTTTGTCGTGGTCGCGATCATCTCGGCGATTTCGACCTGGTTTTTCTACCAGATGCCGCTCGATGCCGGCCATCAGGTGTCGGGACGGCGCACCCTGGTGATCACGGATCCGACCCGCGAACCGCAGGCCGAGGAGGAGGCTGCCAGGGAAACCACCGACGTCCGCGATCAAAGGCTGGGGTAACCGGCCAAGCGATGCGTCTAGTTCCTTGGCCCGCACCTGCATGGAGTTTGCAACCTCTCCCCGCAAGCGGACCGCAAGCGGGGCGAGGTGTACGATGTCCGGTTGATATGATTCGAACTTCGAAATCGCTGAGCTCAGCGCGAGCTGACGCGCCGCCATCGGGCTTCGATCCGGGCGGAGATGGCGCGGACCCGGGCGTCGTGCGCGGCCCAGAACGCCCGGCTGGCCGCCGGCGTGCCCTGTTTGTAGAAGGCATAGACATCCCGCGGCGACGTCAGCGACAGCTTCGGTGATGGATTGGCCACGACCGACGCCGGCAGAATGGCGGGCGGCGCAGCGCCAGCCGCCAAAGGAGAACCCAATCCCGCGAGGTGAAGGCGCGCCCGGTTGCAGTAATTCTGCGAGCGCGGCGTCATCACCTCCTCGCCATGTCCGGCGCGGTATTTCATCAAGGTGCGGCACAGGTCGCCATTGGCGAGGCGCCACGCCTGGCTCAGATAGGTCACGCCATAGTGAATGTTGGTTTCCGGTCTGGCCAGTTCCTCGACATTGCCTTTGAAGCCGAGCATCGCCGCGGTCCCCGGCCTGATCTGCATCAGGCCGATCTCGCCGACCCGACCGATGACCGAGGGGTCGTAGTTGCTTTCAATATGCACGACGGCATCGGCGACATCCGCCGGCAGGCCGGTTTTGCGAACTTCCTGCTCCACCATGCCACGCACGATCGCGCGGAACGAAGCTCGCGTCCCGTCGGGCGGCTTTGCCGCATCGTTGGCCTTCGGTGGCCCCGGCGGCGGCAGAGCCTCGCTCACAGCCGCGGCCTGGGCTGGTTGCGGCGGAGCTGCCGTTGGCTGCTGTTCCACCGCCCCTGCCGCTTTGACGGCAAAGGCCGCGAGCAGAAGGCCGGCCAACACCGCGCAAATTCGGAACCGATACGCCGCGGTCCACCGATCAAACGAGCCGGCTGAGGGCTGGTGCAGATTTCCGTCCATGGGTGATCCCAACGCGAAACGTCAGCCCATGTCCAGCACAAGTAGATTAAGAAGCAGTAGCTCGAATGAGCGAAACGATATGCGGGAACACCTGCGCACGTGGACGGATCCCGGATGTCGCTTCGCTCATCCGGGCTGCGCACGCTCATCGTCGCGACGCGTCATGCCGCGGAATCCCATCGCCAGCACATAGCGCTCGGAGGAATCCTTGCGGCTCGAGGCCGGCTTGACATGCTTGACCGTGGCAAAATCCTGCTTGAGCTGGGTCATCAGGGCCGCATCCGCGCCGCTCTGAAACACTTTGGCCACAAAGGTGCCGCCGGGATTGAGCACCTCGCAGGCGAACGCCGCCGCGCCTTCGACCAGGCCGAGGATACGCAGCTGGTCGGTCTTGCGATGGCCTGTGGTATTGGCGGCCATGTCAGACAGCACCACGTCGGCGCCGCCGCCGAGCATACGCAGCAGCTGATCAGCCGCCGTCTCGCTGAGAAAATCCAGTTGGGCGAAGCCGACGCCGGGGATCTCCGGCATGTCCAACAGATCGATCGCGATCACCCTGCCCCGGCCGTCGGCGGCGCCGACCCGCCGGGCCGCGATCTGGCTCCAGCCGCCGGGGGCGGCGCCGAGATCGACCACCGTGATCCCGGGCTTGAGAAAATGATGCTTGTCGTCAATTTCGATCAGCTTATAGGCCGCGCGCGAGCGCAGGCCGTCGCGCTTGGCCTGCGCCACATAGGGATCGTTGAGCTGCCGCTCCAGCCAGAGTTTTGACGACAGCTTGCGCTTGCCGCCGCTCTTGACGGTGACGTGCAGCCGGCCGGTTGAGTCTTTCGCCATGGTGTTGAATGCCCAGGGAGCGCGCCGTAAACCTCGCCCCGCTTGCGGGGAGAGGTCGAAATTCGCGCCAAGCGAATTTCGGGTGAGGGGGAGCTTCAGCAGGCGCGGTGCTGATGCGATCAACTCAGCTTACCACACTGTGGCTGAAGCAATGCTTGAAACCATCGGCCGTTCGCTTGCTGAGACTCCCCATCACCCGCAAGCGGGGAGAGGTTGCAAACCCCGGCTCCGCCTAACGGCAAGCCCCCAGCGCGCCGTCCTCGCGCATCATCTCGACCAGCATGCCCTCGCGCAGGCCGCGGTCGGCGACGCGCAGCCGCGGCAGCGGGAAGGCCTGGCGGATGGCATCGAGGATGGCGCAGCCCGCCAGCACCAGATCGGCGCGCTCGGCGCTGATGCACTGGTTGGCGGCGCGCTCGGAATAGCTCATGCCGAGCAGCGCGGCGATGGTCGCGGTGATGTCGGCGTCGCTCATCCAGACGCCGTCAATGCGGCGGCGATCGTAGCGCGCGAGCTTCAGATGGACCCCGGCCAGCGTGGTCACCGTGCCCGAGGTGCCGAGCAGATGATGCCGGTCCGAAAGACCTGCGCCATGCGCGGCCGCAAACGGGGCGATATGCTGCGCGACCTCCCGCACCATCATCGCGTAACTGTGCTGTGTGACGTCCCTGCCGCCGAAACGTTCGGCCAGCGTGACGACGCCAAGCGGGATCGACATCCAGGCCTTGATGCGCGGGGAGACATCGGGCGCCCCGTTGTCGCGCTCAATTCGCACCAGTTCGGTCGATCCGCCGCCGATATCGAACAGCATCGCGCCGCGCCCATCGGGATCGAGCAGCGGCGAGCAGCCGACGACGGCAAGCGCGGCTTCGGTCTCGCGATCGATCACCTCCAGATCAAGCCCGGTCTCGGCGGCCACCCGTTCCCGGAAGCGGTCGGCATTGGCGGCCGCGCGGCAGGCCTCGGTGGCGATCAGGCGCAGCCGCCGCGCCTTGCGCGACCTGATCTTGTCGCGGCAAATACCGAGGGCGGCAATCGCGCGCGCGGTTGCGGCTTCGCTGATTGAGCCGGTCAACGCGATACCCTCGCCCAGACGGATGATCCGCGAAAATGAATCGATCACACGAAATCCGTCGCCCTCCGGACAGGCGATCAGCAGCCGGCAATTATTGGTACCGAGGTCAAGCGCCGCATAGACGGGGTCGGCGGCGGCAACGGGTCGCAATCCCGGCGCGCCCACCCGAGCCGCGACCACATATTCGCCGCGCGGTGAGCCAGCGTGACCGCCACTCCGCCGCTGGCTGTTGTCCCCCCTGCGCGACCCAAGGCCGTCGTGAAGGCCGTCGTCAAGCCGCGTGTCCTGGTTCATCCGGGTTATCTTTCCCCGGCCCGATCGGGCCGACGAGGAATTTTCTATTCACGGAAACTTTAGCAGCGCGGAAGCCCGACGCAACAGCCCTGACATGGGACCATGCCTAATCAAGCGTTGTCGTGGGCAATGGGGTGCGTTATCTCACTGACGCGGCCATTCCGCGAAAAACCCAGGCATTTCAGGTCCCCTTCAATGCAAGATCACTCTTCCGCGTCGCTCGAAAACTCTATTGCAGTGCAAAAATTCGGCGTCGGCCAGCCGGTGCGGCGCAAGGAGGACGACACGCTGCTGCGCGGCAAGGGTAAATATACCGATGATTTCAATCTCCCCGGCCAGGCCTATGCCTTCATGGTGCGGTCCAGCCACGCCCATGGCCTGATCCGCGGCATCGACACCGCGGCCGCCAAGGCGATGCCCGGGGTGCTCGGAATCTGGACCGGGGCCGATCTCGCGACTGCCAATTACGGACCTTTTACCTGCGGATTGCCGCTGAAAAGCCGCGACGGCTCGCCGCTGATCCAGACCAACCGCACCGCGCTGATGACCGACAAGGTGCGCTATGTCGGCGATCCCGTGGCCTTCGTCGTGGCCGAGACGCTGGCGCAGGCGCGCGATGCCGCTGAGGCCGTCGTGGTGGATATCGATCCGCTGCCGGCGGTGACCAATGCCGCGGAAGCCGCCCAACCCGGCGCGCCACAGCTCTACGATCACATCCCCAACAATGTGGCGCTGGATTATCACTATGGCGATACCGCCAAGGTCGACGCGGCCTTTGCCGGCGCCGCCCATGTGACCAAACTCGATATCATCAATACCAGGGTTGCCGTGGTGGCGATGGAGCCGCGCGCGGCGCTCGCTTCCTACGATAAAGCCAGCGAGCGCTACACCATCCAGGTCCCGACCCAGGGGGTGGCGGGCAATCGCACCATCCTGGCCAAGAACATCCTCAAGATCCCGAACGACAAGGTCCATCTCCTGACCGCCAATGTCGGCGGCTCGTTCGGCATGAAGAACATCAACTATCCCGAATATGTCTGCATCCTGCATGCCGCCAAGGCGCTCGGCCGTCCGGTGAAATGGACCGACGAGCGCTCGACCAGCTTTCTCTCCGACAGCCATGGCCGCGACCAGGACATCCATTGCGAGCTCGCGCTCGATGCCGACGGCAAGTTCCTGGCGGTCAAGGTCTCGGGCTATGGCAATCTCGGCGCCTATATCACCGGTGTCGCGCCGAGCCCATTGTCGCTCAATGTCGGCAAGAACCTCGCCAGCGTCTATCGCACGCCGCTGATGAGCGTCGACATCAAGACCGTAGTCACCAACACCACGCTGATGGGCGCCTATCGCGGTGCCGGGCGGCCCGAGGCCAACTATTTCATGGAGCGGCTGATCGATCGCGCCGCCGATGAAATGGGTATCGACCGGCTCGCTCTGCGCAAGCGCAATTTCATCAAGCCCAACCAGATGCCGTTCGCCGCCTCCTCCGGGGTGACCTATGACAGCGGCGACTTCCAGGGCGTCTTCAACCAGGCGCTCGAGCTCGCCGACCATGCGGGCTTTGCCAAACGCAAGAAGGAAAGCCGCAAGCAGGGCAAGCTCCGCGGCATCGCGATCGGCTCCTATCTCGAGGTCACCGCGCCGCCCGGCGTCGAGCTCGGCAAGATCGTGTTCGAGGCGGATGGCTCGGTGCGGCTGATCACCGGGACGCTCGATTACGGCCAGGGTCATGCCAGCGCCTTTGCCCAGGTGTTGTGCGCCCAGCTTGGCGTGCCCTTCGAGAGCGTCAAGCTCGAACAGGGCGACAGCGACATCGTGCATACCGGCAACGGCACCGGCGGCTCGCGCTCGATCACCGCCAGCGGCATGGCGATCGTGGAAGCCGCCAAGATCGTGGTCGACAAGGGCAAGCGCGCCGCCGCCCATCTCATGGAAGCCTCTGAGGCCGACATCGAATTCGCCAATGGCCAGTTCACCATCGCCGGCACCGACCGCTGCATCGACATCATCGAGCTGGCGCAGCGCTTGCGCGATGCCAAGCTGCCGGACGGCGTGCCCGCCTCGCTCGACGTCGACCACACCTCGGAGCCGGTGCCCTCGACCTTCCCCAATGGCTGCCATGTCGCCGAAGTCGAGATCGATCCGGACACCGGCATCGTCAGAATCGTGCGCTACACCGGCGTCAATGATTTCGGCACCGTCATCAATCCGATGCTGGTCGCCGGTCAATTACACGGCGGCGTCGCGCAAGGCATCGGCCAGGCGCTGATGGAATGCATCAGCTATGACGACAACGGCCAGCCGATCACCGGCTCCTTCATGGACTACGCGCTGCCGCGCGCCGGCGACATTCCGCTGATGGCGGTCGGCGATCATCCGGTGCCCGCCACCTCCAACCCGCTCGGCAGCAAAGGCTGCGGCGAAGCCGGCTGCGCCGGCAGCCTCTCCACCATCGTCAACGCGGTGGTCAATGCGCTCGCCGACTACGGCATCACCCATATCGACATGCCGCTAACGCCCGAGCGGGTCTGGCGCGCGATCCGGGATGCCAAGCAGAAGGTGGCGTGAGGGGACGATCATCATAGGACGCGCCGGCGCCAGTGTCGTAGGGGCGGCCCTCTTAGGCGCTCGCTTAAGCGGCATCGATCGTAGGGTGGCAAAGCCATCGGGCCGCGCGAACGCGCGGGCCGATGGTGTGCCCACCATCTATTCGCATTCGACATGGTGGGCACGGCGCAAAGCAAGCCCGCATGAGCGAAGCGATATGCGGGAACCGGTGAGCGAAGATGGCAAATTGCGCTCCGTTAATCCGCCCTAGAACTTGGGAATATGGTGGAAGACAATGACCATTCAGAAGCTCGTCGAAAGCCACTTGAGGGCCTATGTTTGCATCCATGTCTGTAACAACGTTAGACCAGTGCTGCTTGTGACAAGAGCTGGAGGCCCGTAGTGCTTTCTTTGTGTCGACGTGCACCCTCAAGACCCGTCCTCCTATCGCGTCGTTGGAATCGGTCATCTTTTCGAACGCGATCGTAGCCTCCTAGATTTAGAGGACTTACCAACCGATTGGGAGGCCGAACGTGAACATGTCGGAGCCGCTTGGATACGGACAAAGTGCGATCTACAAGATGCATAACGCGCAACCCGGTCATTGACGCGTAACTCGGCTTGGTACGGCGGATCGACAGAGTCAACGCGTAAGCCGGCTTGGCGCATAACTTGCTCAGCAAGTAGCCCGCATGAGCAAAGCGATATGCGGGAACGGTGAAGACCCGGATATCGCTTCGCTCATCCGGGCTACGTGAGAAGCGGCGCGGTTTTTCCGAATTTGGACTTGCCAAAAGCGCACCGCATGCAACAATTTCCTGGACAGCCCGGCGTGAGACCGGACAACCCAGGGAGAATGACATGAAGACCATGCTGCGCGCGACCCTCATCACGGCGATGTTGACAGGGTCCGCGGTCGCGCTGACCGGCGAGCGGATGGCGGAAATCCCGCTCGACAAGATGTCGCCCGCTCAGCGAAGCATTGCCGATGCGATCCTGTCCGGCCCCCGCAAGTCGATGGGTGGACCGTTCAACGCCTGGCTGCGCAGCCCCGCACTGGCCGACCGTCTGCAGAAGGTCGGCGAATATGTCCGGTTCGACAGTTCGCTCGACAGGCGCGTCAATGAGATGGCCATCATCATGACCGCGCAGTACTGGGGCTCGCAATATGAATGGCACGCCCACGCGCCCTTGGCGATCAAGGCCGGCCTCGATCCCGCCATCGTGGCCGCGATCGGGGCCGGGCAAAAGCCGGAGCAGATGCAGGAGGATGAAGCCATAGTCTGGGAATTCACCACCCAGCTGCGGCGCGACCACGGCGTCGACGATGCGATCTACGCCAAGGCGCTGGCTAAATTCGGCGAAGCGGGCATCATGGACCTGGTCGCCGTCAACGGCTATTACGACGTGGTGTCGATGACGCTCAACGTCGCCCATGTGGCGCCGCCGGCCGATGCGGAATTTCCCTTCAAGCAGGCCGGCCGCTAGTCTGCAGGCGGCGAGTAGCCCGCATGGGCAGAGCGATATGCGGGAACCGGTGAAGACCCGGATATCGCCTCGCTCATCCGGGCCTACGCTGTTAGAATCCGCGGCGGTAGGATGGGTTGAGCACTTGCGAAACCCATCAGCCGAGGGTGCTTGTATTGATGGGTTTCGCTGCGCTCAACCCATCCTACAGTTCTGATATGCCATAGCTCCAACAACCTACATAGGGAGGAAATGATGACGACCATGGATATCGCTAACAAACTCGTCGCCCTTTGCCGCGAAGGCAAGAACGAAGAAGCCCTGCGCGTTCTCTACGCGGAAGATGCGGTGAGCGTCGAAGCTGGCGCGCCTCCAGGCGAAGACCCTGAGAGGAAAGGCTTGGCCGCCATCCGGGCAAAAAGCGAATGGTGGTATGCCAATCACGACATTCACGGGGTAACGATTACAGGCCCTTGGCCGCATGGCGACCGTTTTATCGTCGGATTCAAGATCGATGTAACGCCGAAAGCCACAGGTCAACGATTCCAGATGGAGGAAATGGCCCTCTATACCATCCGTAACGGTAAGATTGTCCGCGAGGAGTTCTTCTATCACATGGGCGGATAGCGGCGGTAGGATGGGTTGAGCGCTTGCGAAACCCATCCGCCAAGTGTGCTTGTATTGATGGGTTTCGATGCGCTCAACCCATCCTACAGATCTGCATACGGAGCCCGTCATGGCGAGGAGCCCTTCGCGACGAAGCCATCCAGCTTATTTCGGGCGCCAAGCTGGATTGCTTCGCCCAAGAGGGCTCGCAATGACGAAAGAGCAAGTTTCAAGCATCACCTACGCCGCCGCCTGCTCGCGCGGCTGGTAGATGGCGATGTGCTGGCAATGCGCCAACGGGATGCTGCCGTTGGCGATCACCAGCGCGTCGAGTTCGACGAAGCGGTGGCCCTTCTTTTCGTAATTGGCCGTGACCCGCGCCCGCGCGGTCAGTTCGTCGCCGATGGCGAACGCCGACAACAGCTGCATGCGGCTGCCGACATGAATCCAGGGGCCGAGGATGGCGTTGTCGACCAACAGCTTGTTCATCACCCGCTGACAAAGACCGGGATGGCCGAGGCGCTCGCGTGAATAGAGCGCGTCGCGCTCGCGGATATCGCTGAGATAATCCTCCGCCGCGGCACCGTCCCAGCGCCGCGGCAGCGTGCCGAGCCATTGGCCGGGTGGATAGGAGGCCGCATCGACCGGCCGGCGCTCGCTGACCACTGCTGCCTCGATGAAATCCGAAAGCGCGATCGCCGGCGCCCGCGCCGGCATCGAGGCGGTGCCGGTGGCGCAGAGTTCGCCGCGGCTCTCGACCTCGATCGTCAGCACGCCGCCATTGTCGGCCGCCGTGACCTCGGCGCTGTCGCCGTCATAGACCGGCTTGACAAAGCGCGCCTCGATCAGGCCGCGGTCAAGAAAGGCCCTGCCCCAGTTTCGCACCGGCAGATGGATCATATAGGCCATCACATCGACGCCCGGCACCAGCCCGCCCGAAAAGCCGAAGCGGCGCGCGACGCTGTCATCATGCATCTTGTTTTCGGACAATTTGGCGGTGTTGTAGGCCTCGACGCGGTAGTTCTCGAGCCGGCTTGTCATGCGGTTTCCCTGCTGAATTCGAACCTCAGGGGATCATGGTACGCCCGGCAAAAGGCTCGGCAAACAGATTCCTGGCAAACAGATTCCTGGCACGCGGGTTCCTGGCAAGCGCGTTCGAAGGGCCGGTTCCACTCGCCTTTTGCAGGCCGATAGGGTACCACGCGGATCTCGGCGCAGCCGCCGTTCCACCAAAGTTGAGCCCCCTTGAGCACCACCCGCATCTATGTCGACGCCGACGCCTGCCCGGTCAAGGACGAAATCTACAAGGTCGCCAGCCGCCACGGCCTGCCGGTCAGCGTGGTCGCCGGCCAATTCATCCGGGTGCCGCCGGACCCCTCGATCGAGCGCGTCGCCGCCGGCTCCGGGATGGACGCCGCCGACGACTGGATCGCGCAACGCGCCGGCCCCGGCGATATCGTGATTACCTCAGACATCCCGCTGGCGAGCCGCTGCGTCAAGGCGGGCGCCGAGGTGATCGCGCCGAATGGCAAGCCGTTTACGGAACAATCGATCGGGATGACCCTTGCCGTACGCAACCTGATGACCGATTTGCGCGCCTCGGGCGAAGTCACCGGCGGTCCGCGCTCGTTCGCAGCCCGTGACCGTTCCGCCTTCCTGTCCGCGCTCGACCAGACCATCCGCCGCATCCAGCGCCAGCGCGCCGGGCAATCGGCGCCCCACTCAAGCTAAATCGAGACATCATGGCGCCTCCGCTGATCCAGTTGAAGAATATCGCACTCACCTTCGGCGGCACGCCGCTGTTGTCGGGCGTCGAATTGTCGGTATCCACGTCCGAACGGGTCTGCCTGATCGGCCGCAACGGGTCGGGCAAGTCGACGCTGCTGAAGATCGCCGCCGGAACCGTCGAGCCTGATTCCGGCAGCCGTTTCGTGCAGCCCGGCGCCACCATCCGCTATCTGCCGCAGGAGCCGGATTTTACCGGGTTTGCCACCACGCTCGGCTATGTCGAGGACGGTCTTGGGCCCGGCGACGACCATTATCAGGCCCGCTACGTGCTGGAGCAACTCGGCCTGCATGGCGAGGAGGATCCCGCGCATCTCTCCGGCGGCGAGGCCCGCCGCGCCGCGCTGGCGCGGGTGCTGGCGCCTTCGCCCGACATCCTGCTGCTCGACGAGCCCACCAACCATCTCGACCTCACCACCATCGAATGGCTGGAGAGCGAACTCGGCAGCCGGCGCAGCGCGCTTGTCATCATCAGCCACGACCGCCGCTTCCTGTCGAACCTGTCGCGCGCCACCGCCTGGCTCGATCGCGGCCAGATCCGCCAGATCGACCGCGGCTTTGCCGGGTTCGAAGCCTGGCGCGACGAGGTGCTCGCCGAGGAAGAGCGCGACCAGCACAAGCTCGACCGCCGGATCGTCAACGAGGAGCACTGGCTGCGCTACGGCGTCTCCGGCCGGCGCAAGCGCAACGTCAAACGGCTCGGCAATCTGCATGCGCTGCGCCAGCAGCGCCGCGACTACCGCGGCGCCGCCGGCCAGGCCAATCTCGCCGCCGCGGAAGCCGACAAATCCGGCAAGCTGGTGATCGAAGCCAAGAACATCACGCGCAGCTATGGCGACCGCAAGATCGTCGACGATTTCTCGATCCGCATCCAACGCGGCGACCGCATCGGCATTGTCGGACCGAACGGCGCCGGCAAGACCACGCTGATCGAGATGCTGACCGGCGCCAGCCCGCCGGACAGCGGCACGCTGCGGCTCGGCGCCAACATCGAAATGGCGACGCTTGACCAGCACCGCGAAAGCCTCGATCCGAAATCGACCCTCGCCGAGGCGCTGACCGGCGGCCGCGGCGACCACGTCATGGTCGGCGGCAAGCCGAAGCACGTCGTCAGCTACATGAAGGATTTCCTGTTCGCCCAGGAACAGATGCGCACGCCCTTGGAAGTGCTCTCCGGCGGCGAGCGCGGCCGGCTGATGCTGGCCCGCGCTTTGGCAAAACCGTCCAACCTGCTGGTGCTTGACGAGCCGACCAATGACCTTGATCTGGAAACCCTCGACGTGCTGGAGGAAATGCTCGGCGACTATGAGGGCACGGTGATCCTGATCAGCCATGACCGCGATTTCCTCGACCGCGTGGTGACCTCGGTGATCGCCCCGGAAGGTGACGGCCGCTGGGTCGAATATGCCGGCGGCTACAGCGACATGCTGGCGCAGCGCGGCGCCGACCTGAAACGCGGGGCCGCCAAGGCGACCGCCCCTGAGGACCGGGTAGACAGTAAAACCGCTGGCCGATCCGCGCCTTCCCGGCGCAAGCTGAATTTCAACGAAAAGCACGCGCTGGAAACCCTGCCCAAGACCATGGCCAGATTGCAGGCCGAGATCGCCAAACAGCAGCGCCTGCTCGACGATCCCAAACTGTTCAGCAAGGATCGCAAGAAATTCGATCAAGCCTCGGATGCGCTGAACAAAGCCCAAAAAGAACTGCAGCAGGCCGAGGACCGCTGGCTTGAACTTGAAGTGTTGCGCGAAGAAATCGAACAGGCCTGAGCATGACCACGGCGCTGGCCGCGAAAATCGCCCGCGACTACGGCACGCCCGTAGCCGTCATCGACATGGACCGCGTCGAGCGCAACATCGCAAGGATTCAGGCCGCCTGCGACGCCGCGGGGCTTGCCAACCGTCCGCATATCAAGACCCACAAGAGCCCGCACTTGGCCAGGCTGCAGATCGAAGCCGGCGCCCGCGGCATTACCTGCCAAAAGCTCGGCGAAGCCGAGATCATGGCGGAGGCCGGCATCGACGACATCCTGATCAGCTATAATCTGATCGGCGAGGAGAAGATGGCGCGGCTCGGCGCGCTGCAGGCCCGCGCCAGCGTCACCGTCGCCTGTGACAATGAGGTGGTGATCCAAGGCCTGCCGCGGGCCGCCGCCCGCTCCGGCCGGCCGCTAGCGGTGGTGGTCGAATGTGATACCGGGCGGCAACGCGCCGGCGTCGAAACGCCGGCCGAGGCGGTCGCGCTGGCGCGCCGGATCGCCGCCTCGAACGGTCTGAGATTTGCCGGTTTCATGCTGTATCCGACCGAGAGCGGCTGGACGGAGGCGCAGCGTTTTCTCGATTCTGCGCTGGCCGGCGTGCGCGCCGAGGGCCTCGACGCCGCGATCATCTCCACCGGCGGCACGCCGAACCTGAGAAATCTCGGCCAACTGCAGGGCGCCACCGAGCATCGGCCCGGCACCTATATCTACAATGACCGCATGCAGGTCAAAGCCGGCGTCGCGCAATGGGATGACTGCGCGCTTCAGATCTACTCAACCGTGGTCAGCCGCGCTGCAGCGGATCGCGGCATTCTCGATGCTGGCTCCAAAACCCTGACCTCGGACACCGGCGGCGGCCTCGATGGTTTTGGACTGATCCTCGAACATCCCGAAGCGAAGATCGCGCGCTTCGCCGAGGAACACGGCTTTCTCGATCTCGTCAGCAGCAACACCCGCCCCGCGATCGGCGACGTCGTCCGCATCATCCCGAACCATGTCTGCGTCGTCGTCAACATGATGGACGAGGTGGTGATGGTGCGCGGCGAGGAGATCATCGGCACACTGCCGGTGGCCGCGCGCGGCCGGCTGCGCTGATCTCAGCTGCCCGGGCGCTGTGATGGCACACAATCTCTGATCTTCAAAATTTCCTTGCCGGAATCGCCTTGCGCATTTGGTGACGGAAACAATTCCAACGCAAAGCCGAGGCGATTTTACGGATCATGAAGACGACAGCCGCGCTCTGCATCCGCAGTGGATGACGGCTGTTCTTCCAAGCTCGTCGCACGTGCATCGGCTTGCCGTGCCAACTTGCAATTTGCGGTCTTCATGTGTCGCTCTCGCCACAGCTTGGGGCTTTTGGAGGCCGAACAAATTCCGAACACATCCGGGCCGCAGTTCCGCCCGGCGCGCGCACGTAAATCTCCTCAGGATTGTTCAGTTGGAGTGCAAGCGTGATGAAAATCAGAGAGATTTTAGCCGGGACGATGTTGACGCTCGCCACAATCGGAGCAGGTGCGGCAGCGGCGGCGGATCTACCGACGCGGGTCTACAAGGCTCCGACCATGGCGGCTCCCGTCGCCTCGACGTGGACCGGTTGCTATATTGGCGCGGAAGGCGGCGGTGCCTGGGGCTCCAGTCGACAAGTGTCCGCAGGCATGCCAACAGCTGGGCTGCCCATCACCAACAATTTCGGCTTGAGCGGCGGCACGGTCGGCGGCACGGTTGGCTGCAACTATCAGGTCAACAGCTGGGTGTTCGGTATCGAAAACGACATGTCCTGGACCAATGCCAAAGGCAATTCGCCCGATATGGTCCCCTTCAACCGATTTGCGGTTAGCCATACCAACCAGGATTGGCTTGATACGCTGCGTGGCCGGGTCGGCTTCAGCTGGGATCGCGCGCTGATCTACGGAACAGGGGGCGCAGCTTTCGCCGGCACTTCCGCGGTCATCTGCAATTCCGCCGTAGGTCTCTGCGGCAGCGATTCGCAAACCCGGACAGGCTGGGTGGCCGGTGCCGGCATCGAATATGCGGTGTGGAAGGACATCTCGCTGAAATTCGAATATCTCCATGCCGATTTTGGCTCAGCCCGCTACTTCAATACGCCCGTGCACCTCTTGCCCACCAGTACGATTGTGGCGAGGGAGGTCCGGCTGTCGGATGATCTCGTGCGCGTTGGTCTCAACTGGCGGTTTACGTCGTTACCGGGCATGTTCAACTTCAATCCGTGATAAATCGGCGCCACCGCAATAATGAAACGTGCTGCCCGCCGGATCCGAATGTGACGCGGGCGCCACAACCTGATCATTTCTGAACCGGACCAAATTCAACTCAAAGTCGCCGCAGTTCCGCCGGAGCCGCACAGCTAGATCAACCCATGGTTTAGCATTGGAGTCCGGCGGCATGATGATCCGAACCATCTGGCGTATGATCCCGGCGGCAATGGCTGTCTTTGTCATGGCTCCGTCGCGGGCGGCCGATCTCGCGGCGAAGGCCGTTAACGCGGCCCCGGACATGATCCCCGCCGACGCGACCTGGAGCGGCTGCACCATTGGCTTGGAGGGCGGCGGCACGCAGGGCTCGAGCCGTCACGTGGCGAACTCGCCCGACCCCGCGATCAACGGAATGCCGATCACCAACACGTTCAGCCTGAGCGGCGGCCTGGTCGGCGCGGCGGCCGGCTGCAACTATCAGGTCAACCGGCTGGTGTTCGGCATCGAAAACGACTTCTCCTGGACCAATCTGCGCGGCACCGCGCCCGACATGGCGCCCTTCAGTACCATGAACTCAAGCCAGACCAGCGCGAAATGGCTCGATACACTACGGGGCCGCGCTGGCTTTGCCTGGGGTCACAGCATGCTCTATGCAACCGGCGGAGCGGCCTTCACGAGCACCGCCGCCAATATCTGCGATATCACCACCGGTGCCTGTGTCAGCAACGCGCGGACGCGGTCCGGCTGGGTGGCCGGCGCCGGCATAGAAGTTGCGATGCTGAGCGATGTTTCGCTGAAGCTGGAATATCTCCACGCCGACTTCGGCAGCCAAAGTTATTTCAACACGCAGGTCGCGCTCGGCCAGGTCACCGTCATCACGCGCAACGTCCGGCTCACCGAGGATATCGTTCGTGCCGGCATCAACTGGCGGTTTACGTCGTTTTCAGGAATGATCGCCGGCGGTCCATAGATAATGGAATGAGTGAGGCCGCCTCGGCGACCCCACTCTGTCCGATTTTAATGTTCCCACCAGAACCAATCGGCGTGGGAGCGGCGCCAATCGGCGTGACGCTGCTGGTTCTGACCAATCAGAATGCCAAAACGAACGCAGGCGCGACGGTCGCCTTTGTTGCAGAGCTCATGGAAACCGATCATCTCGGCTTCGGCGTTGTTCTGGGCATACGCATAGGACGGAATGGTAATGGCGGTGGCTGTCACCGCCCCGATCATCGCAGCGGCCGCCATCCAAGATTTCAGGGACATTTTCTCTCCTGTTGAATATGACATCAGCAAGGCAGCGATTACTGCATGGCCGCTGAACGGAATCTGAACGTCATGATTCGACTTTGCGGTTTCTTGATGCCTCAGGACCGGCCTGAAGCGGGGAGATCAGGCGAGCCGAGCCATCGCAATGCGCCGTTCGCCGCAGCCGTACCGGTTGCAAAACACGCCTGCAGCAGATAGCCGCCGGTCGGCGCCTCCCAGTCGAGCATCTCGCCCGCGGCAAATACACCGGGCCGGCGGCGGATCATGAAATTTGCATCAAGTTCATCGAAGCAAATACCGCCGGCGCTTGAAATCGCCCGCGCGATCGGCGCCGTGCCGTCGAGCCGAACCGGCAGGGCGTTGATCCATTCGGCGAGCTGCGCCGGCGACAGCGACGACAGCCTGGCGCCCGCGCCGATGGCGGCCTCCTGCAACAAGCCGATACCGACCGGTGAAAGATGCGCCGTCTTGCGCAGCCAGTTCGAGAAGGACTGCTTGCGCTTCGGCGCCGACAGTCTGGCGATCAGTTCGTTCTCTCCGAGATCGGGCAATAAAGCCACCTGCAGGCGTGCATGCCCCTGAACGGCGATCTTGTCGCGCAGCTCCGCCGACAGCGCATAGACCGCGCCGCCCTCGATCCCCGCGCGGGTGATGACCGCTTCACCGCGCACGCTGCGCGGACCGAACGACAGCGCGACATTCTTCAGCGGATGGCCTTCGAAGCGATCGCGAAAAAGATCCGACCATGCGACCTCGAAACCGCCATTGGCGGGCTTCAGCGACGCGACCCTCACGCCCGCGGCCTCGATGGTTTTCACCCATGCCGCATCGGAGCCGAGCCGCGGCCAGCTGGCGCCGCCGAGCGCCAGCACGGTCGCCGCCGCGGCCACGATGTGCTCTCCCTCCGGCGTCTGAAACACCAGCCGCCCGTCCGCCTGCCAGCCGGTCCAGCGATGCCGCAGCCGCAACCGCACCCCCATGGCGTCGAGCCGCCGCAGCCACGCCCGCAACAGCGGCGAGGCCTTCATGGCGTCCGGAAACACCCGCCCGCTGGAGCCCACAAAGGTCGGCTGCCCCAATGCCGCGCTCCAGGCGCGTAGCGCATCCGGCGAAAACGCGCTGATCGCGGCAGAGAGATGCGGCTTCGCCTCGCGGTAGCGTTCGAGAAACACCTCCAGCGGTTCGCTGTGCGTCAGATTGAGCCCGCCGCGCCCGGCCATCAGGAATTTGCGGCCGGCGGACGCCATCGCCTCATAGACCGTGACATCCGCTCCGCCCCGCGCCAGCACCTCGGCCGCCATCAGGCCGGCCGGGCCAGCGCCGATGACGGCGACTGGCACATCGGACAAATTCACGAGGTAGGGCCTGGTGACTACAGCTTGATCCCCAGCCGCGCCGCGGCCTGGCCGACATATTTCTGGGTCTGCTGGAACGCGCCCTCCAACGCCCTCGCCTTGGACATGTCGCTGATCTCAGCGAAATGAGCGGCGACCGCGTCGGGCGTCCAGTCGGATTCGGCCAGGTTGATGCCTTCGGTTTCCATGACCCTGATCACCGCGAACGAGCCTGCGCCGGCGCCCATGATGGTGCGCGTCGGCGCGTCTTCACCGAGCAGATAAAGCACCGCGGGCGTGATCGCTTCCGGCTTCATCAGCTGCAGCGCCTGCGGCGGCAGCAATTCCGCGGTCATCCTTGTCGCCGCGGTCGGCGAGATCGTGTTGACGCGGATGTTGGTCTTGCGGCCCTCCTCGGCCAGCACATTCATCAGGCCGACCATGCCGGTCTTCGCCGCCCCGTAATTGGCCTGGCCGAAATTCCCGAACAGCCCGGAGGACGAGGTGGTCAGCACGATGCGGCCGTAATTGCGCGCCCGCATGCCCTCCCACACCGCCTTGCAGCAATAGAAGCTGCCGGTCAGATGGACGTCGAGCACTTTGGCAAAATCCGCGACTTCCATCTTGGCAAAGGACTTGTCGCGCAGGATGCCGGCATTGGCGCACAACACATCGACGCTGCCCCATTCCGTGGTGGCGCGCTCGACCATCGCCTTGACCTGCTCAAAATTGGAGACGTCGGCGCCGTCGGCGATCGCCACCCCGCCGGCCCGGCGGATTTCCTCGACCACGCTTTCGGCCGGCGTCAGCGAGCCGCCGGTGCCGTCGCGGGCGCCGCCGAAATCATTGACCACGACCTTGGCGCCCCTTTTGGCCAGCCCGAGCGCGTGGGCGCGTCCCAGTCCATTGCCGGCGCCGGTGACGATGGCTGTGCGTCCGTCAAACCTGATGGTCATGAATGCCTTTCCTCACTTTTCAAGCAAAATAGATCAGGCCGAGCCAGTCGGCGACCAGCGCGGGCTTTTCCTCGCCTTCGATTTCGACGCTGACCTGGGTGCGGGACAGCAACTCGGTCGGCTTGCGCAATCTGGCCTCGGCCAGCGTGAAGCGGCCGCGGACTCGCGACCCCGCGCGCACCGGCGAGATGAAGCGCAATTTATCGAAGCCATAGTTCACCCCCATGGTGGTGCCCTCGATCACCGGCATCACTTCATAGGACATGATGCTCATCAGCGACATCGTCAGGAAGCCATGCGCCACCGTGGTACCGAACGGGGTTTCCGCCTTGGCCCGCGCGGGATCGACATGGATGAATTGATGATCTTCGATCACGTCGGCATAAACGTCGATCCGCTTCTGATCGACCAGATGCCAACTGGACACACCGACCTCATGGCCGACCATGTCCTGATAGGCTTGACGCGCAATCGGCGGCTTCTTCCAGACTTCATTCATGACTCAGTGCTCCATTGCCCCGGCCGACCGCGTCGTGTGCAGCTCCGGGAAATCCTCTTCGCGAAATTCGGCGCCGCGCAGCGCGTCCTCGCGGTCATTGACGTGTTCGAGCCGGCGCAATTGCACCCGGCGGATCTTGCCCGAAATCGTCTTCGGCAATTCGCTGACCAGTTCGATCCGCCGGATCCGCTTGAACGGCGCGAGCCTGGTGTGCAAATGCTGAAAGATCGACAGCGCGGTCGCCGCCGAACGCTCCGCGCCCGCCACCAGGAGCACATAGGCCTTGGGGACGGCCAGGCGAATCGGATCGGGGCTGGGAACCACGGCGGCCTCCGCAACGGCTTCGTGTTCGAGCAGGATGCTCTCGAGCTCGAACGGGCTGATGCGATAGTCTGAGGATTTGAACACGTCGTCGGAGCGGCCGACAAAGGTCAGGTAACCCTCCTCGTCCGCAAACACCACATCACCGCTGCGATAGAGATCGCCATCGGCGCCGCTGAGCTCACCGAGCTCGCCCTGATAGCCCTGCATCAGGCCCGCGGGCCGGTCGGCCCCGAGCACCAGGGTGACCTCGCCCTCTGTGGCGCTGTGCCCGTCGCCGTCGGTGATGCGGACCTGGTAGCCAGGCAGTGGACGGCCCATCGATCCGACCTTGACCTTCTGCCCCGGCGAATTGCCCGCCAAGGCCGTGGTCTCGGTCTGGCCGTAGCCGTCGCGGATGGTCAGTCCCCAGGCCGCGCGGACCTGGTCGATCACCTCGGGATTGAGCGGCTCGCCGGCGCCGCAGACCTCGCGCAGGCTGACCTTGAAGGTAGCAAGCTTCTCCTGGATGAACAGCCGCCACACCGTCGGCGGCGCGCACAGCGTGGTGACGCCGCATCGGCCGATGGTCGCCAGCAGTGCCTTGGCGTCGAAGCGCGGCTGGTTGACCACGAACACGGTGGCGCCGGCATTCCAGGGCGCAAAGAAGCAGCTCCAGGCATGCTTGGCCCAGCCTGGCGAGGAGATGTTCAGGTGGATGTCGCCGGGCACGAGCCCAAGCCAGTACATCGTCGACAGCCCGCCTATGGGATAGCTGCGCTGGCTGTGCCGCACCAGTTTGGGTTTTGCCGTGGTGCCTGACGTGAAATACAGCAGCATGGGATCGTCAGGCGATGTCGGGCCGTCAGCCGTAAAGGCTTCGGCATAGTCTGCGGCCTGCTCATAGGCCAGCCAGCCCTCAGGCTTCGAGGATGCGTTGACGACGATGCGAACCAGATGGTCGCCGCCGAGACCATCGAATTTTGTCACCTGGTCCTGCGACGCCACCACCACCTTGGCGCGGCCACGGTCGAGCCGGTCGCGCAGTTCGTCCGGGGTCAGCAGCGTGGTCGCAGGGATGACCACCACGCCGAGCTTCATTGCCGCCAGCATGGTTTCCCAGAGGGGTACGACATTGCCGAGCAGCAACAGCAGATGATCGCCGCGCCTGAGGCCCTGCGCGCGCAGGAAATTGGCGACCTGGTTGGAGCGGCGCGACAGCGCCGCGAACGACAATTTGGTCTCGCGGTTGCTGCCGGCATCGACGATCCACAGCGCCGTCCGGTCCCCGCTCTCGGCATGCGCCAGCTCCGCATCAAACCAGTCGAGCGCCCAGTTGAACGGCACCGGATCCGGCCAGCGGAATTCCGCCACCGCCCTGTCGTAGTCGGTGCGGTGCGCGAGGAGGAATGCGCGGGCTTCCTGGAAGGTGGTCATGGCCTGCTCTCGCTTAGCTTCCGGCGAGCGCGCGGACATGCTGGATGATGGCGGAGAAATCGACGCCACCCTGGCCGCTCGCCTCGAAGGTCTGGTAGATTTCCTGCGCGTGGCGGCCGAGCGGGGTTGATGCGCCGGCAGCCTTGGCGGCATCCTGGGCCAGCGTCAGATCCTTGAGCATCAGGGCCGAGGCAAAGCCGGGCTTGTAGTCATTGTTGGCCGGCGAGGCCGGTACCGGCCCGGGCACCGGGCAATAGGAGGTCAGCGACCAGCATTGCCCCGACGAGGTCGAGGCGACATCGAACAGCGCCTGGTGCGACAGGCCGAGCTTTTCGGCGAGCGCAAAGGCCTCGCTGACCGCGATCATGGAAATGCCCAGAATCATGTTGTTGCAGATTTTGGCCGCCTGCCCCGCGCCATTGCCGCCGCAATGGACGATCTTCCGGCCCATGTTTTCCAGAACCGGCCTCGCTGCCGCAAAGGCCCTGTCATCGCCGCCCGCCATGAAGGTCAGGGTCGCGCCCTTGGCGCCGCCGGTGCCGCCGGACACCGGCGCATCGACCGACAACACATCGTACTTCGCCGCCAGGGCATGGGCCTGCCTGGCGCTTTCAACGTCGATGGTCGAACAGTCGATGATCAACGCTCCCCCGGCCATCGCCGGCAGTATCTCGGTCCAGACCGACAGCACATGCCGGCCCGCCGGCAGCATGGTGATGACGACATCGGCGTCCTTGACCGCGGCCGCAGCGCTGTCGGCAATTGCGGCACCGTCGGCCTTGGCCTGGCTGCAGGACGCGGCGCTCAGATCGAAACCGGTAACAGCGTGACCGGCCTTGACCAGATTGGCCGCCATCGGACCGCCCATATTGCCGAGACCGATAAAAGCGATAGTGGCCATGTTGATTTCCTCTGCTTGAGCCTTTTTGGTCTTATGTAGCAAACACCAGTTCGTCGCCGCCGATCTCGGCGAAATAAGGCGCTATGATCGCGGGCGTGACATCCTCGACGGCGGCCGGCGACCAGCGCGGGTTGCGGTCCTTGTCGATCACGGCGGCGCGCACGCCCTCGCGGAAATCGTCGCTGCGAAACACTTCCAGCGCGGCACGATATTCCCTTATCAGACATTCCTCCAGGGAGGCCGAGCCGCGCGCCAGCCGCAATAATTGCAAGGCGACCACCATGCCGCGCGGCGACTTGGCCAGCAACGCCTGCAGCGTCGACTGCGCCAGTTCAGAGCCGTCCTGGCGCAGGCCGGCAAGGATTTGCAGCATGCTGTCGGCGCCGAACCAGCGATCAATCGTTGATTGCATCGCGGCCACCGGGCCTGAGCGCTCAGAGGTCGCGCAGCCCTCGATCAGGGCGGTGACTTCGACAGAGCTCGCACGGGCACCAAGCCCGGTCAGCCGCTCGCGCAGCGCGGCAAGATCGCTGGACGCCACCACCGCATCGGCAAAGCCGGCAAACACCGCATCCGGGCCATTCATGGTCTGGCCGGTCAATGCGAAATAGGTCCCGATCTCGCCGGGCGAGCGCGACAACAACCAGGTGCCGCCGACATCCGGAAAAAACCCGAGCCCGACCTCGGGCATCGCCAGCCTTGTGCGTTCGGTCACCACGCGATGGGCGCCATGCGCCGAGAGGCCGACGCCGCCGCCCATCACGATGCCGTCCATGAAGGCGACATAGGGTTTTGCCAATCGGGCGATGCGGGCGTTGAGGATGTATTCCTCGCGCCACAGCACCCTGCCGAGATCGCCCTCAACCCTGGAGCTTTCGTAGAGCGCCCGGATATCGCCGCCGGCGCACAGGCCACGGTCGCCGGCGCCTTCGAGCAGGATCAGGCCGATTCCAGGATCGGCCTCGAAGGCGTCGAGCGCCTTGTCGATGTCGCGAAACATCTCAAGCGTAACGGCATTGATCGCTTTCGGGCGGTTGAGCCTGATGATGCCGGCACCGCCCTCGCGCCGCGTGATCAGGTCGGGTTCGGAAGCGGCGGCGACGACAGCCGTCATCGTGCGCCCTCGATCAGCTTGCGGGAGACGATCAGCCGCATGATCTCGTTGGTGCCTTCGAGAATCTGGTGCACGCGCAGATCGCGGACGATTTTTTCGATGCCATATTCGCTGAGATAGCCGTAGCCGCCGTGCAATTGCAGCGCCTGATTGGCGACCTCGAACCCGACATCGGTGCCGAAGCGCTTGGCCATCGCGCAGAGCATGGTGGCATCCGGGTCCTTGCGGTCAAGCGCGGCCGCCGCGCGCCAGACAAAGGTCCGCGCCGCCTCCAATTCGGTCGCCATGTCGGCGAGGCGAAACTGCAGCGCCTGGAATTCGTCGAGCCTTTTGCCGAACGCCTTGCGTTCCTTCATGTAGAGCAGCGACTTGTCGAGCGCACTTTGCGCGCCGCCGAGCGAGCAGGCCGCGATGTTGATGCGGCCGCCATCAAGCCCGGCCATCGCGATCTTGAAGCCGATGCCTTCCTCGCCAAGACGGTTTTCGACCGGCACACGCGCATTCTCGAACACGACCGCGCGCGTCGGCTGCGCGTTCCAGCCCATCTTGCGCTCATTAGCGCCGAACGACAGCCCCGGCGTGCCGGCTTCGACCACGAGGGTAGAGATGCCGCCGGGGCCGTCGCCCCCGGTCCGCGCCATCACCACATAGAGATCGCTTTGGCCGGCGCCTGAAATGAACTGCTTCTGGCCGTTGAGCACGTAATGATGGCCGTCGCGCACCGCGCGGGTGCGCAGCGCCGCCGCGTCCGATCCGGAGCCGGGCTCGGTCAGGCAATAGCTCGCCAACAGATCCATGCGGCAGAGCTTCGGCAGCCAATTCTGGCGTTGGCTGTCGCTGCCATAGGCGTCGATCATCCAGGTGGCCATGTTGTGGATCGAGATGAAGGCCGATACCGTCGGGCAGCCCTGCGCCAAGGCCTCGAAGATCAGCGCCGCATCGAACCGGGTCAGCGCCGAGCCGCCGACATCGTCGCGGATATAGATGCCGCCGATGCCGAGCGCGGCGGCCTCGCGCATCACGTCGACCGGCAGATGCTTGTCCTCATCCCAGCGCAACGCGTGCGGCGCGATCTTTGCCGCGGTGAACACCCGCGCCATGTCGCGCACCGCGATCTGGTCCTCGTCGAGGGCGAACTGCATCTGTTCAATTCATCGTCGGAATCGAGAACTCCGCGCCTTCCTTGACGCCGGAGGGCCAGCGCGCGGTGACGGTCTTGGTCTTGGTGTAGAAGCGGATCGAATCCGGGCCGTGCTGGTTGAGATCGCCGAAGCCGGATTTCTTCCAGCCGCCGAAGGTGTAATAGGCGATCGGCACCGGGATCGGCACATTGATGCCGACCATGCCGACATTGACCTTGGCGGCAAAGTCGCGCGCGGCGTCGCCGTCGCGGGTGAAGATCGCGACGCCATTGCCGTAATCATGCTCGGAGGGCAGGCTCAGCGCCTCCTGGTAGTCATGGGCCCGCACCACCGACAGCACCGGTCCGAAGATTTCCTCCTTGTAGATCCGCATGTGTTTTGTCACGTTGTCGAACAGGCACCCGCCCATGTAAAAACCGTTCTCGTAGCCCTGCATCTTGAATCCGCGGCCGTCGACCGCAAGCCTGGCGCCCTCCTGAATGCCGATCTCGACATAGTTCTTGACGCGATCGAGGGCCTCCCGGGTCACCAGCGGACCGTAATCGGCGGAGGGATCAATCGAGGTGCCGATCTTCAGACTTTCAACCCGCGGGATCAGCTTCTCCATCAGCCGGTCGGCGGTGCTCTTGCCGACGGGGACCGCGACCGAGATCGCCATGCAGCGCTCGCCGGCCGAGCCATAGCCGGCGCCGATCAGCGCATCGACGGTC
>Ga0302319_10005448_pt1 | contig 25578 bp, 19 predicted proteins | sample Bog_T0_2_FD_203319 | JGI IMG/M metagenome (GOLD analysis project Ga0302319, IMG submission 203319) | Peat permafrost microbial communities from Stordalen Mire near Abisko, Sweden - Bog_T0_2 | ecosystem: Environmental > Terrestrial > Soil > Wetlands > Peat | place: Sweden: Abisko, Stordalen Mire...
AAGAGTAACTTGAGCAGGAGGTCCGGGCGTATATGTTACGAAACAAGAAGTTGGGCAAGCTCGCAGTTCTAGGGACAGCGGTTGCGTGCGCGGTCTTCGTGCTTGCTGTAGGCGCGACGAGCTTCGCCAGCCCTTCCAAGACGGCCAGCGCCCAGAAGACCCACACCGTGAGGATTGCCGGCGGCACTCTCACACTGGCAGAGGCCGCAGCCGGCGGGCCGAACTACATCCTGCCGATGATGCCCGGCACTTACTTCAGTGTCGCCAACTTCCAGCTCATCTATGAGCTCTACCGCCCGCTTTACTGGTTCGGTCTCGGCAACACGCCGAACCTGAACCTGAAGCTCTCGATGGCCACGAACCCCGTTTACACAAACGGTGGCCGGACGGTCACAATCAGCCTGAAGAACTACAAGTGGAGCAACGGCACCCAGGTCACGTCTCAAGACGTCTTGTTCTGGATGAACATGCTCAAGGCGAACGCCACGAGCTGGGGCGGTTATGCCCCCGGCCCCGGCCAGTTCCCAGGTGACGTCACCAACGTCGTCACCCCGAACAAGACCACGGTCATCTTGAGCCTGGACGCCAGCTACAGCTCGTACTGGTTCACCTACAACGAACTGAGCCAGGTCTCGCCCCTGCCTATCGCCTGGGACATCACCAGCGCGACCGCAAAGCCCGGCTCGGGCGGATGCTCCTCGGCTGCCTACAAGGCGATCACGACCTCGTTCAACAAGGCCGGAGCACTGGTTGACGACTCCGCTTCCGCCAAGGCTTGCGGCGCGGTCTATGCCTTCTTGTCCGGCAAGACCGAAGCCGGCGACCTCGGTACCTATGCCACCAACCCGCTGTGGAAGATCGTGGACGGGCCGTTCAGCTTGACCCAGTACGACGCCACCGACAACGGTGCGACCCTGGTCCCGAACTCCAGCTACTCCGGTCCGGTCAAGTCGTCGCTCAACAAGCTCGTCTACGCCCCCTTCACGACCGACGCTTCTGAGTTCTTGGAGCTGCAAGGCGGCAACACCATCAACATCGGCTACGTCCCGCCCCAAGACCTGCCCCGCTACACCGGTGCTGCGTTCTCCAAGAGCGGCGCTCCGCTCGCTGGTAAGAACAACGCCCAGCTGGCCAGCAAGTACAACCTCGACCCGGTCTACCCCTGGGGCGTCAACTACTTCGCCCTGAACTACACCAACTCGGCCGATGCTCCTGTTTTCGACCAGCTCTACATCCGCCAGGCCATGCAGTCTTTGATGAACCAGTCGTTGTGGATCCAGCTCTACAACGCTGGCTACGGCGCTCCGACCTATGGCCCGGTGCCCGTGTACCCGCCGACCGACCTGGTCACCAAGGGCGAAAGCAACAACCCGTACCCCTACAGCCCGTCGCACGCCATCAGCCTGCTCAAGTCGCATGGCTGGAAGGTCGTGCCCAATGGCGTGACGACCTGCGTCGACCCGTCCAAGTGCGGTAAGGGCATAGCGAAGGGCGCCTCGCTCGAGTGGAACTACCTCTACTACAACGGCGCTGTCTCCTTTGACAACCAGATCAAGGAAATGGCCACCACGTGGGAGCAGGCAGGCATCAAGCTGAACCTCGAGGGCAAGAACTTCGGCGACGTCATCAGCACGTCCTTCACGCCTTGCGTGGCAGGCAAGTCCTGCCCGTGGGACATCGCCAACTGGGGCGGCGGCTGGATCTACTCACCTGACTTCTACCCGACCGGTGAGGAAATCTGGGCTACCGGCGCCGGCTCGAACGCAGGCCAGTACTCCGACACGACGGCCGACAAGCTCATCGTCGCCACCAACAAGACGTCATCGCTGACGGCCCTTTACACCTACGAGAACTACCTAGCCAAGCAGCTGCCGGTCATCTGGCAGCCGGAGACGGCCCTGCAGTTCAACGAGGTCAGCAAGGACGTCTGCGGATTCACGCCTCAGAACCCGAACTTCAGCTGGGAAGCTGAGAACTGGTACTTCTGCAAGACGGTCAAGTAGCTCTAAGTAGTCCGGTCCGGTTGTATTGACCGGGCGCTAGAAGACACGTTCTCCCGGGCCACGACCTTCGTCGTGGCCCGGGATGCGCGTGGCGTGGGCTTTTCGTGGGCGTCGGCGCACTTGGCGGGCCGCTCGGTCTCAAAAATGCGCCCTCGCCTCGCCTGTTAGCATCAGATGCCGGGTATCGGGCAAGGCACAGCGCTTTGTCCAGGGCAAGGAGTAGCGTATTGATCGGCTACCTGATTCGAAGGGTCATACAGGCGGTCATCGTCATTATTGGCGTGTGCCTTATAACCTTCGGTCTCTATCATCTGTTCCCAGGAGGCGCCCAGTCTGAGGCGCGCATCATCCTTGGGGCGCGTGCGACCCAGCCCCAGATAACCCAGTTCATCATTGCCAACGGCTTGAACAAGCCGATATGGACCCAGTTCTTCGTCCTTGTCGGCCACGTGTTCACCTTTAATCTTGGCTACTCCTACAAGCTCAACGAGCCGGTATCGACCGTCGTCCTGCAAAAGCTGCCGAAGACGGTGCTCCTGCTCGGGCTCTCAACCCTCCTCACGCTGATAGTCGCCATACCACTTGGGATATTCCAGGTGCTGCGGCGCAACAAGCCGTCCGACTACGCCCTCACGACCTTGTCGTTCATCTTCTACGCGACGCCGACGTTCTTCTTGGGAATAGTGCTGATTGAGGTCTTCGCCATTCACTGGCACATCTTCCCCCCCGAAGCCCCGCAGTCCGCCTCCATCGGTCAGATCCTCGCCGACTGGCGTGGTCTCGTGTTGCCGGTCGTGACTCTTGCCGCTGTCTATATAGCTGGCTTCAGCCGCTACATGCGGTCTTCAATGATGGAGGCCCTCACGGAGGACTATGTGCGGACCGCCAAGGCCAAAGGTCTCTCCGCCCGGCGGGTGAACTATGTGCACGCCCTTCGCAACGCCCTCATCCCGATTATCACCCTCCTCGGCTTGACGCTGCCGGCGATCGTGAGCGGCGCCCTCATCACCGAGTCCGTGTTCAACTACCCCGGCATGGGACTTGCGTTTTTCAACGCGGCGATCAACAACGACTTTCCCCTCCTCATCGGAACGGTGGTCGTCGCTGCCATGGCGACTGTCGTTGGGTCGCTGCTCGCAGACATCTTGTACGCCGTGCTCGACCCGAGGATCCGCTATGTGTAACGCGCCCTTGATCGCTGTGGTTCCCGAGTCGTCGAGGCCTCGGTGATCCCCCTTACGGGCGAGTCGCCCGACCAGGTCGTCGTCGACAGCCAGAGCGACCTCTCCGAGGCGGCAAGCTTGACCTCGGACACCCCGGAGGTTACCGAGGGAGGCGAAGCCGGCGGCATTGGCGGTCTCGGCAGGATCATTTGGCGTGTCTTTGCTGAGAACAAGCTGGCGCTCATCAGTATTGGTGTAGTCGTCTTCATGCTGCTCTTCTGCTTTGTCGGACCGCACATCTACTTCACGAACCAGACGGACCTGGTAGTGACGAATTTCAACGAGGTGCTGGCTCATCCGAGCGCGGCGCACTGGTTGGGCACCGACCCCAATGGCTACGACACCGTGGGCCGGCTCATGTTCGGCGGGGCGACTGCTCTCGAGATCGCCCTGTTGGCTGCTGGCATCGCCACCGTGTTCGGGGTCTTTTTCGGGGCGGTTTCTGGTTACGCCGGCGGCGTCGTCGATGCGATCATGATGAGGATCGTCGACACAGTGCTGTCGATCCCGGTGCTGTTCCTTCTCATCGTCATCGCGGCGATCCTCCACCCCTCGTTCTGGCTGATCGTGTTCATCGTGGCGCTGGCGGCCTGGCTCGTGCCGGCCCGTCTCATCAGAGGTGAGACGTTGACGCTTCGGACCCGTGAATATGTCCAGGCGGTCAGGGCTATGGGAGGTGGCGGCAGCCGTATCGTGGTCCGCCACATAATCCCGAACGCCGTCGGGACGATCATCGTGAACGCCACTTTCCAGGTCGCCGATGCCATCACCTTGCTCGCTGCTCTCGGTTTCCTTGGCTTCGGCGTGCCGCCGCCCGGTACGAGCTGGGGCCAGATGCTCTCCGACGGCATCAGCTACGCCCAGGAAGGCGCCTGGTGGCTCATCTATCCCGCAGGCATTTGCATCATCCTCGTTGTGGTCTCGTTCAACTACATCGGCGACGCATTGCGCGATGCCTTCGAGGTGCGTCTCCAGCGCCGCTGAAGTGCCCGCGCCGCTCAGGCGGCATCTCGGCCTAGTGGGCTTGAACCGGGCTCGCCGGCGCGCCCGTAGGGCCGAGAGATGGGCCCGATATCCGCGTTAGCTACGACCGATCAACCTGCGGTGACGCTTCAGTCTGATTAACGAGTCGTGCCGAACCACTCCGCGGCAGATCGCGTCGGGCTCCGGGTTGAAAGTGCTGCCTCGCCACCGGTTATACCTGGAGAATCAACTTCGGGGGGCGTAGGTTTGAGCAAAGATTCCATCCCTGCCGTCGGCGACGGCGAGCTCGTTTGGCTTGCGTGTACGTTTCCGCCTCCAGCAAGTCAGACGATAACCAGCCTGGTTGCGGTGAAGGCGCTGCCGGGCAGCCGGCGTCTAAGCGTGTCGCACGACGATGCGACGCAATCCTGATCTGTGTAGAATTGAAATAGTAATTCATCAGGCTATCTGTCGGACTAGTATGCGACAGACCGACTATGATGCGGTCATGGCACGACGGGACCTCAGGATGGCCCGGCGGGCGCTCGACCGGAGGCTCGACGTCGTTCGCCACTCGGAGGACGCCCTCGCGCGTCCGGCTGGCGGCTGGATCAAGGCCGTGCGAGAGGCTCTCGGAATGAGCACCGCTCAGTTCGCGCGACGCACGGGCACGCATCGCAGCGCCGCCTACATCCTCCAGGAGCACGAGCTCGACGAGGGCATCCGACTCTCTTCTCTCCGACGCGCCGCTGACGCCCTCGGTTGCCGGCTCGTCTACGCCCTCGTCCCGGACGAGAGCCTCCAGGCGACGGTAGAGCGGCGCGCCAGAGAGATCGCCCGGGCCCGGCTCGGGAGCGTCCTCCAGACGATGGCGCTCGAGGACCAGGCCATAGAAGAGAGTGAGGTCGCGGCGCAGATCGATGAGCTCGCTCGAACCCTCGTCGATTCCCGCGATCTGTGGGAGGAGCCCTGACAGACGCGCTGACGCCATCGGACACCACGCCGCTCGACCGAGACGAGGCCGAGGGACTGATCCCGAGCTGGGTTGCGACACGCGCCGACCTGAACGCGGCAGAGGCCTCAGGGATCGCGACGGGGAGAGCGTGGGCGCTAGGCCTCCACCTCGCCCCGGAGGCGATCTGCGAGTCGGCCTTCCTCCTTGAGCTCCACCGGAGATTGTTCGCCTCGGTCTGGACATGGGCGGGCAAGTACCGGCGTTTCGACAAGAACATCGGCGTCGACTGGCACTACGTGGGGGCCTTTGTCGAGGAAGTGCTCGCGGACTGTGGCGCTTGGATGGCCGACACTTCGCCCAAGCGGATGTCTGACGACGAGATCGCGGTCCGTCTCCACCACCGGCTTGTCGTGGTCCACTCCTTCCCCAACGGGAACGACCGCCACGCCCGAACGGTCGCTGACCTGCTCGCCGGCTCGCTCGATCTCCCGATGTTCTCCTGGGGAGGGCGTGGGAACCTCGCGAACCCCGGTGGCGCCCGCTCGGCCTATATCGCCGCCCTCGTGGCAGCCGACAACGGCAACCTCGCGCCCCTCGTCGACTTTGCCCGCTCCTGACCCTTGTCTTTTTGAAATGCAGCCGGCACTCGCGAGCGCGCGTCTTGGCTGTTCGACTGGATTTCCTGAAAGAACGCGCCCGATCACCCCGCAAATACCGGAAGAGCCGGATATAGCCCCTCCGGGCGAGGCGGGCGCCGACGAGGATCTTCTTTCCTGGACCGGCCGGGACTAGCTAGCCGGCACGGGCCTCAGGCTCCCTAACTGGCAGCGCTTCCCGTCGCGACCAGCGGAGCCGAGTCGGGCTGTTGGAGCGGGAAGTGGCAGGCGGCCAGGTGGTCGGCGCCGAAGGTGCGAAGCGGCGGCTCCTCGGCCGCGCACACGTCCTGAGCCGCTGGGCAACGGGTGCGGAAGCGGCAGCCCGAAGGCGGGATGAGCGCCGAGGGGAGCTCGCCAGAGATGTGCTGGCCCCGCCGGGACGCCGCAATGACCGGGTCCGGCACAGGGATGGTGTCGATGAGCCCCCGTGTGTAGTGGTGCGCCGGGGTTTCGTAGATCTGCTTGGCTGCTCCGACCTCGACAAGCTTGCCCAGGTACATCACTCCGATGCGGTCGGAGAGGAACTTGAGCACGGCAAGGTCGTGCGAGATCACGATGTAAGTGAGCCTGTGGGCCTGCTGCAGCGCCTTCATCATGTTGAGGATCTGGGACTGGATGGAGACGTCGAGGGCGGAGACGGGCTCGTCGGCGACGATGAGCCGGGGGTTCAAAGTGAGGGCGCGGGCAAACCCGATCCTTTGGCGTTGCCCACCGGAGAACTCGTGCGGGTAGAGGTCGATGGCCTTTTTCGCCAGTCCAACCTCATGCAACAGTCCGGCGACACGCTCCCACTGCTCTGTGCGCGACCCGATGTTCTGCACTTTTAGGGGCTCGCGCAGGATCGTGCCCACGCGCATGCGGGGGTCCAAGGAGGCGTACGGGTCCTGGAACATGATCTGGAAGTCACGCCGCCCTCGGCGAAGGGCCCCGCGCTTTAGGGTCGTGACGTCGGTGCCGTCGAAACGGATTGCCCCCGAGGTGGGCTTCTCGAGAGCGACAACGAGACGGCCGATCGTCGTCTTGCCGCAGCCGGACTCGCCGACGAGGCCGAACGTCTCGCCCTCTCGGACCGAGAAGGAGACGTTGGAAACAGCCTTCACGGTGCCGACTTTGCGTTGCAGCACGGCGCCGGCAGTAACGGGGAATTCTTTGACCAGCTTGTCGACCTCGACGATGATCTTTCGGGAGCTGAGCTCTTCGACCCGTTTAAGGGCGAGCCGTGCCGCCTCGGCTGCGTCGACAACGCGGATGGCATGGCGCGGGGCGGTGGCACTTCCGACGGGGTTGAAGCAGGCGACGAGGTGCCCGCCGTCCTCGGCCAAAGGAGGCTCTTCGAGCCTGCATCGTTCGACGGCGTTGCGGCAACGCGGCTCGAACCGACAGCCGACGAACTCGCCGCCCAGGTCCGGTGGAGCTCCCGGGATGGAATAGAGGGGCACGCTCGCGTCCGCATCCATCTTCGGAATCGAGTCCAGCAGTGCCTCGGAGTAGGGATGGCGCATCTGGGAGAAGAGATTCTCCGTCGTGGCGCTCTCGACGATCTTGCCGGCGTACATGACCATGACCCGGTCGGTACGCCCGGCGATCACGCCCATGTCGTGGGTGATGAGAAGCACGGCCATCTTGAGGCGATCGCGCAGGTCGTCGATGAGGTCGAGTATCTGGGCCTGGATGGTCACGTCGAGGGCGGTGGTCGGCTCGTCGGCGATGAGCAGCTTGGGCTCACAGGCAAGGGCGATGGCGATCATCACCCGCTGGCGCAGGCCGCCGGAGAGCTGATGGGGGTAAGAGGACAGGCGCTCGGCCGGCCGGGGCATGCCGACGAGTTGCAGCACCTCGATGGCTCGGTCCATCGCTTCAGCCTTGGAGACCTTCTTGTGGATCCGCACCGGTTCGGCGATCTGGCGGCCGATGGTCATCGTCGGGTTCAACGAGGTCATCGGGTCCTGGAAGATCATCGCCACGTCATTGCCGCGCACATCTTGCATCTTCCTTTCCGGCATCTTCGCGAGCTCGTTGCCGAGCAGGGTGATCGTGCCGCGGACCACATGGCCGACGTTGGGGAGCAGCTTCATGATCGATAGCCCGGCGGTGCTCTTGCCGCAGCCCGACTCGCCTACGAGACCGAGGCATTCGCCCTCGGCCACGGAGAACGAGACGCCGTCCACCGCGCCCACATTGGCTGAGCGAAGGTGGAATTCGGTCCGAAGATCTACAACCTCAAGAACGTTGGCCATGGATGATTCACCCCTGTGATCTGCCGACCGGGGCATCAGTCATGCCGCCGCCCGGCACGATTGTATCGCCGATCCCTGGTCAGGCGCCTTGTGCTGCGCTATCGTAACCGCCCATGCCACAACCTCCTAGCCTCACGCCCGAGCAGCGCCACGCGGCGCTCGAGAAGGCAGCCCGTGCGCGCCGCGAGCGCGCCGAGATTAAGGACCACCTGAAAAGTGGTCGCGTTACCCTTAAGGATCTGCTAACCAAGGCGGAGTCGGACGAGATCGTCGGCAAGATGAAAGTGCTGGCTGTTCTCGAGGCGCTGCCCGGGACAGGCAAGGTCAAGGCCCGGCGCCTCATGGAGCACGTCGGGATCAGCGAGACTCGCCGGCTCCAGGGCCTCGGGGCCAAACAGCGCGAAGCGCTGCTCGAAGCCGCCACCCGACCCTGATCCTCGTCGTCTGCGGACCTGGGGGAGTCGGCAAAGGAACGATCGTCCGCCGCCTGGTCGCCGCTGACGAGCGACTCTGGCTGAGCCGATCCTGGACAACACGGGCCCGCCGTCCGAGCGAGCCGGAGGACGCCTATACCTTCGTTGACCATGAAAGCTTCCTTGCCCGAGTGGCCGAGGACGGCTTTTTGGAATGGGCAACGATCCTCGGCGAGTACTACGGGACACCGATGCCCGAGCCCGATGGGGCCCGCGACATCGTGCTCGAGATCGATGTGCAGGGGGCGCGCCAGGTCCTGAAACGGTGCCCGGACGCCTACTGCGTGCTCGTGCGCGCCCCCTCGCCTGAGGTGCAAGAGGCGCGGCTGCGATGGCGAGGCGATCCGGAAGATCACATCTTGAAACGGATCGCCCTCGGAAAGCTCGAGGACGCCGAAGGCCTGAAGCTGGCTCGTCGCGTGCTCGTCAACGACGAGCTGGATCGGGCCGTGAGCGAGCTCGTTGAGATAGTCGAAGAGGCCAGGCAGCAAAGCCATCCCTGCCCACTTTGACGAGCTAGGGCGAAAGTGCCGGCACCACCTCAGCTTCGAGGCGGTGCCGGCAAGTCTTAGGTGGCTACTTCTCCGCCTTGCAGAAGTGCCAGTACTCCGCTTCCCAGCTAAATAGCGGGTTCTGGGGGGTGAAGCCGCAGATGTTCTTCCCGACCTCGTTGAACTCGAGTGCCGTTTCCGGCTGCCAGATGTCGGGGATCTGCTTTGCGAGGTAGTTCTCGTAGTTATAAAGGGCGCTCAACGACGACGAGGTGTTCGTGAGCTTGATGAGCTGATCGTTGGTGGCATTGGAGTAGAGGCCGAAGTTCTGCGAGGCACCGGTGGCGAAGATCTCCTCCCCGGTCGGGTACATGTCCGGCGAGTAGACCCATCCACCACCCCAGTTGGTGATGTCCCAGTTGCAGGACTTGCCGGGCGTGCACGGCGTGGCAGCGACCGTGAGGACGTCTCCGAAGGCCTTGCCGCTCAGGTTCACCTTGATGCCGGCCTGTTCCCAGCTCGTGGCGAGCTCCTGGATCTGCTTGGAGAACGACGTGGCTCCGTTGTAGTAGAGGTAGTTGAAGTTGAGAGCGGCATTCTTCGCGATGCCCGCCCCGCACTCATTCGAGCCCGTGCCAGGCTTCACGCATGTGGTGACACCGTCGGGGACCACCTTCCAGCCGTGCGACTTGAGCAGGGCGATGGCGTGCGAGGGGCTGTAGGGGTAGGGGTTGTTGCTCTCCTGGCGAGTGACCAGGTTCGTTGGCGGGTACACCGGCACCGGGCCGTAGGTGGGGGCGCCGTAGCCGGCGTTGTAGAGCTGGATCCACAGCGACTGGTTCATGAGCGACTGCATGGCCTGGCGGATGTAGAGCTGCTTGAAGATCGGCCCCGAGACCGGGTTGGTGTAGTTGAGGGCGAAGTAGTTGACGCCCCAGGGATAGACCGGATCGAGGTTGTAACGGCTCGCAATCGACGCTGCGTTCTTGCCCGCCAGCGGGGCCCCGTTCTTGGAGAAGGCGGCGCCGGTGTAACGGGGCAGGTCTTGAGGCGGGATGTAACCGATGTTGATCGTATTTCCGGCCTGCAGCTCCAAGTACTCCGAGGAGTCGTTCGTAAAAGGTGCCATCTTGAGGGCGGTGAGGGACGACTTGACCGGGCCCGAGTAGTGCGGGTTGGGGACCACGGTCGCCCCGTTGTCGGTGGCGTCGTAGGCGGTGAGCTTGAATGGCCCGTCCACAACTGACCAGAGCGGGTTTGTCGCATAGGTGCCGAGATCGCCCGCCTCGGTCTTGCTCGTGAGGAAGGTGTACACCGCCGCGCAGTCCTTGGCGGAGGCCGAGACCGGGACGAGGGCCCCACTCGATGTGGTCTTGGTCGTCACCGAGGCGTACGAAGCGCTCGAGCAGCCGCCCGAAGCGGGCTTGGCGCCGGGGCTCGTGATGTCCCAGGCCATCGGGAGCGGTGAGATCTGGCTCAGCTCGTTGTAGGTGAACCAATACGAGCTGTAGGTGGCGTCGAGGGTCAAGGTGACCGTGTCGGTCTTGGCGTCAGGCACGGCATTGGAGATGTCGCCGGGGTACTGGCCGGGACCGGGCGCGTACGCCGCCCAGGAAGTGGCGTTCGCCTTCAACATGTTGAGCCAGAACATCACGTCCTGGGCGTCGACGGTCTCACCGTCGCTCCACTTGTAGCCCTTCAGCCTGATCGTGACCGTCCTGGCCCCATTTGAGTACACGGGTGGGTACGCGACCGAGAGGCCGGTGTTCAAATCGGGCGTGTTGCCCAGGCCGAACCAGTAAAGGGGCCGGTAGAGAAGGTAGACCAGCTGGAAGTTGGCCACGCTGAAATAAGCCCCGCCCATCATGGGGAATATGTAGTTGGGTCCCCCCGCGGCGGCTTCGGCGATCGTTAGCGTGCCGCCTTTGATCGGGACCATGTGCGTGCCCGTAGAGCTCGGGCTCGTCGTCGTCGTCGGGGACGAGCTCGATCCGCACGCCGAGAGCACGATCGCCGCGGCTGCGATCACTGTTCCCAGCACGGCGAGCTTGCTCAGCTTTCGCGTTTTTGTCATTATGTGCTGGACCTCCTGGCCGCGGTCTCTAAGTGGCCACTCGATGGTTGAAAAACGGCAGGCCATCGCCCCTTTGCGAGCTTGCGCGACCATTACCGTAGCGCAGCTGTCATATAGCCAACGGGTGGTTCTCGACACAGAACCTCGGCGGGCATTTAGAGCCCGTCAGTCCAGTTGAGCAAGCCTGGCGGGCCAGGCGCTGACCGGCGGATATAGTAGGAAGCATCCGTCGGCGCACCCTAAGGGTCGCTACGTGAGATGCCGTCCCGACGGGGCGGCCACACCGAGAAGGAGTTCCATGGCCGAGCCGCGCAGCACGATGATCGATCCTCCGATCGAGGTCCTGCTTGACAAGGTCGACTCTAAGTTCACCCTCGTGACCCTCGCCGCCAAGCGGGGGCGCCAGGTCAACTCCTATTTCAGCCAGCTCGGCGAGGGCCTCGGTGCCATCGTGCCTCCGCAGGTTGCGTCCATCGCCCGTAAGCCTTTGTCGATCGCCCTCGAGGAGATAGCGGCCGGCAAGGTCGTTGCGACCTGGCCGTCAGAAGAAGTTGCCCCAGAAGAAGCCGAGGCATCCCTAGAGGCGACCGCTGAGGCTCCCGAGCCGGAAGAGGCTGGCTAGTCCCAGCCCAAGCGGGGCGAGGGCGCCTGCGGTGAGCGACGACAGACCCGGAGCCGAGCCGGCCCAGGCGGGCTCGGTCAAGGCGCTTAGTCCTTGGCTTATTGATGAGCCCTTGCGTGGCGCCACGATTGTTCTCGGCGTCGCTGGCGGCATAGCCGCGTATAAGGCCGTCGAGCTCTGCAGGCGCCTTGTCGACGCTGGCGCCCGCGTCCTGCCGGTACTGACGGCGAATGCCACCCGCTTTGTGGGCGAGGTGACCTTTTCGGCGGTGGCCTCCGAGCCTGCGCGCCTCGTGCTTTTCGGTGCCGATTCCCCGATACCCCATACCGAGCTAGGCCGACGTGCCGATCTCGTCGTGGTGGCGCCCGCAACCGCACGGGTGATCGGCTCGTACGCGGCGGGTATCTCTTCTGACCTTCTTGTGGCGACATTGCTGGCCACAAAGGCCCCAGTGCTCTTGTGCCCGGCGATGCACACAGAGATGTGGGAACACCAGGCTGTTCAGGACAACCTGGCGACGCTGCGCAGACGCGGCGTCCACGTCTTGGAACCAGCTAGCGGCCACCTCGCCGGCGGCGACGTCGGAGCAGGCCGGCTTCCCGAAACCTCTGAGATCCTTACAGCCGCGGCGAGGATCCTCGCTTTGACCCGGTCCGGCTCGAGCGTTTCGGGACCGTTGGCGGGCCGACGCGTGCTCGTCACGGCGGGGGGCACCCGCGAGCCCATCGACCCCGTCCGGTACCTGTCCAACCGTTCCTCGGGCCGCCAGGGCCACGCGCTTGCCGAAGTGGCGGCAGAGTTGGGTGCGAAAGTCACCCTCGTGACGACCTCCGAGCTCCCGGTTGGCGCGGGGATAGAGGTCGTCATGGTCGAGACGGCATCGGAAATGGCCGACGCCGTGTTCTCGCGCTTCTCTGGTGCCGACGTCGTCATCATGGCCGCTGCCGTCGCCGACTACCGGCCCGCCCAGGTGGCGACGACCAAGCTCCACAAGTCCGACGGTGTCCCCGAGATCCGACTCGTGCCGACCGAGGACATCCTCGCCGAGCTTTCCCGTCGCCGCCGGCCGGGCCAGGTGCTCGTCGGCTTTGCTGCCGAGACCGACGATCTTGTCAAACGAGCAGGCGCAAAGCTTGAGAAAAAGGGCGTGGACCTGCTCGTGGCAAACGACGTGGCCGCTCCCGGGGTCGGTTTCGGGCACGAGACGAACGCGGTGACGATCCTGCGTCGTAGCGGGGCGAGCATCGAGGTCCCGCTCCAGTCCAAACAGAACATCGCCCGGGAGGTGCTGTGCGCTACCCTGCCGTTGCTCTCGGGCGGGGAGACGACGCAAAAGAGCGCGTCGAGAGATGACCTGTGATGGCCGGGCCGCGACAGCCCGGACATCGGACCGGTCCTTCCGTCCGGTCGCAATCGATAGTGAGGAGCTAGACCGTTGAGCAGTTCCCTTTTCACCTCCGAGTCGGTCACCGAGGGCCATCCCGACAAGATGGCCGACCAGATCTCAGACGCCATCCTCGACGCGATCTTGGAGGACGATCCCCACGGCCATGTCGCCTGCGAGACGCTGCTCACGACCGGGCTCGTCGTGGTGGCCGGCGAGATATCGACGACCGCATATGTCGACATTGCCCGTCTCGCCCGCCAGACGATCTGTGAGATCGGATATGACCGCGAGGAGCTGTGCTTTGACGGGAACTCCTGCGGCGTGCTCGTGTCCATCGACGAGCAGTCACCTGAGATCAACAACAGCGTCTCGGCCGCCCTCGAGGTCCGCAGCGGCACAGCCGGAGAGGACATTCTCAACTCCCAGGGCGCTGGCGACCAGGGGATGATGTTCGGCTACGCCTGCGATGACACCCCCGACCTCATGCCGCTGCCGATCTGGCTCGCCCACCGCCTCGCCCGGCGCCTGGCCGAGGTTCGAAAGACCTCGACGGTCCCGCACCTCGGCCCCGACGGCAAGACACAGGTGAGCGTGCGCTACGAGGATGGTCGCCCTGTCGAGCTGTCGACGGTCGTCATCTCGACCCAGCACACAAAGGCTGCCGATCTTGTGGCTCTGGGCGACCAGATGGTCGAGCACGTGATCACCCCCGAGCTTCCCGATTGGATCGACACAGACTCTTACCGGCTGTTCGCCAACCCGAGCGGGCGCTTCGAGCTCGGTGGCCCACAGGCGGACACCGGGCTCACCGGTCGCAAGATCATTGTCGATACCTACGGTGGCTGGGCCCGCCACGGCGGGGGCGCCTTTTCGGGCAAGGACCCCTCCAAGGTGGACCGCTCAGGTGCCTACGCGGCCCGCTGGGTGGCAAAGCACGTCGTCGCCTCCGGGGCTGCCAAGCGCTGTGAGATCCAGATCGCCTACGCCATCGGTGTCGCGCATCCCGTCTCGGTCATGATCGACACCTTCGGCACCGAGTCAGTCGCCCCAGAGCACATCACCAAAGCCGTCGAAGAGCTGTTCGACCTGCGACCGGCAGCGATCGTGCGCGACCTCGACCTGCGCCGGCCCATCTATCGCCGCGTCGCGGCCTACGGCCACTTCGGTCGCTCAGCGGACGAGGTTCCCTGGGAGGCGACGCCCCGCCTCGAGGACCTGCGCACTGCTCTCGGACTCTGACGCGGCTGAGGGCCCCGGAGCCCACGCTCGGGCCGACACGACACCGCGAACCTCAGATGAGGTGGTTCCGCGTCGACAACCAGGTGCTGTTGTAGAGGTCCTCCCCGACGTGAGCGGGATCGACAAGGCCTTTGCTTACGAAGTACCCCCGGACTTGACCGAGAGCCTCGAGTTCGGCTGCATCGTGCGTGTAGTGCTGAACGGACGACGCGTGCGGGGCTGGATCGTCGGAGACGGAAGTGGCCTTGCCGCCGAGCTCGAGCTGCACCCGATACGCGAGTTCGTCTCGTTAGGGCCTCCGCCGTCGGTGGTCGAGCTCGCAGGTTGGGCGGCCTGGCGCTACTGCGGGCGCTTGCGCCCTTTGCTCATGGCAGCCTCGCCTCCGCGCATTGTGCGAGCCCTGCCGGCGCCTGTCGCTTTGCCCGCCAGCCCGGTCGCGCTGGGTCGCCTAGCCCCGAGAGCGAGCAGCAGCCTCGAGGAGGAGATTGTCGCCGCCACGCTCCAGGGACTCTCGTCGCCCTCGGCCGTGCTCCGCCTGCCCCCGGCCGCGCCGCGCCTTTCGGTGATCGAGGCTGCCATCAAGGCGAGGGCCGGCGAGCCAGGTGACCTGCTCGTACTGGCCGCCTCGCGAAGTGACGCCCTTGTTCTTGCTGCCCGGCTCGAGCGCTCCGGCCACCGGGTCGCCCTGCAACCCGACAAGTGGGCGGAGGCGGCTGCCGGCGGTCGCATAGTCGTCGGCACCCGCTCGGCCGCGCTCGCCCCGCTTCGTGCGCTCAGCGCCGTGGTCGTCCTCGACGCCCATGCGGACTCGTACCAAGAAGAGCGAGTGCCCACATGGGAGGCGGGCGTGCTCGCCGAGGAGCGAGCGCGCCGGGCGGGCGTACCTTGCCTGCTCGTCAGCCCATGTCCGACAGTCGAGATGCTGGCCGGCCGGCCCCTTGTCACCTTGTCTAGGGCCGCGGAGCGTTCCGGCTGGGCGCCGGTCGAGCTGATCGACGCCCGGGAGGAGGACCCACGCGCCCTTGGCTATCCGACCCGGCTCGCTTCTGTGTTGCGCGACGCCGCCAAGGCTGATCCGGCCCGGCCCGTAGTAGCCGTGCTCAACCGGAGGGGTCGGGCTCGCCTGCTTGCCTGTGGGCTATGTCGCAGCTTGCTGCGATGCGAGGCTTGCGGCGGAGCCCTCATCCAGCTCCGACGACCCGCGGCAGGGGAGCGGGCCGAGTTGAGCTGCCCGAGGTGCTCGTCTTCGAGCCCCGCGTGTTGCCCCAGCTGTGGGCCGACCAGGCCCCACATCGTCAAGCCCGGCGTGTCCCGGGCGCGCGACGACCTGGCGGCGCTCACCGGGCTCGAGGTGGCCGAGGTTGGCGACGGTGCTCGGGGGCCCGAGGCCTTTTCCAAGGCGCCGGTGCTGATCGGGACCGAGGCGGTGTTGCACCGAGTGCCCTCGGCTTCCGCGGTGGTCTTTTTGGATTTCGACCACGAGCTCTTGGCGCCGCGCTTTCGTTCCGGCGAGCAAGCCCTCTCGTTGCTCGCCCTGGCGTCTCGTCTCGTCGGTGGCCGCCGTCGTAGCGGGCGGGTCGTCGTGCGGACACGCCTTTTGGACCACGAAGTCCTCGTCTCCGCACTGGCCGCGGACCCGGGGCGGCTCGTCTCGGTCGAAAGTGCTCGACGGCGCCTGCTACGGCTTCCTCCTGAAACCGCCCTCGCCCTTGTAAGTGGCGCAGGGGCACCGGAGTTCGTCGAGCGGCTTCGCGGCGAGCTTTTAGACATCGGCGGTCTCGCTCCAGACCGCTTCTTGGTCCGCGGAGCTACCCCGGAGATCCTCGCCCGTGGCCTTGCCGCCGCCGGTCACCCGCCCCTTAAGACCCGCGTCGAGGTGGCTCCGCGAGCGGTATGAACCTCTCGGTGCCGCCTTGGTGGCCGCTGGAGCGCTCGCGCCGTTAGCGAGATCGTCTGCCCGGCCAGCTAAACCAGGTGGCCTCGCGGGAGGGATGACCTGCTATCGTGATCAGTGCCGGCCCTGGTCGGCGCGGCGTGGCCCGTTGGCCACCGCCGTGATTTTCACCCGTTTCCTTCCCCCGCCTGGTCGGCGTGGCCGGCCGGCACAGCAAGAAAGCACGCCACTCAAGCATGCCCGACAAGACGGCCACGATCACCGAGCACCGACTTCACGAGACCGACACCGGTTCTCCTGAGGTGCAGGTGGCGCTACTCACCGGACGCATCAACCATCTAACCGAGCATCTTAAGGTGCACCGGGGAGACCACCACACCCGGCGAGGGCTGATGAAGCTCATCGGCCGCCGCCGCCGGTTGCTCGACTACGTGAAGGACAACGACGTCGAGCGCTACCGGACGCTTATCGCCCGCCTCGGGATCCGGCGCTAGGGACACTCGGGAACCCCCGGGTGGCTACGCCGCCGCGGGACACATAGGGCGGCAGCCGGGGCCAACTTCACCGGTGAGAGCCACCCGAACGAAAACAAGCGGCGCCGTATGGCGTCAGCTGCCAGTCGCCGAATACCGGGACCATCTGCCGCAAGGCCCGCTCCGGTGCCCGCCGACTGGGAACTGGCGAACGTGGCGCCCCAATCACATAGGAGTGTCATGGCTGATGCCATAACCGTGTCGGGCCCCATTAGCGGGACTGAGCGGACCCTGTCCTTTTCCACCGGCAAGCTCGCCGGCCAGGCCGACGGCGCCGTCGTGGCCCGTATCGGCGACACGATCGTGCTCGCCACCGCCACTGCTGCGCGCAAGGTGCGTGAGGGGACCGACTTTTTCCCCCTCACCGTCGATATCGAAGAGCGCATGTATGCCGCCGGGAAGATCCCCGGCTCGTTCTTCCGCCGGGAGGGCCGGGCGACAGACCAGGCGATCTTGAACGCCCGCCTCATCGACCGACCACTTCGCCCGTCGTTCCCCGAGGGCTTTCGCAACGAGGTCCACGTCGTGGGCACGATCCTCGGCGCCGACCAGTTGAACCCGCACGACGTGCTCTCGATCAACGCCGCCTCGGCCGCGCTCATGATCTCCGGCATCCCCTTTAAAGGACCGATTGGCGCTGTTCGCATCGCCTACTCGACAGAGGGGACCTGGCTCCCGCACGCCACCTACCAAGAGGGCGACGCCTCGACCTTCGAGCTCGTCGTCGCGGGCCGGGCGCTCAGCGAGGAGCCCGGGTCCGACATAGCCATCGTCATGGTCGAAGCCGGAGGGACTGAGAAGGCTTTCGAGTACTTCGACGAAGGTGCCCCCAAGGTCACCGAAGCGGTCATCGCGGACGGGCTCGAGGTCGCCAAGCAGTGGATCCGCGAATCGATCGAGTTGCAACGCCAGCTCGTGTCTGAGGCTGGATCGAAACAAACCATGGAGTTCACCCTCTTCGTCGACTACGGCGAGGACGTCTACGAGCGCGTCGTCGCGGTAGGTGCCGACCGCCTGGAGGCGGCGAACGCCCTTACCGCCAAGGCCGAGCGCAACGCCGCCCTCGATGGGGCCACAGACGCCATCGTTACCGAGCTTGCCCCCGAGTTCCCCGACCGCGAGCGCGAGATCCGTTCGGCGGCTCGTAGCCATACGAAGAAGATTGTTCGCAAGCGCATCGTCGAAGAAGGCGTCCGCATCGACGGGCGCGGTCCGAGCGACATCCGGCCGCTTTCGGCCGAGGTAGGCCTGCTCCCGACCGCCCACGGCTCGGCGCTGTTCCAGCGAGGCGACACCCAGGTGCTCAACGTCTGCACGCTCGGGATGCCCCGGATGAACCAGCTCCTCGACACCATTGGCATAGACGACACCAAGCGCTACATGCACCACTACAACTTCCCGCCGTATTCGACCGGCGAGACGGGCTTCATGCGTGGTCCCAAGCGCCGCGAGATCGGCCATGGACTGCTCGCAGAGCGTGCGCTTTTGCCCGTGGTCCCGCCCGAGAGCGAGTTCCCCTACGTGCTGCGGCTCGTCTCGGACGTTCTTGCCTCGAACGGCTCGAGCTCGATGGCCTCTGTCTGCGGGTCGTCACTGTCTTTGATGGACGCCGGGGTTCCGATCAAGGCACCGGTCGGCGGCATCGCCATGGGCCTCGTGTTCGCCGAGGGCAAGTACACGACCTTGACTGACATCCTCGGAGCCGAGGACGCCTTCGGCGACATGGACTTCAAGGTGGCCGGCACGGCCGATGTGGTCACTGCCCTGCAGCTCGACACCAAGATCGCCGGAATCCCCGCCGAGGTGCTCGCACAGGCGCTGAGCCAGGCGCGAGAGGCCCGGCTCAAGGTCCTCGAGGTAATGGCCCAGGCAATCGACGCGCCGCGCACCGAGGTCGGGGAGAACGCCCCGAAGATCGTCAGCTTCGAGATCCCGATGGACAAGATTGGAGAGGTCATCGGCCCGAAGGGCAAGGTGATCAACGCCATCCAGCAAGAGACCGGCGCGGATGTGAACGTCGACGACGACGGCCAGGTGGGCACGGTCACGATCGGCGCCAAGCAGCGGTCGGTCGTCGACGAGGCCCGTCGCCGTATCGAGCTGATCTTGGACCCGCCGACGCCTGAGGTGGGGGCGGTCTACAAGGGCAAGGTTGTGAACATCACCAAGTTCGGGGCCTTTATCAACATCCTTCCCGGACGCGACGGCCTGGTGCACATCTCGCGCCTCGGCCAAGGGCGCCGGGTCGAGCGTGTCGAGGACGTCGTCACCTTGGGCCAAGAAGTCGAGGTCCGTGTCGACGAGATCGACCCGCAGGGCAAAGTGTCCCTCTCGCTCGCAGGCGAGGCACCGGCCGGTGACCCTTCCGAGTCCGGCGGCTCCTCCGAGGCGCGCGGCGGAGGCGACAGTGCTCCAAGGCGCTCACGCCAAGGCGGCGGCTCCTCGAGCGATGCAGCCTCCACTTCCACCGAAGAAGCTGGCGCGGCCCGGCGGCGGCCCTCTTTCGAGGACGCTTTCGCCACCGAGCTCGAGTCGACCTTCGGCGACCTCGGGCCAGCCGATCTCGCCGCCGGCACACCGTCGAGCGGCCCCCGGCGCAGCCCCGAGAGCGGCGGGCGCCGCGGTCCTTCCAGCTCGGGCACGGCTCGTCGCCGTCCACGTGGCGGCGGGGGGCGCTGAGCTGCGCCGCGTGGGCATAGTGGCTCCGAAAAGAGCCCGGCGATGATCGCGACGACGACGCTCCAAAGTGGCATCAGGCTCGTCACCGAGTCGATGCCCGAGGTGGCCTCGTTGTGTGTCGGCGTCTGGGTGGGCACCGGCTCGCGAGATGAGACACCCGAGCAGTCGGGCATCTCCCATTTCCTCGAGCACCTTCTTTTCAAAGGAACGCCTGACCGCACGGCACGCGAGATAGCCGAGCAAGTCGACGCCGTCGGGGGCGACATGAACGCCTACACGACCAAGGAGTACACGACCTTTTACGTGAGGGCGCTCGCCGAGCACGTCGAGCTCGTGCTCGACATCCTCGGCGACATCATCTTCCAGCCTGCCCTGAGACCAGAAGAGGTCGACGCCGAGCGCCAGGTGATCCTCGAAGAGGTCCTCATGCACCGCGACGAGCCGGCGGACGTGGTCCAAGAGCTCTTCGCCGGTGCCATGTTCCCCGGCCACCCGCTCGGGCGCGAGGTCCTCGGCGAGCCCGGGATCATCGAGAACGTGACCGTGCCGGCGATACGGTCGTTCTTCGACACCCACTACCTGCCGGCCAACATGGTCATCGCGGCTGCAGGCGACCTCGATCACGACACCTTGAAGACTGCCATCGAGACGCGATTTGTCGGCCGGCAAGGCGGTGCGAGCCCGGCGCGCAGCGCACCGTCGGGGGCGACCGTCCCGCTCGTGGTCGAGTCCCGTGACACAGAGCAGGCCCAGCTGGTGGTCGGCGTGCGGGGGCCCGATCGCCATTCGCCGGAGCGCTACTGCCTTGCGGTGTTAAACCACATCCTCGGCGGCGGCCTCTCCAGCCGTTTGTTCCAAGAGATCCGCGAGACGCGCGGCCTCGCCTACTCGATCGGGTCCGACCGCGGCGCCTACCACGACGCCGGCACGTTCGCCGTTTCGGTCGGCACGGCCCCCGAGCACGCCCATGAGGTGCTCGGCCTCATAAACACCGAGCTCGACCACCTTGTCGCCAAGGGGATCACCGCTCGTGAGCTCGAGGTGGCCAAGGGCCATCTGCGCGCCGACATGCTTTTGTCGCTCGAGGACTCGGGCTCACGCATGGCGCGGATCGGTTCAGCCATGCTCTTGTTCGAGAACGTGCTCACGACCGAGGAGCTGTTAGAGCGAGTCGCCTCGGTAACAGCCAACCAGGTACTGACAGTTGCCGAGCAGGTGTTCGAGGCTCCCCGTAGCCTCGCGGTGGTCGGGCCTTTTCACGAATCTGACTTTGCATGACCAAAGTCGGCGTCCTCGGCGCCGCAGGACGCATGGGAACAGCTGTGTGTGCGGCGGTGCTTTCTTCGAGCGATCTTGAGCTCGTGGCGGCAATCGACCCGGCTTACAAAGGGCGCTCCCTCGACGAAGTGGCGGGCGTCAAAGCAACCGGGCTCGAGATCGCCGGCAGCCTCGATGCCCTCGTCGATGCCGGGGCTGAGGTGGTCGTCGACTTCACCGTCGCCGAGGCGGCGCGGACTGATCTTTCTTGGTGCGCGGAGCATGGTCTCCACGTCGTGTGCGGGACGACGGGGTTCGACGAGGCCGATCTCGAGGCGATAAAAGGCTTTTTCGCCGGCAAGGCGCATTGCGTGCTGGCGCCGAATTTTTCCATCGGGGCGACGCTCATGATGCGAATCGCGGAGCTTTGCGCTCCCTTCGCCGAAGGCGCTGAGGTCATCGAGCTGCACCACGATAAAAAGCGAGACGCGCCTTCGGGCACCTCGCTCGAGACCGTCCGCCGCATGCAGTTAGCCCGCGACGCAGCCAAAAGCGGGCCGTGGGCAGCCGATCCCACCGAGAACGAGCTCGTGGCAGGAGCGCGGGGGGCAAACCCAGGAGGCGGAGTCCACGTGCACTCCGTACGGTTGCCGGGCCTCGTCGCCCACCAAGAGGTGCTCTTCGGTTTTTCGGGCGAGACCTTGACGATCCGTCACGACTCGTTCGACCGCAAGAGCTTCATGCCCGGTGTTCTTCTAGCGCTTCGCCGTGTGGGGGAGCTCGAGGGGTTGACTATCGGCCTCGGGAGCCTGCTCGGGATTTGACCCAGGTCCCGCCAGCGCTTTGCAACTGCGTGCTCGTCACAAGGCCAAATCGCGGTTATCTACCCGGATCGGGGCCTGCTGCTGCTAGCTTTCGATTCGTGATAAGGCCGCGACGAAGATGACAGCGGCTCTTCGCGCCGGGCGTTTCGGTGCAGTCGTGACCGCGATGGCGACCCCTTTTGATGCCGCGGGCGGCCTCGATGTCGACGGGGCTGTGACACTCGCCCGCCATCTTGTCGACAACGGCAGTGACGGCCTCGTCGTGACCGGGACGACAGGCGAGGGGCCGACGCTGAGCGACGCTGAGCGTAAAGAGCTCTGGGCGGCTGTGGCCGAGGCGGTGACGGTGCCCGTGATAGCCGGCTCGACAAGCAACGACACGGCGCACTCGGTCGAGCTCACGCGGGCGGCGAGCGAGCTGGGCGTCGCCGGGATCCTCGCGGTGACCCCCTATTACAACAGGCCGTCACAGGCTGGTATCGGGGCCCACTTCGCCGCTGTCGCGGCTGCTACGCGCCTGCCTGTCATCGTCTATGACATCCCGGTACGCACGGGCCGCAAGGTCAATGTCGACACGATGCTGCGTCTCGTCGCCGAGTGCCCGAACATCGTCGGCGTGAAGGACGCGGCGGGCGACTCGGCCGGAGCCGCCCGGCTTATAGCGCGAGCCGGTGAAGGCTTCGACTGCTACAGCGGGGACGATCTGCTCACCTTGCCACTGTTGGCGGTGGGTGCCGTCGGCGTAGTGAGCGTGGCTGGGCACTGGGTCGGCCGTGAGCTTGGTGAGATGATCAAGCTCTATCTCGACGGTGACGTCGCCGGGGCACGCGAGCTGAACGCGGCGCTCATCGACCCGGTTTCCTTCCAGTCGAGCGATGAGGTGCCGAACCCGATCCCGACCAAGGCCGTCCTTAGGGTGAGCGGTCTTCCGGCGGGTCAGTGCCGGCTCCCCATGGGTAACGCGCCTGAGTGGCTAGAGCCGAAGGCGCGTGACATGCTCGCCGCCCTTAATGCCTGGAGAGCGGCTCGGGTCGCAACGGGCGGAATTGTGGGAGCACGTGGCTGAACCGGTACGCATCTCTTTTTTGGGCGGGCTCGGGGAGATCGGGCGCAACTGCGCCGTCGTCGAGCAGGCGGGGCGACTTGTCGTGCTCGACTGCGGCATCATGTTCCCCAACCCCGAGATGCCAGGCGTCGACCTGGTGCTGCCTGACTTCACCTTTCTTCGAGAACGCGGAGGCGATGTAGACGGGATCGTCCTCACCCATGGTCACGAGGACCACGTCGGCGCTCTTGCCTACTTGATGCGCGACCTCGACGCACCTATATACGGCTCGCCTTTGACACTCGGGTTTGCCCGTAACCGCCTCGATGAGGCGGGACTCGGCCAAAAGGCACCCCTTGTGCCCGTACGCGATGGCGAGCGGCGCAAGATCGGGCCCTTCGATGTCGAGTTCATCCCCGTCACGCACTCGGTGCCGAGCGGCTTCGCCCTTGCTTTTCACACCGCCCAGGGCGTGGTGCTCCACAGCGGTGACTTCAAGTTGGACCTGACGCCTGTCGACGGACGACGGACTGACCTTGCCCGCATCGGGCAGATCTCCGCTAGCGAAGGCATCCGCCTGTTGCTGGCCGACTCGACCAACGCCGAGCTCCCGGGCTACACCGGCAGCGAGAGCTCCGTCGGGGAGTCGCTGCGGAGGATATTCATCGCGCAAAGGGGCCGGCGCATCGTCGTTGCCTGCTTCGCGAGCCACGTCCACCGCATCCAGCAGCTCGCTGACGCCGCTATCGCGAGTGGCCGCAAGGTCGCCCTCCTCGGCCGTTCCATGGTGAAAAACGTCGGTATTGCCCGTGATCTCGCCATGTTGACCATCCCGGACCGCTACTTCGCCGACATCGAGACGATCGGCGACCACAATCCCGGTGAGATCTGTGTCATCTCGACCGGCTCCCAAGGAGAGCCGATGTCGGCCTTGGCGCAGATGGCATCAGGGGAGAGCCGCTGGCTTCACATCGAAGAGGGCGACGTCGTCGTGTTGAGCTCGCACGCCATCCCGGGCAATGAGTGGGCGGTGGCAAAGGTGATGGACGGCTTGGCCCGCCGCGGGGCCGAGGTCATCCATGCCGGGGTAGCTCATGTGCACGAGAGCGGTCATGCCCGCCAAGGTGAGCTGGCCACCCTTTTGTCGGTCGCCCGGCCGCGCAGCTTTGTTCCCGTCCACGGCGAGTACCGGATGCTCGTGCGCCACTCGCGCCTTGCCATAGAGATGGGCGTGGCGCCCGACGAGGTTCTCATCTGCGAGGACGGCGACGTCGTGCAGCTCGGCGACGAGGGGATCGACTTCGCGGGTGAGGTCTCCGCCGCCCATGTCTTTGTCGACGGCATCGTCGGGGACGTCGGGCTAGGGGTGCTGCGAGACCGGCGTGTGCTTGCCGAGGAGGGCGTGGTGGTGGCTGTCGTCACCATCGACAGCCGTTCGGGCGAGATCATTGGTGCCCCGGAGATCGTGAGCCGCGGGTTCCTCGACGAGCCCGGGGCAGAGACCGTAGTCGAAGAGCTCCGCACCGCCCTCGTCAAGGCGATCGAAATAAGCGTGAGCGAAAGCGGGTTCGAGCCGGACGCCCTGCGCCGGGTTATGCGCCGCACCGTCGGACGCATCGTGAGCGATCGCACGCGTCGCCGGCCGATGATCGTGCCCGTCGTGCTCGAGGCCTGAGCGAGGTCCTTGCCCACATTTAGCTGAGGTCCCAGTCATGACAAGTGGCTGGTGTTAGCGTTGTTCTCATCGTGGCAGTGTCCAGGCGTGTTGCCTCCAGTCAATCCGGGCCTTCTCGGGGCGCTCCCACCAGGGCGAAGCCTGCCCGGACGACTCGGGCTTCCTCGGCCAAGAAGTCTTCGGTGCGGCGCCTGCGGGCGGCGGCACCGCCTGCGCGCAAGAAGCCCAAGTCACGCCCGCGCCACCAGGGCTCACGGGCGGCTAAGGGTTTAGGGCGGCTCGGCGAGCTGCTCGCAGCTCCCTCGGAGGATGCCTGGGGATGGGCCCTCCTCCTTGTCGGGGTCCTCTTCGGCCTCGGGATCCACCTGAACCTGCTCGGTCCGGCGGGCCACGTTCTGCGACGGACCGCATCCGAGGGCCTGGGCTGGGGGGCCGACGTACTTCCAGCCGCGCTCTTAGTCGGGGGAGTCATCCTCTTAGCCGGTAGGGCACGTCGGGGACTTTTGGGCGTGTTGTCTGCTCTGGTGCTGCTTCTCGTCGTGTCGGCCGGCCTGGCCGACCTCGCCGGCGGCCAACCGTCGGTCTCGGCTTCCTTCGCAGTTCTCGGTGGGGCCGGAGGGATCGTTGGCGCCGCGGTGGGCGGCGGGCTGGCCAAGATCGTCGGCGTAGCCGGGGCTTCAGTCGTTCTCGGGGCAATCGCTCTCGCGGCCATGTGCGGCCTGATCGGCATGCCGCTTCTCGCTGTCGTGCGCATCGGCGGCAATGGCTTGCTCGTCGCTTCGCTCTGGACTGGGCACCTTCTCGGCGACTGGGTCGCCTCGATGCGCATCCAGCCCGAGAAAATAGCGTCAGCACCGCGTCTTGCGCCGAACGATGGCGGCGCCGACGGCTTCGGGGTCTGGCCGTCGGGCAAAGGAGCCGTCGCACCCGGTGACGGGCATGTCTCGGTGCTCCCGGCGGTGTCAGCAGGTGACGGTGGCGAGGAAGCACGTGGCGAGCTCGCCGCCGAAGAGATTCGCGCGGTGTCGCCAGATACGTCGCTTGCCGGTGCGGAACAGTCCGAAACCGACGCACTTCGTCCCGACATCGTCGCCGGCAAGCCCGAACAACTCGCTTTGCCGGTCGGGCCCGTTGCCGGCTCGTGGAAGCTGCCCCCCGCCAAATTGTTGAAGAAGTCCAAGGAGCAGGAGCTCGACCGCAAAGCGATCGAAGAGCGGGGCCGTGTCCTAGAGAGAGCTCTTGGCGCCCACGGGGTCGAGACCCACCTCGTCGGCTACACAGTGGGACCGACTGTGACCCGCTTCGAGCTGGAGCTCGGCCCAGGGGTCAAGGTCGCTCGAGTGACCAC
>Ga0302319_10005449_pt1 | contig 25572 bp, 25 predicted proteins | sample Bog_T0_2_FD_203319 | JGI IMG/M metagenome (GOLD analysis project Ga0302319, IMG submission 203319) | Peat permafrost microbial communities from Stordalen Mire near Abisko, Sweden - Bog_T0_2 | ecosystem: Environmental > Terrestrial > Soil > Wetlands > Peat | place: Sweden: Abisko, Stordalen Mire...
ATTGATTTGCGCCGGCCGGACTCTTGGTCAGTTCCCAGTCATGGCCAAATAGATTTTCGAGGTAATTGTTGTCCCATTTGATGGGATTCGTGGTCCAGGCGCCTTCTAAACCGCTGGTGATGGCGTGCGCGCCCTTGCCGGTTTCATAACTATTTTTCCAGCCGAAACCTTGCTCTTCCATGGCGGCGCCTTCTGTATCGGGACCGACATATTGGTTCGGGTCGGCAGCGCCGTGGGCCTTGCCGAAGGTGTGGCCACCGGCGATGAGCGCAACCGTTTCCATATCGTTCATGGCCATGCGGGAGAAGGTCTCGCGGATATCGCGCGCGGAGGCCACCGGATCGGGCTTGCCGTTGGGGCCTTCTGGATTCACGTAAATCAGACCCATCTGCACGGCGCCGAGCGGATTCTCAAGCTCGCGGTCGCCTGTGTACCGCTGGTCGTCGAGCCACTTGGCCTCAGGACCCCAGTAGATGTCCTCGCCTGGCTCCCAAACATCTGGACGCCCGCCGCCAAAACCGAAAGTCTTCATGCCCATGGAATCTAACGCCACGTTACCGGTAAGAATCATGAGATCGGCCCAAGAGAGCTTACGGCCATACTTTTGCTTGATCGGCCAGAGCAAGCGGCGAGCCTTGTCGAGGCTCACATTGTCGGGCCAGCTATTGAGAGGAGCGAAGCGTTGTGTGCCCGAGCCTCCGCCGCCGCGGCCATCGGCGATGCGATAGGTACCGGCGCTGTGCCAAGCCATACGAATAAACAGCGGACCATAATGGCCGTAGTCGGCGGGCCACCATTCCTGCGAGCTCGTCATCAATTCGTGCAGATCTTTGATCACGGCATCCAAGTCGAGTGTTTTGAATTCCTCGGCATAGTTGAAGCCTTTGTCCATGGGATTGGAAAGGGCGGAATGCTGATGGAGGATTTTCAGGTTCAGTTGATTCGGCCACCAGTCGGCGTTCGTCCAAGCTCCTGCTGACGTGGCGCCTTTCGCGCTGCGGCCGGTGAAGGGGCACTTGCTGCCGGGTTCAGAAACGGGCTGGCCGTGATCGGCGGGCACAGCCACTCGTTGGGGTTCAGTGGTTTCGGTTTTTTCCATAGTTCTTTCCTTCAAAGTTGGGTTTAGGTTCTGCGTGGCGCGTCAACGGCGGACGCGCTGGGAAGGGGCTGCGCGAGCGCATTTCTCGCAGAGCCCCCGGAAAATAAGTTCGGATTCGCGAAGAACCCGTTTGCCAATAGAGCTTGAGGCGGGCCAAGGCACGTCATACCAATCCATGTCTTCCACTTCGCCGCAGCGATCACAAACGAAGTGATAATGCTGGATGCCTTTGGCGTCGAATCGCGCCGAACGGCCTTCGACGGCGACTTCTCGAACCAGACCGGCCTGCACCAAGTCGCGCAAATTATTGTAGGTGGTGGCTCTAGAGCACTGCGGATCGACACGATTCACGGCGGCAAAAATCTCAGCCGCTGTGGGATGGCTAGGGTGTTTCAGTAAGAAGGCCATTACCGCGTAGCGCTGTGGAGTACACCGCAAGCCGCTGCTCTGTAGGGATTGTTTGATCGCTTCGGCGTTCACCAAGTATTTAGACTAAGTCTAGTTTGATATTTTGTCAAGAGTACTCTGTTTTTAGACGTAGCTTGGGTATGCGAGTCGCGTTCGTTTGCGCAGCAGAGCGATTATTTGTTAAGCAGCTTGCGCGGCGGGCGGATTTTCCTCCTTGGCGGCGGCGCTTTTCGCCAATTCTTCCGCGAACATCGTCTGGAAAACGGGGAAAAAGGCGCGGCCTTCGACCCGCATCTTGGCGTTGACTGCGGCTTGATGGCGGATCTGCCCTTCTTTTTTGGCAAGATCGACGGCTTGCGCTTGTTTTTTCAGTTCGTGGCGCTCATTTTTGAGGCGCATTTCCTCTTCTTTGCGCTTCTGCGCTTCGAACCCAAGGATCTCCTTCCTTTTTTCGGAGCGGAGCTTGAGAAGGGCGTTCAGAGATTTGTGAAAGGCACGGGTGTGGGTGGTGAAGTAGCGGAGATATAAGGATGCTTTCTTTTCATCGGTGATGGCGCCGGTATCGGGATCGATGCAGGTGTCTTGGAGGCGCTGAGCGCGTTGCGCGAGCCAATGAGATTCGGCCGTGGCGTTGATCAAAATGGATTCAGTGGTGGTGATGGCCTGGTGTTCATCGGCGAGAGACTGTTTTAACGCTTCGAAGCCAATGGGGTCTTCGGAGGTTAGAGTTTGAAAGTTCCGTTGTTGTGACGGGCGAGGCCGTGGATGGTGTGGTTGAGGCAGGATACGGCGATGCCGATAGGCCCAGGACCGGTTGAGAGTTGCGCGTTGGCGCGGTTGGCGGCGAGACGTTCCGGAGAGATCACGGAAGAGGTGGTGGTTTGTTCGATCATAAAAGTAACTCCTTGTTAGTGGATTGAGGCCGTGCGGAACAGGCACGGGGTTGAGGAGCGGAACACCGCTCGCTACGGTTGAAGAATCACATGATGGGCGTTTCCGCTAATCGAGTTTGCGCGGGGCGATTTGGGCTAAATGGGGTGGAATGAGGTAGATAGAGGTAGCGAAATTTATTTGCTTGGCTTGTGACCGAAATAGAGACATTAAAGGCGGGGTCTCTGTAGATGAAGCAGCAACGCCTTAACGCTGAAACAACGTGGCGAGATCGCGTCGACCGGGCACCACGCGTAGGATGAAAACGTCTTCGGCTTCGACCGTGTAGACGATTACATAGTCACCGACAGGGAAGCTACGAGTCCCGACGCCAAAATCTTCATCGCGAGAACGGCCCATAAATGGAAAGCGGGCCAATACGAAGAAACGATCAGTAATGTTGTCGATAGGCGATTGGCAATCTCGATGCTGCCGCTTTCCCCGGCAACATACAGCCAGATGTCATCAAGATCGAGTTCAGCCCGTGGCGCTGCTTGATGGGCCATTAGTGCGATGATGCCAATTCGGCAAGCAGCCGGGCGCGCCCGCGCTCTTTCACCTCAGCGGCCAACTCACGCATGGAATCCTGCGTGATCGCCCGGCCTTCTCCGCGTGCAATGGATCCCTTGGCTTCGTCCAACGTTAAGAGAAATTCCGCTTTCTGGCGCTCCCTTTCCTCCCACAAGGCAAGGGCTTCCCGTACCGCTTCTTCTTCGGTATGAAGCCGTCCGCTTTCAATGGCCCGGCGGGCGAACGCTTTCTGGTCTGATGTGAGTTGTACTTCCATGTTTCAAGACTACGAAATTACCGGCTCCGGGGCAAATCCTATTGGGCCGTCGGCGGTCGGGTCGCGGCAGGGAAAAAGACCAAAGGGTTATTCCCCGACACGCCGGAAGCCGACGTTGTTGAGACGGATGCCTGGCTCATACTTGACACGGACTGAAACGCGGACGGCCCGAGGGTCGTAGCCCCAGGCCACCCCCGCGCAGCATCCCATGATGGAACTCCCCGGAGGAATCCACCCATACTTCTGATGGTCCTTTGCATTTACTTTCGTGCTGCCGGGCTGCGGTCCGCGATTCGCATCCCAGGGAGGCAGACGACGTGGGTAGTGGAGCATAAACAATCTGTGCTGGCATCGGGCAGAAACTCTCAGCGTGGATCGTTTCGAGCGCTGAGACGCGGGCCGCCTGGAAAGGCGGCTAGCAGGCAAGAATGCCGGCCCTACGCGAAGGCGAAATGTAGAAACTCCCGTGATGCAGCCCAGCGGGGCTCGGCGGTTCGCCGACATCAAGTGACGCGCTCTTGACCTGACAAAACGCCAAGTTGTATAGTTGCTCATGGCGCTTTACGCTTGGTTTCTGTCCGCCGCCTTGTTTTACCAGGGTTCGGGAGAGGCAACTATACCCCAAAAAAGTCCCGCCGAAGGTAGCGCTCCGATCGTGCAGCCGGGGGCGCCGGGCCAAAACAGTAAGATCATCACGCCCGCGGCGGCGGCAACGCCCAGGCGGTCGCCTGCCGAGGCCGACGTCAGCTTCATGCAGGGCATGATCATGCATCATTCGCAAGCCGTAGAGATGACGGCGCTGATGCCCACACACACCCGCAACAAAGACCTGCTGGCGTTGGGCAAGCGCATCAGTATTTCGCAAAGCGACGAAATCCAATACATGAAGCAATGGCTTGAGGAGCGCGGCAAGCCCACCGAAATGACCATGGACGGCATGAGCGCGGCCGACATGAAGGCGATGGGACACGACATGAGTTCGATGATGCCGTTGATGCCGGGCATGTTGACGCCGCAGCAAATGGCCGCTTTGGCGAAAGCAAGCGGGCCCACTTTCGATCATCTTTTTTTGACGGGAATGATTCAACACCATGGCGGAGCGCTCACCATGGTGAAGGATTTGTTTGACACCGCGGGCGCCGGACAGGACGCTGTTCTATTCGACTTCGCGACGGATATTGATAATACACAGCGTGCGGAAATTAGAATCATGCAGGCCATGCTGGCAAAGGAAAAACACTGATGAAAAAAAGAACGACACGAACGAAAGCGGCCGTTGTTTCAGGCGGCGCCGTAATGGTCTCAATTGCTCTGGCCGCGGGCATTCCCATGCTGCGCGCACAGCAGGCTCCCACGCCAGCGCCGGCGAGCAAGCCTCCGGCTTCGACCGTTTACATGAATCCGCGAGCGGGGAACGACGATCCGCGCGTCGGGCTCAAAGGCGGCTTATATGACGCCGGTGAGGCGGCCTTCGGGATAGAGCATTTAGCGACATTGCCGAAACCTCCGGGCTTTGCACCGGATAGCGCAGAGGGTGGAGACAATCCGAACACACCGGGAGGCACAGGTGCTCCGCCGCCTGCGCCTGCAGATCCTGCAGCGTCAGCTCGCACACCTGCCGAAGGCGCTCCCGCTGCCGGTGCCCCAGCCGCTGGAGGCAGACCTCGCGTCTCGCAATATGGTTCCACGAATTCAGATCTGGCTTTCAGCGGCAACCATCTGTTTGTCGGCAACTACAAAGGAATTAATACGTACGATATCGACAATCCGAAGGAGATCAAGCTGCGGACTTCGTTGGTTTGTCCCGGCGGACAAGGTGACGTTTCGGTCTATGGACATCTGCTGTTCATGTCGGCTGAAGCGATCAACGGCCGCACTGACTGCGGCACGCAGGGCATCCCGCTACCTGCCGGATATGTTGCGCCACCCATGCCGCCTCCTCCGCCAACCCCGGCACCCACCGCAACTGCCGGTGGCCCTGCTGCCCCCGCTGAACCAGCCTTTCGGCCACGCCCGCTTCCGCCTGCCAGCAAAGACCGCTTCCGTGGTGTGCGCATTTTCGACATCAGCGATATCGCCAATCCGAAGCAAGTAGCCGCTGTCCAGAGCTGCCGCGGCTCGCATACTCATTCACTTCTAGTCGATCCCAAAGACAAAGACAATGTCTTTATCTATATTTCAGGCACCGGCCAGGTGCGGCAAGAAGAAGAACTGGCTGGCTGCACGAGCGGCGATCCAACGAAGAATCCCAGTACAGCTCTCTTTCGAATCGACATCATCAAAGTGCCGCTGGCCCATCCCGAAGAAGCGAAGATTGTGAACAGTCCGCGCATCTTCACCGATTCACAAACCGGAGCGCTGAACGGTTTGTGGAAGGGTGGCAATCACGGCGAAGGCACGCAGAGAACGAGCGTCACTGACCAGTGCCATGACATCACCATCTACGCGTCGCTCGGGCTGGCGGCGGGCGCCTGTTCGGGCAATGGAATCCTGCTCGATATTTCCGACCCGATTCATCCGGTTCGCATTGAGGCAGTGAGCGATCCCAACTACTCGTATTGGCATTCCGCCAACTTTAGCAATGACGGCAGCAAAGTTTTGTTCACGGACGAATGGGGCGGCGGCGGACAACCACGCTGCCGTTCCACCGATCCGATGAACTGGGGCGCGGACGCCATTTTCACGCTCAAAGACAGGAAGTTGACGCTTGCCTCCTATTACAAAATGCCGGCTCCGCAAAGCGATATGGAGAACTGCGTAGCGCATAACGGCTCGCTTATCCCGATTCCAGGCCGTGATATCGAAGTACAGGCGTGGTATCAAGGCGGCTTGTCGGTGGTGGATTTTACCGACGCGTCGCATCCGGTTGAGATCGCGTTCTATGACCGCGGACCGGTGGACAGCACCAAACGCGGCATGGCCGGCTTTTGGTCAACCTATTGGTACAACGGCTATATCTATGGTTCGGAAATTGCCCGCGGCGTTGATGTATTCAAACTCGTTCCGAACAAATACCTTACGCAAAATGAAATAGACGCGTCGAACCAAGTGCATTTCGACGAGTTGAATGTTCAGAATCAACCGCATGTGGTTTGGCCCGCCAATTTTGTGGTGGCGCGTGCTTACATTGACCAGTTGAAACGCGACAGCGCACTTGACCCCAATCGCATTGCCGCGCTGGAAGAGGCCATGGCGAAAGTGGATGCGCATGCCGACAAAAAGAACGTGGCGCAACTGAAGCTGATGGCCGCGAACCTTGACAAGACTGCCGTGTCGGCCAAGACGCCGGTCGATGCCAAGCGAATGAAGGCGCTGGCCGAGGTGATTGAGAAGAGCGCCGGTGCTCGTTTGTAGCCAGTGTTTTTTGGGGTTCCGCTCAGGAACCCCAAAACCTTAGCGTGTCCCATTCTGCAAGGGCAACCGAATGTGAAAGCGCGCGCCCCGCACGGTCTCGCGGTCTGCCCATAACTCTCCGTTATGCTCGCTCACCGTATGCCGCGAAAGGGCCAAGCCCAGGCCTAAGCCATTTTTCTTACCGTAACTGGCAAACGGCTGGAACAATTTCGGCCATGCTTCTTCATCGATCCCCGCGCCGGTATCTTCCACATGCACCACAATAGAGGCTGCGTCGCGCGTGTCCGTGATCTTCAAAACTCCACCGCCGGGCATGGCATCGAGCGAGTTATTCATGATATTCAGGAACACTCGCACCAGACGGTCGTGATCGGCCAGCACTTCCGCGGTCTCATCGATTTGTAAGTCCACGATGACGTTCTGGCTCTGCGCCATCGGCCCAATCGAATCCGCTGCCGAATTGACGATATCAATTAGACGAGAGATCTCGGCCGGCTTGACGCCCGCCCGTGACACTTCCAGTAACTCCTGCAACAGTTCTTTGATCTGCCGCGACGACCGATAAATATTCCCAGCGAGCCGTTTTTGTTGCTCGCCGGAAAGTTCACTGTCTACCAGCATTTCCGCGCCTCCGTAGATCGCCGCCAGCGGGTTTCGCAAGTCGTGCACAATCGAAGCGGCCAGCCTGCCAACGGTGGCAATCCGTTCACGCGTGATCAGTTCCAGCCGCGCAGCTTTGATCGATTCGCACATGTTGTTGAACGTTGCGGCAAGCCGGCCTAACTCGTCGCCCGTCTCCACCGGAACGCGGTAATCATAATTGAGCCGAATCACTTCCCCGGCCGCGCGATCCAAGGCTTCCACTGGCCGCAAAATCCTCTTGGCCAGCAGGTAAGTCAGAGCAATCCCCACGCACATGGCGCCCAACCAAATGAGCGCCACATTCTCATGCCATTCCGCAAACGCATCGCTGGCGCCGGCGAACGAACGAATGACGAAAAGCTCCGGCGCCGGCGATCCGCGCAGGCCTGGCAGTTTCGTTTCCAGCAACAAAGAATCGGCGCCGCCAATTTTCAGGCGCCAGAAGTCGCCTTGCAAGCGTTGGCCGCTGCTGAGCTTTGGAAAATCCTTTACGGGCAGACTCGAAGCCAATACTCTATCGTCCATCAAAAAGGCAAACTCGCTGCCATTGGTGGAGCGTTTCATCGCTTCGGCCACTTGATGATTCACATTCAACGCCACCAGCAGCACGTTCAACAGTGCAGGCTCATCACCCGCCTGCACGTAAACCGGCGTCAAAACAACATAGTAAAGTTCGCCTTCCCATTCCGCGTAGCCCGCGCACTGTTCCGGAAACTGCTCGCGCGCCATGGTCAGCATCTTCCCTGCCCCGCTTATGCGAATCTCCCGCCCTCCGAGAGAGGCAATCACATTGCCGATCGGATCGAGCACAAGAAAGCTGGCGTCCTTGGCGGAAATGCCCGCCCATACTTGGCTGGCCACGTCGCGAATCGTGGCACTGTCGCGTGTCTGAAAAGCCGATCTCACATCCGACATCGAACTAATCACTTTACTCACCGAGGCTGCGTTTCGCGCCCGCTCCGCCCACAAGGCGCGATATGCTTCCAAACTCGTTTTGACTTCTTCCTGCAAACTCCGTTGACTCACGCTGTTGGCGTAGCTCTGAACCATCCAACCCGTGACTCCAAACAGTAATGTGATAGCGATTGAGGTCGAAAGCATTATTCGCCACAGCAGAGAAAACGAAGAATGTCTTGCTTCCTTCACCGGCTCACGCCATATCTTTCAGCGGCACTAGGATCAACGGGGTAGTTCCTGCCATATTTGTTCTTGTGGGCCGCCGGAAGATAGCCAGCTTCTGAAATGGAAACGGCCGGCACTTCAAGGGCGCGATCAGTCACCTTTATTGGCCTTGTCAAACGTTCGAGTGTTTCCGGCAAAGCCCGCTCATGAAAGAAGTGCAAGAGATAGGAACCGGGCTCTACATTGCGAATCGCGAAACTCCCGTCCGCCGCCGTGCTGGCAAAATAAGGCGACTTCACAACAACAATGATCGCCGACATGGTCGCGTGGATATTGCAAAAAACACGTACGATCCCCGGCCGGTTGAACGTCTGCGTCTGCGAAGTGCCTGGCGGATACAATCCGATATCGAACATCTGACCATCAAAGTTGGAGAAGGCGTTGTGAAAAATCGGATCTTTATTCGGAAAATCGATGCTAGTCCCGGACTCCACAATTAGTAAGTGGGGAGTAAATCGTTTATCCTTCTGCAGCATCACCGCATGTTTGCGGCCGGCATGCTGAACAAGCATACCCGCTGCCGGCTCAAGCCAAACGGCAACATTAGAATAATCCGCCTTTGGCTGACGCGCACCCCTATTCGCATCGGCCAAAATGACTGTCCCTTCCACCGTGCCCTGAGCCTGCGCCCAGTTGCCGGCTGAGACAGCCAGAAGAAAAGCGCTAAAACAGATACGCAAGGGCCAAATCATAGTGATTATAGGTATTCGGTTGCCCGCTAAAGGTGCGCGTCCAGAGCCTCTGCGCTTCGAAACTCAAAACAACATTCGGGCTTAAATGGAACATGGCGTTTCCGGCGAAACTGCTGCTGCGCGCGATCCCTGCTCCCGAAGTTGCTCCAGCCTGGTCATTTTCAAGACCGCCAAACACGTTTAACGTAAGCCTGTTGTTCACCGGAACGGAAAACTGCGTCCACCCGCCTGCTGACACGACGGGCTGAACGGCCGACCGATGGTTCTCATAGAACCCATTCCCAAGACTTCCTAAGGACGCGACGTTCTGACCGTAGTAACCTGTCCCCTTCCATTCAAGCTTAGGTGAGACGGTATAAAGCCAATCAACAGAACCAATTTTCGTTGTTAGATCAACACCATCAAAGTGATTCGAACTGACGTGAAAGCCCGGGGCCAATTCAAACTTCTTCGTCTCGCCGCTTTTGTGCCAAAACGCGAGGCGCGCTTCGAGCGCAGGCCGCACGCCCCCTGAGTAAATGGTGGGTGACGGTGAAAAATTACCCGATCCCAGGTATGAACCGGCTTGCAGGGCGGCCACTTGCGCATCCATGCCATTGCTGGCTCCCAAGTGGAGCTTATGCTCAAACTTCACTTGCGGTAACCAGAACCACAGATTCCCCGTACCAGACATGGCCGGCACGCCCACCTCCGCCAGCGAGTCAGGCTGATATCGGGAAATCAGCGGCTTGTCCTGTCCCAGAAAAACGTTGGTATTCGCCCAGTCCAAAGTGATGCCGGCGCGCCGAATTCGCAGCCAATTCGCTGAAGGCACGGCAGGGCCGGCCCAGAAGTCCGTGGCTAAAGTTCCCTCGACATGGCCTCCGCCCGGCAGCGCTGGGCCCTGAAAGTCAAAACCGAGAATCGTTTGCCGCACCGTCGCTCCCGAGTTCCCAGGCCCCGTCAAGAGAGTGTATGGCCCCAGCGCGTTCGTAACGTTTTTGCTATTCGAAAAGGCGTTAAAGAGCAGCGTTCCGTAAAGTGTCACCGGCAGCTTTTGCGAGCTTTCCACTTTAGTTTGCGCTTGTTCCGCAATTCTTGTTTCGTTGACCTTCACCTGTTCCGCCAAGGGCGGTTCGGCGCTGCTGGCCGTCTGAGTCTGCGCTTGCGCCTGTTTCAGTTCCTTCACTTCTGCCAGCAGTTCGCGGTTCTGTTGTTCCAGCGTGTCTAAGCGCCGCAAAACTTCCTGTAAGAGCTGTTTCTCCTGGTCGGCCGTTTGCTGCGCTTGCAACGGGGTGAGCAGAATTGGAATGAGGAGCCAAAATTTACGAGACATCGATGAGCGCCTCCAATGCGCGGCGTACTTCAGCGGGCGAATAAGGCTTGCTAAAAAAGGCGTCCGCGCCCAGTTGTTTGGCGCGCTCTGGAACGCCGCATCGTCCGTCGCCCGTAATAACGACAATGGGCACCCGTGCATAACGTGCATGCGCCCGCACGGCCTCCAGGATTTCGAAGCCATCAAAAAAAGGCAGATTTAAGTCGGTCACAATGGCGGACAGTTCTAAAGAATCAGCCCGCAACGCATTCATCAAACCGCGCCCATCATGCATCTTGACAACCTTCACGCTCGGCATGCCGGAAAGGGCGAACTCCAAAGCCGCAACGTCTTCGGAATCGTCAATAATGGCGATGATACGCTCCATAGAGCCTAATTCAGGGGAGAAAGCGATAGCCAACCCCGTGAACCGTCAAGAAGTGGCGTGGCAATCCAGGCTCCGGTTCTAGCTTCTGTCGCAAGCGAACCACATGCGCGTCCACCGTTCGCGTGTTCGGATAGGATTCATAGCCCCATACTGCGTTGAGAATATAATCGCGAGTCAACGCGCGGTCCACGTTTCTTAGGAAAAACGTCAACAGGTTGTACTCGGCGGGAGTCAGTTTAATCGCCGCGCCACCTTTCGAAGTTGTCCGGCGATCGAAATCAACTTCAACGTCGGCAAAGGAAGCGGTTGCTGTTTCTTTCGAAGACCTGCGCAACAACGCCCGGATGCGAGCGAGTAACTCCCGCGTGCCAAAGGGTTTCACAATGTAATCGTCCGCGCCAATCTCCAGCAACAAGACCTTATCCATCTCATCGCCAACCGCGCTCAGCACAATGATAGGCGTGGCAATGTGATCGGCTCGCAATTGTCGGCAAACGTCAACGCCGCTCAACTCAGGAAGCCGCAAATCCACCAGCAGAAGATTTGGTTTCAGGCTAATCGCTTTATCTAGCCCGTTCTTGCCATCCGCGGCGAAAAGCGGCACGAAATTCTCGCGCTCCAGCAGGACTCCTATCGTATCCCGCAAGCTGTCATCGTCGTCGATGACGAGAATTCTTTGCATGTCATTGGTCATTCTAACTGTGATATTGAACGGAAAATCCAGGCGTGCCTTGATTTTACGAAAGTTTTACAAGCTTCGCCGAATAAAAAACAGGGCAGCCGCTGTCACCCCCCATGCCAAGCTATTAAGTAACAGCCGTTCGCATGACAAATCCGCAACCCAGTTCGTTCGTGTTTCACGATCCCAGTGGCAACCGCTGGGCGCGCTTTTGGCGTCTGGCGCAATCCGTTTCTCTTTTGCTCGTCTTGGTTATCGCTGTCGTGACGGTCGTTTCCATCAGCTTGCCGCAACTCCCCGTTTTGGGGTTGCCGGCGGTTGTCCCTTCTAATCCGTTGGAAGGCGTGAATTTGAGCCCGAAAGGCACTCCGAAAAATATCCCGTTTCGGCTCGCCAAGCCTGCCAAGCCGCTACACTACGTCCGGTCAGCCTCGCCCGTGATTCATCCCAAGAAAGCCGCCATTGCAGGCGATGGACATCCGCTAGTCTGGGGCTATTACGTCAATTGGGACCCGGCCAGCATGGTTTCGCTGCGCCTGCACCTGAACCATCTCACCAGTCTTGTACCAGAGTGGCTAATCCTGCAAAATGCCAAAGGCGACATCGACGATCAAAGCGACGCCACCGTCATCGCTATAGCGAAGCAGGCCAATTTGCCCATCTATGCGATGCTCAGCAACTACCGTGGCGATTGGCAGCCGGGCGATGTAGAGAAAATAATTCGCAATGCCGGCCGGCGGCATGATCTGATCGAAAATATTCGCTCCAATCTGGCGGAACACGGTTTTGCGGGCGTGAATGTCGATTTCGAATCACTCGTCAAACGCGACCGGCAGCCCTGGCTGGTCTTCATGCGCGAGCTAACAGAGATACTGCACAAAAGCGATTATGTTGTTTCAGAAGCCGTGCCGGTAGATGACGAGGCTTACGACCTCAAAGGTCTCTCCGCTGTAGTTGACTATCTCGTTCCCATGGTTTACGACGAACATTATCAAACCAGCGAGCCAGGGCCAGTCGCGTCGGAAAGTTTTTTTGAGGGTGAGTTGGATAAGTTAGCAAAGATCGCGCCAGTCTCCAAGATGGTCATCGGGTTCGGCAACTATGGGTACGATTGGACGATTGGCTCGCAAGGCGCGTCGGAAGAAGCCTTCAGCGATGTAATGACGGCCGCGGCGGAAACGAAAAATCCGGTGCAATGGGATGCCGACACGGAAAATCCGGTCTTTCGCTTCTCGGTTGGAAATCAACAGCATGAGATTTGGTTTTTGGACGCGGTGACGGCATTGAATCAAATTGGGGCGATTCGCGACGACGGTTTTCGAGGCGTCGGATTGTGGCGGCTAGGCGCTGAGGATCCAGGTCTCTGGAACGTGCTGCAACCGAATGCTTGGCCAGCCGAGCATTTTGATGTCGCACAGTTGGATACCATGTCAGGTGCAACGGCGCCCATTCAATTCGGCCAAGGCGAGATCATTCGCATCGCCGCCACTCCGCAGGGAGGCACGCGCACGGTAACGCCGCCGCCTACCGATCAAGACGACTTTACGGAGCAGTATAAGACCTATCCAACCCCGTTTGTGATAAACCACTCAGGCGCTACTGGCAAGAAAATCTTGTGCCTGACTTTTGATGATGGGCCAAACCGCGAATACACGCCCCAAATCTTAGATATTTTGAAAGCCCATCATGTGCCCGCCACGTTTTTTGTAATCGGCGTGAATGCCGAACAAATGCCGAATCTCATCCGGCGCGAATATGCCGAAGGGCATGAGATTGGCAATCATACATACACTCATCCAAATATCGCCACAACCTCTCCGCTTCGTACGGAGTTGGAGTTAAGCACCACACAGCGCATTATCGAGAATTTGCTGGGTGTGTCCACAACGTTCTTTCGCCCACCCTATAACGCCGACAGCGCGCCCACAACACCCGCGGAAATTCAACCGGTTCTTCGAGCGCAGACATTTGGTTACACGACCATTGCCGAGACTGTTGACCCGCGCGATTGGGAACCGGGCATCACACCGGCGGCTATACTCAATGAAACCAAGAGCGAAATTGCCGAAGCGGCGTCGGAGGGCGATGCCGGAGCCACGCATATCATTCTTCTCCATGATGCCGGTGGCGATCGGGCCGCTACCGTGACCGCGCTGCCGCAGATCATTGAATATTTCCAAGGGCAAGGTTATCGCTTCGCCCTGGTGGGGGAGTTGATCGGCAAGAATCGCGCTGAAGTCATGCCGCGCCCCAACGCGAAAGAATTGCGGCTCGCTCGCATTGAAGGAGGCGGGTTCGACGCTAAGGCACGCTTCAGCCAGGTTTTGGGAATCCTTTTCCTTTCCGCTATTTTCATCACGCTGGCCCGATCCCTGATATATGGCGTGCTAGCGATCTTGCAAAAACGCCGCGCCGCGCGCTATCAGTTTGACCCAGGCTATCGACCTTTTGTCTCCGTCCTCGTGGCGGCATACAACGAAGAGAAAGTGATCAACCGTACCATTGATTCGCTGCTGGGCAACGGCTACGAAAATCTCGAAATCATTGTCATCAACGATGGTTCCAAAGACCGCACCCTGGAAGTGGTTGAGGAGCGTTTCAGCTCGAATTCCAAAGTCGTCATCCTCACTCAAGCGAATGGCGGCAAATCTTCCGCACTCAACCACGGCATCCGTCACGCCAAGCACGACATCCTTGTCGCCGTCGACGCCGATACGCTCTTCGCTAAGGGAGCCATCGAAAAGCTCGTCCGCCATTTTGCCGATCCGAAAATCGGCGCCGTTTCGGGCAACGCCCGCGTCGGCAACAAGCACAATTGGATCACTCGTTTCCAATCCATCGAATATATCTACGGCTTCAATCTTGACCGCCGCGCGCTCGATTATCTGAACGCCATCACGGTTGTTCCCGGCGCGGTCGGCGCTTGGCGCAAGGAGCCTGTTCTGGAGTGCGGTGGTTTTCTGCACGACACTTTGGCGGAAGATACCGATTTAACTCTCGCCATCCGGCGGCGTGGCTACGTCATTCGCTATGAACAGGATGCCATCGCTTACACGGAGGCCCCGGAAGACAGCAAGAGTCTGCTCAAACAACGTTTCCGCTGGGTTTTTGGCACGTTGCAAGCCTCTTGGAAACACCGCGATGCGCTGTTTGTGCCAAAGTACGGCACGCTCGGCTTCATCGCGCTCCCCAGTATTTGGCTCTTCCAACTTGTCTTGGCAGCACTCGCGCCCTTCGCCGAAATCGCCATGATCGTCTCGCTGATCGCCGGTGATTGGAGAATCGTGCTGCTTTACTACGCTGCTTTTTTCATTGTTGAATTGTGCAGCGGTTTATTAGCCTATTCGCTCGAAGGTCTGGCGCCTTGGGACCTTGGCCTTCTTCTCTTTCAAACTATTTATTACCGCCAAATCATGCTCTATGTCCTCGCCAAGAGCTTCCTCTTCGCTATGCGCGGCCGCTTGGTTGGCTGGGGCAAGCTTGAACGCAAGGCCACCGTCACCGCACCCGTCTAAGACCCAGCTTATTCGTATTCGGTCCTGCTTATCCTTCTGGCCGGTGTCAGTATCAAAGTGCGATTGGCCATTTTGCGATTCCGATCCGAGCTGTGGCGCGGACACTTTTTGTCTGCCGCGCCGAGACTCGTCTCGGCGCTTTTTCACTCGCCCCACGGGTTCCCGTCTCGCACAACCATCCCCTGCGGGTGGTCGACCGCAGAACCTTTAGTCCCGATCGGGCCGCTCCCCGCGCGTCTAGATGAAGTTTGGCCGGAAAGACCGTGAGGATGATCAAGCCCCGTGCGCTTCGACCCCTGCTAAAATGCAAACTGATGAGCACCCTCGCTGTCGTTCCGCTCAGTGAGTATCTGGGCCACACCACGGACCCGGACTGCGAGTACGTGGATGGTCGGTTGGTACACCGTAACGTGGGAGAAATTAGTCACGGCGACGCACAGGGCCGCACCTATGCGTTCATTTTTCTAAATGCGCGAGGCTTTTGGGCGGGCGTCGAGATCCGAGTCCAGGTCCGCCCGCAGCGCTATCGAGTACCCGACGTGGTTGTTGTCCGCGGCGGCCGGCCCTTCGGACGCGTGATTACTTCTCCGCCCGAAGTGGCCGTCGAGGTCCTCTCGCCCGACGACCGCGCCCTGGATGTCCAAGAAAAGATCGATGACTATCTCCAGTTCGGCATCTTGGCAATTTGGTTGATCGATCTCGAACGGCGGCGCGGCTGGATTCACACCAAAGAAGGCGCCCGCGAAGCGTCTGACGGAGTTCTTCGCAACCCTGCCGGTGACTTGGCGGTGCCTCTCAGCGCCATATTCCCCAACCCCGCCTAGCTGGACGTTAGCCCGGCTAGGGCGCTTCGCCCGTATTTGCGAAACGCCCATTCTGGTGCTCAAATTAAGACGCTTTGTTGGCAGGCTTCGCTTCAGGGCCGAGTTCCGGATGAAGCTTGATGGTTCTGCCCGCCAGCACGTATACGCGTTGCTGGAACGATGGGCCGTCGCCGTTGCGAATGTCAAAGTCGTAGGTACCGGGGCGCATGTGAATGGTCTTCAAATCGCCAGTGAGACCCGCAAACGCTCCATTAATGTAAACCTCTGCGTTCTTCACTTTGGTATCGAGCTTGACTTCGCCGGCTATGGCACCCACTACATAGGGGCCATATGGATAGAATCCGTAATAAGGTGCATACCATCCGTAGGGCGCCAATACGGGTCCGCCCACAAAAATGCCAAGCCGGGCGGCGGAACCGGTCGCGGGCAGCAACGCCACAAATGCCGCACATGTTAGTAATAGTTTTTTCATAGTGTTGTTAGCTCCTTTCAACGTTGCTGAGTGTTACAACCTCAGTTCACTTGCTTGGATGCGCTCCCCCGGTAATCGGTCACTACCGCCGAGTGGGTATATCGGTCTCATCCTTCGGTTCGAACGTAGGTCTGAATAGTTGGAACGCTGTACGAGGACGGCCAAAGGAGGCTGCTACCAACTCGCCCAGGAAAACAATGCCCCGTCGCTGGTAGAAGCCTTGGCGCACGGGGCCTCGTCTTTCCAAGCGAGTCGAATTGGTGATAGCCAATCGACAACCAAAAATACCACTAGGAGTAAAGTTATGACCAACAAAACAATCTCAATCCTTTCCGGCGTTGTGATCGCCCTGGCTTTGCCCTTGGCGCAAGGCGCGGTCAGGAATGCCAACACTTCTTCTGTTATGGATTTAGCAAACCAATCCAAAGCGAAGACGATGCTGAAGCAAGTTGAGTCGGCGGCTGCCTCTGTGGCGTCCGAAGCCGACCATCTGCACTCGCTCGCCGAAAACAACTATAGCCGCGAGGCGAATCTTGAAGCGCTGATGAGCTTGCGGGACGAAGTAAATGAGATGGGCAAAGCGATCAGTTGGCTCAACGGCCAGCGCGACTCTTTGACACCCACGGAAAATCATGCTCTGGATACTCTGATTCCGTTAGCCCAGTCGATCGCGTCGAACACCAGTCATGCTATCGAGTACTTCAATGAGGGGGGCCCCCGCGTGGCAACGGGCCTTTTCTCGAGCGTTTCCTGGAACGTTTTTCAGGATTCGCAAAAGATCGAGCGGACGGTCAGCGATTCTTTGAAATTTGAGAAGCTTCGCACTCAGGAAGCCAAGCTGCAAGACCGGGTTCAAGCTGAGGCCGAAGAATAAGAGAGGATCCATCTCATGGAACTGGACGGCCGCTTCGACCGTCCAGTTTTTTTTAGGGATAAAATTCTGTCCATGTGGCCGTTGAACGGAGTTTTTCATTGGTTTCACAAGCGCACGCCGGCTCCGGTAAGGCGTTCGGCGAGCGTGATTCTCGGTTTTGTAGGATTGCTGCTGCTCATGATTGTATTAGTGGTGGATTCGAGCATGCAGCGGCGCAACATTGAAGCGGCTAGCGCCGCCGTGCGCAAAGATTACAAACAACGCGATGCGCTTTTGGATGAATTGCGCACCAATACATACCGAACGAATACCCTGGTGCGTGATTATCTGCTGGAGCCTGACGATGCGGTTGCCGCCCAGCAGCGGGGAGAATTAGAGGATCTTCGCAAGCGAAGCGCGGCGATTGTGGCGCAGTACCAAGGACTGGCGCTAGCGAACGAGCAGGCGCGCGTAAGCGATCTGAACCGGAATAACGAGGTTTATTGGGAGATCCTCACGCCGGTGTTGAGTTGGAGCGCGGCCCGCCGGAATAGCGAGGGCGAAGGTTATCTTCGCGAATATGTAACTCCCCACCGGAAAGATCTTCTCAAGCTGCTGAGCAGCGTGAATAAGATGAATCAAAGCGACGCCGAGGCCGAAGAGGAGCGCATTCAGGCTTTCGAAGCGCAATCCCAAAGAAGAGTTACTATCATCTCTTTCTTCGCCTTTGCGTTAGCGGTGGGGTTGGCGCTTATCGTCATTTTTCACACTCGCAGCCTGGAGCGCGATGTGCTTAGAAGATTCTCCGAGCTGCAACAGGCACGGCAGGATTTGCAGCGGCTCTCCGACCGCCTTTTGACGGCGCAAGAGGAGGAGCGGCGCAACCTTTCTCGCGAATTGCACGATGAGCTGGGGCAATCGATGTCGGCGATGCTCATGGAGTTTGGAAGGCTTGAATCGCGGTTGACGAACGACGAGGCGTGCAAAGCGATCTGCGCGTCGGTGCGCGAATTAGCGGAGGGAAGCGTAGTCAAAGTGCGCGATTTGTCTTTGGCGCTCCGGCCCGCCATGCTGGATGAAATCGGCTTGCTGCCGGCACTGCGCTGGCACGCGCGGGAGGTGGCACGGCGCAGTGGACTCAAGGTGAGTGTGGTGGCGGACGAGGCGGAAGACGATTTGCCGGACGAGTACAGAACTTGCATCTACCGGGTGGTGCAAGAAGCATTACATAATTGCGTGAAGCACTCGCGCGCTTCGCAGGTGCGTGTAGTGATGAAGCGGCAGCCAGACCAGTTAGCCATCTCTATTCACGATAGCGGCATAGGATTTGATCCGAAACAGGAAAAGGGCCTGGGCTTATTGGGAATCACCGAGCGCGTAAGTCAATTGGGGGGCACGTTTCGGGTTGAGTCTCAACTCGGGCGTGGTACGGTGGCTTCCATCTATCTGCCGATTCCCGCAGCGAGCCGCGTAGCCGCCCAGGAGCATGTGGCTTGATCCGAATTCTGCTGTGCGACGACCACGCGGTGATTCGCCGTGGCTTACGCCTGCTGTTGGAACAGCAAGACGATTTCGAAGTTGTGGGCGAAGCGAGTGACGGCCGTGAGGCGGTTAACTTGGCGGAAGCGCTGAAGCCCGATATCGCCGTGCTCGATATTACGATGCCGAATTTGAACGGCATTGAAGCAGCCCGGCAGATCAGCGCCAAGCAGTTGGGGACTGCCATCATCGTGCTGAGCATGCACGCCGATGAATCATTCGTGTTGAAGGCGCTAAAGGCGGGCGCACGCGGCTATGTGCTCAAAGAAGCGCCGGAAAGCGAATTGATCAAGGCGGTTCGCGTGCTGGCGGAAGGGAAGTCTTTCTTTAGCCCCGCCGTGAGCCGCATGCTGGTGGAAGACTACGTGCGCCACTTGCAAGATAAGGATGTGGAAGATAGCTACGAGCTTTTGACAGCGCGGGAACGGGAGATTTTGCAACTGATTGCGGAGGCAAAGAGTAACAAAGATATTGCGAGCATCCTGAATCTGAGCCTGTACACGGTGGAAACGCACCGCAGTAATATTATGGAGAAGCTCAATCTGCATAGTGTGCCGGAGCTGATCTTATATGCGGTGCGGAAGGGTGTGATTCGCTAGGCAGCAGTTGCTCACTCCCCCTCCCCGCCTGTTCTCCACGCCTTATCCCACTTATGGGACCGTCCCATTCCGCAATCGGACAGTCCCATCATTCAAATCCATTAGGTCTACTCGCCGGAAACGTCGACCTTCGTCACTTCGCGTTTCCCGACGCGCATCCGGTGTTTCGCACTCGGCACGTAAAAATTGAACTCTTTGGCGCTGGGGCCCGATTTATAGCTGTCAATGTAAAACGTTCCATCCACATTGGTCAGTGTGAGCTCGCTTCGGTCATAGCTGCCGTAGCCAGCGTAGTTGAAGTTAGTTGACATCACCGGAATGAGGACGTTCTTGCCCTCACCGGTTAGCCAAAACTGGTGGTTTGAAATCGCCACCTCTGGCATCGACAGTGAGTAATCTCCCGGCTGCAAAACAACACCGCCCCATGTAGCCTTCACGGGCAAATGGAACTTCGCTTGCTGTCCTGCGTACAGGGCGCCAGCGCCACTAACCAGAGTGAAAAGGCCAATACCAAGAATTCGTGTTACAAAAGTGTTCATCTTTGTTTCCATTTCTCGGATCTGTTCGAGGAACCTGTCTGGTTCAAGATCCGTATAACCGTATTACGTTCAACAATGCGCAACAGCTCGTCAAGAAAAGATCAAGAGTTTCTCAGGCAGGTGTTTTAAGCCGTGGCTGAACTAAATAAGGCGGCGCGCATCGTCCGGTTTGCCGAGTTTGAATTCGATTTGGATCAACGCGAGTTGCTGAAGGCTGGCAGACGGGTGCCCCTGCAACATAAGCCCTTTCGCATTTTGGAACTTTTATTACGGCAGCCCGGAACACTGGTCACGCGCCGGCAACTGGTGGAAGAACTCTGGCCGGGCCTGCATGTGAATTTCGAACACGGCCTAAACACCGCCGTGAATAGCCTCCGCCAGGTCTTGGGCGATTCTCCACGCGAATGCCGCTTCATTGAAACTCGTCCTGGTCTGGGCTATCGCTTTATTGCTCCGCTGATTGCTCCAATTGACCAGTCGAGCCATACTCCGCCGCGCGTGGATTCTTCCGGTTGCCATCAGGACTATTTGAAGGGCCGGTTCTTTCTTCATAAGATGACCGGTTCCGCGTTGCAAAGAGCCATTGGTCACTTTCAATCGGCCCTCGAAGCCGTCCCGGATAACGCACTGGCGCTCAGTGGTCTTGCCGACACTTACGGCCAACTCGCGCTTAGTGGAACGGTGCGGCCGGCCGAGTTGAGCCAAGCGGCGCGCGAATCTTCGGCAGCCGCGCTGCAAAGCGGGCCCGATCTGGCAGAGGCGCACGTCGCGCTGGGGCGGCTGCGCATGATCTTTGATGGGGATTGGACCGGCGCCGCCGAGGCCTTCGATGTTGCGATTCGGCTCGATCGAACTTTGGCTGATGCATACCGCGCTCGGGCTCTCCTGCGCGCCTCATTGAATCAGCATGAACAGGCGCTGCACGACGCGCGGGAAGCCCAAGCGCTAAGTCCTCTGTCCTTGCCAATCGGCTACGAGTTGGCGTGGCTGCTCTGCTTGTCGAAGAACTTTCAGGAAGCAGTGAGCCAGTCCTGGACTGTGTTGTCGCTCGACCCCGGATTCTTTCCCGCGCAAGAAGTTCTGGGCCTGGCCTATGGCCAGTTCGCGTCACATGATGACGCTGTCACGGAATGTGAGAACGCCTGTATGTGTTCGGAACGCCATCCGAGTGCGCTTGCGTCATTGGGCTATGCTTATGGGGCTGCCGGTCACGCTAGCCGCGCGGAACAGATTCTCGCGGAAGTGCTGGAGCTTTCTCAGCGCCAATATGTTTCGTGGTATTTCATCGCGCTCGTCCAACTCGGTCTCAAGCAACATGACCGCGTTCTAGAGTCTTTGCAACACGCTTCTTTGGAGCGCGATCCTTTGTTGCTTTGGTTAAGCGCCGATCCGCGCTTTCTGCCTATCAGCGCGTGGTTGCCTACTGGGCCGCCTACTGGGTTGCGTGTAGGAGGAACTCGCGGTTTCCCTCCGCACCCAGAATCGGACTATCCATCAGAGCACTCTTGAACCCGGCGGCAACAATGGCCTTGGAGACCTTCTCGCATGCTGCTTGCTGAGCAGCAGAGTCACGGACGATTCCGCCCTTGCCCACCAGCTCCCGGCCCACCTCAAATTGCGGCTTCACAAGAATAATCCAATCCCCATAGGCTTCCAGCAACGGAGCAAGCGCCGGAATCAGTAGCGTCACTGAAATAAAGCTGACGTCGCAGCAAATCAGTTTGACCGGCTCGCCGATTTCTTTGGCAGTCAAATAACGCGCATTCACTTTCTCGTGCAAAACCACGCGCGGATCGGTGCGCAACTTCCAATCAATTTGTCCTGCTCCCGTGTCCACCGCGTGAACACGCGCCGCGCCGTGTTGCAGCAAACAGTCTGTAAATCCGCCTGTAGACGTGCCCACGTCCATGCAAACCTTGCCCCTCGGATCAACGGCAAAATGCGCCAGCGCCGCCTCCAGTTTCAGCCCGCCCCGGCTGACATATTTGAGCGGCTCTGTCACTTCAATGCGAACCGTCTCGGCCACGGAGTGTCCCGGCTTTTCCGCCTTTTGCCCATCAACCATGACCTTGCCGGAAAGAATCAGCGCTTGCGCCTTCTCGCGCGAGTCCACAAGTTGCCGGCTCACCATGGCCACGTCAAGACGCTGCTTCATGTTTTGCGGCGAACAATGAAATCGGAGATTTGACGAAGCCTGTCCGCGCGGTCGTCGAATGCGTGCAGTGCGGCGTGAGCGGCCAGGCGTTCCTCTTCCGCCATCTGGCGCGAACGCTCCAAGCCATAGACGGCCGGAAACGTGATCTTTTGTTGGGCCGCGTCTTTGCCGGCAGTCTTGCCAAGCTTTTCCGAAGACTCTTCCACGTCGAGCACATCGTCGATGATCTGGAAGGCAAGTCCAACGCGTTCGCCGAATTCGGAAAGTGCAGCGAGTTCTTCAGCAGTGGCGCCGGCGTAAATGGCGCCCATGCGCACGCTCGCGCGTAAGAGAGCGCCCGTCTTGGCGCGGTGAATCGATTCGAGAAGAAACGCTGTTGGCGCTTTCCTCTCGCCTTCAATGTCGTTGACTTGGCCGCCAATCATGCCGCCCACTGTGCCGGAAGCCCGCGCCAGTTCTTCCACCAACCGAATTTTCGTGTTGGCGTCCATCAGCGGTAAGCGGCTTAGTACCTCGAACGCAAGCGTAAGCAACGAATCTCCGGCCAGAATCGCCATAGCTTCCCCAAACACTTTGTGACAAGTGGGCCTGCCGCGGCGCAAGTCGTCATTATCCAACGCTGGCAGATCGTCGTGAATAAGCGAGTAAGTATGAATGAGTTCGAGCGTGGCGGCAGCGTTCTCAATGCCGTCAGGCGAATCGGAAACGGCGCGCCCAGCCGCCATAGCCAGAATCGGCCGAATGCGCTTTCCGCCGGCAAAGAGGCTGTAACGCATGGCTTTGTGGATAGAAGCCGGATCGGTCGATTCGGCGGGTACCCATTTTTCAAGAGCTTCATCAACAACACGCACTTGTTCAGCAAGGTAAGCTGTCAACTCAAATTGCGTCTTCGTCATTTCGCAGGTTTCTCGGGGTTGTAAGGGGCGGCCACCATGTCGCTGCCGCGTTTGGTCAAGACTTCCACGCGGGTTTCGGCTTCTTCCAGTAACTTCTTGCATTCAGCGCTAAGACGCATGCCCGCCTCGAAGAGGGCTAGGCTGCGCTCCAAAGGCAAGTCGCCTTTTTCGAGTTCTTTAACGGTGCGTTCTAGTTCCTCCAGGCTTTTTTCAAAGCTAAGAGGTGGTGTGGACTGCTCGGGCATTCGCCCTATTGTAACTTTAGGCCGATTCGTGAGAATTCCTCCCAAAGTAGCCACTTTTGTTCTACACTCAATGTATGGCCGTGATTCCATCACTCACTCGCCCGTCCCTTTTCGGCTCCGACTAATCTCGCTTCGTCCAAGCGACCCTTCCTGTCTGCCTGCGGTTTCCCAGAGAGTTCCAGAGGTGTAACATGTCAACGCTGATTGCCCCCAATCCGCTATTGCCGAACCTTGTCACGGCCCTGCCCGGCCCGAAAGCTAAGGAGATTATTGCGCGCGACCACGCCGTGGTTTCGCCAAGCTATACGCGCGGGTACCCGCTCGTCATAAAGCGCGGCGAAGGCGCTGTTGTCGATGATGTGGATGGTAACCGGTTTTTGGATTTCGCCGCCGGCATTGCGGTGGTGGCCACTGGCCATTCGCATCCGCGTGTCGTAAAGGCGATTCAGCAGCAGGCGGCTGAATTTCTCCATATGTCCGGCACCGATTTCTATTACGAAAACATGGTGCAACTGGCGGAGAAGCTCGCCAAGCTGACGCCGGGTGGCCTGCCCCGGCGCGTCTATTTCGGCAACTCGGGTACGGAATCGATCGAAGCGGCCATCAAACTCGCGCGCTATTCCACAGGCCGCGACAAATTTATCGCTTTTCTCGGCAGCTTTCACGGACGCACCATGGGAGCGCTTTCCTTAACCGCCAGCAAAGTCACGCAGCGGCGCGGCTTTCATCCACCCCTGCCGGTGCATCATATTCCCTATGCGAATTGCTATCGGTGCGCGTATGGACAGACGCCGGATAAGTGCCATGTGGAATGCGTCAAGGTTCTAGAAGATACGCTATTCAAAACAATCCTTCCGGCGGATGAAGTCGCTGGAATAGTGGTGGAAGCCATTCAAGGCGAAGGCGGATACGTTGTTCCGCCCGTCAAATTCCACGAAGAATTACGGCGCGTGGCCGACAAATACGGCATCCTGCTGATTCACGATGAAGTACAAAGCGGCATGGGCCGGACGGGCAAGATGTTTGCCTCTGAGCATTTTGGCGTTTCGCCCGATATCGTTACCATTGCGAAAGGAATTGCGAGCGGCATGCCGCTGGCAGCTACCATTGCGCGTGCGGATGTCATGACTTGGCCGCCAGGGGCCCATGCTTCCACGTTTGGCGGCAATCCGGTTTCCATAGCGGCGGCGCTCACAACAATTGAACTGCTCGAAGAAAGTCTAGTCGAGAACGCAGCACGCATAGGCGCTTACATGCTCGACCGCATGACCGCCTGGCCCCAAAAGTATGAAATTGTGGGCGATGTGCGCGGGCGTGGGTTGATGATTGGCATAGAGTTAATCCGCGACAAGGCTTCGAAAGAGCGGGCTGCCGACAAGCGCGACCGGCTGGAGCAATTGGCTTTCGAGCGCGGCTTGCTGATTTTGGGCTGCGGCCCGAATTCCATCCGCCTCTGTCCGCCGCTGGTGATTACCAAGGAACAAGCCGATTTCGCCATGGATACGCTAGAGCAGTGTTTGGCCATGCTCACATAACCCAGCTCAATTAAACTGGTTCCAGTGTCAGAACTGGTCTTGGATGTAGGCTGCGGCAATAACAAGTTTCCGGGGGCCATTGGCGTTGATAGCAACACGCACACGAAAGCCGACGTGATTGCGAATCTCGACCACTTTCCTTACCCATTTCGCGATAATTCGTTTCAGCAGATTCGCGTTCTGCACGTGATTGAGCATGTGGCGGACGTGATCCAAACCATGGAAGAATTCCACCGCCTGCTGCGGCCCGGCGGACAAGTGATGATTGTCACGCCCCACTATACCGATTTCAGTTCGTTTTGTGACCCGACGCACAAATCCCACTTGAACAGCTTTTCGCTGCGTTACTTCGGCGACGACAACGCCGGCTACGGCTACTACACCAAGGCCCGATTTCGTGAGATTTCCGTCTACGTTAAGTTACTTTCTCTCTGGAGATATCTGGGTTTTGAATTTCTAGTGAATCAGTCGCGCTGGTTCCGGCGGTTTTGGGAATTCTACCTTTGCTATATCGTCCGGGGCAAGGTGATCGAGTGGCACTTGGAAGCGTTGAAAAATCCCGCTGGAAGCTAAGACCCAGCCAGTTGTTGTGGAAACTCAGCGACCGCGCACGCCAGTCGCGCGAGGCAAAAATACTCACGCCCGACGCGGCCTTGGGCCGGCATGGCGAAGATTTGGCGCACCGCTACCTGCAGAAGGCCGGGTACATGGTCGTCGCCAGGAACTATCGAGCTGGAGCCGATTCGGAAATCGATATCGTCGCTCGCAAGAACGATTTGGTGGTTTTCGTCGAGGTGAAATCAAGAAAGACGGCCGCTTATGGCGCGCCGGAGCGGGCCATTGATGAGAAGAAACACAAAAATATCATCCGTGGAGCCCGCGCATTCACCACTCGCGGATGCATTGACTGGAGCCAGGTGCGCTTCGACGTCATCTCGGTGATCT
>Ga0302319_10005451_pt1 | contig 25564 bp, 23 predicted proteins | sample Bog_T0_2_FD_203319 | JGI IMG/M metagenome (GOLD analysis project Ga0302319, IMG submission 203319) | Peat permafrost microbial communities from Stordalen Mire near Abisko, Sweden - Bog_T0_2 | ecosystem: Environmental > Terrestrial > Soil > Wetlands > Peat | place: Sweden: Abisko, Stordalen Mire...
TATCTCACTGACAACATCCACTACGTCCTCGACGAGGAGTGCATCGAAGGCATGCGCGGCTTCTTCCGCATGGCCGCCGAAACCGGCGTCCTGCCCGAATACACCTTTTCCGCGGAAGAATTAGCCATCCGCTAAGTCCCCGGAGTCGGCGCCCGCGCTCGGATTCCCTCCCCGATCGGCCCCTTGTGGTGCAGCCTCGCGTTCAGCCACTCCGTCATCTCCCGCTCCCAGGCCGGCACGCCGGGAATCGTGTTCCATCCACCCGTTCCATGCTTGCCGCCGGGAATCCGAATGATGTCGCAGCGCACGCCCGCTCTGTGCAGCGCATCCTCGAGGTTAGTCGCCTCGGAAAACGGAATGTACTCGTCCTTGTCGCCCAGAATCTCGAGAAACGGCGGGTCGCCCTTGTGAACATAAGTAATCGGCGACGCCTCGCGAATCGCCTCCTTATATCCCTTCTCCGCAATCAGGGGGTCCAGCAGCCGATGCACGTCGGCATTCAGCGGCACAAACTCAAAGCTGCTCTGGGCAAACAGGCTCACCACGGCCTGCGCGCCGGCGCTCTCCCGGTCGACTGGGTCCGCGGCCTTGGGATCGCCGCCAAGATTCTGCAACCCCACCATGTTGCTCAAGAATCCCCCCGCCGATCCGCCCACAAGCGCAATCTTCTTCGGATCTCCATTCCATCTCGCCGCGTTGTGCCGGATGAATCGCACCGCCCGCTCCGTGTCCAGCACCATGCACGGATAAGGATACTTCGGCGCCAGCCGGTAGTTGATCGAGAACACCGCGTAACCCGCCGGAGCCAGAAAATCCGCCACATACGCCTCGCTCCCGCTCTTCGAGTCCCCGCCGTGGTACCCGCCCCCATGAATAATGATGGCGATCGGATGCACGCCGTCGCCCTTGGGCGCGTAGTAGTCCATGGTCAGCGTCTGCCCATCCGCCGTCCCATAGACAATCCCTTCCTCAGTAGGTGTCCGCGTCTCCGCCGCCCAAACTGAAGCGCACCCCACGCAAACCCCCAACCCCATCATCATCAAGATTCTCCAGCTCACTCGCATTCCCAACCCTCCAAGCTCTAAATAATAAGCCCCTGATCCCTGATCTCTATTCCCTATTCCCCACTTCCTATTCCCTGTTTTATGCACCCTTCCGTCCCCTTGGCGAATCCAACCCAGAACAGGAGATATTTCCGTCATGCAGAAGAAAATCGCATTCATCACCGGCGGCAACCGCGGCATCGGATTCCAGACCGCACTCGAACTCGGCCGCGCCGGCATCAAAGTTGTCATCGGTTCCCGAGACCTGAAACAGGGTGAATTGGCCCTCGAAAAACTCCTCGCTGCCGGCGCTGACGCTGACGCGATCCTCTTCGACGTAACCCAGCCCGCGAGCCACCAGGCCGCGTTCGACTACTTCAACTCCCGTTACGGCTATCTCGATATCCTGGTCAACAACGCGGGTATCGCCGGCGGCGTCTTCCCCGGCACTGGTCCCGAGCACTCCGCCGCCGACGTTCCCCTCGCCCTCCTGCGCAAAGTCTTTGAAACCAACTTCTTTTCCCAGATCGCCATCACCAAGGCCCTGCTGCCGCTCATTCGGAAGAGCTCCGCCGGCCGCATCGTCAATCTCTCCAGCATCCTCGGCTCGCTCACCCTCCATGCCACGCCCGACTCGCCTATCTACGACGCCAAGTCCTTTGCGTACGATGCCTCCAAGACCGCCCTCAACGCTTTCACCATCCACCTGGCCTGGGAGCTGCGCGACACCAACATCAAGGTCAACTCCGCACATCCCGGCTGGGTGAAAACCGATATGGGCGGCTCCCAGGCCCCCATGGAACTTGAGCAAGGCGCAAAAACCAGCGCTGCCCTCGCCACGCTCCCCGACGACGGCCCCACCGGCGGATTTTTCCACCTCGGCCAGCCGCTGCCCTGGTAAGCAAATCCACCCCACCGTGGCCCCCTTGCGGTTTTTTCCATCGCAAGGGAGGCAGGCAATGACCCCAGGCGGCGCGTACAATCCGGCCATGACCGGATCGGGATACGGATGTTGAAAATCTGCCTGAGCCGGCGGGAGTTCCTGAACAAAAGCGCATTTTCCACTTGCCGCGCCATGGCCCGGCCTGTTATTTTACTAACCAGTTAGTTAACGAATGAAGGCAACCCCCACAATCCGCACCCAGAGCGAACGCGCGGACCAGACCCGAGCGCGAATTCTCGAGGCCGCCATCGGCGAGTTCAGCGAAAACGGCCTGGCCGGCGCGCGCACCGAGCAGATTGCCGAGTCCGCCGGAGTGAACAAGGCACTCCTCTACTACTACTTCCAGGGCAAGGAGGCGCTCTACGCCTCGGCTCTTGAAGCGGTTGCCGACCGGGTGGTGACCAGCAGCATGGCCGCCATGAGCGCCGATCGCTCGGCCGGTGAGCGGCTGGTGCATTTTGCCCTCAACCACTTCGACCGCATTCATTCCCAGCGAGCCTTCCAAAGCCTCATGCAACAGGAACTGATGCGCCTCCGGCAGGGCGAGGAAAATGCGCTGGCATCGCTGGTTGAAAAGGCCTTCCGGCCCATGATGACGCGGCTCAAGGACCTGCTCGCCGAGGGCATGCGCACCGGAGAACTGATTCACGTAGACGAATGGCAGATGATGTACGCGGCGCTGGGCGCCAATGTTTTTTACTTTCTCTCCGGGCCGGTGATGGGGCTGCTGCTCGGCAAGAATACCTTCGAGAGGAAAGCTCTCAAAGCTCGCCGCAAGGCGGCCGTCGAGTACCTGGGCCAGACCGTTTTCAGCAACCGGAATCACGGCGCGCACGTGGCCGCCAGGGTGCTCGCCCATACGCCGATGCCGGAGAGCGAACCATTTTTGAAGTTTGAGGTGAAGCGGAAGTGAATGCTCGCAATCGAGTTTTTCTGATATTGGGCCTGCTCACGGCGGGGTCGCTCATCTGGTACCTGGCCACGACGCGCCGCACCAGCGACCTGCAACTGATTGGCACAGTGGACGCCAACGAAGTCGTAGTCAGTTCCAGGATTCCGGGACGGATTCAGACGCTTACCGTGAACGAAGGCCAGGATGTGAAGGCCGGGCAGTTGGTCGCGACCATTGAAAGCGAAGACCTGAAGGCCGCCATGGAAGCGGCCGAAGCCACCGTCGCCAGCCAGAAATGGAAGCTGAACGGCACCGTCGAGACCGTGCGGCAGAACCAGGGCGAAACCACCAGCGCAACAGTGAGCGCCGAGGCGCAGGTGAAGATGGCGCAGGCGTCGCTCGCGCAGGCGCAGGCACAGTATGAGCACCAGCAGGCCGATACCAGCCGGACGGTGGCGCTAGCCGCTGGCGGAATTATGAGCAAGCAGGCGCGCGACGAGCAGGTGACGGCGCTGGCTGCGGACAAAGCGGCAGTGGATGCGGCGCGCGACAGCCTTTCCGCTGCGCAAGCGAACCTGCGCCAGGCCCGCGCCCACGAGCTGCTCACGGCAGTCTCCGCGCGCACGGTGGACGAAACGCGCGCCGACGAGGCCAACGCCAAAGCGCTCGCCGATGAAGCGCGCGTGGAAGAAGGCTACGCACAGGTGCTGGCGCCCATCGACGGCAAGATCAACGTGTGGGCCGCGCGGCAGGGCGAGGTCGTGGCTGCCGGAGCGCCGATCGTAACCATCATCGACCTGACCCAGACCTGGGTCTACGCGCCCCTGCCGGAGACGCAGGCCGACGCCGTTCAACTCGGCGACTCTCTGCGCGTGGTGATGCCCAGCGGAGCCACCATCTGGGGCAATGTGATTGCCAAGCTCGCGGAGGGAGACTTCGCCACGCAGCGCGACGTGAGCAGCATGAAGAGAGACATCAAGACCGTGCAGTTGAAGCTGCTGATCCCGAATCCCGGCGAGGAGTTTGTGCCCGGAATGACGGCCGAGGTGTACATCCCCAAGGCAAAGCTGAAGGTGAAGAAGTGAGCGCGGCGTCCAACCAGTTTCCGGCCAATGGCAACGGCGCGCCGCGTCCTGTCGCCATTGCTGTCGAGCACATCTGGAAGCGTTACGGCGACTTTGAAGCCGTCAAGGATGTGAACTTCAGCGTGACCGAGGGCGAGATCTTCGGTTTGCTGGGTCCGAACGGCGCCGGCAAGAGCACGCTCATCCGCATGATGACCACGCTCATCCCCGTAACCAAGGGCAAAGCCATTGTGGGCGGGCACGACGTGAGCAAAGATCCCGACGATGTGCGGCGGATTATCGGCGTCATTCCCCAGGCGCTCACCAGCGACCAGGATCTGACCGTCTATGAGAACCTGTCCATTTACGCCAAGCTCTACAGCGTGCCGCGCGGAATTCGCGAGAAGAGCATTGCCGAAGTGCTGGAGGCCGTCGACCTGACCGAGTGGCGCGATGCGCAGACCAAGACGCTCTCCGGCGGCATGCGGCGCCGGCTTGAAATCGCGCGCGGCCTGGTACACAATCCGCGCATCTTCTTTCTCGACGAGCCCACCACGGGCCTCGATCCGGTGTCGCGCATTGCGGTGTGGGAGATGCTGAACAAGCTCAAGGCCACGCGCAACCTGACCATGCTGCTGACCACGCACTACATGGAAGAGGCCGATAAGCTGTGCGACCGGATTGCGATTGTGGATCACGGCAACCTGGTGGCGCTGGGCACGCCCGTGGAGCTGAAGAACAGCGTTGCGGGAGCGAATGTAGTCGAAGTGAAGTTTGACCGCGACGACGAAGCGTGGCCGGGGCGCCTGGAGGGGATGGAAGGGGTCACCAGCGTGCAGCCCGAGGGCTCGGGATTCTACCGCGTCATCACCAAGTCGGGATCGAAGACCACCATGCAGATCGTGGAGCTGGCAGCAAGCCTGGGCGAGACGCTCACCTCGCTGAGCGTGCAAAACACCACGCTCGACGACGTATTTATCCACTACACCGGGCGTCAACTGCGCGACGAGCAGGTGAAGCCGGTCTTCAGCATGCCGCCGCGGCCGGGAGCGCGCCCATGAACCGCATGTCTGCCATCATCGAGCGCGAAATGCGCAAGTTTTTCCGCTCGCCCATGCTCATGATCATGTCGCTCATGATGCCCATCCTGCAGCTCGTCATCATCGGCAATGCCTTTGGCGGCAAGATCGTAGGCACGCACGTGGGCGTGGTGGACTACGACCACGGGCCGCAGGCCGTGAAGTTGCGCGAGGCCTTCGACGCCGTGGCCGTCAACATCAAAACCTTCTCTGCCATCGAGTACCAGAGCGAAGTGCAGGCCCGCGAAGACGTACGCACCGGCAAGATCGACGCCGCGATCATCATTCCGGCGCAATACTCGCGCCGCGTCTACGCCGAGGACGCGCCCAAGCTGGGCTTCGTCGTCGATAACTCCGATCTGTTCACTTCGTCAGCGCTCGAAGGCGAGATGCAGTCGCTGGTGGACGCCCTGAACGCCCCGGTTGTGCAGCCGCGCCTGACCACCACCATCGCGCTCGAAGTAGTGGAGCTTTACCCCTACGTGAACTACCTGAAGTATCTGTTGCCGATGACGGTCGCGCTCGCCATGTACATCTCGGTGATGATCGGCGGCGGCATGCTCTACATCGACGACAAGGCGCGCGGCGTGCACGAGGGCTACCTGGTTACGCCCATTACCAAATTCGAGCTCGTCTTCGGCCTTAACATCGCCGGAGCCATCAAGGCGGTGCTAAGCGGCGTCTGCCTGACGGTCATCGGCTCACTCGTCGCCGGCCTGGGCGTCGTTTTTCATCCCATGATCCTGTTGCAGATGCTGTGCCTGATCATCGCCGGCTCGATCGCGTTCAACGGGATGATGTTTCTGCTCATGGTCCGCGTGGACGATCCGCTGGTGCCGCGCGCCATGTTCGGCATACTCAATGTCCTCCTGCTCTATCCCTCGGGCGCCATGTATCCGACGGCGTCGTTCCCCAAGTGGATGCAGGTTTTGTCCGTGGTCGACCCGTTTACCTACGTGATTCACGGCTTCAAATCCATACTGCTCAAGGACGGCGGATTCACGGCCATCAAGTACGACCTTGCCTTCCTGCTCGTCTTCGGCGTGAGCACGCTCCTGATTGCCACCCCGCTGTTCAAGCGCACACTATAGCGCTTGCTCGGCGAGCCATCTCTGGCAATGAAGCCCAGGGGGCCCCAGGTCCCGTTTTTGGGACCTGGGAAAGCACGAACCTCAATACACCCCTCTTACCTCGCGATAAACCGAACCATCTCAGGCAAAGAAACTGATGCTGCTCTTCGGACCGCTGTCGAGCGAATCCAAAGAGCCCTCGCTGCCGAACCCCATTTCGTCGTTCTCCTCTTCTTCCACGCCGGCAGCCTTCCTGCGGCTTGCCGATGATGCGCCGTCTCCCATCTTGGTAATCAAGTCGATATCGAAAACAGCTGTAAGTTGAGATTCGGCGGGCGGCGCCTTGACCGCGGTCAACGGACGAATTCCCGGGATGGGGCTAATCTCCATATGGCGCCTCCCGCATCTTCCTTATCGGCGTCCGAGCGAGGGACTTTAATGCGGGCCGCGAAATTTGTGTCCGATTTCAAGACAGCCTCGCGAAACATCTGCGCCTGGCGAGAGCCCTGAGCCTGCCTTGCTACACTGGGGCCATGCAGGATGAACTGGAATTTCGGCGCGCGGTGGAGGCGGCTCTCGAAGAGCTCAAGAAGCATCTGATCGCGCGCGAGGAAGACGCGGACGCCGGATTCGAGGTCGAAGAGCAAAACGGCGTCTTGAATGTTGGGTTCGAGCAGCCGCCGGCCAAGTTCGTGATCACGCCCAATACGCCCGTGCGCCAGATCTGGATCTCCGCGCTATCCACGAGCTTCAAGCTGGATTGGGACCTGAATGTTGAGAAGTTTATTCTGCCGCGAACCGGTGAGCAGCTCATCGCCCTGGTGGACCGCCTGATCGGCGAGCAGTTGGAAGGATAAGACACCTTTAGAAGCGGGGAGGGTCCGGCGCAAACGCCGGACCCTCCCGCTTTTTTACGGCAAATCGTAAATGGTCTTGAGAACCTTATCCGCCAGACCCTGCGGCAGTGGCGCGTAGGAGAGCGTCGAAACCTCGCCCTCGCCTGACTTGACGATCCAGCTCAGCATGTCCTTGAGCACCTTTTCTCTGGCCGCATCCGTGGGATGCGCGGGAATCAGCAGATAAGTGAAGCTGGAGATCGGATACGCATCCGCCCCCGGCGCGTTGGTAATGGAAATGCGGTAGTCGGCAGGCATCTGCTTGATGCTGGCCGCCGACTGCGTTACCCCGTCGATCGAGGCCTTTACATAATTGCCGCCCAGGTTCTTCACCGATCCGAAGCTGATGTGGTTTTGCAGCGCGTAGATCAGTTCGATATAGCCGATCGCGCCCGGTAACTGGCGCACGTAGCCGGCCACGCCCTCGTTGCCCTTGCCGCCCACGCCGGTCGGCCAGTTGATCGCCGTGCCCTTGCCCGGCCCGTTGGCCCACTCCGGGCTCACCTTGCTCAGGTAGTCGGTCCAGATGAATGTGGTGCCGCTGCCGTCGGAACGATGCACCACGATGATCTTCTCATCGGGCAGGTGAACGCCCGGGTTGTCCTTGGCGATGCTCGGATCGTTCCAGTTGGCAATCTTGCCCAGGAAGATTCCCGCCAGCACTTCGCCGCTGAACTTGAGGTCGCTGACGCCGGTCACGTTGAAGGCCGGCACATCCGCCCCCAGCACGGTTGGAATGTGAATCAGCTTGATCGGCGAGCTGGCCAGCATTTGATCCGTCATCGGCATGTCCGATGCGCCAAAGTCCACCAGACCCTTTGTCACCTGGCTGATTCCGCCCCCTGAGCCGATGGATTGGTAATTGATTTGAACGCCGGGGTGAGCGTTGCTGTATTCAGAAAACCACTTCGAATAGATCGGATAGGGAAAGGTGGCTCCAGCTCCAGTCAGTTTCTGAGCCTGGGCCGCGCTCAAGGCCAAAACAAAACACACAGCGGCGACTAACAATTTTTTCACGGTTCGCTCCCTTGCAGATGATCTTCCGCATCCCATTCTCCACGGGAGATGTTACGGGGAGTTGAATTTACCGGCAATTCAATGAGTTGGTTCCGGCCGGTTGCGCCATTTCGCTGCCAGCGCCGGGTTGGCCAGAGCCTTGATGTACACGCCTCCCACCACGGATCGCGCCTGGAACGTGATCTGCCTGCCGTTTTTCGTGTCGTACCAGTCGGTCAGCGGAACGCGCGATGGGCCTTCGTTGATCCAGCGCCCGATGGGAGCCATAAGCGCCGCGAAGGGATCGGGATTGCCCGCCTGCGGGGCGTCCGCGAGCGTCGCGGTCCATATCTCCCAGTCCAGCTTGGTGTAATCGGCGCGGATGTCCAGCGGAAGCCCGAACCGATTCAAGTGCTCGAGGTAGAAGGCGATCTCGGTCTGCCGCACCCTGGCCGGAAAAAGGTTCAGGCCCAGGATCTGGTCCCATACCAGGTTGTACTTCTGGCTCCAGGTGCCGGGCTTGTCAAAGGCCAGCTTGTAGTGGTCCCCGTCGATGGCCATGGCCTGCCATTTCGCTGCCATATCGGATGCCAGGCGCGAGTACTGGGCCGCGACATCGGCCTTGCCCAGCCCCTGGGCCATCTGCGCATAAGCCGCCAGGCCCTCGATGGCCTTGATTGAGAGATTGGCGTTGTGCGCCAGGTGTCCGGCGAAATCGTCCGTCGAAAGCTGGTTGGCCGGGTCCAGCCCCTTGTCGCGCAGGTACTCGGCCCACAGCGTGAACTGCGGCCAGTACTGGCGAGCGAACTCCCAGTTGCCCTGCTCGCGGCTCATCGCGTCGGCCATGATCAGCAGGTTGCCGCTCTCCTCCACCGGCATCTGGTCGTCCTCGGTCACTTCGCCGCCTCCGTACACCTGGCCATCGGCCAGCGGATAGGTGCCCAGGTCGTGTGGCGCGAACGGCCACTTCCAGCGCGGCAGAGCGGCGTACTCCAGCACCGGCTTGAGCTGCGCCTGGATCAGCGCCGGGTTGAAGAATAGAAAGAACGGCGCGGAAGGATAGAGAACGTCCACGGTCGAGATGCAGCCATTCGAGAAATTTTCCTTCGGAAACAGCATCGGCGTGCCATCCACGTCGGCTGCGAAGCCATGCGCCGCCAGGGTCTGGCGATAAGCGAGGATAGCCAGTTGCGCATACGCCGGTCCGCCCGCCTGCGTCAAATCGGCGGTCAAATCGCGGTCGAATTCCTCGCCTCTCTTCTCGAGGCTTGCGTATTGGCTCTCCGCATCGGCAAGCATCTGCGCCACCGTCAAGCCGTTACGCTGCCAATACGGGCGCAACTTGCGGCCCAGGTACTCGATCGCAAAATCCTCTGTATATGCCAGCAGAACGTGACGCGTGACAGCGGCAGCCGAGAGCTTTCCCAGGGGAAGTGCGACCGCGAGATGAGCCGCGTGATCACGGGGCATGCGGGGCATATCGAGTTCGTCGGCCTCAGGCAGGGTTCCCGTCGAAACAAATTCGTCGAGAGCGGCGTCCGATAAAACCAGTTGTCCATTTGCCGCGTCCGGAACTCCCAGGTGGAAATAGCCCCAGTCGATGCGCAGATCGTCGCCGGGGCGATTCAGAACGCGCTGATCGCGGGAGCCGGCATTCAGCACGGTGAGTCCTTGTGCGCGGCCGCGGCCCCAGGTCACCGGCTCATCGGCAGTGTTGACAGCGATGACGGGGTCGATGTCCAGAAGCAGCGTCACGTCGTGCACGCCCTCACCCGTCGCGCTGAATGTGAGATAGGTGACCGGCCGGGAGAGCAGGTCGAGATCTTTGGGAAATGCCGGAGTAAAGAAAGTTACAGTAAGAGTCACCTGCGCAGCCTTCAGCGTGTAGACGGTACGCGTCGGCGTCACTTCAAGCGCGGTCTGCTCCATGGCGGGAAGTACGCGAGGCTCGGCGCCCATGAACCGGTAGTTCTTGCCGTCGATTCGGATCAGGCCGGCAATGGGCTGCCGCGCGCCCGTCCAGTGCTTCGTGTCCTGGTCGGTAAGATGGTCGGCCATGGACCACACGCTGAAATACGGGTTGTGCGCGATCAGCGGGACGGCAGGCGGCCGCTGTTGCGCTGCGGCGAATGAGGTGGCAAAGAGGGTTGCCGCAGTGAACAAAAGACAGCGTGAAATCGTTTTCAGATTCATTGATTCTTCTCCGCAGCGAGGCGCCGGCCCGGATCGAGAAATCGCTCGCGCCGCCGGCCGAAACTGCGAGGAGACCAGTCTACCCGATTTGACCGGCTGGCTTCCGTGAGGGTGAAGAATGACACTGCCCGCCCCGGGACTCGACCGCAAACCTCACGCCTTCGCTGTGGCCGCCGGCTGCGGCGCCTGGACCATCGGCAGCGTGAAGTGAAACGATGCGCCGTTGCCGAGTTCGCTTTCCGCCCAGATACGGCCCCCGTGGGCCAGCACGATGTGCTTCACGATGGCCAGTCCCAGCCCCGTCCCGCCTGACTCGCGGGAGCGGGCCTTGTCCACGCGGTAGAACCGCTCGAAGATGCGCTCCAGATGCTCCGAGGCGATGCCCGGCCCAAAGTCCTGAACCGTGAATTGCACCTCTGAGTCCACTTCCCTCGCCCCTACTCGAATCCGCTTGCCCTCCTTGGCGTATTTGAGCGAGTTTTCGATCAGGTTGCCGAAGACCTGGTTCATGGCGTCCGGATCGGCCATCACCATAACATCCGGCGCGCCGCCCGACTGCAGCTTGATGCCGGAGTCGACCACGATGCCCCCCAGCGACTCGATGGCGTCTTTCACCAGCGCGCTGGCTCTGGCCGGCTGCAAGGTGAGCTTGTAATCCGGGCTCTCCACGCTGGCCAGCGCCAGCAGATCTTCCGTCAGGCGGTTCATCCGCGTGGCATTTTTGAGGATAACGCCCAGGAATTCCCGCGTCGTTTCAGCGCTCGGGTTGGGATCCTCGATCAAGGTCTCAACATAACCCTGGATTGAAGTCAGCGGAGTGCGCAGCTCGTGGCTCACGTTGGCCACAAACTCGCGGCGGGATTTTTGCGCGGCCTCAATCCCGGTTACGTCGTGCAGCACCACCAGCGCTCCGCCCGAGGGCAACGGCGCTGCGTTCACCTCGAAGACACGGCCGGGCGCCAGCAGGCTGGCGCGCCCAATGCACAGTTCGCGACGCTCCAGCGCGCCGCGGATCGAGGCCAGCAGTTCCGGATCGCGCATCGAAAGCACCAGCGACCGGCCGGGATGAATCTGGGTTCCGGCAATCCGCTGCATCACCGCGTTCGACCAGCGGACCAGCCCATCCGGCGTAACCGCAACCACCGCCTCCTGCATGGAATCCAGCATCACTGCCAGCTCGTGCCGGCCGCTTTCAAGCTCGGCGAAGTCCTGGCCGAGGCGCTCGGCGGTCTGATTCAGCGCCGCCTCCATCTGCGAAAGCTCATCTTCGCCTGCCCGGTCAACGCGCGCGGTAAAGTCTCCGTCCGCGATGCGGCGGGCAAAGTCCATCACTTTTTGTAGGCGCGTGGAAATGCGGCCTGCAACCCACGCGGCCAACGCCACCGCAACGCCCAGGGCAATCAGGCCCGCCCAGAATGCCTCGCCCCCAAGCACGCGCAGCGTTCCTCCCGGCGTGCGTTCCACAAAGCCGTGGAAGAGGAACTCCATCACCACGGTCTGGATCACAAGCAGAAGGACAAAGAGGCCGAGCAGCTTGATGAAGACTTTTGACGTCATTCGACGTTGATTCCGTCCTGGGTTTATTCGGATTTGGGCATCTCGAAACGGTAGCCCGCGCCGCGGACGGTCTTCAGGTAGCGCGGGTTCTCCGGATCGACTTCGATTTTCTCACGAATCCGCCGTACGTAGACGTCCACCGAGCGGGGCGTAACGAAGCGGGCGTCGCCCCAAACGGCGTCGAGGAGATGGTCGCGGCTGAACACCCGGCCCGGATGGCGCGCCAGGTAGTCCAGCAGCCGGAACTCGGTAGCTGTGGTCGTGGTAAGCTCGCCGCGAACTTTCAACTGCATGGCGCTCGCGTCGATGATGACCTCCTCAAAGCTGATCGTGGAGGGCGAGGAAGGGCGCTCAAAACGGCGCAGCACTGCTTTGACGCGTGCCACCAGCTCGCGCGTCGAAAACGGCTTGGTGATATAGTCGTCGGCGCCCAGTTCAAGGCCCAGGACGCGATCGTTTTCCCCGGCTCGGGCGGTCAAAAAAATGATGGGCACGGTGGAAAGGCCATTATTGTTGCGCAACCGCCGGCACACATCCAGCCCGTCGCCGCCCGGAACCATGATGTCCAATAGAAACAGGGCCGGCGGCTTGCGCTCGGCATCGGGAATGAAGTTGGTGGGTGTTGTATAAAGGCGCGCCTCAAAGCCTGCCGCTTCAAGGTGATGCTGCACCAATCGGGAGATATCGGTGTCGTCTTCCAGAACAAATACTGTTTGGCTCAAACGGTCAGCCCTCGCCCCGGCGGTGGTTAAGGTTTGGTTGCGGAGACCGCCAGGAACCATTAACAGACTAATGCACCCAGGCAAACGGATTGCAAACGTTTGATGAATTTGGAGAGGCCTCCCGCCGCTCCCTGAAGCCGCGAATCCTGACCAGGCGCTCCGGGAAGCTGCCAACTGGTGGCCGCTTCCCGTAGTGCTGCCCGTAGTGCTGCCCGTAGTGTCTGACGGGCGCTGGGGCGATCAGTGACCCGCCGTGCCCTCGGCGGTCTCGAGCTCGGCGATGTATTCCACCACCGCCTCGCTCCAGCCGTCGATGTGCGTCCACGGCCCGTACCCCACGCCGTTGCGGCTTGACGCCACGTTGATCACGTAGCCCTTGCCGCGCGGCGCCGGCACGCTGTCGTGCGACTGCTCGTCGGTGATCACGATCATGCGATCGTAGCCCGCAACGCATTCAGCCTCAACCAGCTTGAGAGCCGCGCCCAGGTAGGTGCCCGAATGCGGCTGGCTCTTGTCGAGCGCGTCCCGCAGCGCCATTCCGCGCCGCGATGGAATCCGCTTGGCGGTGTCGGAAAAGGTGTAAATCGTCACCTTCTCCGCCATTTCGCGCAGCAGAATCGCAACTCCGTACGCAGCGTCCGTGCGCCGCATCTCCGACCGCTGCGAGATGGCCGTCTCCATTGAACCGGAAACGTCTACCAGCAGCACCGTGTGACCGGTCAGGCCCTTTGCGCGTCCATCTTGCGCCCGGCCCTCCAAAGCCCGGAACATCGCCCGTTCCAGCTCCGTCTCCCACTGCGGCGCGGAGCGCGCTGCAGCCAGAAAGCGAAACGGCAGAACCCGGTCCGTCTTCAAGGCGGCCAGCGAAGACAGCACCAGGTCCTCGCTCACGCCGGCAGCGTGCAGGTTGCGCAGGTTGCGCAACAGCGCCAGCGCGCCCAGCTTGCGCTCCTTCAGCAACCGCTCCCACACCTCGCGCTTGTCCGCATCGCCGCGGCCCGCAGCCGAGAGCGCAACCTCCCAGGTGTCGGGCGTGGCCAGCTCGTTCTCCGCCAGCCGCTTCCACAGCGCGGCCTGCGCCTCATCGGCGGGCCGAGCGTGAGAGAGGAACAGCACGTCGCGCAGGCGAACTGCGCCCGCGCGATCGTACTTGGCCAGCGCGTACTCGTCGAACTTGCCGAATGCGGCCGCCAGTCCCTTTTTCACCTGCGCGGAGAGCGGCTGCCGCCCGCCGGCCCAGTAGATGGCCACAAACTCGCTCAGCTCGTCGGCGCGCTGGATCACGCGGGCCAGCGTATCCGCCACCAGCGCGCGATGCGTGCCGTGGCGCGCCATCTCCCGCACCAGCAACAGCGGCGCGTGACGCAGCTTCATGCGCTCCCGCGCCTCCACCGCCAGCGCGGCCACCTTCTCCGCGGCCACCTGCGGCACCAGCTCGTGAATGCGCCCGGCGATCTGCACGCCGTCCTCGTAGAACTCTCCCTCCCACAACATGCAGGAAAGAACCGTGCGGCGCAGAGCCTGCTCCGCGGTGATCACCCGGGCCCGTGCTCCCTCGTGGGTGCGCGGACGCGGCTTCGGCTTGAAGATGTTCAGGCGCATGGTGCGCCTCCTTTCAAAAAAAATCCCTGCCGGGGAAAAGTCGGACACGGAGATTTTCATCAAGCTTCGCCTTTCAGCGAATCCTGACGGCAGGTTTCGAACCTGCGCCATCGCCTAAGCGATGTTCACCGTCGAAGTATCCGTGCCCTGCGCCACCGGCAGAAAACTGTTGACAGTTGATCTTAGCGGACGAGTGCAGCCTCGTCCTCTTCCTATTCATCCGGCTTCGGCGCGGGACGAGCCGTAATCGCAGCGCTGAACCCAGCGGTCTTGGCCGAGATGCGAACCGGCCGCAGGTTGATGGCCAGCTTTCTCATCTGCTCCCAGTCCGGGCGGTGCCTGTCCTCAAACCCCGTGCATTCAAGCATCGTGAACGAAACCACCATATCCGGGCTGGTCTTGTTGCAAATCACCAGCCGGTCCGATTCTCGATAGCCCCTCATGCACTGGCCCCAGCCGCACCTCGCGCACAGGGGTGCGTTGCCCACCGGGGTGCCGTTTTTCACGCTCAGTTTGCCCATCGCATTTTCGTTTCTAATCCGGACGCGCCGGAAGGTTACAGGCCGGGGTACAAGCGGTAGCGGACTTTTTACGGCGTCCTGGGCCACTGGACGACTTGAACTTGCGTTCAAGGCAGGATTCGAACCTGCGTAACCGGCGTACCAAGCGAAGTAACCGCAACCTACGCCACCGGCCGTGGTGGCTGTTGTACGGCGCCCATGAATCTGCGCCGCAAAAAAAGTGCAAGGCCGGGGAATAAGTGGCACGGTCTTTTCGGTGCTCGCCATCGAGCATCCTGAACCTCGCGGTTCCGGGCGGGAATCGAACCCGCTGCCCCCTTCAAGGGAGCGCAGAAGTATCCGTTGCCGGCGCCACCGGCCAAATTGTCTTTGCGCTCCACCAACGAAGCGCCCATCAAAAATATCCAGGCCGGGGAACAAGCGACAACAGAGTTTTTCGGACGTCCTGCCGTTTAGACCACGCACTCCAGTCTCAAGTGCGGCGGGATTCGAACCCGCATTCTCCGCTTACGAAGTATCCGTTGCCTACGCCACCGGCCGGGGTGGTTGCTGTGCGCGGCGAGCGTCAGCATCACCGCAAAAAACTCGAGGCCGGGGAACAAGCGATGGCGGTGTTTTCCGACGCTCTGACCTTGAGCTACCGGGATTCGCATCCCGGACGGGACTCGAACCCGCAACCTTCGGCTTAAGAAGTAACCGCAACCAACACCACCGGCCAGGGTGGACTTGACTTATTAGTGCAGAGTTAGAGACAAAGTTATCCCGTACGCCGCGCATAACATACAGCGGCGGCAGAATCATGCTAATCCTGTAACTCAGCCCAGGTTATCCCGAAGGAACAACCGAAGACAGGGCGTTGATCGTTTTCAGGGCGATGAACCTGTCCCCTACACCACTCGGGCTAAAATCGAAATGTTCATGTGACGCGCAGGAGTTAGACGGCGAGCAGGTTACGATTGTGACGGATACCACGCCCGGCGACCGGTGGGACTCTTGACGAGCCCTTCCAGCCTACGCATCGAGTTTTGCGTTTTGTTAATCATCGGGCGTTCTCCTACGCAGTTAGTACTCTGCCATAAGTCGGTAGTTAATTGCAAGAGATTTCAAGAATAAATCCAAGAAATTATTTGAGAACTAATTAGAATTCACCAAATCGTTGGGTGCTCCAGGTCCCGAATCTGGTGGGTGCCCCAAGTCCCGTTTCTGGGACCTGGGATAGCAATGCCTCAATCACTCGAACCAATCCCGCATCACGATATCGCAACAAATCGCAACCGAACGTAGTCGGCAACCCACTTCCCTTCCTCGTCGCGGAGCGCCGGCACCAGCAATTCGCTGGTTTCGCTGATCACCGTCTCCCGCATGGATTCCGGCAATGTATCGAGGACGCCTTTGCGAAAAGTCCTGAGCCATCCGGAGATGCCGCTCTCCCTCAGCAGCGTCGGACGCGGAACCAGCGCCATGCGCTCCACGCGGAATCCGTGCCGCTCGAGACGCCGCGTGTAAGCCTCCGGCGTGGGGTAGTAATTCACCCCGTTTTCGCGGCCGGCGAACCCGTGGCGCGCCAGCACCGCCATCAGCGCCACGCGAATGGACGCGACGTTGCCGTGGCCGCCCATCTCGGCTACAAATCGCCCTCCGGGCCGGAGCACGCGATGAACCTCGGCCATCATGGCATCCTGATCGCTCACCCAATGCAGAGCGGCGTTCGAGAAAACAGCGTCGAATTCGCCATCGCGATAAGGCAGCGCCTCCGCTTTCGCCACTTCAGCCGAAACTCCACGCGCCCGCGCGGCCGCGGCCATCTCCGGCGATGCATCCACGCCTGCCACGTCCGCGCCGGCCTCGGCAATGCGCAGCGTTAGCTGGCCGTCGCCGCAGCCCAGGTCGAGAATGTGCTCGCCGCGCTCGGCCGCCAGCCACTCCAAAACTCCGCCTGCCAGTTGATGCACAAACGCGCCGTTCTCCCCGTACGCCTCGGGATCCCAGTTCTGCGCCATTCGCAAATCTCCTCCAAACTTCAGTGTGGAGGAATGCTTGATATAAGGCAAAGTTATTATGTTTTGGAGCGTGATAAGCAGTTGTTATCGCGGAAAATCAGCCTGCAATCAGATCGATTGCACCGGGAGCAGCGTCAGGTCGTCCACCAGCCCCACTTCCTTCTGCACAAACGGCTCGCCATACCGCACTCCCGCCAGCAATCCGTAGTGGCGCGCCTCGGCTTGGGTGCGCTCGCGAATCTCTTCCTCGGGAACAAACAGCGCGCTGCCGGCCGCTTGGTTCGCATATTGAGATTGATAAGCCATCAGCGCCAGGTGGCGCTGCTCGATGAAGGGCGTAATGTCGACAACAAAGCTGGGACGGACATCGGCGTAGAGGCTGGCATACACAATCTTGAAGGGACGATGCGGATCGGCGTCCGTATCCACTTTTCTCAGTCCGGATAGAAAGCATGCGTCGTAGCCGAGAGTGGCCACCGTGGCATGGTCGGGATGACGGGCCTGCCAATACGGCAGGATCACCACGCGCGGCCGCAGCAGGCGGAGCACGCGAACAATCTCCAGCCGATTCTGAAGCGTGTTTTCAATAGCGCCGTCGGGAAGCGTCAGCGCCTGGCGCCAGCCCACGCCGAGCAGCCGGGCAGCTTCCTCGGCTTCGCGGGCGCGCTCTTCCGCCGTCCCCCGCGTTCCCGATTCGCCCTGGGTCAGGTCGAGAATCGCGGTGCGCAGGCCGCGCGCCGCCATGCGCAGCAGCGTTCCGCCGCACGTCTGTTCCACATCGTCACGATGGGCTGCAATGGCCAGAACATCGGCGCGCAAATCAGCGGCCTCGGCAGGCATCTTGGTCAATACACAGTGTTATTGGAGTCGGTCACCGCGTCCATGTAGGCTACATCGTAAGCGGTACCGGTTATCATGACGTACTGGTTGTCGAGCGCTGAACCGTCCACGGTCGAGTAGATGTACACCTGTCCGCCTTCAACGGTGTAGATCTTGTGCAGCCCGGTAACCGCGGCAATGCCGGTCGCGTCGCCCAAGTAGGGCTCGAGCAGTGTCACCGTGCTCGTGGAAGTGTTGTACAGAGTCAGGCAGCCGTATCCGCTGGCCGGGTTGGTAGCGTAGCGGACGCCTACCGTGCATCCGTTCATGCCGATCCAAAGCGTGTTGTCGTCGGCCTCCAGCATGCGGCTGACCGCGCCCGGCTCGCCGTCGCTGATCGCGACCGAACTGCTCACCTTATTGGTGCCCAGATTCACCACAGTGAGATTGCCGCCAAAAAGCGTCAGGCCGGATATCAACTGCGGCTTCTGGCCTACCACGTACATGGTCGAAGTATCCACCAGGGCATTGCTGGCCCCGCCGGGAATCGGAATATTCACGATCGGCGCGCTCTCGGAATTGGAACAGGGCGCGGAGTTGCACGGCAGCAGTCCGGAACTCTTGCCGAGCACAAAAATGAGCGGGGCAACCGGCACCAGCGAAACCGAGGATTTGGAGCCGCCGCACTCCGGCCCGCAGTTCAGAATGTAGGCTGTATTGCCATCGGCCGAGAAGACCGCCTTCACCGGCCGGTCGAAGCTGAGCGGGGCTCCGTAATAGTTGCCGGTGGAGTCCACCTGGTCGGGACTCTGCATTTGGAAAAGGCACCAGGCGGGCGCGTTCTGCGGCTCGCAGTCGACCGCCGCTTTCGGCCAGGTCGACGGTCCGCCGGAATAAGACAGGGTCTGCTGTGTGCTGAGCTGTATGGGGTAGTAAGCGTAGTTGGAGTTCTGCACAAATGCCAGCGCAACGGAGCCACCCGGATTGACACTGACCCGGTAGACCCCGGGCAGGCTGAGCCCATAAGATCCGCCGGAACTCTGATTGACGATGGTGAAGATGTGGTTCGTCTGGCTGGCCGCAAAAACGTATGCCTTGTTGCGCGTCATGAAGACGCTGGCGGACGGGCCGTTCAAACCGCCCACGGTGCCGGCGCTTTTCTCGTTTGCGTAGTTGGCCAGACCCAGGCTGCCGTCGCCCTCGCCGTAGACCGCGCCTAACTGCTCTTCAGGCATGTTCTGGATTGAGATCGGCAACTGTCCGCCGTAGCCCGCCACAGAGAAGGTACCCGGTATGCCCGTGTAACCGCCGCGGATGTCGTAGTACGCGTCCACAATCGCCAGCGCACCCTTGCTGAGTGTGCCGGGGTTCTGGATTGCGATCATTACGCGGTTCTTCAACCCGCTGGGCGGCAGTACGCGGCCGTCAAAATAGGTGGTACTTCCACAACCTGCCAGCGAAGCTGCAACCGCCAAGGCGGCGGCGGCGCTTATCCAAAGACTTCTCTTCTTCAAAATCCTTTACCTCGATCGAAAGCGCGGCACAAGCCGCAACGTAAGCAAGTTGATGGCGCCTGGCCGCACCGGACAGGGAATTCGAGCGGAAAAAGAGTGGGCGTACCCTGAGGCACAACCCGCAGGTGGCTTTCTTTTCCCCAGGTTCCCCGCGGACAGGTCCTGATCCGTGAGGCGGAAATTAAGGCCACTTTGAACGCTTTTTCCGTGGGCGATTTTACTCTGGTTCCGCTCTGAAACCTTCAGACCGGAACCGGAATCCGCCCAAGTTATGACTCCCGAAGTATAACAAAGCAACCCGCTCCTCCGGCAGCGGCGGCGGGCGCCGGTTGGGGCATCGCCGGCGTCCGTCCGGGTACAACATTCCCGGCAATGCGTTAGCATGGCAATTGAATGACCAACTTTGCCGAGATCTTTGCCGAGCGCCCCATGCTGGCCGACGGCGCCATGGGCACGGTGCTCTACGCCCGCGGCGTTTTCGTCAACCGCTGCATTGACGAGCTCAATCTTTCCGACCCCGGCCTGATTCTCTCCGTGCACCAGGAGTACCTGCAGGCCGGCGCGGAGATTCTTGAAACCAATACCTTTGGCGCCAACTGCCTCCGCCTCGCCCGGCACGGACTGGGCAGCAAGCTGAAAGAGATCAACGCGGCGGGCGTTCAACTGGCGCGCCAGGCCGTCGAGCGCTTCAAGGAAAAGCAGGCAGGCGAGGCCTGGGTGGCCGGCTCGGTAGGTCCGCTGGGGGTGCGGCTGGAACCGCTGGGCAAAACCGGCCTGGATGAGGCTCGGGTAGCATTTGCCGAGCAAATCGCCGTGCTGGCCGAGGGAGGACCGGGAATCGGCGTCGATCTGCTGATCATTGAGACCATGCCGGCCCTGAATGAAGCCCGCCAGGCCCTGGAAGCGGCAAAGTCGGTCGCGCCGCATCTGCCCGTCCTGGTCATGGTCACCGTGGACGACGACGGCAACTGCCTTGACGGCTCGTCGGCCGCACAAGCCGCGGCGCTGCTGACGGAGTGGGGCGCCAGCGCTGTCGGAGTCAATTGTTCCACCGGGCCAACCACGGTGCTCACCGCCGCTGAGGCCATGCGCGCCGCCACCACGCTGCCCCTGGCCGCCATGCCCAATGCTGGACTGCCACGCGCCGTCGAGGGACGAAACATCTACCTGTGCTCGCCGGAGTACATGGCCAGCTTTGCGCGAAAAGCCATTATGGCCGGCGTCCAGTTGGTGGGCGGATGCTGCGGCACCACCCCCAACCACATCCGCGCCATGCGCGCGGCCATGCGGGCGCTCGACGAGCAGGCGCGCGTCGAGACATCGGGCGTGGCGCCGGCTCCCAATACCGAGACTCCCCCGGCTCCGCTGGGCGCGCGCTCCCGCCTCGGATCGCTGCTCTCCGAGAAACAGTTCGTAACCCTGGTCGAAGTCATTCCGCCCCGGGGCATCGACTGCTCCAACGAAATCGCGGCAGCGGCCATGCTGGCCACGCTCGGCGTGCATGCCATCACCGTGACCGATTCGCCGCGCGCCTCGGCCCACATGAGCGCGCAAAGCCTCTGCATTCAAATTCAGCAGCATACCGGAATCGAAACCATCCTTCATTACACCTGCCGCGACCGCAATCTGCTTTCCATCCAGTCGGATCTTCTCGGAGCTTCGTCGATTGGGCTGCGCAATATCCTCTGCCTGACGGGCGAGCCGCCCAAGCTGGGAAACTACCCCGACGCTACTGCCGTATTTGACGTAGATTCCATCGGGTTGGTCAACATCGTACAGCGCCTCAATCGCGGGCTCGATATTGGTTCAAATGCCATCGGCGCCAGCACCAACTTTACCGTCGGTGTGGTCGCCAATCCCGGCGCGCCCGACATCGAAAATGAGCTGCGCCGCTTCGCCTACAAGGTGGAGGCCGGCGCCGAGTACGCCATCACCCAGTCGGTCTTCGACTTGAGGCTGCTCGAGGCTTTCATGCAGCGCATCGGGGACCACCGGATTCCGGTGATCGCGGAAATCTGGCCGCTCACCAGCCTGCGCAACGCCGAGTTCATGAAAAACGATCTCCGCGTCTCAATCCCCGAGGAGATCATGCTCCGCATGGCCCAGGCTGATTCCCCTGAAGCCGCGCGGCGCGAGGGCGTCAAGATCGCGCAGGAGATGCTGGCCGCGGTGCGGCCCTTGGTGCAGGGTGTGCAGGTCAGTGCGCCCTTCGGCCATTACGACGTGGCGGCCGAAGTCATTGCCAGCGTCTTGCCGCCCGGAAACATCATCTCGGAGTGAATGCCATGCCCTCGTTTGAAGAATCGCTCAAGAAACTGGAAACCATCGTCGAACAATTGGAAAAAGGCGATCTGGCGCTCGAGGAGTCGTTGAAACTCTTCGAGGAAGGCATGGGTTTGTCGGCGGTCTGCAAGCAGGAACTCGATGCGGCCGAGGGCAAGGTGCAGATGCTCGTCAAGCAGCGCGACGGGTCGCTGAAGGCGGAGCCGTTTCTCACCGAGAAGCCGTTTTAGTTCACGCCATCGCCGAAGCGGACCGGAGCTTCGGTTCGCTCCTCCACCAGGCGCCGCGTAACGCCCTCCGCCAATTCAATCGCTTCAAAGCCCGAAGGCGTGATATCGAGTACGCAAAGATCGGTGATCGCGCGATTGACGACGCCTGTCCCGGTCAATGGCAGCCAGCAATTGCGCAGCAGCTTGGCTCCGCCGTCCGGTGTCGAATGCTCCATCAGCACGATGACCCGCCGCACACCCGAAACCAGGTCCATGGCGCCGCCCATCCCCCTCACGCGCTTGCCCGGAATCATCCAGTTGGCCAGGTCGCCGCGCTCTGACACCTGCATCGCGCCCAGAATCGCCAGGTCGATGTGGCCGCCGCGAATCATGGCAAACGATTCGGCGCTCGAAAACGTCGATGCGCCGGGGAGGAAAGTCACCGTCTCCTTGCCCGCGTTGATCAGGTCCGCGTCAACTTCCTTTTCGCGCGGGAACGGTCCCATCCCCAGCAATCCATTTTCCGATTGCAACGTCACCGTCATTCCCGCCGGAATGTAGTTCGCCACCAGCGTGGGAATGCCGATGCCGAGGTTCACGTAGAAGCCGTCTCTCAGTTCCCTCGCCGCCCGCGCGGCCATCTGCTGACGTGTCCATCCCATGCCGCTTACCCCTCGCGTGTGGTTCTCTTCTCAATCCGCTTTTCAGGATCGGGATTGTGCACCAGGCGATGCACATAAATCCCCGGCGTGTGGATCTCGTCCGGATCCAGCTCGCCCGGTTCAACCAGAATCTCCGCCTCCGCAATGGTGAGCTTGCCGCACGAAGCCGCCAGCGGATTGAAGTTGCGCGCGGTGCGGCGATAAATGAGATTTCCATGCCGATCGGCCTTCCACGCTTTCACCAGCGCCACATCGGCCTGAATGCCGCGCTCCAGAATGTACGTGACGCCGTCGAACTCCTTGTGCTCCTTGCCCTCCGCAACCACCGTGCCGATGCCGGTGCGCGTATAGAAGCCCGGAATTCCCGCGCCTCCCGCCCGCATCCGCTCCGCCAGCGTTCCCTGCGGGCAAAACTCCACTTCCAGTTCACCGGCCAGAAACTGGCGCTCAAACTCGATATTCTCGCCCACGTAACTTGAGATCATCTTCCTGATTTGCCGCGATTCGAGCAGCAGCCCCAAACCCCAGCCATCCACGCCGGCATTGTTGCTGGCCACCGTCAGGTTGCGCGCGCCGGTATCGCGCAGGGCAACAATCAGAGCCTCGGGAATCCCGCAAAGACCAAATCCGCCAATGGCCAACAGCATCCCGTCCCGCACCACGCCATCCAGTGTCGCGCGTGCATCCGGCCACAGCTTGTTCAACCCGACCCCGCGATCGTTTCCGCTTTCCATCCTCTGGCTCGCTTCCCTTCCCTCACCCTGGGCACTGTCCATAGTAACCCTCAAGCGCGCCGCCCGGCGAGGCCAGTGCAATCAGAAGGTACACTGGACTCGACATCTGCCGCTGCCTTTCTGATATAGGTATCCAGTCGGCTTGAACTGCCTTCAAGAGGTCCCATGGAATCGCATCCGCCTCCCCAGCATCGCCCAGCTCCCGCGCGGGAACACAAGCCGGCATCCGCGTCTTCGCTGGCATGGCTTGCCGCAGCCATCGTTGCCCTCATCCTCGCATTGGTCTATCTGTTCCGGACCAATCCGGCTGGCGGCAAGTGGGCGCAAGGCTACGATCCCATGGGCCATTGGTGGCTCTCCACCATGATTGCCGCCCTGCCCATCGTGGTGCTGCTCGGCGCCATGGCGGTTCTGCGCCTCAAGGCTCATGTGGCAGCCCTCGCCGGCCTGCTCACCGCGCTGGCGGTTGCCATGGCTGTCTTTCACATGCCGGTCCGGCTGGCGCTCACCGCCGCTGCAAACGGCGCGGGATACGGTGTCTTCCCCGTCTGCTGGATTATTCTGCCCGTTATCTTCCTCTACGACCTCACCGTGAAGACGGGACATTTCGTCACCCTCCAGGAAAGCCTCACCAACATCACCGACGATAGCCGCCTGCAACTGCTCCTGATCGCCTTCGCGCTTGGGGCGTTTTTTGAGGGCACATCGGGCTTCGGCACCCCGGTGGCCGTATGCGGCGCCATTCTCATCAGCCTGGGCTTCAGGCCGCTCCAGGCCGCGGGGCTCACCCTGCTGGCCAATACCGCCCCCGTCGCATTCGGAGGCCTGGGCATTCCCACCGTGGCCCTGCACGGCGTCACCGGACTGGATTTGCAGCTGCTGTCGAAGACCATCGCCGTCATCCTGGTTCCCTTCTGCCTGCTGGTGCCGTTCTGGCTCATCTGGGCCTACGCGGGATTTCGCTCCATGATCGAAATCTGGCCTGCCATCCTGGTTACCGGCGGCACCTTTGCGCTGGCCCAGTTCCTCATGGCCACCTTCAGCGGACCAACCCTAGCCGACATCGTCGCCTCCACCTCCACCATCGTTGTGCTCATTGTGTTCCTGCGCTTCTGGAAGCCCAAACGCGTGCTCAACGCCAAAGGCGAGGACATTACCGGGCACAAGCGGCAGCGCTTCGATCACAGCGCCGGAAAAATCTTCAAGGCGTGGCAGCCCTGGCTGGTCTTGAGCCTGGTCGTGTTCGCATGGGGAATCCCTCAGTTCTCCCAGTGGATGGACTCCATCACCACCGTGAAATTTCCCGTCGCCGGCTTGCACAACTTCGTCCTGCGCGTTCCGCCGGTGGTGGCAAAACCAACCGCCGAGGCCGCAATATTCACCCTGAACTGGGCGACTGCCACCGGAACCGCCATTTTGGTCGCCGCGGTTCTGGCGGGGCTGCTGATGGGCCAGGGGCTGAAAGCGCTGGCCGTCGCGTTTGCAAAAACAGCCTTCAACATCCGCTTCACCGTGATCACCATCGCGGCCATGATGGCTCTGGGCTACATCACCCGCTATTGCGGCCTGGATGCAACCCTGGGCCTGGCTTTTGCCCGCACCGGCGCGCTCTATCCCTTCTTCGGCACCCTGATCGGATGGCTGGGCACCGCCAGCACCGGATCCGACACCTCCTCCAACGTCCTCTTCGGAAGCCTGCAAACCATGACCGCGCACCAGATCGGCGTTTCGCCCGTGCTGATGGCCTCAGCCAACGCGTCCGGAGGCGTCATGGGCAAAATGATCGCCGCGCCCAGCATCGTGGTGGCCAGCACAGCTACCCAAACCTACGGCCAGGAGGGCGCCATCCTGCGCTTTGTCTTCTTTCACAGCCTCGCGCTCGCGTCCCTGGTAGGCGTGCTCGTCTATCTAATGGCCTACGTGCGCCCTTTCACTGAACTCGTCGCCCATTGAGACCGCGGACCGCATTCAAATTTGCCGCAGCTTTGAAAGCGGCACGAATCCAGCGCGGGGGTTGCTTCAGCGTGAAGGGTACGGGCTGCATCGCGAGGGCGGTTCGCGCCGTAGGCGCAATGTTCATTCGCCCCGCGCTTCAGCGTGGGGTCAGCTTCTCCAACAACCCCGCCAAATGCTAGCATTGCGTCGTCAATCCGAAAGGCCACTCCATGCGCGTCTGTTTCTTATTGAAGGTCCGCCCGGAAAAACTCGAAGAATACAAAGGCCGCCACGAGCATGTCTGGCCGGAGATGCTCGACGCTCTGCGCCAGACCGGCTGGCGCAATTATTCTCTCTTCCTGCGCCCCGACGGACTGCTGGTCGGCTATCTCGAGGCCGAGGATTTTGAAAAATGCTGCGCCGGCATGAAAGACCATCCAATCAACGCGCGCTGGCAATCGGAAATGGCGCCCTTCTTCGAAAAACTCGAAGCCGGCGCCGCGGATGATAATATGTTTCCGCTTGAAGAAGTTTTTCATCTCGACTGAAAACTGGTCTGACCTCTCAATCCGGAAGGGGATGTGAATATGCAGAACTTCAATTCGCTCCGCCGCGATTTTCTGCGCGCGGGCAGCCTGGGCATGGCGGGAGCCGCAATTCCCGCAGTTTCACTTTCAGCCGCCGCTCAAGACAACCCGGCACAAGGAACGGCGACGGGGATCTTCGACGTGCGCAAATACGGCGCAACCGGGGACGGCAAGACAGTCGATACGCCGGCCGTAAATCGCGCCATTGAAGCGGCCGCGGCTGCAGGCGGCGGCGTGGTTGTG
>Ga0302319_10005453_pt1 | contig 25561 bp, 23 predicted proteins | sample Bog_T0_2_FD_203319 | JGI IMG/M metagenome (GOLD analysis project Ga0302319, IMG submission 203319) | Peat permafrost microbial communities from Stordalen Mire near Abisko, Sweden - Bog_T0_2 | ecosystem: Environmental > Terrestrial > Soil > Wetlands > Peat | place: Sweden: Abisko, Stordalen Mire...
AACCGTTTGCTCCGGGAGTGAGTGCAAAGACTTCGCCTGGAGCAAAGGCCTCGCCTTCCTCGGTGACACCGTAGAGGTTCCCAGCTCTATCCCGATATAAGCGGCCTTGTGGCAATGTAGGTGATTCGATGGTTGGCCGAAAGGTGTAGACGGCTTTGATAGGTGTACGTGCTCGCCGGGCCTGGGCTTAGCTGAAACACAATGCCGCCGCCGTTGCCGCCAAACTGGGTAGTACCATACAAGTTCCCGAAAGCATCCACGGCGAGGGCTGAATCGGGCCCATAACCGTCGCCCTGAGTGCCATGAAACCGGTACAGCAGACTATAACTGTAGCGCCCGCCTGTGTTCGCCGTCAGCTTGTACACCGTTCCGCAGCCACTGGTACAAAAATTAGAAACTACGATTCAACCGTAGACGGTGGTTCCGTACAGGTTGCTCGACGCGTCCCGCACCACGCCGCCGGCAGGATCTTCAGCGGAAGCAGTTGTAAATGCATGCAGCACGCCACTGGCGGCGAGCCCCGCGTTTGAACACAAAAGCAACAATGCCATCGGGGCCAACCCGCAGCCCGACCGATGAAAAAGTCTGTTCATTACGATTACCTCTGGTCAATGTTACAACGGAGGGCTACTACGCCGGCGATAGGATTTGGACTTCCCATGGATCCAGCGACACGGATAGCGAGGCTAGTTCTGTCGATACCGGCGGCGACCCAGCCGAGTGAATGGTTGCGAGCGAAATTTCAGTGGCCTGCGTGCCGGTCTTTTGCTTGTTGCTGTAGGCTATCTTCATGGTGCGATCGGTGCGGTTTATATCGATGTCCACTAGCACATTTCCCACAAAGGACTGAGAACCATTCGTGTTGGCAATGACGACGATTTCCCGGTTGGATAAGACGCGCGAGAAAGCGATGAGACCTTGCGGGCCGGTCGACTGCCCAAAGTCGGTGCGGTTGCCGGACACCTCGCGGAAGTAAAGCCTGCCGTAGCGCAGAGCAGCTTCATTCATTCGGGCGGCGACGATCTTCTGCAACTCGACGTACACCGGAGATGTGGGATCGAAGGCGTTATGCTTGCCCCAAAGAGCCTCTCGGACGGACTCAAGCGCGTCCAACCCGTCGATGGTACCTTGAAGCCCCTGCTCGGTACCGTAGTAGACGCACGGAATGCCCTGCAGTCCGAACAAGAGTGCCAGGGCCATGGTTACTTGGTCGAGGGGCGTTCCGGGGGCGTTGAAGCGGGAGTTCTGATCGTGATTGTCGATGAAGCTGACGAAGTATTTGCCGGCCTCGCCGTGCGAGGAGATTTGCCCTTGCTCGGCTTGCTTGCGATCGTTGAAGACTTGTGCGACGGTTTCGACTCCGGGCGCATTTGGGCCGAGGGACTTAATGACCGCCGGCAACTTAAAGAAGAGCGGATAATCGAGAGCGGAGTCGATCCCGAAGCCTTGATTATCCTCGGCGTTCCGTCCTACGAACTGATCGATGGTGGCGTCAGTGTCGTAAATCTCTCCGAAGGTGAAGAAGTTCCGCTTTCCGGCGCTTTGCGCGAATTCCCGCATGGCATTGCCGAAGGTGGCGATCATATCCGCACGGATGTATTTCACGGTATCGATCCTGTAACCGTCGATATCGTACTTCGCCATCAGGTATTGGTAGGCACGCACGAGAATGCTGAGTACGGGCGAGACACCGTACTGGGCACGGAGCTGCTCCTGTCCGGGTACGCTAGCATCGTACTCGACGACCAACTGACGCATGGGTCCGAAGTCTCCGGGAACATAGCCGAGCGGAGGCTGGGGAGTGTCGCTGTCCTTGGAGCCACGCCTGCGGAAGAAAACCGGGCGCTGGAGATCCAGCGGCCAGACGGCGTCGTCCTGCGCGGCGCCGGCGGGATCAATGGCGTTCTGCCAATCGGGCCGCGGATTTCCGAAGCCATTCATCCATTGAATAGGCGGCTCGTGGCCCGGCGGCCCGTACAGCAGCCCGTGGTCGGTAAAGGTCGACTGCACTTGATTCTGCCACACGTAATCGAAGACGCGACCGGCATGGTTCAAAACGATATCGACCACGACATAGATGCCGCGCGCATGCGCTTCCTGCACCAGCGCCTGGAATTCGATCTCCGCGGTAGCTTCGGTGCCGTCGGAGGCAAAGCGGCCTTCCAGATTCAGGAAATCCTGAGCGTTATAGCCGGGATACGCATAGGCGAACCCGTCGATCTCCGGCCGTGTGTTCTTCACGATCGGCGAGAGCCAGAGGGCTTTTACTCCAAGGTTCTGCAGGTAGGGGAGCTGGGTGCGAACGCCCTCGAATGTTCCCCCTTGACGGAACCCGTATTTGCGATTCCAATCGAAGTGCGGCGCAGCGGCAGGGTTGTTAAAACGGTCGACTAGGAGGAAGTAGATCCAACAGTCGCGCCAGTCCGCTGGGGACGGATAGGGATACGCCACCTCAACAGTTTGGCCATCGACGGGAACTGGTCTGGCGCCGGGATTTTGGGCGGAGGTTAAGTATTGATCGAGGACAGTTTGGACGTCCGGAGTAAACGCTTGGGTTGGCACGGGCTCTCCTTAAAGCTGACTGCTAATGAATGATAGATGAGAATGATGGTCAGCCGCTATCGGCTTGGTTAAAAATCGGAGAACAACGGCGGGCTTATCGAAGAACAACGGCGGGCTTATCAAATATGTTAAGCTCTCGCCAGATGCCAAGCGGCGCCAAAATCCTGATCGTCGATGACGAAGCGGGGATGCATGAAATGTTAGCGGCGATGCTTCGCCATGAAGATTACGCCGTCGACTACGCGAGCAGCGGACCAGAAGCATTGGCGCAGCTGGCCGGCAAACATTACGATCTGGTGGTGACGGACATCCGGATGCCGGGTATGGACGGCATAACGCTGTTGAATCGAATAAAAGAAGAAGATCCGGAGATGAAGGTGATCGTCATGACCGCTGAAAGCACGCCGCAGACAGTGGTTCGGGCCATATCAGAGAAGGCCTTCAGCTACCTGGGTAAGCCGTTCACGCGGCCGACTCTTCTGGATGCGGTGAACAGCGCTTTAAGCGTTCCGGTTGAGGCGGACGATATCGTGGTCACTTCGGCGGCGCCGGCGTGGATCTCCCTGGAGGTCCGTTGCAAGATGGCGACGGCGGACCGGCTGTCGCGATTCTTCCGGGAGCTAAATCTGGAGTTCAGTCCGGACGCCCGCGACAGTATCGCGACGGCGTTTCGCGAGTTGCTGATGAATGCGATCGAGCACGGCGGCCGGTCCGATCCGCGGCAGAAAGTGAGCCTTTCGTACATTCGGACCAGCCGTAGCATCATTTACTACATTCGGGATCCGGGCGAAGGATTTTCGTTCGATAAACTGACTCACGCGGCGGTCTCGAATAGGCCCGAGGAGCCGCTCGGGCATGCCGAGATTCGCGACCAGATGGGGATCAGGCCAGGCGGTTTTGGGATTCTTTTGACTAAGAATTTCGCCGACGAATTGTTATATAGCGAAAAGGGAAACGAAGTGATGCTCGTTAAGTATCTGCCGGGGTAAAAGCGTACCGAAAAAATCGTGGGTTGGCGCAATCCGCGGTTCATGCGGGTTTACGCCAACCCATCTTAGCGAAACGGAAAGTCTAAATATCGTAGTAAAGGGCGAACTCGTAAGGATGGGGACGCAGCCGGATGGCGTCGGCCTCGTTCTTACGCTTGTAGTTGATGAACGTATCGACCAGTTCCTCCGTGAAGACGTCGCCCTTGAGCAGGAAGCCGTGGTCGTCTTCCAGGCACGTCAGGGCTTCTTCGAGCGCCCCTGGCATTGACGGGACCTTCTTCATCTCCTCCGGCGTCAGGTCGTAAATATCCTTATCGAGCGACTCGCCCGGATCGAGCTTGTTCAATACGCCGTCGAGGCCGGCCATCATCATGGCGGCGAAAGCGAGGTACGGATTGGCGGACGGATCGGGCGGGCGGAACTCGACGCGCTTCGCCTTTGGACTGGCCGAGTACATGGGGATGCGGACGGCGGCCGAGCGATTGCGTCGCGAGTACGCGAGATTGACGGGAGCTTCGTAGCCGGGCACCAGGCGCTTATAGCTGTTAGTGGTGGGGGCGATGATCGCCGAAAGCGCGCGAGCGTGCTTCAGGAGCCCGCCGATGTACCATAGCGCCATCTGGCTGAGTCCGGCGTACATGTCGCCCGCGAACAGCGGAGTGCCGTCCTTCCACAGACTCTGGTGCGTGTGCATACCGCTGCCGTTATCGCCAAACAGCGGTTTGGGCATGAAGGTCACGCTCTTGCCGTACTGATAGGCAACGTTGCGGATCACGTACTTGTACACCATCATGTTGTCGGCGGATTTCACAAGGGTATCGAAGCGCTGATCGATCTCGCATTGGCCGGCGGTAGCGACCTCGTGGTGGTGGCACTCGATATTCAGACCGCACTCGATCATCGTCTCAACCATTTCGGCGCGCAGATCCTGATAGTGATCGGTGGGCGGAACCGGGAAGTAACCTTCCTTGTAGCGCGGCCGGTAACCCAGGTTGTCCTTTTCCCGGCCCGAATTCCAGCGGCCCTCTTCGGCGTCGATAAAGTAGAAGCCCGAGTGCTGGTTCTGGTCGAACCGCACGTTATCGAAAATGAAGAATTCGGCTTCCGCGCCGAAGTAGGCGGTGTCGGCCAGACCGCTGTTCTTCAGGTACATCTCAGCTTTTTTCGAGATCCAGCGCGGGTCGCGTTCATAATGCTGGCGCGTAATCGGATCGATTACATCGCAAGTCATAATGAGCGTCGAGACCTCGGTGAATGGATCCAGGATGGCGGTGGTGGGATCCGGGATGAGCAGCATATCGCTCTCGTTGATGGCAGCCCAGCCGCGGATGCTCGAACCATCAATACCGAATCCTTCTTCAAAAGTATCTTCGCTGAGCTGCGTGATGGGGTAAGAAATGTGCTGCTGAAGACCGGGAAGATCGGTAAACCGCAGATCCAGCTGCCGGACATCCTTTTCCTTCGCAAACTCCAGAACCTCTTTGGGACTCATTGAACCTCCATGGGTAGTGTATACACTGAGGGCGCGGGTCGGACGAGGACGGAAACCCTGAGGTAACCCACGAGAATATCACAAGTGAAGACGATTATTTCGTCAGCGTAGCGAGTATGGTGGAGGCTTGCAGCAGGTGATTGGTGACGAACGCGGCCAGATAAGCGAGCAGGGTCATGTAGGCGAATTGAATGGCCGGCCACTTCCATCCCCCGGATTCGCGCCGCACCACGGCGATGGTGGACATGCACTGCATGGCAAAGGCGAAAAAGATCAGCAGGGCTACCGCGCCGCCGGGGGTGAGGTCGCTTTGCAGAGCCTTTTGTAAGCCCTCCGATTGAGCCGTGCCTTCCATACCGTAGATGGTTCCGAGGGTTCCGACGATGACCTCGCGCGCTGCCAGGGAGCTCAGCAATCCGATGCCGATTTTCCAGTTGAAGCCGAGGGGCTTGATGGCCGGCTCGACTGCGTGGCCGATCATACCGGCGAAGCTGTCGGCGATCTGGGGCGGTTTGCCGTCATGGAGCGGCAGATGCGCGAGAATCCATAAGACCACGGAGACAGTTAGAATCACGGTGCCAGCGCGGCGCAAAAAGATCTTCGAACGATCGAACAACCGTAAGCCCAAGGAGCGAACGGTGGGCCAGCGGTAGGGCGGCATCTCCAGCATGAAAGAGGTCCGGCCGCTTTTGAGGACCGACGATTTGAGCATCCACGCGGTGACGATCGCGGCTACGAAACCCAAGACATACAGTCCAAGCAAGACGGCGGCTTGGGTTCCCAGGAAATGGCCGATCAGCGGACGCTCGTGGATGAAGGCCGCGATCAGCAGCGTATACACGGGCAGGCGGGCGGAGCACGTCATCAGCGGGGCTATCATGATGGTGGCCATGCGATCGCGCTTATTCTCGATGGTCCTGGTGGCCATGATGGCGGGTACGGCGCACGCGTAGGCGGACAGGAGAGGGATGAACGCTTTGCCTTGGAGACCGAACTTCGCCATAGTGCGGTCGGCGATCAGAGCCGCTCGCGCTAAGTAGCCGGAATCCTCCAGAATGCCGATAAAGAGAAAGAGGAGCAGAATCTGGGGCAAAAATACGATCACCGATCCGACGCCGCTCCACACGCCTTCAATCAGTAAGGACTTGAAAATCGAGTCTGGCAGCATCGCGCCCAGCCAAGCGCCGGACGACTGAATCCCCATGGTGAGGGAATCCATGATCGGCTTCGCACCGGAGAAAATGGTTTGGAAGACGCCGACCACCACCGCCAGGAAAATCAACGGGCCTAGGACCGGATGTAGAAAGATGCTATCGAGACGGCGCGTCCAGAGCGGCGGTGCCGGGGCATGGTAGCCGCCGTTTTGACCGACTTGCTGGGCCCACTTGCGGCACTTGGGAATATCTTGAAGGATGGGCAATTCGATCCGCGGCTTGGCGACCTTTGCGGAGCCTTCCGAAGTGCCTTCCACGAACTGGATTACTTTCTCGACCCCATCGCCTTTGGCGGCGCTGATTAAGGCGACAGGCGCTCCCAGTTCACAGGAGAGCGCGGCGGTGTCGACGCTCCCGCCACGGGACTGCAGATCGTCGGCCATATTAAGGATGACCAGAGTCGGAAGCTGGAGGCTGAGGATGGGGGCGGCCAGCAGGAGATGCCGACCCAAATTCGTGCAATCGAGTATCAAGAGGACTGCATCGGGCTTGGGAACCCCGGGCATTTGTCCGTTCAGGACGTCTCGGGTGACCCGCTCATCTTCGGAGCGAGCATCGAGGCTGTAGACCCCAGGAAGATCGACGAGGGTGATTTCGCGGTTATTGCTGAGGCGGGTACGCCCGACTCTTTGCTCGACGGTTACACCGGGGAAATTACCGACTTTTTGACGCAGCCCAGTCAACCGATTGAAAAGAGTAGACTTGCCCGAATTGGGGGGACCGATAATGGCAATAACGTGGGTGTCCGCCAAGGCAACCGGGGAGGGCGGGATGGCAACCGAACATCCTCCGCAACTCTGACAATCGCTCATGAACGGTCCGATGCCTGGGACGGCACTCTCTTCCGCAATATGAGATGACGGGCGGTCTCCCGGCGGATCGCAATTTCCGAGCCGTCCACGCGATAGACACGCGGTTCGCCGCCTGGGGCGCTGAGCGCAGGCTCAATTACGTGGCCGGGGACGAAGCCGAGTTCCATCAGGCGTTTGGCGACCTCTTCGGGAAGATCGAGCCGGTCCAGGATGCCCTGTTCCCCAGCCTTGAGTTCACTGAGGTTGGAGGCGATCCGGGATCGCTTGCCTACCACCTTGTTGAAACTCAGTTGCATCCTGACCTCAGTATGGAATGCGGTCTTTAGACAAGTCAACACTTCCATCATTTAAACACGACCTTTTTGGTCTTAGTTCCGAAAATTGTGGGTTGAGTGGGAAATGGCGCAAGGCGTGGGGTTGCGGGACGCAGAGGGGGAGGTTGGGCGCACGGTTTGACCAAATTCGAAGGGGAGCAGCCATGGTGATCGAGGGAGTAGGAACGCTGACTACCACGACTGGGGCAATGGTTTGCAAAATATACATGCGTCGCACTAAGATTTTCTTAGTTGGACTCTTGACAACGCTACGCTTAGGTTTTATATTGGTACTGTAGTTAGAATTTAGCAGGAGGAACTTAAAGATGCCAGTTGTAAAGTACAATCCGTTTGAACTTGAAGACTTCCCGAGCGGTCTGCGGATGTTTCAGGACACCGTAAACCGGCTGTTGAGCGAACCCGGTTCGCGTCCGTGGACGCCCGCAGTGGATATTTTCGAAACCGAGAACGATCTGGTCATAAAGGCCGATTTGCCCGATGTGGAGATGAACGACATCGAGATCAAGATTGAAAATGGCACTCTGTCGTTGCGCGGGGAGCGGAAGTTCGAGAAGAACGAGAATCAGAAGGGCTTCCATCGGATCGAGCGGTCCTATGGATCTTTTGTGCGCTACTTCACGCTGCCGGACAGCGTCGACACGGAGCATGTCCAGGCGGGCTTCAAGAACGGCGTGTTAACCATTACGCTGCCGAAGAAGGAAGTGGCCAAGCCCAAGACGATTAAGGTTCAAGTCAACAACAACTAAGACGGACGGGGCGAAAGCAGTGGGTGTAAAGGCGGGCGCAAGCCCGCCTTTCTTATTTGGTGAGGAAGATTTATCGCGATCCGGTGCGATTCTTGTCCGGGTCGTCGGGATTTGAGCCGCCCAGGAACAGACTGCGGCCGTCCTTAAACGTGACCTTGCCGCCGTTAGCTTTGTTTTGCCCGTTCTTGGCGCGATAGCCTTGAACGATAATCTCCGTTCCCGGCTCCAGAGACTTTTTGGTGAAGCCGCGTCGGAGCAGGATGTTGGGGCTGCCGGTTTCGACCATCCAACTTACTACCTTTCCGTCGTCGCCCTTGACGTCGATATGAATCCAGGCGTGAGGGTTGATCCATTCCATCTGCGTGACGATGCCATGGAGAGCGACTGGCTTCTTGATGTCGAACTCGGCTTCGAAGGAATGATGGGCCTGAGCGATAGCGAGCGTAAGAGACGCGATAAGAAAGGTTGAGCGCGTTGATTTCATTTTGCTGCTGCTCCTTCGTCGGGCTTTTCTTGGGCGCGCGCGCCGCTGAGGACGTCATACATGAAAATGTTGCCCTCGTGACAGGCGTATTCATAAAGCGTGTTGTACGAATCGTCCTTACGGAGCGGGAATTCGATGGTCCAGGGTTTGGTCCAGGTGTTTGGATCTTCGATGGTGGCGCGATATGCAATGGTGCGCTCGTCTGTGCGGTTAAACCGCTCGGTGATTTGCAGAGACTCTGTGGGCAGGGTGCCGGCGCCTTCGAATCCGCCTCCCATGCCGATGACTGCTTTGCCGTTGAAGTTGGTTGTCTCGACCACCAGCGTGCTGCCTTCCCAGTGTCCGATGGAATCACCCATGTATTGGCGGATAGCGGGTGCGATGTGCTTCGCGCCGTTGACAGGGATGATGCGTGCTTCATGAACCATTTCGTTTCGGAAGACGACGTAGCCAGGGGACTGGACGATCTGGTTGCCGTGGTTATAGACGAGTGGGAGCACCGAACCGACTACACCGAGAGAGATGCAGCGCTCCCACATGGTGAGATCTTCCCAAGTGTCAGGCGCGTTGTGTTTAACTTTGTAGTGACTCAGGCGTAATGCCTCGCGCTGTTGGGCTTCGGGAGTGAGGGGCGGGATGCGTCCATCCGGCGGATCGATAACCAGAGAGGCCTGGCGATCGGGCACACCATAATCGGCCCAGCCTGCGCCAATATTGACGCGCGGCGAAGGTGTTGCCCCTTCCAGCCCGTTCTTTATGACTTTGGACATCATCGCTTTAACGCGATATTCCTGGTCTGTAAGAACGTTGCGGGCGCCGAGTTTTGGATCCCTTTCGAGAGGAGTCATCAGCATGCTGCTGCTAGGCCAGACTCCCTGCAGGTCGGGATCGCCCCAAGGGGTCTTGGGCGTCTTCCAAGCGGTTTGGGCCGGCAGCGGATTTGCCGCAGCGCAGATGATAACCACGGCGAGCAGTTCACTTTTCACTGTTGGCTGGTCCTTTCCGGAGATTGCCGTAGAGGAACTCTTCGGAGAACTCCACGCACTTGAACTCGAGCAAACGCGCGTTAGTGTCTCGCACCCGGTACAGTGGCAGGCTGATTCTCCAGGGACGGCTGAATACCTTTGGATCTGTAATGGTCGCCTGGTAGTTTATGGTGTTGGCATCGATCGGCGTGTATCGTTCCGTCACCTGGAGCGCATCGCTATGGAAGTTACCAGCGCGATCGAACCAGGTTTGATCGTTAAAGCCGGTGACGTCCACCACCAACGTGTCGCCCTCCCACCGTCCGTTGGAGGTTCCCATCCAAGAATCCACAACGGCTTCCTGGGGCTTTGCCATGTTAATCGGGCGATTTGTGGTGGCGTATTCATAAACGATCAGAATATCCTTTTGCGACTGGATAATCTGGAACGGATAGGGCAGATAAGTCGCGCGCGGAACACCGGGCATGTAACATTTCAACTCGGGATCGGCCTTCCAGCGATTGGCGAGGTTTTCCTTCTTCTTCAAGGCCGCTTGCGGTAAATAGGGGATTTCATTGCCTTCTACGATGCCTTGGCCGGGGGGAACGGCGCCGATTGCGCCGAGTTGGAAAAAAGGACCGGCTTGGGCTCCGTGATCCTGAATATCCCAATTCGCCGTAGTAATGGTCTGCCAGATTCCATTTAAATCCGGTTTGCCGCCGGCCGTGCGGGGGAGTTTGGAAACGTCAGTGCGGTTGGCAGCGGCGATTATTCCCGCCGACAACAAAACGAAAATGCACTTTTGCAAGCGCCCCGGCATGTCTTAAGATGCTACGCCCGGTTGCCGCTCAATGTCAATCATAGACACGTCCCCGAAATCGATTAAACTCAGGGAATGACAGGCGTGCCCAATCCCGATCCAAAACTGATGAAGCATCTGACGACGCGCGGAAAGCCGCTGGTCGATCTGGTCCTTGCTTTACGCGAAATTGTGCTGACAGAAGTGCCGGCCGCGCACGAACTGGTTGTCAATGTGTCGTACGCACTGGCCTTGAACTATTCGTTTACGGTGAGCGTAAAAGAGGCATTCTGCGGAATCGTGGTTTACCGGGAGCATTGCAATCTGTCTTTTTACCAAGGGTCTCAGATTGCGGATCCTCAAAAGCATCTTATTGGGGACGGCAAGTTACAACGCCACCTTCAGTTCAAGAGTCCCGACGATTTGAAGCGCCCTTATATACGAGAGTTTCTACAGGCTGCGGCTGAGCAGGCCGAGAAGGAACGCCCGCAAAAGAGCGCCGGTAAATCGGCCAAGGCGGCAGGACGCTCTAAATAAAACCGATCGCGCGCCCGGTAACGCCCACGCCGTACCATAGCGCCAGAGATAGGACTGCCGTTAATCTACCCCATGCTGGCGCAATCTTCGCGCCTTCGGACGTCACCCTACGAAAGGCCGTGACGTGAAATACTATAGCCATCAATAGGATGACCATCTTCGCCCGGAACGCGTCGTTTCCATAACATTTTAGGGCTTCGGAACACAACATCGGAACACCAGTAAGGACGCTGACAGCCAAACCCGTCCAGGTCCACGGCGCCAAGTTCTTAGCCAGGAGTGAGACCCGGTAGTTTGGCATGACCAGATTGAGAAGACGGAGATCGATAGCCAGGACTGTTCCGAGCAACACAGTCAAGCCCAGGATGTGGGCGGTCTCGATCGCTGGGAAGAGCCACGTCGAGCCGTGGATAGCATTGGCAAGCCACGTGTTCTGGCTCCACTCGAAGAGATGCGACAGAGATTGCATGGCGTGAGTGTGTGGAGTTAAAGGTTATAGGCGGTGGTTCTTCCCGCTACGATTACCAATGCCCATAGAATCAAGGAAAATAGTCCCGCACGCCGGGCGGCGAGAGGAGGAACGCCGGCCACGTCCCACGCTGTTATGTTGCGGTAAACCGTAAGATTAAACACTAATGCGTTCACGCCGGCCAGAAATAATAGCAATACCTTTAATCGAAACCACTCGTTGTAGTAGCATTTCTCCGCCGCGGCGGCGAAAAGCAATGCGCCGGAAGCGAACATGACCGTGAATCCTATCAGGCTGCCCGACCGAAGATACTTTAGGACTTCGGAAGCGGGCCGCGTAGTCAAAGCGATTCCCATAAGCCGCAAGTCGCAAATTGCAATTAATCCCACGGAGGCGCTGAGAGCAAGCAGATGGATACCTTCAACGATTGGGTAGGCGAGCGTTGATTCGCGGAATGCAGTAGCCCATGCTGTCTGCTGAAGCCACTGAACAAAGCCGAGCAGTCTCATTCAGGCTCCCCTTTTCGTGGGCATCACAGTAGTATATAGGGTGGCTGCACGGATGTCCACCGGCCCGTAGTTGTTAATATTTGCATAAACCCGGGCCAATTCGAATAATTGGGAGATCAGCGCTAGCGTGAAGTGTTATAATTTCCGCACGAATGCGGATTTCTCTCGCATACTGGGTACTGGCGACCGGGGTATGTTTCGGGCAGACCTCCTTCGGCGACATCGAAAACCGTATTTCCGATTTCACTCTCGGTAACGGGATGAAGTTCATCACGTACGAGAAGAATCTAGCGCCAGTAGTTTCGTTCCGCACTTATGCCGACGTTGGCTCCGCCCAAGATCCGCCCGACGGCGCTGGCTTGGCGCACATGTTTGAACACATGGCGTTCAAAGGTACGTCGACGCTGGGAACCACGAACTATGGGGCGGAGAAAATGGCGCTCGAAAAAGTAGAAGCGGCCGCGGCTGCGCTCCGCGAAGGACGCCGGATGGGGAATGCCGACAAAGCTCAGTTGAGTCGGCTGGAAGCGGCTCTGCAATCGGCGCAGGACGAGGCTGAGAAATATGTTGTACCTTTAGCGTACGCCGCGGCGATTGAGGGCGCTGGTGGACGGGGACTGAATGCCACGACATCTCAAGATGGCACGAGCTTTTATTACAACTTACCCTCAAATGCGACCGAATTGTGGTTCTTTCTGGAATCACACAGATTTAGCGACCCGGTGTTCCGGCAATTCTACAAAGAACGCTCAGTAGTAATGCAGGAACGGCGTTTGCGCGTGGAAGACAATGCGCTGGGCAAGCTCTTCGAGACGTTCCTGGCGACGGCCTTTCAGATACACCCCTATGGAAGGCCGGTATTGGGTAAAATCAGCGAACTTGACAACTTAACACGTTCCGGAGCGGAAGCGTTCTTTCATAAGTATTACCAGGCAAGCAATCTAACTGCTGCCATCGTTGGAAACGTTAACGCACAGACCGTTAAGCGGCTGGCGCAGGAGTACTTCGGTCCTTTGCCTGCCTCTCCCAAACCGACTCCGCTGACTCTTGAAGAACCACGGCAGACGTCGGAGCGGTCTGTGACGGTTCATCTTGCGGCGCAGCGCATCGTCTGTATGGGCTACCACAGACCCGAACTGAATCATCCGGATAGCGCGGCATACGAAGTGTTGAACGGTCTGTTGATACAAGGCCGATCGGCTCGCTTCAATCGCGAGTTACTGGATCGAGGAGTGATCACACGTCTGCAAGGGTTGGTGACGTACCCGAGCGGCAAGTACCCAAATCTGATGGTTTTCTGCATGAATCCGGCACCGGGACGAAGCAATGACGAAGCGGCGGATGCGGCAGCCGCGATATTCGAGCGCATTAAGGCAGATGGAGTAACGGACGAAGAGGTAAGCGGTGCGAAGGCGAGATTTCGGGCGGCATTCTTGTATCAATTGAAGGATAATCCGGCCATCGCCTCGCAACTGGCGCAGTGGCAAGCTATGACCGGATCGTGGCGGAATCTGTTTCGCTATCTCGAGAGAGTCGCCGCGGTGAAGCCGGAAGACGTACGGATGGTGGCGCGAAAGACGCTGAACCGAGATAACATGACTGTCGCCAAGATCGAACCGATTGTCACGGGGGCCACGCAATGATCAACTGGAATTCCGGGGTGGCGACGCTGATTGGGTGCCTTGCTTTACAATCGCCGGCAAGCGGCCAAGTGGCCCCTGTAGTGAAGCTAACCGACCTGAAGTATCCACCGCTGGCAACGCTTAGGCCTCCCGAACCGGAGCGGATTGAGCTATCGAACGGCATGGTTGTTTTCTTGTTGGAAGACCATGAATTCCCGACGGTTACAGCGGCGGCCAGGATACACACTGGGGGCCGGCTGGAACCAATCGATCAGGCCGGACTCGCGGCGTTAACCGGCAAAGTGATGCGGAGTGGGGGCACAGCCTCGTTGTCACCCGATCAGCTAGATACCCAACTCGATCGCATAGGGGCGAAGGTGGAGACTGAGATTGGGGAAGGCTCGGGAATTGCATTTATGTACAGCCTTAAGGAGGATGCGCCGAAGATTCTCCATATTCTGGCTGACGTGATGCAGCATCCCGCCTTTCCGCAGGACAAGATCGATCTGGCGAGAACGGAGATAGCGAGCGGCATTCCGCGAACCGGCGAGAACATGGACCGACTGGCATTATGGGAAACCGGGCGTTTGATCTATGGAGTTGATGCGGCGTATTCCCACACGCCCAGCCTGGGCTCGCTGAGTTCGATTACGCGGGAAGACGTAGTTAGCTTTTATAAGAGGTATTTTCAGCCTGAGGATGTAGTGATTGGTATCTGGGGCGATTTCGACAAAGCGCAAATTCGGGCGCGAATCGAAGAGGAGTTCGGGAATTGGCCTCGCGGCCATCAGGCGAGGCCTGAGACTCCACCGGTGGATGCAGCGGCGTTTGCCGCTCGGCGAGGAGTTTATCTGGCGAACCAGCGCGCCGCTACCAATGCTATTGTGACGCTAGCCGGCTTAGGAGGGAAACGAAGCGACCCGGATTTTCAGGCTAACATCGTGCTAGCCCGGATTATTAGCGGCCGGTTGAGATCGAGGATTCGATCGAATGAAGGGCTAGCTTACACGGTCTACGCGGTGTGGTCCGCTCAGTTCGACTATCCCGGAATGTGTCTGGTGCGTAGCGATACCAAACGCGACCAAATCCTGAAGGTTGTAAATATTCTGAACGAGGAACTCAGTTCAATTACTCAGAACGAAGTCAGCGACGAAGACCTACTGTTCGCTAAGGATTTCATCTTGAAAGGGAGCGCCTTTGACTTCGATTCAGTGGATAGGATTGTTTCGCGTTTTGTCGATTACCAATATTTTGGCTACCGGCGGGATTATATTGCAGATTTCCACGACAAGATCAGCCGGATTACAAAATCGGATTTGCTTCGCCTAGCCAGGAAATACTGGAACCCGAAACAGCTGACGTTCTTGATTGTCGGGGACGTAACAGGCTTAGAGAAGCCGATGTCGGCTTTTGGCTCCGTTAAACTCATCGACATTCCGTAAGTCTTACTCGTACCTAAGGGCACCGGCCGGATTCAGCCTGCTGGCCCGGCGGGCGGGAACGTAACAAGCAGCCAGGCCGGTTACTGCGACGAGAATCGCCACTAGCAAGAAGACCACGGAGCTGATCCCATGGACTTCGCTGCTGATGGAGGTCAACGACCGTTTCAGCGCGAGCGCGCCGAAAGCGCCCAGCAGTAAGCCAGCGGCCACGAGAACGCCGCCTTGTCCGACGATCATGCGCGTGAGATCGCCGCTTTCCGCGCCAAGAGCCATGCGCACGCCGAATTCGCGTGTCCGCTGAGAGACTGAATAGGCTATCGAGCCATAGGTGCCGACGCACGACAGCACTAAGCCGATAACCGCGAAAGCGCTTAGCAGAACCGCGTACAGCCTGGGGAGCGCAACGGATTTCGACATGCGGTCGCTGAGTGTGGTCACTTCCTCAACACCTTGCGTGGGATTGACGGCTCGTATAGCTTGCTTTACGTCCGATGAGAGCGACAAGGGGTCTTGGCCGGTTCTGACGACTAAGCTCATCAGCGACCAACCTTGCTGAAGGTGGGGGACGTATAGGTGTGGAGGCGGAGCAGGTTCGTCGGGAGAGTCCTTGACCGCGCGGACAACCCCGACAATCTCCCAATCGGCTGGATCGGCCGGCGTCAGTTTGACGCCCGTTTGGACCCGCTGTCCTATCGGATCTTCGTTCGGCCACAACATATTTGCGAGGGTTTCGTCGATTATGGCGACACCTGGCGCCCCCGTGCGGTCGCGGGATTCGAAGTCGCGGCCACGTAGGAATGGTATCCGCATGGTTTTGAAATAGCCTGGGCTGATGGGCCGGTAGCGCGTGCGGGGCTCGTGGCCTGGAGCCGGTGCTGGTTGGTTGACCACGGTCACGCCCGTGCTGAGACCTTCGCCGCTGAATGGCAATGTGAGCCCAATCGCCGCACTATCGACACCATGAACTCCCCGGACATTGTCGAGCGCTTTCTTAAAGAAAGCCGATGGTTTGGCACCCATCCCATATACCGATATGGGAAGCACAACATCCATAACAAGCACCTGGTTGGGATCGAAACCCCAACTGGTACGAACGAGTTCCAGAAGAGACCGCACCAGGGTACCGGCGCCAACCGACAGCATGAGAGTGAGGCCCACTTCCGCGACGACGAGACCCGATCGGAGCCAGCGCCCCGATAACACTCCCACGCTGCGGCCGCCTCTCAAGAAGAACGTTAAGTCGTCGGGCCAGATCATAGCCGCTCGAACCAGTGTGAAGAGCAAGGCGGCGACACAGGTGATGGCCAATGTAAACGCGACTACGCTGAAATCGACGCGAACCAAACCGAGGCGCGGCAAGCTATTGGGCATCGAAATCAAGAACGCACGGATCGCAAGGTAAGCCAAGGCGATCCCCAGTACTGCCGAAGCCAACCCAAGCATTAAGTCTTCAAAAGCCCACTGGTACACGATTTGACGGCGTCTTGCTCCCAAGGCCACGCGCAAAGCGGTTTCCTGCGCCCGGGAGAGAGCTGAAACGACGCCTAGGTGCGCTACGTTAGCGCAGGCGATCAACAACAGAAATAGGACGGCGCCCTGCAAAAACCAGAGAGCGTTGCGAACTCGGCCCACCAACTTGTCCTGGAGCAAGGAAACCGAGATGCCGAAGCCTTTATCGGCCGTCACAGTGTCACCCAGTTGCTTCGCGATTCCGTCCATTTGCGATTGCGCCTGAGAAAGGGTCGCGCCGGATTCTAGTCGTCCAACCACGGTCGCGAACCGCACGCCGCGCGGAGGGGTGGGAAGGGCGATCATCGGAACCCACACCTCAGCCTTCTCGATCGTGAGCGGGAACTTCGCGGTAGAATCGACGACGCCAATTACGGTGTAGGGCTTGGTATCGAGATTAATGCTCTTGCCGACGGCGGAGTCGCTGCTATCGAATTCCCTAGCCCAGAAACTGCGGCTAATGAGCGCCACGGGCGGGGCCCCTTTCATATCGTCCTCGGAACGCAGGACCCGGCCCACGATCGGTTTCACGCCAGTGAGATCGAAGAAACTCGGACTAACAACTCCGGTGTCGACGACCACCGGTTCGTGCCCAGCGATGGCCGTGAAACGCACCGAATGCATGGCGGTAATGCCGGTGATGAAGGTGCTGGATTCGCGCCACGCTTTCATGTCCAGTGGGGACGCGCCGCCCACCTTGCCGCTCTTTCGATTGACGGAGCCCACGACCACCAAGCGGGACGAATCCGGATACGGGAGCGCCCGCAACAGGACTGCGTTGACAATGGTGAACACAGCGGTGTTGGCGCCGATGGCCAAGCCAAGGGCTAACACCGCCGGAATGGTATAGGAGGGCTTTTTTATCAGGCTGCGCAACGTAATTGCTATGTAATGCAACAAGTCTCACCTCCGGAGGCAAATGGACGAGATTCTATAAAATGGCGTACCGAATTGAAGCGAACCGTTTCTAGATTGTGGCCTCTGGACAAGGCTGTGTCAAGGCTAAAAATGCGGGCCAAGCCGTCCCCAGTTGGTTTGTAAGATAAAACACAATTGATAATCGAAAATAGATTGTTTATTGTCCGCCATTGACGTTGGTCCGCAGGCGGAATATCCTAGCAGGGAGGTATAAGCTCACAAATGCGCTACGCTATTTCGAGGCTTGGCCGCACGGTTCGAGTTTTAATGCTTACCTGTTTGGCGGGAGCTTGTGTTGTTTTCCTGGCAAGAATTCCCAGCACCAGCGCCGACGAGATCGAGATCCCGCCGGATGTTTTTATTGCCCATGTGCCCCAGGATCTATTGAGCGAGGCTCGCGGCGGCGCCGCCAAGGCGACCATCGAAGATATGGCGGTATATGCGTGGCAGGAATTTGTGGCGCTGAACTGGCCGGCGAAAGCCGGACAGCGCGACGAGCCCGCGGACGAACTCAAGCTGGATTCAACTTTAAGCCCGCGAGTTTGGGAGACTTTTCGCGGCCGTGTCGAGCTTTATCCAGGAACCGGCCGCCCTTTTGACGATCCTAAAGCGAAGGATTACGGATACGACAGCCCTCCGCGCTATATTTACGATCCCGAAAAAGTAGGAACTCATGATGGCCTGGCTCCGGGTGAAATCTCCGCTTGTCCGGGAACGCAGCCGGCGGGCCCGATTCCGCTGCACAATCTGGATGAGCCGAATCACAATAACGTCCGGTCTGGGCTGTCTCCGAAGGAGCCATTTCCGGGGCAGCAGATCCTGTTGGAGTCGAAGCTGAACCGGCAGGAATATGTTTACGTGGCCTCGCGAGGCTGGTATGGCGACAAATCGATCCGGCTGCCCCGCAAACGAACTGGCGATTATGTGCGCAAGAACCAGGATGCTCCGCCCCCAGGAAACATGGACGATCCGGAAGATACGCAATATATAAGCTTTCCGATCGACACCATGGAGTTAAAAGCAGCGTGGCGGAGACTGGGTCCGCACGACGATCCGAAGCAGTTTTTTGTCAGCCGGGTGCGCTATTACAAGATCGTTCAGAACAAGCCGTGCTACATGGATTCGAGTCTTACCGATCCAAGGGACCGCTGGGGATTGGTGGCACTGCACGTCATGCACAAGACGCCGTCGGCACCCTATTTCACCTGGGCGACGTTCGAGCACGTGAACAATCTGGTGCTCGGCAAACTGGGACCGGATGGCAAACCGGTGAATGTGGAAAATCCCGATGGAAGCTACACAGCGCCTGGGAAAAGTATTATGGCGCCTTATACGCCGAATATCCAGACCCTTCCCGCAACGGTTGATCGGGAACAAGTGTTTGTGAAGGAATCGATGAGCCCACCGGCACAGCCGGAGAATCAGTTGTATTTCCATCAGGAGGCGGTGGCGGATATTCCCGATATAAAGTACGTCGTCATAAACCGCAGAGTGAACGACATCCCGGAACCGATCCGGGAAATCAATCAAGGTGCGCAAAACACTTTGCGGAAGATGGCGCCGAATCTGCCTCTGCATTATTACAAGCTAATTAGCATTCAATGGGTACCACTGGACAAAAAACCGGGAATCGTTTACGACGGACCGCAGTCGCCCGCTGTATACTATGCTTCCAATGTGATTATCGAAGGTCCGCCTGTAAACCAGCGATTTAGCGGTCAATTTACAACCGCTTTCTCAAAGGCTGGCGACTATTTGAACAATGAAGTACCGCTTTTCAATCCCAGGCCGAATCCTGGAGATCCGGTGTTCTTCAATGTCTTCGCGCAAGGCCAGGGTCACTTGGGCGGCGGCTGTATGGGGTGCCACGGTTTTCGGCAAGCTTATGGAACGGACTGGAGCTTCCTGCTGGATCGTCAGCGCATAGAGGAGCCCGAGGTCAAGCCGGAGTAGGCGGGCCGTAATAGCTGGAAGGAGGTCGGCGATATTGAACAATCGATCTAGCGCACTAACAACTGCGGCAACCTTGGCGGCCATCGCAGGCTGTGCCTTGGCGATCGGCTCGATGATGGGGGCCGATTATGAAACCGCGCTTCCGCCGGAGTTTTTTATATCCCATCTACCGGTGGATTTCAATACTTTTGGAGGCGGCTTCCCGAAGGGGACGATTGAAGACGGCGCGGTCTACGCATGGCTGACCTTTGTGGCGATTAACTGGCCAGCGAAACACGGGAAGCGTGGCATGCAGGATGGGTCCGTGCCGCTGAACGCTCCTGCTGACGCTCGCGTTTGGGAAACCTATCGCGCGCGCGTGGAAGTCTATCCGGGAACAGGCAGGCCGTTCGACGATTTTCAAAGGGCGGACGACTACGGCTTCGACGCTCCGCCGCGCTATATTTACAACCCGGCTCGCGTCGGAACTTATCCTGGATTACCACCCGGCGAGGTTCCGGCTTGTCCGGGAACGACACCGTCGGGGAGCATTCCGCTGCACAATCTGGACGAGCCAGACCACAATAATGTCCGTTCGGGCTTGTCTCCAAAAGAGCCGTTTCCGGGACAGCAGATTTTGCTGGAATCGAAAGCAAACAGACAAGAGTACGTGTATGTGGCATCGCGGGGTTGGTATGGCGATCAGCCGATTGCTCCCGCAAAGAAGAGGACCGGCGAGTATGTCCGAGCGAATTTGAACACTCCGCCGCCAGCTAAGATGGACGATCCTAATGACACTGAGTTCGTCAGCTTTCCGGTTCACACGGTAGAGATCAAAGCAGCATGGAGGCGACTCGGCCCGTTAGACGATCCGAGTCAGTTCCTGGTCAGCCGGGTCCGCTATTACAAGACGGTGAATGACAAGCCGTGCTATGTAGATTCCAGCCTGACTGATCCGAAGGATCGTTGGGGTCTGGTGGCGATGCATATCACGCATAAGACTCCGTCGGCGCCATACTTCACCTGGGCCACGTTCGAACATGTCAGCAGCCTGGTGACACAAGATCTGGGACCGGATGGAAAGCCGATTCCGGTAGAGAATCCAGAAGGAAGCTACTCGGAAGCGGGCAATAAGATCAAGGCAGCTTATACGCCGAATCTGCAGATCGTCCCGGCGACGCTGGAGACGCCGCAACGATACGTGAAAGACTCCGCGGCGCTGTCCAACGAGCCCCAATACGGACTGTATTTTCATCCGAAAGCGGGGGTTGGCGTCACGGACGTTAAATACGTGAGAATCAACCGGCGCATTAACGAGATTCCGAAGATAATCGTGGATATTAATCGCGCCGCACAGACCAGTCTACTGAAACTCGCGCCCAATTTACCGCTTCGGTATTATCGGCTGATCAGCACGCAGTGGGTGCCGCTGGACAAGAAACCTGGCGTAGTGTATGAGGGACCGCAGGCGCGGGGTGTTTATTACGCTTCGAACGTGATTATCGAAGGTCCGCCGGCGAATCAGATGTTCAGCGGTCAGTTTGTCGACGGCGTGACTCAAATGAGCGACTATGTGAACCGCGCCGTTCCTGCCCTGAATCCAAAACCAAATCCCGGGGCTCCGGTTTTTCTCAATGCTTTCTTTAACGGGAAAGGGTACCTGGCCGGTGGATGCATGGGCTGCCATGGATCGCGGCAGGCTTACGGGACGGATTGGAGCTTCTTGTTAGATCGGCAGCGAGTGATGGAACCGGAAATTAACCCGGAATAATGGACCGAGGAAAAACATGAGTTTCAGCCTGCCGCTAAAGCACATCCGCCCAGCCATTGCGATCGCCGGGTTAATCTGCACGTTGGGGATGTGCGCCGAAAAGGACGATGTCGAGATCCAACGGCTGAACCCGGCCGATATGCCGAAGCTGGGTTACTTGACGCAAGTGGTGAAAGTGAGGAATGGCAAGAAATTCCTTCATATTGCGGGGCAAACGGCGATTAATACACACCTTGAGATAGTGGGAAAGACGGTTGCAGAACAAGCTGATGAGGCGTTGCGGAATCTCGATTTTGCGCTACAGGCCGGAGGCGCGGAGAAACCGGACATCATACAGTTGAACGTGTTTTTCGTGGACACCGATGGAACAGCGGCGAAGGCGGTGACCTCAAAGATGTCGGGCTACTTCAAGACCGTGCCGTTGCCCGCGATCACTTATCTGGGCGTTCCCAAACTAGTGGGCGACGGGATGCTGGTGGAGATAGAAGGCTTGGCGGTTGTGCGGAAGTAGGAGCGCCGCGATGCGAACCAGGATTGTTCTTCCTCTTTGCGCCAGCCTACTGGCGATCGTAGCGTGGGTTCTGACGCCGGCGGAGGCGCGGGCGGAAAAACGCAAGTTTACTCCCGAAACGCTGTTCACGAGTAACGACTTCAACCACGTCGTAGTGTCGGACGTGCCGGCGTCTCTCGTATTCATTTCCGCACAGAGCGCGATCGCGGCGGGCGAATCCGGGATCGAAGATGGTCTCTCGCTTCAGCAGCAAACCAAGCGTGTCCTGGCGAATCTGGGAGCCTCGCTGGAAGCGGCTGGGGCGACACCGGACGATATTGTTCGAATTCACATTTATGTGACCAATTACGAGCAAATGGAGGGGACAATCGTGGGGCGGCAAGTGCGGAAATTCTTCAATAATCGCATGCCCGCCTCGTCGTTTATCCCGGTCAACAGCCTGCTTCCGAAGAACTCCCGGATTCAGATCGACGCCGAAGCCGAAGTGGAGGACAAATAACGTGCGAGCCCGATGGGTGGTCATGGCATCTGCGCTGGTTATCGCGGGCGTGGTGAACACCTTCGGTCAAACGGAGTGCGGCAAAGACGGTTGGACGGCGGGAACGACGAAGGAAGTAGCCGAGGATCTGACGTTTTTTGTCACGGTGCCTGAGAAGTGCCTGAATGGCGGATGCGGTCTGATCCTCGATCTGGCGGGCCAAAGCATGAGCGCGGACGCGGAAGACTTGGGCACGCATCTTCGCGATTTGGTAACGAAATCCGCTGTGTCGGATTCGAAGCATGGCTTTGTGTTGATTCAGGCTGGAGGCAGCGGTAGTCCGCGTTCGTGGAGATTCCAAAATCCGGGGACCGTCTACGATTATTCGACCTGCGTGATGGAGAAGCTTAAAATTACGCCCCGAGACGTGCATATCGGCGGCTTCTCTCAAGGCGCGCATATCGCGGCGCTGCTGTTTTGTGGGCATCCGGACCGTTTCGCCAGCGCAGCTTTGATCGCGGGCGGCGCGAATGTGGTGTCCGCCTGTTTGACCGCGGGCGAAGATCCTGCTCCCCCGCCGAGGAGCCTGCTCTACGTTCACGGCGCATCCGATCTTGTTGTTCCCAGCAAGCAGGCGGAGCGGTTGGTCGAAGGCTTGAAGACCACCTTTGGCGACGGACTTAAGATCGAGCAGGTGAGCGAGCAGGAAACTACGTACACCGCAAATCGGGTCTTTGTGGATGTGATCATGCACCCATTCACGGGCGGCTTCACTGGAAGTCACTGCATACCCGGAGGCGAAGGGCCGGTGGGATGCGAGGCCAATCTCAACATGGGGGCGAGGATTCTGGAATTCTATATTCGCCATCCCAAAGTGCAGTGAAGTAAACCACTTCGCGATGACGATATCCGAGCTTTTATCGGAGTTAAAACAGCGCGACGTAAAGCTGCGTTCCGACGGCGGCACATTGAAGGTGGATGGTCCCAAAGGAGCGCTGACTCCCGATCTGGTTGCGTCCATTCGCGAAAACAAAGCGCGCCTGTTGGAGCTCTTCCCGGCACAGAACGATTCGCAGCGCACGATTCCCGCGCGGCAAGACCGGCGCGAGTTTCCGCTCTCTTTTTCCCAGCATGCATTTTTCATGCTGGCCCAACTGGATCCGGGTAATCGCGGGTTCAACATTCACAGCGTCCGGCACCTGACTGGACCCATCGATCCAGCGATTTTAGAGCGGGCGGTTCAGGATGTGGTGGATCGGCATGAGTCGTTGCGTACGCGCTTCGAGTTGCGCGACGGCGCGGGCGTACAAATCGTCGAATCAAATTCGTCGGTCCGGGTGCAAAGCACCGACATTTCGGACCTGCCGGAAGCTTTGAAAGAACAGCAAATCGCCGCATTATCGGCGCGCGATCGGGGGGAACCCTTCGATATTCGATGCGCCCCTTTGTTCCGCATAGAGTTCGTCCGCATTAGTCCGCTCTCGCACCTGTTCGTGCTGTCGATGCACCATATCATCTCGGATGCGGTGAGCCTGGACGTTTTCTATCGCGACTTGTTGGAGGCGTACCTGGAGCGACTAGCCGGGCGCGTTCCACAGTTTGCTCCACTGCCGCTGCAGTACGGCGATTACGCTGCCTGGCAACGGCAAAGGATGGAGGGCGGCGCGCTCAGCGGAGAGTTGGAGTTCTGGCGCGATGAGTTAGCCGGCGTTCCGCGCTTGCTGGACGCGCTGTCGCATGCCAAGGGAGGCGCCGGGGATCATGCGAGTAGCATCAAGGTGGCGCTGCCCGACGCACTAGCACGGCGGATGCGGCGATTTGCCGACGCACAAGGCGCGACTCCTTTCGCGGTGCTGTTGGCGGCTTTTCAATGTCTGCTGGCACGCTATGCCCGAACCGTTGATGTTCCGGTAATCGTCCCGTTTACTGCCCGCACGGAGGTAGAGACGGAGCGGATGATCGGGCTGTTCGTAAACGGTCTTGTGGTTCGCACACGGCTAACACCTGGGATAACAGCCGTCGATCTGGTGCAGGCTACGAGGAAGAAGATCGCCCAGGTTTTATCGCATCGCGAGTTGTCGGTGGAATCACTGGAAGGCTTATTTCGAATGAGTGGGCGCCCGGAGCCGGCGCTGGCACGCATGTCCAGGATAGGGTTCAACTATATCGCGTCTCCAGGCCGCGCACCGATGCAAATGGGCGGTCTGACGGTAGAACCACGCGAAGTGGATCGCGCCAACTCGGTATTCGAGCTAATGCTCACAGTCACCGATTCACCGAGTGAAGTGACGGTGCGGATCGAGTATAAGGACGACCTGTTTCACGAGGGGTTGATCGAGCAACTGGGTGGCGATTTCGTCGACCTGATCGGAGCGATGATCGACGCGCCCGGCCAAAACCTGGATGCCCTTGGATTTTCAAATTCGGCTGTCATGCTCCCTCGCTTGGGGCTCGATCCCGGTCTGTACGAACGAGTCTCTCCCTTGCCGCCGCGAACTCGGGAATTGGAACTCGTGGGTGGGGCCAAGGATGGAAACCGCCGGGTTTTGGGATACGCCGTCGATCTTCCGTGGGGCGAGGGAGCTTCGGTGGTTTTCGATTGCATTGATGCGCTCGTGTCTGCTTGCCCGATTCTGCGCATCCGGATCGTACCGTCTCCCCTGACGTGGCTCGACCGCGAATATGCGTGCGTTCGCAGGGTTGGCGAAGCGGTGGAGATTCCGGAAATCGAGGCGGGCGACGACCTATCCGAGAGCATGGCTGTTGAAAGCATTGGAATCCGCAACATCTACGCCGAGCGGGCTTGGCGCAGTGTGATCCTCGGCCGGGCGGATGGACGCAGGCAATTCGTATTTCTGGCGAACGAGGCGCTGTTAGGTGCTCGCGCAGTCGACGCACATCGGAACACGGTACTGCGGGCTTTCGAAGGATCGTTCGAAGCCGCTGAGTTCGAGGATGCCGTCGAGCGTGAGAATCGCGGATCGGTTGCGGAATCGAACGCCGATGTTGGAGATCTGGCGCCGCTGACGTGCGTTCTCGAAGCGCGCGGCGCAACGCAGGCCGCGGTCGTACAGCGACATATCGTACGGGCCGAGCTGGCCGATATCTCAGAGTGGTGCCGGGCCAACCAGACTTCGCTATCCGAGTTCCTTCAGAGCATCTATGGTTTGCTGATTCAGCTGTACACGCAGGCGGAAGGGCCGTTTTACTTCTGGCACAGGACAATCGACGAGACTTCCGAAGTGCTTACAGCACGCACTCCGGAGAATCCAGCCGCTCTAGAGATTGCGCGGCTTCCCCCGAACGAAATTAATTTCGTGTTTGAGGAATCTGCATTTCCGCAATTATGGAGCGGGTACGCCGATGGGTGCGTGTACCTCTCTTGGCAGGCTCAACGTTTCAGCGCAACGCTTTCGCTCGCCTTCGATCCAGCCGTTTTTAACGAGAATCGCTTTCTCGACCGGA
>Ga0302319_10005455_pt1 | contig 25556 bp, 21 predicted proteins | sample Bog_T0_2_FD_203319 | JGI IMG/M metagenome (GOLD analysis project Ga0302319, IMG submission 203319) | Peat permafrost microbial communities from Stordalen Mire near Abisko, Sweden - Bog_T0_2 | ecosystem: Environmental > Terrestrial > Soil > Wetlands > Peat | place: Sweden: Abisko, Stordalen Mire...
ATTTTTTCTCTTTAATCTGGCCAAAATGCTGTTCTCCGCACAGTTTGACGAGATGGGTAAACATGGGTTCTCCTGATCCGATCATGCGCCCGTGATGGGAAATTATCTGCAAAGGCGGCGTCTGAGGCAGCTCCCAGACTCTATCCTTACTTGCCGGTTCCTTCGGTGAGCGCCACTATCCGATCCACACCGGGCACGGTAAAGCTTTCTACCTTGCCGCTGGGCCAGTGCACTTCGATCGCATCCACCTTTGCCGCCTGTCCCAAACCGAAGTGAGGCCGTGGATCGTTGGTGGAAAGATAACTTCCTCCACTGATTACATCTCCGCGCTGCTTCATACCGTTAGCGGTTACATACACCGTCGTTCCAACCGCATCCCTGGGGCTCTTTGGGCCGCCAACAAGTTTAAGCTCAAGCCAGTGGTTCTTGTTGGCGTCAACATTCCGCAACAGGACCGGGTGGCCGTCGATCACGTTGATCACCGCGTCGAGCTTGCCGTCATTGAAGAGGTCGCCTGCGGCCATGCCGCGGCCGGCAATTACATCCGCCAGCCCCGAACCCTCAACTGCCGGAACTGCCTCAAACTTTTTGCCCTCGATGTTGTGGAAGAGCATGGGCCGCTGGGCCCAGCTTGTGCCCCAGTTATATTTGTCCGCCTCAGGGTAGACATGCCCGTCTGACATGATCAGATCTTTCCAGCCGTCGTTGTCATAGTCGATAAATGCATCGCCCCAACTGAGGAAGGGTACGGAGACCTCAGCGATGCCCAACTCGTAACTTATATCGGTAAGATTGCCGTCGCCTTCATTGCGGTAGAACGGCTTGTAGTCGTCAGAAAAAGTGGTATCGAAGACGGCGAGTTGGCCATTGTTCTGGTAATCGCCAACCGCAATGCCCATTGAAGCTGTCTCTCGTCCCGCTTGATTCAGCGCGAATCCGGAGGCGTAGCTCACATCCTCGAAGGTTCCATCGCCTTTGTTGATGTACATGTAATTCGGCGTTGAGTCATTGCCAACGAGCAGATCGATTTTGCCGTCGTTGTTGATGTCGACGAAGACCGCGCCGAGGCCATAGTAGCCGGGCTTATCATCTACACCTGCCTTGACACTCACATCGGTAAACGTTCCGTCCCCATTGTTGCGAAACAGGTGATCCGGCTCGCCTTTCAATCCCCTTGGTCCGCAGGCAACGGACTCCCCACGAAAGGTGCAGAAGGCATTGTTGCCGCCGCTTTCCTTGCTGTCCGGAAGGTTGTTCCAATCCCAGTGAAGGTAGCCGGCGACAAAAAGATCGAGATGCCCGTCGCCATCGTAATCGCCCCAGGTTGCTCCGCTGGACCAGTTGCCGAGTGCAACGCCGGCCTTCTCGGCCGTATCGGTAAACGTACCGTTGTGATTGTTGTGGTACAAGCGGTTCTTACCTACGTTCGACACAAAAATGTCGGGCCAGCCGTCATTGTCATAATCGGCGATAGCCACACCGGTGCCCCAGCGATCGTTCGTGACACCAGCCTGCGCTGCAACGTCGGTAAATGTTCCATCGTGGTTGTTGCGAAACAGTGCTGCATGCGGCGGTGTGGCTTTGCCCGTGAGCGCGTCCACAGTGGAGCCGCTGACCATGTAGATGGAGAGCCAGCCGCTGTGGTCGTAGTCGATGAGGCCCACGCCTGAGCCCTTGGTCTCCACGATGTAGCTCTTAGTCGGCGTACCCATTTTGTGGGTCCAGCGGGTCAGTCCTGCCTTCTCGCTTACGTCTGCAAAGACAATCGGGCCGGTCTTTACAAAGCCGCCCGCCGTAATGGGCCTGTGCTGCGCGTCGAAGAGCGGAAGATGCTGTGCGCCGGACTCCGGGCTGCTGCTGGGTTTGTCGGCTTGCCCGACTGAAGGAAGAGTTCCTGGACCTGGGGTCTGTGCGGAAACGAAGGCTGACATTCCCGCCGAAAGCAGTCCAAGAAAAATGGTGGTACGCAGCACCTGAAACATAGGCAGCAGTATACGGGGCAGCGTTGGTCCAGGTATAGGCCGAAAGATGGAGCTTAGAGCAAGCGAGGTTAGGGATGGCATGGACTGCTTGTGATCTTGAGTTGCTGAAATGGTGAGGACATGCAGGCCGCGAACTGGTCCGGAGTGAGAAGCGCCATTTCGGCAATTACTGCCCTGGAGAGAACATCGAGCATCGCTCGTTGAGCCTCTACCCAGACATGATGCGCCGGGCAACCTCTAGCCCGGCCGCAGGCCCGTTCCGAAATGAGGCAGACATTGAGATGGATTGGACCATCGATGGCTTCAATCACTTGGCGCATGGAGGCGCGACGGCCGCTGGGCAAGATTTCAAAACCTCCCGCCTGACCTCGCAGGGAAGTAATCAGGCCGGCCCGTGACAAGGCCTGCAAGACCTTTGACAGAAAGCTTTCCGGAGTTCGGGTGGCCGCGGCGAGCGCTGGGAGAGAAGCGCGTTCATGGGCGGGCAGCGTTGCCAGATGAATCATCACCCGGACCGCGTAGTCGGCGGCACGAGTGAGTTGCATGGACGAGTTGGTTCTTTTCATGAGCTGGCTCTGCTGAGAAAACACTTACGTTTGCCAGCAGAGTAGCCGAGAGTGTCACGAACGAATGTGCTTTCCGTCACAGACCGCCAACTGGCTAAAACGATAACTTTTTCTTCAAATCGAAATTGGAGAAAAACAGTCCAAAATGCCTCCGTCGCCCGTGGTTCGCCCGGAGAGCGAAAGGAACTCTTAGAGCGCCATGCATCTTTATCCTGCTGTCGATCCAATTCCACTGCCGGCCCCGATCTGGCTTTTCAAGCTGCTGCATATCGTTACGCTGGCATTGCATTTTGTCGCAGTTGAAATGCTTTTGGGCGGGTTGCTTCTGGCGGTTCTGCTGAGTCTGTTCAGCAAGTCGCCGCTGGCAACCGTCACTGCGCGGGCATTGGCTCGGCGGCTCACCGTGGTGATGACCTATGTGATCAATCTTGGGGTTCCGCCGCTGCTGTTTGCCCAGGTGCTTTACGGCCGCGCGCTCTACACAAGCAGCATTCTGATCGGGGTTTACTGGATTTCGATTATCGGCATCCTGACGCTTGCCTACTGGCTGCTTTACCGGTTCTCCGCACGGCTTGAGGACGGCAAATCGGCCTGGTGGGTGGGGCTGATCGCTTGGCTCCTGGCGGGCAGCGTAGCGCGCCTGCTTTCAACCAACATGACACTGATGCTTCGCCCTGAAGTCTGGCGCGATATGTACTCCGCCTCGTCGATGGGCGCGTATCTGCCTACGGGCGATCCCACGCTGACTCCGCGCTGGCTTCTGATGATGGCCGGGGGCCTGTTCATTGGCGGGCTTTGGCTCGTCTATCTCTCCGGACGCAGCACCTTCACGGCGGATGAAAAGCAGTTTGTTGCGGGACTGGGTGGAAAGGTCGCGGCCGGGTTTGGGCTTGTCTATCTGGCCGCCGGGTTCTGGGCATCCTCTGTTCAACCGGACGCGGTGAAAGCCGGTCTCGCCGCGCATCCGCTTTATAAGTTCGCCGGGTTCGCCGGCTACGGCTGGGGAGTCCTGGTGCTGATTGGCGTGCTGCTGGCTGCAATCGCGGGCTTCGCCAGAGTGTCCGCGCGCCTGTCGGCACTCCTTTCCTGGTCCGCAGTTTTACTCGGCGTGCTGGTTGAGATCATGTTCACCATTTACCGGGATGGGGTGCGCGACCTGACCATGCTGAGCAAGGGCTACGACGTTTGGGATCGCGTAGTGGTGACCAATTGGAGCGTGGTTGGGATCTTCCTGGTCCTGTTTGTTGCAGGCCTGGGCGTGGTGGGATGGCTCATATCCGTCGTGGCGCGCGCACAAAAAACAATGGAAGGTGCAACACAATGTCCCGTGGAGAACCTGCAATGAGCGACCAGGTGGTTTTAGTCGATGAAAGCAAAATCGCACCCTTGACTGAAAGCGCTGGGGAGAGAAACACTCGTCGCGCTTTCCTGGCAGCGGCTGGAGCAGCGGGTCTTTTGTATACGGCGGCCCTCGCCTATCCCATTTATCGTTACCTTGCTTCGCCGGAAGAAATGGCGCTGAGCGCAACAGCGATCACCGAGGTGACGCTCAAGGATGCGCAGAAGCTTCCGCTGGGATCGGTGCTGATGTTCCGTTTTGGACCAGCTCCGGCGATGCTTATTCATCATGCGGATGGCCGATGGGTTGGACTGAGCGCGGTGTGCACGCACCTGGGCTGCACAGTGCAATACGAGTCGCAGGCTGACCGTATTCATTGTGCTTGCCACGGCGGAGTCTACAACGCTTACACGGGCGCCAATGTCAGCGGGCCTCCACCGAAGCCACTGACTTTGTACAAGGTTGCAGTCAACGATACCGGTGTGCAAGTGTCGCGCGCCTGATAACGAGCTTTTACTTCTGAGTTGTCATCCCGAAAAGGATTGCCGAATGACCACGAAAACCATTCCCGCCGCCCCGAAAACCGCCGCCGGTGCTGTTTATGATTGGGTCGATGAGCGCCTGGGACTGAGCGAGTTGGCCGCATTTGCGCGCCACAAGAAGGTTCCTGTTCACTCCCAGTCGTTCTGGTATTACTGGGGCGGAATTTCTCTGTTCCTCTTCCTTGTGCAGTGCTTCACCGGCGTTTTGCTGCTGGTTTATTACCGGCCCGGTGTGGAAGCTTACGAGTCGGTCCGCCAGATCACGTTCGTGATGCACTTCGGCTGGCTCATCCGCTCGGCTCATGCCTGGTCCGCTAACCTGATGATCTTCGCCATCATGGTGCACATGTTCTCGGTTTACTTCATGAAGGCGTATAGAAAGCCGCGCGAACTTGGATGGCTCAGCGGGATGGCGTTGCTTGGGATCGCCTCGGTATTCGGCTTTTCAGGCTATCTACTGCCGATGGACGAGCTGAGCTATTTCGCCACGAAGGTAGGGCTGGAGATCCCCAATGCGATTCCGGTGATTGGGCCGATCGTCGCCAGTATGCTCCGCGGCGGGCCTGAAGTAAGTGAGTTTACGGTGCAGAGATTTTTCGCTCTGCACGTGGTGGTACTTCCGGCTCTCTTCCTGCCGTTGCTTGGCTTCCATCTTTGGCTTGTTCAGCGTTATGGCAACGCCGTGCCGCCGAGCGAAGAAGCGAAGCCGAACTGGGAACGCAAGAGCATTCCCTTCATGCCGAATTTCCTGCGCAAAGATCTGGCCATGTGGCTGATCTCGCTCAATGTTCTCGCCCTTCTGGCATCTGTGTTTCCGTGGGCACTGGGCAAGCAGGCAGATTCTCTGGTGCCGGCACCGCCGGGAATCCATCCTGAATGGTATTTCATGAGCCCGTTCGAGATGCTCAAGCTGTTGGGGAATGTTTTGCCTGGGGAGTCCGGTGAGATTGCGGGAATCCTGCTATTCACGCTCGGCATCGGGCTCTGGGTTTTGATTCCTTTCTACGACATCAAGAGGGAATCGGGGCAGCGCGCGCGCGCCGCGCACTACTTTGGCTTGCTGGCGATTTTTGCGCTTCTGGCTACAACCGTCATCGGGTATTGGACGATCCGATAAGAAGCGAGAGAGAGAAAAACGATGAACTATCCATTCTGGAACATTCCCTATCTCGGGTCGGGTTGGGTGATCGGACTCATCGCGATCTTCCACGTGATGATTTCGCAGTTTGCTGTGGGTGGGGGTTTTTATCTGCCGCTCGCCGAGCGCAAGGCACTGCACATGACGGACCCGAAGATGCGCTTCGTCTGGTTTGAACAGTTGGTAAAGCACTCGAAGTTCTTCCTGATTCTTACGGGAGTCTTCGGCACGGTCTCCGGCGTCGGTATTTGGTTTGCCATTGGGCTTACCCATCCGGAGGCGACCAGCACGCTGATTCACAATTTTGTTTTTGGCTGGGCGATTGAGTGGGTCTTCTTCATGGTGGAGCTCTCAACGGCCGCGGTTTACTATTACACCTGGAACAAAATCGACGAGAAGCTTCACCTGGTTGTGGGCTGGGTCTACGCCGGCGCTTCCATTTGCACGCTCATCATCATCAACGGAATTCTGACCTTCATGCTGACCCCCGGCGACACATGGCTTGCCGTTGCGGGCACAGGCAATGAAGCGAGCAAGTTCTGGTTTGCTTTCTTCAATCCTACGTATTGGCCGAGCCTGCTTTTGCGGACATGTGTTTGCACGTCTCTGGCCGGAATCTGGGCGCTGATCACTGCGAGCCGCATCGATGGCGACAAGCTGCCGGCTCTCAAGACTTCGCTGGTCAAGTGGAGTGTCAAGTGGCTGGTTCCATCCTTCGTGGCCATACCGTTCCTGATGATCTGGTATCTCTGGATGGTTCCCGAGTCGCAGCGCGCGTTGCTTTCACTGGGCATCGATACGATTGGCGCCGGCACATTTTCCATCATCACGCGCATTGCTCTGATCATCATTGTGACTTCGGCGACGATCGTTGGAGTCGCTTATTTTCTGGCTTACCGGAGCCCGAGAGACTTCAATCTGTCGCACGCTGTTGCTGTGCTGTTGCTGGCCTTGATTGCTACTGGGTCGGGCGAATATGCGCGTGAGATGCTCCGCAAGCCGTATGTCATCGGCCGCTGGATGTATTCGAATGGAGTACGCATTAACAACGTGGCAAATCTGAACGAGCAGGGGTACCTCACAAAGTCCGAATGGGTCTGGCATGAATCCGGCGCCGCCGGCCTTCTGCCAGCTTCGAGTTACTCTCGCGGCGAAGCGATTTTTCGCGGAGAGTGCGGCTCCTGCCATACGCTGCAGGGATACCGCGCTCTCAATAATCTGCTTGCAGGCCGTGATCGCGCCAACATCGGCAACTTCATTAACATGCTGCATGAAAACCAGACCTACTCTCCGTACCGGCGCTTCATGCCGCCTATGGTCGGCACCAAACAGGATGTCGAGGATCTGACCAATTTCCTGAATGCGCAGGTCAACCCGCAAGCCGCGAAACCTATGTTGACCGCGCAGAAATAATCCCTTCGTACAGCCCCTCCCTCCCCAACAAGGCCCGCATCGCGCGGGCCTTGTTGGGTTGCTCTTCGCAGGCCGGATGCCGAGCGGACACACCTTGATTTTCGGATTGGGGGAGAACTGTAGTGGCAGCGGGCAGCGTGCTGGATTCAGCGATTTACCAAGCTCGCCTGGATTGACGATTCTTCCTTGGGAAACCACTTTTCGGAAATCGCGACGGTTGCGGTCATGTCTTGTATCCCTTCCGGCAGGGGGCTGTTGCGCCTAACGAACCCATTCATCTTCAAGGGAAAAACCGTGGCAGAGCCGACACTCTTCCCGAGCCTGTAGGTGAAGTGAAACCCGCTGCTGGCACTACCGCTCCTGCTCAGGATTGTTGCCCCGTCTTGGATAAGCTGCACCGAAATATCATCACCCATCGCAGCCATGAGCGGGAGACCATTCTTGGAATCAAGCGCGATGAATCCTTGGAATTTGCGCTCACTGGTTACAAACCGACGACCAGCGCCAGAGCCGATGTCACCCGCTGACGCTGAATTGGAGTTCCTGAATTTGAACATCTCTATCACAGGTTCAGGTGAGTAATTCCGAATGAAGACGCTTTGTTTCTCTGGGGTTGGGTAGTAGTACCAGAGCCCGTCGATTTTCATGGCCGCGTCCAAAGAGTGGGCAACAAGTACGACGAAGATGATTCCGGCAACCAGTCTCCAAGCGAATTTCATGGCGATCTCCTGGGCGGCGCCCAGGCGCCAAGGCACCGGGCGTCAACCGTGCCTGGGTCTTGACCCTTACTATATGCCAGTTTTATAACTTCGACGAGTTCGCCGGGCGGGAGCTCATTTCAGGCGGCTACCTCGGAAAAACCCCAGATGCGATAACCTTTGAATTGCGAATCCCCGTCTTTTTATTCTTCGCGAATCTCGTATGGAATGCCGAACCTTCCAATCTGAATGATTCCCTTATTCTCCGGCGGCCAGATGTGCAAGCTTGTTATTCGGTTCGATCCCGAGATCAGATGCGCATCGGTGGTGCCGATCAGCTCACCTGTCGACGCAACATGGATATGCACGCTGAGCGCCTCATTCATTTGCACTCGAGTCCACCCAAACACGTATTCACCTGGCTTCAGAGCGATTCCGCCAATTTTCACGGGAACCTGTACGAGCAGATAGTGCGAATACTTGCCATCCGCTGAATACCCTGCCGTGAGCAGCACAACGCCGGCGATAAAGCGGCCGTGGCCGTTGACGACACCCGAGGCAGTTCGCATTTCGGTTTCGATATGTTCTTTTTCTACCGGGGCGCGTGCCGGCAGCAGGGAGGCGAGTTCCGCATCCGTTGCCTGCCGCCATGCAGCCTTTTGCGCATGCGTGATGGTCGATGCCATTAACATGGCAACTGCAAGACCAGTCAAAAGTTTCATTGATTCGGCTTCCTTAACGATTCGAGCGGAACAATTCCGCGTTGTATTGCCGCTGTTGCAGCCTGTGTCCTGTCGGTCACGCCCAATTTACCGAGCAAACTGTTTATGTGCGTCTTTACGGTAGCCTCTGAGATTTCAAGTTCCGTCCCAATTTCCTTGTTGCTCTTGCCGTGCACAATCTGCTCAAGCACATCGAACTCGCGAGGTGTGAGCTCTTCGGTGCCCATGCGCTCGGCCAGCTTTTGGGCAATCGCGGGGGGGATATGCGATTTGCCTGCATGAACGGCACGGATGGTCGAGATCAGTTCCTCGCTGGTCATACCCTTTAGCAGGTAGGCTCGTGCGCCCGCCTGCAGAGCGCGAAAGATATCTTCATCGCCGTCATAGGTGGTTAACACAATAAAGCGCGCGTGCGGCGTCTCCATTCTGAGGCGCTGAATCACGTCCACCCCACCCATCCGGGGCAGGCGCAAATCCACCAGCGTAATATCCGGCAAGTGTTTCCTGAACTGGGTGATAGCCTCTACGCCGTCTGCAGCTTCGCCGACAACCTCAAGGCCCTCCGCTACGTTCAGCAACGCCACCAGTCCCTGCCTTACCACGTGATGGTCCTCAACAACCAAGACGCGAATCGAATCTTTCGTCATCATTGCTCTCCTGTCCGGGCAGTACGCCATCTTTGTCTGACAATGCCATGTTGCGTATTATTCCGCGATCTTTTCCAAATGAATGAGAATTCACAGTTCAAGCTTTTTTTGCCTCACGAGGTTCTGCGCGCAGGCGTACCGTCGTTCCAACTCCGGGCTCGCTCGTCACTTCAATTGTGCCCCCAATTGCAGCAGCGCGTTCGCGCATGCCGGTCAATCCATAATGACCGGTGGTCGATACGGCAGATTGCACAAACCCGCGCCCATCGTCGCGTACATCGAGTGCAATCGCATTTGGTCGATATTCCAACTGGACGAACAGGTGCGTCGCGCCGGCGTGCTTCTTCACATTCTGGATGGCCTCCTGGGCTATTCGAAGGATTTCCTGTTCTATGCCGGGCGACAGCGACCTGTAGGCTCCAAAGATGCTGAAGCTGGCTTCGAGCCCGTTTTGATTTTCGGCTTCGACGATCCTGCGCAGGCGCACTGGCAATGTCGTCTCGCCGGAGTCCTGCGATCGCAGCGCCCAGATAGATTGCCGCGCATCAGCGAGGCCTTCGCGTACGAACCCGCGCGTAAGATCAAGATGCTTGGCCGCGGCCTCCGCTTTGTTCAGCCGAAGTAACTCGGAAAGCACCTCGAGCTGGACGCTGATTCCAACGTAGCCCTGCGCCAGCGTGTCGTGAATCTCACGCGCTATGCGATTGCGCTCGCCCAGTACTGCATTGAATTCTCGCTCAGCACGCAACAGCCGCCGCTTCTGAACCAGCACGATCATTCCGACCGCGAATGCGACCAGCAGCGCATAGAACCAGATTGTCTGATAGAAATGGGGACTCAGCTCGAAGGCGAGCTGCGCGCCTTCCGTATTCCAATCTCCGTCGTTATTTGCAGCCTGCACTCTGAACGTGTAATGCCCCGGCGGAATGTTGGTGTAGTACGCGGTGCGGCGCGCCCCGGCGTCGGTCCAATCGTGATCGAAGCCATCGAGCTTATAGCGGTAGCGGATTTTCTGAGGAGCAACAAAGCTTAATCCCGCATAGTCGAATTCAAAGTGAACATGGCCGGCAGGAATTTTTTCCGCAGCGGCCGCCCCACGCAGAGCCTGAGGCACGTCGTCCACAGTTACCCGCTCCAATGAGACGGGAGGTGGAACAGAGTTGACAGGGAAGTGTGCCGGATCAATCTCAACCAAGCCCTTCGGCGTAGCAAACCACAGGTGGCCATCCTGCGAACGCCATGCGGACGGGTGGCTGTTGGTAGCTGTCTCGCGGCCCCGCAAGCCGTCACCAGCACCAAAGTCGATCCAATGGGAGCAGCCGCCGGCCATGTCGCAGTCACACCGCGCGATCCCATTGCCTGTCGCGAACCACAAATGCCCCAAGCCATCCTCAAGAATTGCGTGAATGGCAGCCCGGCCCAGCCCATCGCCATTGAATGCGGAGAACTTCTTTCCGTCCCATGCATTCCATCCGTGATCCTGCGTCCCAATCAGCAGGGTCCCATTGCTTTGCGCCAACAACGCTGTTACTACATTGCTCGAGAGCCCGTTGGCCGTCGTGTAGTTCTGAATCTTGCCGGCGTGCAGGCGCGATAACCCGGCAAAGGTAGCCACCCACAGGTCGCCGTTTTTGTCCCGCGTCATAGCGCCTACCAGATCGCTGCCCAGCCCATTGGCTTGCGTAAAGGTTTCAACATGTCCCGCGGAAGGGACCGCGCCCATTTTTCCTTTGGGGAATTTCCCATGCGCGAGGCCTCGCCGCGTACCAACCCACAGAGATCCATCCGCATCTACCAGCAGCGACCGGATGAAGTCGTCGGGCAAACCATCGGCGGAGGTAAATGAGTCCACGGCGCTGCCGCGAATGCGGTTGAGGCCGTCGGGTGTGCCCACCCAGAGGTCGCCGTTCGGAGCTGCGGCCAGAGACAAGATCACATTGCTCAACAGCACGTCGGGGACCGCGTAGGTGCTCGCGGTACCCGGCGCGACTCCAAAGCGCCTTACAACATTCAGGCCGCTCCCGCTGGTACCGACCCATAGCTTTCGGGCGCCATCCTCCACCACGGTGGTGGTCGCATCGGTACTCAGCCCTTCGCGGATGCCAATGGTCTTGAACCGCTGGTCACGCAGAATGTGGAGGCCATCCGCTTCGGTGCCTACCCAGAGATCGCCCTCATGATCTTCCATGATGGTGAGGACGGAGGCATGGGCTAGGGGGTCGGTGACGGGTAGGGTTTGCAGCTTGCCGTCGGCCCAGCGGGCGAGGCCGACGTTGGTGCCGATCCAAAGACTTTCTTCGCGGTCCGCGAACAGGGCCTGGATCTTGCTGCCGGGAAGCTCCTTGCCGACTTTAAGCTCTTTGAGAACCGCGCTCTCCTGAATGAGGACTTCACTGTTGTTTGCCGCAGCCCAACCAGACCCCACTCTCAAATGAAATTTGGGTCCAACGGGGGGGAGCCCCGCGACAGAAGGAATGATCCAAGCTCCCTTCGAGCGGATGAACATACCGTGCGGGCCGTCCACCCAGAGCGTTCCAGCGTCAAGAGAGATTGCTGAAATTGGTCCATCGGGCAGGCCTTCTCCGCGGACGAAATGACTTCCGTTGAAACGCGCTAATCCTTGGTCGGTTTCAGCCCAAAGTTCCTCCTCGCCAGTATCCAGAAGTCGCTCGATGTTATTTCCCGGAAGACCTTCCTTGTCCGTGAAATAAGTAGCGACCCCATCTTTCAATTGCGCCAGGCCTTCGCTGGTTCCAATCCACAGCGATCCATCTTTGGTCGCCAGCAAACAGCGCACATCATTCCCCGGCAACGCCGGCTTCGAGTTCTTGTCGAAAACCTGAAAGCTATTTCCGTCGAACCGAACCAACCCAACTTCGGTGCCCAGCCACACAAAGCCATCCTGCGTTTGCACGAGGGCCTGAACGGTGTTTTGCGGAAGGCCGTTCTCCAGCCCCCAAGCCTGGCGGCTATAGTTGGCGAGCGGGGTGGTCGGCTCCACTGCCGAGGCCGTGATTGCGCAACTGAATAGCAATGCCGCAAGTGCGCCGCGAAGGGAAGGAAATAGAGTCGCGGCTTCACGGCGCATGGTTACGTGCCGGAGGCCTGGCTCTCCCGCGTCGTTCGAATTGGCATGAACGTGGTCCACTGAAGCGTGGGCAACTTCCCTTAGACAGAGATCAGAGTGCGTGAAAGCCGCACAACACAACTTTAAGCGCGAATTTCAGAGTATGCACGGTGGTGCGAACAGACTAACGCACTCAGCCGAAGCCGAATCTCCACCGTTTGATGGATATCAGGCTCACTCCATTGGCCCAAGACGCACGACTGACCTGGCGATACTCTGAGTGTGACCTCCTGAATGGTCTCCTGATTTAAGGTTTTAGATTCACTTCCGGGCGGCGCCACTGGCGCCGCCCGATTTCTTTTGGTGCGACGGATTCATGAGCTCTCATCGAGCGGCCGCCGACTTATTTGGAAGCCTTGGCGGAGCCGGGATTTTCTGGCGAGGTCGATATGTTTGTCGCTCGATTCTTTACATATGCGATCGTGTATTGTTCTCCGTTCTGGTCATAAATCACGGTGCGGTCGCCCTCTTTTTCGCCGTCCGGATGCATTTTCTGGCCAATCGACGTTCGGGTTTCCAACTCGCTCATACCCTGTTTTACCTGGTGCGCATCAATAGCGGCCCACACGTCCGCAGGCCAATAGTCGTAGATCTTGTGCGGGTCGTCGTAATAGAAGAGCAGGTCGGTGTAGTACGCTTCCTGATCGCCTTCCATGAAGCCAATTGGGGTGGCAAACTGATCTTTGCCTCCAGGCAGCGTGAAGACTGCCAATGCCTGGCGGCTGCCGTGTTCGATACCGTCGTCTAACTTGGCGGGCACGTCGGCCTTCACAATCTTCTTGACATCGAGTTGCGCATCGGCCGGGATGAGGCCAATTCGTTTGGAAAAATCTACTTTTCCGCCCGCATACGGGTAGTAGGGAATCGTGTACCCGTTCTTCATCCAAACGCTGGTGCCTTCAATACGCTGCGTGTCCTCAAAGTGAGCAGGGAACATGGTGCGGACAACGGCCAGGTCGTCTTTGGTCAGCGAGTCGCTGGGATCGGTTTTCCGGGCGACGCCGGGATCCTGACGATGCTTGAACACGACGTACAGATAAATGCCGCCGATGGCCAGTGTGATCACGGTCATGATCAAAATTAACTTCAGGGTCTTCATCAATTCTCCTTCCGCGATTGAGTGCGGCATTTACTTGCAAGTCGGTCACAAAACATATTCGTCAAAAACAATCGGGCAAATCCCAAACTGGTTGGATGCACAGAGTGGCGACTATCCGCCGGTTGGAGTGGGCGGAGTTTCATTCTGCGGCGCTTGCGAGCGCAAAGCTTCCGCGGTCAATTCGTCCGCCTGGCGCAGACCGGGAAATAGTGCTGCCCACACGCCTGCGACTGCCAGCGCACCGACGCCGCCAACAACGGTGGCCCGCACTGCTCCCCACCACTGCGCGGTCAAGCCGCTTTCAAATTCACCCAATTCGTTCGACGCTCCAATAAAAAGCGAATTCACCGCGCTCACCCGTCCGCGCATCTCTGGGGGCGTTCCCAATTGCAACAGGGATCCGCGAATGATCACGCTGATGGCGTCAGCGCCGCCGGCAAGCACCAATGCGGCCAACGAGAGCCATAGGTTGTGCGAGAGCCCGAAAATAACGGTGGCAGCGCCAAAAATCGCTACGCAAACAAACAGCCGCAGACCCGCGTGTCGCTTGAAAGGAAATCGCGCCATCATGAGGCTGACTATCAGTGCACCGGCTGCCGGCGCTGCCCGCAGCATGCCCAATCCTCGTGGCCCCTGATGCAGAATCTCGTGCGCAAAAATGGGCATCAGTGCCGTTGCGCCGCCCAAAAGCACCACAAACAGGTCCAGCGAACTGGCTCCTAGAAGAAGCGACGAACGAAGCATGTAGTGAAACCCAGCCAGCACTACCTTGATGGAAGCAGCGCGATGCTCCATTCGGCCGGGGCGAACGTGCAGGCTTGCAAGCAGCACAATAAACCATCCCAAGGTCCCCAGGTTGAAGACGTAGACGATCCCGGCGCCTTGCAACTTCGTGTCTGGTAGCCAACTGAGAAGCGGAAGGGTGAAGAGCAGGCCGCCGAGGGCCGGGCCAGCGATGTTGCTGAACTGCCAAATAGCGCCGCCCCAGGTGACCGCATTCACAAAATGCTTCTCTGGAACCAGGTGCGGAATCAGCGCCGAACTCGCCGGTCCCGAGAAAGCTCTGGCCGTGCCAATGAAAAACAGAACCAGGTAGATGGGGAATACACCGCTCGGGCCGAAGTGCGTTAATACCAGCAGAGCCGTTGTAGCCAACACCTGCAATCCATAGCAAACCAGGATAATTTCCCGGCGATCAAAGCGGTCGGCTACGTGGCCTGCAGGCAGGAGGAACACGAGCCCGGGTAAGAAAAGAGCAAGGCCCGTAAATCCGAGGTCCAGAGGGCGGTGGGTTATGGAATATACCTGCCATGCCACTGCCACTGTCTGAGCTTCGGCGCCCAGAATCGCGGTCACCCGCGCCAATTGGTAGCGCTTGAAGTCACGAGAGGCAAAAGCCTCCATCCCGCGCTTTGGCGGTGGTTGGGGAAGGGGATCCATGCTCACTTCAAGCTTATATCGACCATCCCAAGCCGCGTTTCCCGCTCGAAGGGCCTGAGCTTGCATTTATAAATCGTTGGCGGTCAAGATCCGAACGTGGTGACCGTGGCGGCGACCGGTCTTCTGGCCATTAACGGCCTCACCAATTCCGCCGGCCAGACATACACCGCGAGACGGCGAGAGTAATGCAGCACCGGTTCGATATCCGGCAATTTGAGTCCGATTGCCTCGGTGAGACCACTGCACTCGATCTCCGCCTCGGCCTCTTCAAGGGGCCAGGGAACGTGGTGGATATTTGCGCGCACCGTCTCTCCGGCCCGGTTCTGAGTGAAGAGGCAATAGCGCTCCGTCAAAAAATATTCAAGTGTGCCGTTCTTACTCTCCGCCAGTTTGCGCGTTGGACCCAACCCTCGGTATCTGGCCTTGAAGATCACTGGCTTTTCGCTAAAAAGCCGCCGGCTGTAGAACGCAAACTCCCGCTCCGATCGCTGTTTCAGCCGCATCTCCGCCCAGAAGTAAGGCAGGTTATAGAAGGTACGTGCCACCGCGACTGCCAGCAGGTTACTTGCGTCCAGCGAGAAGAAATACACCCCGCGAGTTCGGGTTTTGGGGTCGACAACATACGTGCGCAGGTTTAATTCCGGGAAGCTCCGTGCTCCTGGTATGGGTGGGATCCCACGAATCTTGATTCGATCTAACCAGAAAGGAACTAGCCCCAGCCACGCCGATCCCTGAAAGGTGTCAACCTGCAAACCTCCCGGCAGCAGTGCCGCCACCTGCGCAGTTGGAACGGGCCAGTGCGCAAACAGCAGATCGTTCCACCGCTGGGTCATTGCCCAACGCCCTGAAGGCAATGGCCGCGGTCGGTGCGACGTTCTTACCAGATACTCTTGCATGGCCAGATCCTCGAACGGCCTTTGAGTGAGCCCGCTGACATTTCGACGTGCGGTACCCCTTCCGGGATGCACAATCGCATCATCACCCTTATGCCGTATTCTGTTCGCGAGCCCTCTTTCATGTCCAGCGAAACTTTTATCTCTCCCAGCGCCCGGAACCAGACCGATGTCTATGCCGTCCACGGAGCCGATCCTGAGGTTCTGGCTTACGCAATGGCCAAGTACTCACGCTCCGCTCTTTCCATGCGGCAGTCCCTGACTGAAATCAGCGCTCAGCGCGCAGAGCAGTTCCTGAATACTTTTTACTTCCAATACGGGCACCGCTCCATTGCCGACCTCGCCCATATCGCCTTCGCAGTTGAGCGGCTTTCTCTTCTTGCCGCCATTGTGCTGGTGGACGAGCAACGCTGGGATGGTCAGGAGCGTTCGACCCGCTATCAAAACTTCCTCAAATCGGGCTGGTATTTGCCTGATTTCGGGTCTGACTCGAGCTCCGAACAGATCTTTTCCAACACCATAGGGAAGCTCTTCGAGAGTTATCAGCGGACGACCGCCGGTATTCTTGAAGTGCTCCGCGGTCGCGTACCCTGCCCAGAGTCCTTGAAGCCCGACGCATACGAACGCACCCTTAAGGCTCGCGCCTTCGATGTGGCGCGCTATCTGCTGCCTCTGGCCACAAATACCTCACTCGGCCAGATCGTGAACGCCCGCACACTTGAGACGCAGGTTTCCCGGCTGCTCTCGCACCCGATGGCGGAGATCCGCGACCTGGGCCTGAAATTGCGCGAGGCGGCCACTGGGCCCGCCTGGAACATCAACGCAGAATCCGCGGCTGCATTTGTAGATAAGCTGTCGGCCCTTGATGGGGGCGCCAGTTCAGCCCTTGCGGCAGAAGCAGCCCAACTCCTTACCCGAGAAATTCGAACTGCTCCCACGCTGGTAAAGTACGCGAAGACGAATGACTATCTGCTTCAAAGCCAGGCCGAACTCACCCAGGCCGCCGCCGAAATCCTCGCGAACCAACCCATTGCGAAAGCTCCGCTGGTCGATCTGGTCGAGCGGACTGAATCTCTTGAAGTCGAACTTGCCGCCACGCTTCTCTATTCCGCCTCGCACCACCCCTACCGGCAGATCCGGGACCTGGTCGCCGGTTTCCCCGAGTCGCGCGTCACCGAGATCATCGAGCTGGGTCTGCGCCATCGCGGCCGACACGACGAAGCGTTGCGAGCATTCCATGCAGGCGCTGCTCTCCGGTTCGACATCCTCATGGACATCGGGGGCTTTCGGGATATGCATCGGCATCGGCGATGCACCCAGATTATCCAGTCATTTACGGCGCTGCACGGATACGAGGTTCCAACAAATTGCGATCTGGAGGCTGACGTTGATCTCTTGGCCGAAGCCAATCTCGTCGACGACTATCGAGGCGCAATTGATGGGGCTCACCGCGCGAGCCTTCAAATCGCGGCCGGCAGCGCACCAGAGGCTTCGCAATCAGCCCTCTATCTGCTGCCCCTTGCCACCAGGATCCGAAGTCTCTTTAAAATGGATCTTGCCGAAGCCCAGTACATCTCTGAGCTTCGTTCCGGTCCTGCTGGCCACTTCAGCTACAGGCGCGTGGCATGGGAGATGTTCCTGGCACTTGAGCGCCAGCACCCGATCCTTGCCAAACATATCCGGGTGACCGACTTTACCCAGCCTATCGACCTGTTACAGCGGTAGTCAGCCCTGGGCTCCCCAATCGTTGGCTTGGTAAGCGGCGTCTTTGCGAGAGAATTGAAGACCGCTCACAGGCGGGAGTGACCACAAGCTCTGGAATCGGCTCTGCACGCCACAAAGAACTCTTTGGGCGACTAAGCGATCCGGCTTCGATTGCTTAGTCCATGTGCTTGAGTTGACGCATTCAATGTCCAATTCTGATACATGATGGCCTTTTTTTGATGTCGGACTGACCACTGGCACAACGGCGTGGGCCAGGATGAACGCCACAAGGTCGAAAAGTCCAAACCCCGGCTCAGCGTTGGTATGTACGCTCGGAACTAGTTGGGAATGCTCATTCATAGGCCGGTGTAATTCCGCTCCTGTTGAGCCCTGGGATTCCGATGGATGATTTCTCGGATGCAACTTAACGCCAAATCGTTGCCCGGTGGTTCGAGATCATCGCTTCAGACTCCCAGATGCCCGAGATTCTCTGCGAATATGTGTCGTGCGATGGAAGTTTGTGACAGCCGCAGGCAAAGAAGTCACGCGACTTTCTTCTTTACCGTCATGCGGCCTCAAATCCCTTCAGCCTGCGCTACCATAAAGACAAAGAATCGGGGCCTTTTCATGTTCGTCGTCGTGTGGCAGTTCGAGATTGCGGAAGAGAAGATCGCTGCTTTTGAGGCTTCTTACGGTCCCGCCGGGGCCTGGGCCGAGCTCTTCCGGACTTCGTCCCAATATCTCGGCACGGAACTGCTGCGAGACGCATACATTCCCGGCAACTACCTGACAATCGACCGCTGGGCCAGCGAAGAGGATTTCCGTGCGTTTCGAAGAGAACACGATCCAGAATACGAAGCTCTGGATCGTGCGTGTGATTCCCTTACCAGTCGCGAAACCCGGATCGGCGCATTTATTGTTGACCCGCCAAACCCATGAGAATCACAGGTGTACCCGGGGTCACTGAACTTTCTCCATTTCTTCGCCATTTTCCACTGTCAATGTCACCTTCAGCCTGCTACAATCCCATCGAAAACCATTTCAGCTCGCCGCGTATTTCCTGTAGAGAAACCGGAAAACCCGCTTAAAGTGAGCCTTTCAAGGAGCCCTCCCGAATGGCCATCGCAGATGACCGCACGAAAGCAGTAGAACTAGCCCTCGCGCAGATCGAAAAACAGTTTGGCAAGGGGTCGATTGTTCGCCTCGGGTCGAAGGAAGCTTTGCTTCCAATTGCTGTTATTTCAACGGGTTCAATCAGCTTCGATGCCGCCCTCGGCGTGGGTGGAGTTCCCCGCGGCCGCGTGACTGAAGTATTCGGGCCGGAGTCTTCGGGCAAGACGACTATCACCCTGCAGATCATCGCGGAAGCGCAGCGACTCGGCGGTCTGGCGGCGTTTGTCGACGCGGAGCACGCGCTTGACCCCGGCTACGCGAAGAAGCTTGGCGTAGACGTGGATAACCTGCTGGTTTCTCAACCGGATAGCGGTGAACAGGCACTGGAGATTACCGAAGCGCTGGTAAAGTCTGGCGCGATCGATGTACTGGTGGTGGATTCGGTGGCCGCGCTGGTGCCCAAGGCCGAACTGGACGGCGAAATGGGTGACTCGCACATGGGCCTGCAGGCGCGGCTCATGTCGCAAGCCCTGCGCAAGCTAACCGGCTCGGTTTCGAAGTCGCGGACGGCGCTGATTTTTATCAACCAGATTCGCGAAAAAATCGGAGTCATGTTCGGAAATCCTGAGACGACGACGGGCGGGCGTGCTTTGAAGTTTTACTCGTCGGTTCGTGTGGATATTCGACGCATTGCGGCTGTAAAAGAAGGCGATGTGGTGACGGGATCGCGGACCAAAGTGAAGATCGTCAAGAACAAGGTTGCTGCTCCGTTCCGCGAGGCCGAGTTCGACATTCTTTATGGGGAAGGCATCAGCCGCGAGGGCGACGTTCTGGATCTGGCCGTTGCGAACAACATCGTTGAAAAGTCGGGCGCGTGGTATAGCTACTCCGGCGAACGGATTGGGCAGGGACGCGAGAATACACGGGGCTTCCTGAAGGAAAACAAGGACATTTTTGCAAAGATGGATGCCGAGCTGAGAAAGAAATTGAACATTGGAGCGGTGAAAGCCGATGTACCCGAGGTGCCCGCAACAGGCCCGGCGGAAGCGAAAGAGGCGGTTCGCGCGCGGAGGAACTAGGCTGTCTCCCTGGGAACGAATGCGCATGTATGAAACGGCAGAATGCAGCTCAAGTTGAGCTGCATTTTTGCATTTTGGACGGCATCTCGGAAGCGAATACGCCTGGCTAGATTGCGGGAGCGATGGACGGTTCAGGTGAGGCAGGGGCGAGAACGTGTTGCTCCTGGTCCTGATATTGCAGTTGGTAGAGCTTCCAGTAGAGGCCGCGGTTGCCCAGCAGTTGCTGGTGGGTACCCATCTCGCGCAACTGGGCCTTGTGCATCACGAGGATGGTATCGGCCCGCTGCACGGTGGAGAGGCGATGGGCGATGAGGACGCTGGTGCGGCCCTCGACCATGCGCTCTAGCGCGCCGCGAATGCGCAGTTCGGTGTCGGTATCCACGCTGGACGTGGCCTCGTCGAGAATCAAGATACGCGGATTATAGGCAAGGGCGCGGGCGAAGTTGATGAGCTGCTTCTGGCCGGTGGAGAGCGAGTTGCCGCGCTCCTGAACGGGTTCATCGAATTGGTTGGGCAGCGTCTCGATGAAGTCGAGCACGTTGACGTCGCGGGCGGCCTGGCTCAAGCCCTCAGCTGTGATGTCTTCATTACCAAGGCGAATGTTTTCAGCGAGCGTGCCGGTAAAGAGGAATGGATCCTGCAGGACGACGGCAAAATGTTTGCGCAGCGCGTTGAGATCCTGCAGTCGCAGGTCTACACCGTCGAGGAGGATTTGGCCGGCAGTGACGTCGTAGAAGCGCATCATGAGGCTGGTGAGCGTGGTTTTCCCCGCGCCGGTATGGCCCACGATGGCAACTGTCTGGCCGGGCTCAACAGTGAATGAAACATCTTTCAGAATCCATTCAATGTCTTTGATTGCGCCGAGCTTCAGTGCTGTATCAGTCGACTCGACCGCTTCGGCCACTATGGCTCTCTGATCATCCGTTAGGGTCTGGTAGGTAAACCAGACGTGTTGGAACTCGATGCGATTGCTTCCGTCGCCGGCTATGGGATGGGCCGGGCTTACGATCTCAGGCGGCGTGTCCATGAGCTTGAAGATGCGTTCGCAGGCTGCCATGGCGGATTGAAGGATGTTGAACTTATCGCTGAGATCCTGGATGGGCCGCCAGAAACGCTGCGAATACTGCACGAACATGGCCAGCGTGCCAAGGAGCACCGTGCCATTGAGGACGCCGAAGCCGCCGCGCCAGATGACGAGAGCGATGGCGATGGCGGAGAGGATTTCGACGGCGGGATAGTAGAGGGCGTAGGCGAAGATGGTGTCTTTGAAGGCGATCATGTGGAGCTTGTTGACCGCTTCGAAGTCGTCGTAGGCGCGCTGCTCGCGGTTGAAGAGCTGGACGACGGCCATGCCGGAGATGTGTTCCTGGGTGAAGCTGTTGATACGGGCGATTGCACCGCGGACACGACGATAGCTTTCGCGGACGCTGTCACGGAAAAGGCGCGTGACGATCAGGATCAAGGGCAGGACGGCGAAGGCGATGAGCGCCAGCTTCCAGTTGATCTTGAGCATGACGATGGCCATGAAGGTGAGGTTGAAAAAATCGTCGACGATGGCGAGGACGCCGGCGGTGAACATCTCGTTGATGGCATCGACGTCGGAGGTGAGGCGGGTGACGAGGCGGCCGACGGCGTGGTTGTCAAAGAAGCCGATGTGCATGCGCTGCATGTGGCGGAAGATGTCTCGACGGAGGTCGAACATGATCTTCTGGCCAGTCCACTGCATGAGGTAAACCTGAATAAATTCAAATAGATAAGCGACGAGCAGGGCGCCCATATAGATGGCGGCGAGCTCGGTAATTCCTGCGTAGGGATCGGTGGGAAGGCGGCGGGTAAGCCAGTTGGTGTCTGGGCTGAGATTGCCGGTGAGATAGCGGTCGATGGCGACTTTGACGAGGTAGGGGCCGGTGACGTCGGAGACGGATTTGAGGCTGACGGCGATGGCGGAAATGGTGGCCTGGATCCAGTAGGGGCGCAGGTAATGGGCGAGGCGGTGGACGAGGCGGGAGTCATAGACTTTGCCGACCGGGTCTTCGTCCTTCGGTTTGGGTTTCTTCTGGTCTTCGTCGGCCATGTGCTCTCGATTCCATGGTACGACAGGGGCAGAGAGCAGTGGCTAGTGATTAGTGGTTAGTGGTTAGTCCTCGGGGCTCAAATCGCTGCTTAAAGGGTTGGGCTACATAGCTGAAATGGCTGCTCAAGTGGTTGCAAAACATGCGAAAGGGTTGAACCTGTGGTAGCGACTCGCTGAGACCTGTACCTTGGGGGCAGCCTTTTCGATATGTTTCGGTTGCAAAGAGTTTCATTAATCGAGCAAGTGGGTTGCGGAGAATTAGCCGTTTTTTTGGAAAATGCGCTGATTTTGTATGGGTTTGTGGCTTAAGTTATTTAAAATGAGTCTTTTATTTGGATTTTGTTTGCTGTGCAGTTGCGCGCGGGAATAGCTTGGGACTTCGCGTTCGCATTCGAATCAATTTCCGCCAAGCGCCAGTTTGAGGGCATCGTTCGTGGCCTGAAGCTGACCCTTGTATTGGAGAATGGTTTGACGGAGCTTAACTCCTTCTTCCTTATTGAACCGATACTCCTGATCCTCGAACGTGAATATCTGGGTTCAGCTCACCTACTAGGGCAATGAGAAACGCCACCCCTGATGGGAGTGGCGTTTTTTTGCTGAATTGCGGAATGCTACTTGTGGCGGCCGGGAGCTTTGGCGGCCGTGGGTGCGGGGCGCTTCGCCTTGACGGCGTTGACATCTTCGGCGGGTGGGGCGGGGACTGCGTTTTCGTCGTGGGGGGTAAGGAAGCGGTTACCCTCCTGGCTGTGTTCGCCGAGGACGTGGAGGCGGAGGAAGTTGGTGGAACCGGACTTGGTGCGGGTGCCGGCGACGATGGCGATGACCTCGCGAGGCCGCACATAGCCGTGCTGCTCGAGAAGGCTTTCAGCCACGTCGACCAGGGCCTCGGTCGAGTTGACCTTGGGGCAGCGGATCGGGGTGGTTCCCCAAAGCAGATTGAGGCGGTTGATGGTGACCTCTAGCGGGCTGAGCGCGAAGATGGGCGCCGAGGGGTGGTATTTCGAGAGCTGGCGGGCGGTGGCTCCAGACTCGGTGAAGAGTGCGATTCCGCGCAGATCAAGATCGTCGGCGGCATGGGCCGTTGCTTCGCAGATTGTTTCGGCGATGGAGAGGCGGCTTTGGCGCTGGCGGGGCTCGGAGTATGTGAGCTCCTTGATGTGGCGCTCGGCCTCGGTCACGATCCGCCCCATCATGGCGACGGTTTCGACAGGATATTTGCCGACGGCTGATTCACCGGAGAGCATGACCGCGTCCGTTCCGTCATAGACGGCGTTGGCCACGTCAGAAACTTCAGCGCGTGTGGGGCGCGGGTTCTCGATCATGGATTCGAGCATCTGCGTGGCGGTGATGACGGGCTTGGAGTACTCGGCCGCGCGACGGATGATGTGCTTCTGGATGGCGGGCACTTTCTCGGGCGGGACTTCAACGCCGAGATCGCCACGGGCGACCATGATGGCGTCGGCTGCGAGCAGGATGCTGTCGAGGTGTTCAATGGCTTGCGGTTTCTCGAGCTTGGCGACGATCCAGGTTTCGCTGCCGTAGGCGGAGACGCGATTGCGGACAAGGCGAACGTCTTCCGCGGTACGGACGAAGGAAACGGCGATGGCGTCAACACCGTTCTTGAGGGCAAATTCGAGATCTTCGGAGTCTTTCTCGGTGAGCGAGGGGACGCGAACGGGGATGCCGGGGAGATTAATTCCTTTGTTTTCGCCGAGCAGGCCGCCGTTGATGATTTCGCAGATGACGTCATCGCCGTCGACCTCGTGGACGCGGAGTTCGAGCAGACCGTCGGAGAGGAGGATGCGGGAACCCTGTTCAACGTTTTCAGCGAGGGTCTTGAAGGTGGTGCCGACAAGGGATGCGGTCCCTTGAACTTCGCGGGGAGTGATGGTGAGGCGGCCGCCGGCCTTGAGCAGCACCGGGACGTGATCCTTCAGTTTGGAAGTCCGGATCTTGGGGCCCTGCAGATCGCCCAGGATACAAAGGGGCTTGCGCTCTTCGCGGCTGACCTTGCGGATCATCTGGATGAGGCCCAGTTTTTCCTCGTGGGTGCCGTGGGAAAAGTTGAGGCGGACGACGTCTACGCCGGCACGAACGAGGTCCCGGAAGACGGGCTCGGTGTTGGAGGCGGGTCCGAGAGTGGCGACGATTTTTGCGCGGCGTTGCGATGGGTTATCGCTAAAACTGTATTCGGGGTAGGGCATGGGATTGCTCCAAAAAAGTTCAAGTCGTTATGAAACGCGAGTGGATTGGGACCCGCTTCATTGTACACGGGGGTAGGCTTCGCCCCACGGACGAAGGCGGGTTCTAGAGGGCCTATCGGCCAGATCTCGGGTTCCCTCCAGTATGCGACGAGCGGAGGACGATGGTCGGTGAGAGGTATCACTGACGAGGGGGCAGGAGATCAGGTTTGCCGGCGGCATCCGATTTGGCCAGTCGACTGAGGTACATGGCGCCGTTGAGTTCAGCTCCGATGAGAACGTTGAAGGCGGTGAGATAAAGCCAGACGAGAGTGGCGATTCCAGCGCCGAAGGAGCCGTAGAACATGGAGTAGTCGGCGACGCGGGTGACGTAGAAGCCGAAGGCGAGAGTGGCGGGGAACCAGAGAAATGTGGCAGTGATGGCGCCGGGGGCGACGCGCTTCCAGGGCTCCTTGTGGCTGGTGCCGAAGTGATAGAGGGCGGTGAGGACGGTGACGCTGGTGAGGAGAGCGATGGACCAGCGAACGATGCGCCAGAAAACGAGCACGATGAAACGCAGTTCGTGGTTGGCGTTGAGGATCATCCAGTCCTCGATCTGGTGGCCAAAGACGACCACGATGGTGGCGAGGGAGAGAGGAATGAGCGCCATAGGGACGAGGAGCATAGCGCGAAAGCGGAGTTGCCAAAAGCCCCAGGTGTTGCGCGGGAGGTGATTTGCCCGTCGGAAGCCTTCCATGAGGGAGAGCATCATACCTAGACCGGCAAAGATGCCGAGGCTGCTGGCGGAAAGAATGACCTGGGCGGAGTGGATGTGGCGGCTGAGGACATACTGCTGCAGCAGGTCCATGGTGTCAGCGGGCAGAAATTGATAGAACGTGGCGCGAAACCCGCCGACGAGGGTGTTGCCTTCCGGCACCTGGGCGACCAGCGTGGTGAGAACCAGGGCGGCGGGAAAGAGCATGAGCATGCCGGAATAGGCGACAGCCTTGGCCGTGTTGATCACGTCGTGAGCAAGGGCGAGGCTGACGGCCTTGCGGAGATCTAAGAGGAAGGATTTCATGCTCGTCACTGGCAAGATTAGAGCATTTGGCACTTGCGGTGCGGCGGACGCCACCTGCGGTGGGGCAGACGGCACCTGCGGTGCGGCAGAAGCTCGCGGGAGGCTCGCTCCGGCTTCATGCTTCCCACCCTTGCCGCAGAGAGAAGCGGCAAGAGTGGGCACAGTTGCGCCAGTGACCCTCGCTTCCCATAGAAGTTCGAGTGGTGTATGCTGTTCTTCCATAGAAGTTCTAGTGGAGAGAGACGCCGATGACCCGGAAAGACAAAACTGACGGAGAGATGCTGAAGGGCACGCTGGACATGATGATTTTGCGGACGCTGGTGACGGGAGACGCGCATGGGCACACGATTGCGAAGGTGATCGAGCGTACGTCGGAGGATGTTCTGGAGGTGGAGCAGGGGTCCCTCTATCCGGCACTGCATCGGCTGGAGGATCGGGGATGGGTGTCTTCCTACTGGGGGCCGAGTGAGAACAATCGCAAGGCAAAGTTTTATTGCCTGACCGTGGCGGGGAGGAAGCAGCTATCGCTGGAGGCGAGCCGCTGGCGGCAGATGAGCCGTGCGATCGGTTTGGTGATGGGGGAAGAGGCGACGGCCGATGGAGGCATTCAATGAGCTGGCTCAGGTTTTTTCGACGCAAGCGGGCGGATGCGGAGATTCAGGAAGAGATGGATGCATTTCTGGCGGAGGAAACTGCCGAGAACATTGCGCGTGGAGTGA